>Ga0302311_10006309_pt1 | contig 12318 bp, 12 predicted proteins | sample III_Palsa_N1_3_FD_200449 | JGI IMG/M metagenome (GOLD analysis project Ga0302311, IMG submission 200449) | Peat permafrost microbial communities from Stordalen Mire near Abisko, Sweden - III_Palsa_N1_3 | ecosystem: Environmental > Terrestrial > Soil > Palsa > Peat permafrost | place: Sweden... | reverse complement strand
GAGCCCGGAGGCGATCGAGAACTTGGATGACATCCTCGCCAACGTTCCAGGTATTGGCTTCATCCTGATCGGCGAAGGCGACTTGAGCCAGGCGCTCGGGTATCCGCGCCAGTACGAGCACCCGCAAGTGGTCGATGCCATGCGCCGTATTGCCGAGACCTGCCACAAGCACAAGGTCGTGGTCGGCAATCCGCACACCACGGCGAAGAATGTCGAGCGGCTGCGCGCTGAAGGCTATCGCTTCCTGATGTCTGCGCCGGTGCGCAGCTATGGGGTGGTCGGCAACGCCAAAGAAATAGCGGGCTACTGAAAGCCATGAACGGCGCCGAAAGCCTCATTGCCACGCTCATCGAGCAGGGTGTGGATATCTGCTTTGCCAATCCGGGTACCTCGGAGATGCACTTCCTGGCGGCCCTGGAAAACCCAGGCATGCGCAGTGTTCTATGCCTCTTCGAAGGCGTGGCGACCGGCGCGGCCGATGGCTGGTACCGCTTCAAGGACCGGCCCGCCTCGACGCTCCTGCACCTGGGGCCGGGCCTCGCCAATGGCCTCTCCAACATCCACAATGCCAAGCGCGCCTCGAGTGGCATGGTCAATGTGATCGGTGAGCACTCCACTTCGCACCTGAAGTACGACCCGCCGCTGACCTCCGACATCGAAGGCCTGGCGCGACCTTTAAGCCACTGGGTGCGGCGCATTGACTCGGCAGCAAGCGTCGCGTGGGACACCGCATCGGCCGTGGCCGTGGCCTCCGAGCATCCGGGGAAAATCACGACACTGATCCTGCCGGGCGACAACTCCTGGCAGGATGCGGGCAGCACGCGCGTCCTGCCCCCGAAGCGCGCCGCCGTGCGCAAAGCACCCGATGCCGCGCGCGTTGAAGCAATTGCGCAAGTGTTGCGCTCGGGCGAACCGGCGCTGATGATCCTGGCCAACAAGGCTTCGCACGGCCCGGCATTGGCGCTGGCCGGCAAGGTCAGCGCGGCCACCGGCGCGCGCCTGGGCAGCCAGTTTTTTACCGCCCGCATCGAGCGCGGTGCCGGGCGCGTGCCACTCGATCGCATCCCGTACGCGGTCGCACAGGCGACCAAGTACCTGGCCCAGTTCAAGCACATCATCACCTGCGAGACCCGCGAGCCGGTGGCCTTCTTCAGTTATCCCGACAAGCCGAGCCTCTTGAAGAAAGAAGGCACCCTCGTGCACTCGCTCTCGGGCGCGGACGAGGGCAGCGCCCTCGCCCTCGAGATGTTGCTCGATGCCCTCGGGGCCAAGGACGCGGAACCTGTACTGCAGCAGCGCAGTGACACGGCGATGCCCAGCGGCGCACTCACGACGCTCAGCATCGCACACGCGCTGGCCTATGCAATTCCCGAAGGCTGCATCCTCGTCGATGAATCGCTGACCACGGGCCGCGAGACGATGGATCACACCAAGGGCGCGCGCCCGCACGATCTGATCAATAACCTGGGTGGCTCCATCGGCTACGGCACGCCCGTGGCCACGGGCGCGGCACTCGCCTGTCCGGGGCGGCGCGTGTTCTGCATGGTCGGCGATGGCAGTGCCATGTACACCATCCAGTCGCTGTGGACCCAGGCACGCGAACGGTTGAACGTCACCACCATCATTTGTGCCAATCGCAGTTACGCCATCCTGAAGGCCGAGTTCGCCAATATGGGTGCGGGTGTGCCAGGTGAGCGCGCGCTCACGATGATCGATATCGATCGCCCGACGATTGACTGGATTGCAATGGCCAAGAGCATGGGTGTGCCGGGCGTCGCGGTCGAATCGGCCGAAGCCTTCACGCGCGCCATGGAGGCGAGCGTGCAGGTCGCCGGACCGCAGCTGATTGAATTGCGATTGTAAGGAGTTGTCATGGCAGCTGAACGAGTGACCCTGAAGACCAACCTGGCCGCAGCCCCGGTAACGCAGGCGATCCACGATGGTCGTGTGAGCTCGGATATGGTGACGCTCAACTGCTGTGGGCCGGATCCTGCGCAGAATGGCTTCAAGGACATGGTGCGCCGGAACGTCTACGAGGCCGGCGAACTCGCGATCGTGACTTACCTGCAGGCCAAGTGTTACAACAAACCGTTCGTGCTGCTGCCGGCGCCGGTCTCGGGCCGCTTCCAGCATCACTGCGCCGGGTTCAACCGCGAGTTGGGCCACATCACGCCGAAGGATATCGAGGGCAAGAAAGTCGGCGTGCGCACCTATGCGCAGACCACCGGCCTTTGGGTCCGCGGCATTCTGCAGCACGAGTACGGCGTTGATCTGAACAAAGTCACGTGGATGACCGTGGGCGATGGGCACCTGGAGGAATACCAGGATCCGCCCAACTGCGTGCGTCTACCCAAGGGCTCGGATATCGGGCAGATGATGCTGGACGGTGAACTCACCGCAACGCTCCAGGGCATTGACCTGCCCAAGGATCCGCGCGTCGAACGGCTGGTGCCGGATCCCCTTAACGCAGCGAAGCAGTGGTATGCGAAGTCCGGCGTAGTCCCAATCAACCACATCTTTGTGGTGCATCAGGATATCTCGCGCAATCGCCCGGACGTGGTGCGCGAGATCTACCGCATGCTGAAAGAGAGTCGCGCGCTCACCGAAGGCGGTGTGCCGCAGCCGTTTCCGCCGCTCGGGCTCGAGGCCAATCGCAGCGGTCTGCAGCTGGCGATCGATTGGGCCTTCGAGCAGAAAATCATCCCGCGCAAGCTCAGCGTCGATGAGCTGTTCGATGAGACCACGGCGGCCTAGGCTAGCATCGACAAGGGCCCGACCCGAGCGAGCTGAGAAGCAAAGTTAAGGGCAACCCGGTCAGCGGCTTTGCTGTGGATCTCAGTCCTAATGCTTAATCGTGAAATCGGCCATCGCCGACCAATCATGATCCCCCATGCCCGAAGCGACGGTCTCGGTCATGCGGCGATGTACCGCATCCAGCATGGGCAAGGTGCGGCCGTGCTGCGCCGCTGCCTCACGCGCAAGCCGCAAGTCCTTTAGACCAAGTGTAGCCTTGAAGCCGGGCTCGTAGCTTTGGTTGGCTATGTTGGCCGAATACACTTGATAAGAGCGGCTGCCGAACAGCGTGCCAAGAATGAGTTCGAAAAAGCGCTCCCGCACGAGCCCGTTGGCCTCGGTCAAGACTACGGCTTCGGCCATCGCCTCAATCGCCATCGTGATCATCATGTTGCAGGCAATCTTGGCCGCGTTCGCGGTGGGCGCCACGGGGCCCATGTCCCAATTCCGGCCGCCGATAACTTCCAGGATGGAACGGATCTTGTCGATCGCCGCGGGCGCGCCGCCCGCCAGTACATTGAGCTCGCCCCTGGCCGCGACGTCCGGGCGTCCCAAGACAGGCGCGGAAACGTAGCCAAGGTGTGCCTTTTCGTGAAGACCCACCAGCTCCGCAGCGAAGGCCACCGAAATGGTGGAAGCGACCACATGCACCAGCCCCGCACGGGCCTTTTCAAGGACGCCGGCCTGCAGCAACACGCTGCGGATGACATCATCGTATGACAGCATTGTCAGCACCGCATCGCCTTGAAACGCATCGAGCGGTGAGCCGACCATCCTGATGCCTTCAACGGTTCCGCCCGAGCGGTTCCATGCGCTCACCTGGTGGCCGGCCGCGGCGAGGTTCTTCGCCATTGCGCGTCCCATCGCGCCCAATCCATTGATGCCAATCTCCATCTTCACTCTCCTACGATACTGATGACTGCCCGATCCATGGGGATCCCTCTTGCCATGATCGATGCCCGCGACTCACTGAATGCCGGTGCGCCCGGATCGGAATTGCCATGCGCTGCCGGATGCTCAAGGAACCCGACGGCCGCTGCTCTCAGCTGTCATCGTGCACCGGGCCGTACAGGCCGCGCAGCGTAATCCATGCCACCAGCAGCGAACAGAGCAGGCCCGAAGCCACCGCCATGGAGCGCAGACCAAACAGCTGCGCCAGGGAGCCGGCCAAGGCACCGCCGATGCCCGGGCCGGCGACGTTGGTCGCACTCCACAGGCCCAGCACCCGACCACGATAGCGCTCATCAATCGCCGATTGCAGCAGCACCTGCAGGCCGATACTGCCGAGCACCCCGGAAAATCCAATGACACCGGCGAGCAGCAATCCCATACGAAACGATACACACAGTCCGAACACGGCCACCGCCACGCCCAGCAGCAGCGTCGCGAACCGGGTCGCGCCCCTGATCTGGGCGCCCGTGCGCAAACGCGCCAGCAGCAGCGCGCCGGCAATCGCGCCAATTCCGGCGGCGCTGGTCAGGTCCGCAAGGCCGACGCTGCCCTGCCGGAAGATCAGATCGGCAAAGGCCGGCAGCATTTCATACACGCCCCGGCCCAAAATCGCAGTGATGGCCGACAACAACAGCAGCTGCCGCAGCCCGGCGTGATGGAGCACGTAGTGCAGTCCTGCGCGGCTCTCAGCAAGCAGGCCATGCACCACGCCCGCAGCCTTCGGCGGGCGCAGACGGACGATGAACAAAGCGGCGAGCACGCCCAGAAACGACAGGGCATTAAAGGCGAAAACGCCCGCGATGCTCTGGCGCAGAATGATGATGCCCGCGATGGCCGGACCGATGATGCGCGAGAGATTGAAGAGTACCGAATTGATCGCAATGGCACTGGCAAGGTGAACCGGCTGCACCACGTCGTTGACCATCGCCAGACGCACCGCCTGATAGGCGCTGTTCGCGATGCCGCCCAGAACAGCCATCAGGAGCAGCAGCTCGATGCGCATCGCATGACTTGCGGTCAGCAGGTAAAGCACCGCCGCCAGCAGCGCCAGCACCATGTTGACGCCGAGCGCGTAGCGGCGATGATCGTGACGGTCCAGCAGTGTTCCGAACAGCGGCCCAAACAGCACCACGGGCAGGAGCTGTGCCAGGGAGATTGCGCCCACCCAGGCGGTGCGATGGGTCAGTTCCCAGGACAACCAGCCGATGCCGACCCGCTGGGCCCAGGTTCCCAGCCAGGAGATCGTATTCCCGATGGCATAGACCCGGAAATTGCGGTCGCTGAGCGCCCCGCGGGTGCGTGCCGGGCCGCTCACACTAAGCGTTCACCGCGCAAGATTCGGGCGACATACCCGGCGCGCCGTGCAGCCACTCGCTCCCAAGGCGCTCGCGGCATGCGGGCAGTGCACTCCGCTCAGGGCGCAACGTAGGCGGTCTTGAGCCCGCTATAAAACTCCGCGGCGTAACGACCTTGCTCACGCGGCCCGTAGCTGGAGGCCTTGGTACCGCCGAAGGGCACGTGGTAATCCACGCCCGCGGTCGGCAGATTCACCATCACCATGCCGGCCTGGGAGCGGCGCCGGAAGTCGGCTGCATGCTTGAGCGAGCTGGTCACGATACCGGCGGCGAGCCCAAAGGGAACGTCATTGGCTACGTGCAAGGCCTCCTCGTAATCCTTGACGCGGATTACACTCGCCACAGGCCCGAAGATTTCCTCCTGGTTGATGCGCATGCCGGGCGTGGAGTCAACGAACAAGGCCGGCTCCAGAAAGAAGCCGGGCGTCTCCCTTTGCAGCAGTTTGCCGCCAAATTGCAGCTTGGCTCCCTCGCGTGAGCCTATTTCAATGTACTGCTGGTCAGTGTTCAGCTGCCGCTGATCAACCACGGGTCCGATATGAGTCTCCTTCGCCAACGCATGGCCCACGCGCAATTCGCCCAGACGTGCAGTCATTGCCTGCAGCCAGCGGCCATAGATGCCCTCCGTGACGATCAGGCGACTCGAGGCCGTGCAGCGCTGCCCGGTCGAGAAATAAGCGCCATTGATCGCAACGTTCACCGCGACGGACAGGTCAGCATCGTCCAGCACGATGAGCGGGTTCTTGCCACCCATCTCCAGCTGTATCTTGGCGCGGCGCGCAATGGCCTTGTTCGCAATACGGGCACCCGTTGCCACCGAACCGGTGAACGAGATTGCACGCACCTCGGGCCCATCAACCAGCGTATCGCCAATGACGCTGCCGCGCCCCATGACCAGGTTAAAGACACCCTTGGGCAGACCTGAACGCGAGATGATCTCGGCCAGCGCCCACGCACAGCCGGGCACCAGCTCCGCAGGCTTGAAGAGCACGGTATTCCCGTAGCAGAGCGCTGGCGCAATCTTCCAGGCGGGAATCGCCATCGGGAAATTCCAGGGCGTGATCAGCGCCACCGTGCCGACCGGCTCGCGCGTTATTTCCACGGTGACGCCCGGCCGCGTCGAAGCCAGCAATTCGCCGCCCTGGCGCAGCGCTTCACCGGCGAAGAATTTGAACAGGTATCCGGCCCGGGTCACTTCCCCGATCCCTTCCGACAGGATCTTGCCTTCTTCCTGTGACAGCAGGGCGCCCAGTTCCTTAGCCCGAGCGAGCAGCTCCGTGCCAATGAAATCCAGCGCGTCGAAGCGTTGCTGAATCGGGCTGTATTGCCAGCCTCGAAACGCCTGGTCGGCAGCCCTGATGGCGGCCTGAGCCTGGGCAACATCGGCCAGAGCGTAGTGCCCGACCACGTCTGTGGTATCGGAGGGATTGACGTCCTCGAAGGCGTCCGGCCCGGCAATCCACTCCCCATCAATGAAATTGGCATGCACGGTGGAGGTCATAGACATGAGTATTCCTGCCTGAATCTGTTGATGTGCGGGTGCCTGCCGATCAGCGCCCGAGCGTGCGGCATGTGAGGAGCAGCCCCGACTCGAGCCTGCTCCCGATCAGCCGCGCCCTCGATTGGTATGCGAACCCGCCGCAAACGCCGGCGAATGACCCGAGCATCATCTCTGCCAAGCCCGCGGGCGCCCGCTCGCGATCCATGGTAACCCTGCCTTGCGGCGGCAGCCCTGATCAATTTCAGCCGCCCTTCGATCACTTTCCGCACCGTCCTCTGAAGCATCCGCGCGCGCGTGAGCGCGGGCGCTGGACGGGCAGGGCCCAAGCGGCTATTTATTGACGCGCCGGCACCGCGATGCCATAACCCGCCGACCATCACACGAGGTCACCGATGAAAAGCAGGATAGCGTCAATACTGACAGGAACCGCCATCGTGCTCTGTTCCATGGCGGCGCTTGGCGCCGGCAGCGGGCTGCCCGGTGACAATGGACGTCCGGGCGATGGCATATTCAATCCGAATTCCCCGCCTAAGCCGGCCCTCGCCCCGCAAAGTGCTGCAGCGGTTGCACGCGCTCCGGCCATCGAGCTCGCGGTGCAGGCAGCACAGGCAATCGCCGAGGGCTGCAAGCAGTTCAAGCTGGGCGTCACCATCGTCAATTCGGCCGGCGCACCGATCCTCGTGTACATCCCCGATGGCGCCGACGCCCATCACGGGTACATGGCATTGCGCAAAGCCTACACGGCCATCATGTTCAAAGTGCCCACGTCACAGCTGGTCAGGAAGGCGCAGCAGGATGCGGAGTTTGCGGCCAAGATCAAGTCCGATCCAAACTTCGTGGCCTACTCGGGGGGTCTGCTGCTGAAGGTCGGAGACGATATCATCGGTGCCATCGGGGTGAGCGGTGCTGAGCCGGGTCATCACGACGAGGAGTGCGGGCTGCTCGGCCTGCAGAAAATCAAGAACGATCTAAAATGAGACCGGAAGAACCGCCGCTCGGTTGGGCGCATTTTCCAAGCTCCATCCGACAGGCTCCATTGATTCGCTACGCTGACGCGAGGGTACCGCAACTACCCAGCCACAACGCCGCCGGAAATGGATGCACTCGGGGGAGAAATTGCATTGAAGTGTGCGCCCTTTGTGCGAGCGGATATTGATGATGTCTCCGCCGTCGCTACGTTGCATGGCCGTGGGCTTGCCAGTGATCCAAAGGTTGATACCTGGAAAGCGGGCCGGTCGCCGGTAAGTCATGGAGTTCACCTAGAGATGGCAAGACGATTGTTGCACTGGCGCGCGTGTGTCATCGTGCTGTGCACGGCGGCGACATTTGCGGCGCGCGCAGGCGAGCTTCGGGTCGGCGGCGGCCGGGTCTCGGTCACAACACCAGCCGCCGAATTCCCCTACTTGCCCTCCGACACGCCGAGCCTCAACACCGGTCCTGGGGAGCGCAGCTTTACCGGCGTACACGATGAGGTTTATGCACGGGCGATGCTCATCGATGATGGGGTGCAACGCGTGGCCCTCATCGTGCTCGAAGTGACCGCCGTTCCCAGGGCCAATGAAATCACCCAGGCCGTGGCACAGCAGCTGGGCATTTCGAGCGAAAATGTCATGATCGCGGCCACTCACACCCATAGCGTGCCGTTGTTCAGTTATTCGGGCGGCGTAACCAACCCGCGTGAGGAGCGGGAAATTCAACGCCTCAAGCAAGGCGCCGTACAGGCAGCCCAGCAAGCTGCCGCCAGTCTAGGGCCCGCGCGCATCGCCTTTGCCCGCGGACAGGCGTGGGTCAACGTCAACAACGGGGAGCAAAGCGGGTCGAAGACCGGGTACGACCCCGTGGGCCCCTCGGACAAATCCCTGGATGTGCTGCGTTTCACTTCGCTTGATGATGAGCCGATCGCATTACTCGTCAATTACGCCTCGCATGCCGAGGTCATGTTCCGCAGCGTCACCAAGAATGAGGGTTACGAAGTTTCAGGAGACCTGCCGGGCGCCGTTTCGCGCCTGCTGGAGGCCTCCAGCGCCGGCGCGCCACTCGTGCTATTCACTAGCGCCGCGGAGGCTGATCAGCTCCCGCTGTTCAAGTCCCTACAGTCGGCGGGCCGCTTGCCCGCAACCGATGAGGGAGCCGCCGGCTGGGCGCTGCTCGATGTCCAGGCTCGGCGGGTCGCCGGCTCGGTGCTGGATGTGACAGCTACGATGCCCCGGGGTGAATCGCATGCGCGTGTGAGCGCGCGCACCGGCAGCGTGACCTGCGCCGGCGAGCAACTGCGCCTGAATTTGCAGACCGGCGCAGCCCTGATCGAGGATCGCGCCGCCGTCACCATCCCGCTGTCCCTGATCAGGATCAATGATATTGCGCTCGCCGGCGTGGGTGGCGATGTTGCTAGCGAAATCGGCCAGCATTTCAAGGCCGCTTCGCCGCTCGCAGCTTCCACACTGATCACACTTGCCGGAGAGTCGGTCGGCTATCTCTTTGCCGATGCAAGCTATGCGCACCCGGGCCACGGGCTCACCAAGTCGCCGCTCAAGCCGCACTGCGCCGACCATGCCATCGTCGAGGGCCTAGTGCATCTGATCGAAGGAACTCATTAGTCCGTCGGCAGCAATGCGCCGGACCGTGGCAGGCCGACAAAGCCACCCTGACATCGATGACATGGCACCGTTTAATGGATCAGCCGAGGCGCCCTCGGATGGGAGACCAAACACCCATCGCCCGAGATTTGTTGTTGAATTGCACCTGCGCGCGATTATAGTGTCGCTGCCCTCGCCCGTACTCCGGCGCGGCCGGTTGGCTTTCTTTAGATTTGACTGCAACTGATTTCACCGATTAACACCAGGGAATGCTCCATGAAACTTCTTAAATCCGGCTCCACATGCACGATGCTCCTCGGCCTCGTACTTTCGCTGACCGCGGCTGCACAGAATGCGCCGCCACCCGGCGGTCCGCCTCCAGGAGCTATGGGTCCGATGCCATCGCCGGCGGATCGGGCGATTGAGTATCGCCAGGCGCTGTATACGCTGGTCGGCGGCAATTTCGGGCCGATTGGTGCGATTCTGCAGGGCAACGCCGAGTACAACGCGGCCGATGTGAGCAAGCGCGCCGAGCGCGTCGCCTTCTTGGCAACAATGGCCGAGGACGCGTTCCCCGAGATTTCAAGAGATGGTAAGACCAAGGCAAAGCCTGAGATCTGGACTAACAAGGAAGGCTTCGCCAAGGCGCTAAAGGCGTTTCAGGATTCGAGTGCCAACCTCGCAGCGGTGGTCAAGCAGGACAATACCAACTCCGCCGCGTTCAAGGCTGCCGCAGGCAAGGTGGGTGAGGCCTGCAAAGGCTGTCACGACGACTTTCGCGCCAAATAAGGTGGTGCGACGCCCGGCGGCTGCGCCCGCTCGCTCAGCTTAAGCGAGTACGGCTTGCGCGCTTTGAAAGGTGGCTATGAGCGTGCTTGGGTCTGGCATGGATTCTGAACGTCAGGTCTGGGACTTGCCGGTCCGTTTATGCCACTGGACGCTAGTAGCCGCCGTGGCCGGCGCGTGGCTTACGCATGCGCTCGGCATCAACTATTTTGTCTATCACGTCTGGTGCGGCTACGCCGTCCTGGTGCTCGTCACGTTCCGCATTGTCTGGGGTATTGTGGGCACTCGCCACGCGCGCTTCTGGAATTTCTTGCGCGCCCCGCGGCCTACGGCCCGTTACGGGTGGGATCTGCTCCGCGGTCGAGTAACTCATTATGCAGGACACAATCCGCTTGGGGCCTGGATGGTGCTGCTACTGCTACTCGCGTTGTTTGCCCAGGCACTGCTGGGACTTTTCGGGAATGACGAAATCTACAATCTCGGGCCACTCAACGGCTATGTCAGCTATGACCGCGGCATTGAACTGACAAGTCTGCATCGCAGACTGTTCTATTGGATCGTGGCCGCCATTACACTACATGTCGCTGCAATCCTTTATCACCGCATTGCGCACAAGGAGCATCTGGTGCGTGCCATGATTACCGGGCGTAAGTCAGCCGCCGTGGTGCCGGATAGCGAGACCATCCCCTCCTCTCAGATTGTTGCGGCAGTCCTTATTGTCATCGCGCTGGCCGGTGTACTGGTCTGGGTCGTGCAGCACGCACCCGCGGCGCAGAATTTTGACTCCTTCAACTAGGTAATCTTTGAAGCAGCGATTGTCTGTGCCTATTTCCAAAAAAGGCTTCGACGGCCGGCCCTGCCACGCGCGCGGTAGAGTTGCAGGTACATCACGATACCGGAGATCGTCAGGAACAAGATCGCCAGGCCACTCAGCAAATCCATCCACCGGCCAGTCAGCCCAAAGTAGTCGCCGCGATGCAATCGCTTCCAGGTCTCATGCGCGCCCCACTGAAATGGCATGGGAGTCCATGGATATCCCACTTCGTATAAGCCGGCCGGTTCTCCCGTCCGCGCATTAAACACGAGTTGCTCGGCCACCGGCGAGCCTGTGACGACGACGCCCTGCGGCATTCCACCATACGTCCGCAATCTAATCACTCGCGGCGACGGCGAATCTGAGGCGCCTTTGCTCGCGGCCGCGAGTGTCGTATGCAGCATCGCCAATAGATTGGCATCTGCTACGGTGCCGTCATCGGCGAACATTTTCACCAGGGCCGGTGGCGGTCCCCCGCCAGGACCTGGCAGGTTCAGGCCATGAGTGGCCATATAGACTGAACCCCAGACATTGTCGAAAGCCATCACGAAACCGGTGACCGCCACATAAAGCACAAACACTGCAGCGACGACAGAGACCCAACGATGCAAGCGACGCATAATCATCTCCAAAACCAGTCAGTACGTCCTGTTTTCTTACGGACCAGCAGCATTTTGAAATAAAGTGTGAGGCCACTGACGACCATCACAACCAGCAGCAGGGAAATGACGAGGCTGATCCACGCGCCCGCATGACCGAGGAAATCGCCTCTGTGGATATCCTTAATGACATCGTGCGGGGACGGCGGCCCGTGAGAGAACATCGCGAAAGGAGACTCACTTTCCTCCGTGCCGAGCGCCGCGCCGTTCAGCGCATTGAATGTAAGCTGTCGCGCATTGGAACCTGCGATTGCAACAACGCCAATCGGCGTATTGCCGTCCATTCGCAGTTCAACCCAACTCATCGCTTCTGAAGGGGCTGCCGCGTGGGCAGCGGTCTGGACCACGGTCAGCAGCTGCCCGAGATCCACCTTGTCAGGAAGCCTCGCGGCGTCGTAATCGGACGTCTTGATCACTGCAAAACCCGGAGGACCCATAATCCCCTCTCGGATCGATTGCATCGTAGGGTCTGTCGCCGGTGCATGCCCGTAGAGCGACTTCAGGTCAATCGACTGGATAATGACGCCGGTGCCCGCCACAAAAACCAGGAACAGGGCGACGATGATCATTGTCCAGCGGTGCAACGTTCTCATGAAGGCCCTAGCCCCTGTGTTGGGTTAATCAGGAACAGAGTAATGTCGCGCGAGGCGGTTCGCGGCGGGACCTGAGCGCTGCTCGCAAGAAGGGCGTCTATCACTGGCTCGGGTCATCCGGCTACTTCGCAGGCGGCGGCGTCATGTCAGGCTCGCCGTGAGCGTCCCGGTCATCATCACAATAGTAGCTTTCTACGAAGGCAGTATTAGACCGCTCGTACGTCCATCTGTAATGCCAAGGTGCATGCAATGCAATGGGGTCTTCGATGAGCGTGTCAACGAGAAGGTGA
>Ga0302311_10006303_pt1 | contig 12324 bp, 13 predicted proteins | sample III_Palsa_N1_3_FD_200449 | JGI IMG/M metagenome (GOLD analysis project Ga0302311, IMG submission 200449) | Peat permafrost microbial communities from Stordalen Mire near Abisko, Sweden - III_Palsa_N1_3 | ecosystem: Environmental > Terrestrial > Soil > Palsa > Peat permafrost | place: Sweden... | reverse complement strand
GAAACGCACACGCTGATCGTACACGTCGCTGACTTTCCATGGCACCGGCAGGTCCTCCCTGCCAGCGACTGGAACATGTCAACCATGTGATCGGTCTGAAACGTCAACCATCTGTCCGGTTCATACAGCTACTCGGCTACTTCCAAATCGGCTTCCCCGATCCCGGCAGCCCATAGCTCGCCCATTTCTGGGTGACCCGGTCGATGATGTCGTCGGCCATGCGGATCTTGGTGCCCCATTCGCGATGGGTTTCCGGCGGCCATTTGTTGGTGGCGTCCAGCCCGATCTTCCCGCCCAACCCGCTTTCGGGCGAGGCGAAGTCCATATAGTCGATCGGCGTGCCCTCGATCACGGTGATGTCGCGCGCGGGGTCCATTCTCGTGGAGATGGCCCACATCACGTCCTTCCACTCGCGCGCGTCGATGTCGTCGTCCACGACGATGACGAACTTCGTGTACATGAACTGGCGCAAGAACGACCAGACGCCCATCATCACGCGCTTGGCGTGGCCGGGGTAGGCCTTCTTCATCGACACGACGGCGATCCGGTAGGAACAGCCCTCGGGCGGCAGCCAGAAATCGACGATCTCGGGGAATTGCTGGGTCAGGAGCGGAATGAACACCTCGTTCAGCGCCTCGCCCAGCACCGAGGGCTCGTCGGGCGGCCGGCCGGTGAAGGTCGACAGATAGATCGGCTTGCGGCGCATGGTGATGGCCGAGACGCGGAACACCGGGAACGGCTCGACATTGTTATAATAGCCGGTGTGGTCGCCGTAAGGCCCCTCGTCGCCGAATTCGTCGAGCATGACGTGGCCTTCGATCACGATCTCGGCCTGGGCCGGGACTTTGAGCGGGATCGAGACGCAATCGACCAGATCGACCTTCTTGCCGCGCAGCAGGCCTGCGAACTGATATTCCGACAAGGTATCCGGCACCGGCGTCACCGCCGCCAGGATCGTGCCCGGATCGGCGCCGATCACCGCCGCGGCCGGCAGCGGCTCGCGCTTTTCGGCGCCCCAGCGCCGATAATGCTGGGCGCCGCCGCGATGTTTCAGCCAGCGCATCAGCGTCGTGTTCTTGCTGGTCACCTGCATGCGGTAGATGCCCAGGTTGAACGCATCCTCGCGCGCCGCGCCCGGGCCCTTGGTCACGATCAGCGGCCAGGTGATCAGCGGCGCCGGCTCGCCCGGCCAGCAGCCCTGGATCGGCAGGGCGCCCAGATCGATATCGTCGCCGCGCAGCACCACCTCCTGGCACGGGGCGGAGCTGACGGTCCTGGGCTTCATCGCCAGCACGGTCTTCAGCAGCGGCAGTAGTTCCAGCGCCTCGCGCCAGCCGCCGGGCGGCTCCGGCTGTTTCAGGAAGGCCAGGGTCTCGCCCACTTCGCGCAGCTGATGCGGCTCGCGGTCCATGCCCCAGGCGACGCGCTCGACCGTGCCGAACAGATTGACCAGCACCGGCATGGGCGAGCGGGTGCCGTCGGCCATGGTGACGTTCTCGAACAGCACGGCCGGGCCCTTCTCGGCCAACAGCCGGGTCTGGATCTCGGTCATCTCCAGCGCGGTCGACACGGGCGTTTTGACGCGGACCAGCCGTCCGGCGGCTTCAAGCCGGTCGATGAAGTCGCGCAGGCTGGCATAGGGCATCCGGTAGGCCTCGGTCGTAAAACGGAAATCCGACTATAGCGTGAAGATCGGGCCCGGGTAGAGCAAGGCAGGGCTGACCAGAGCCATCTTGCAGTGCGGCAAAGCCGAGCGCATGCTTGAACCTACCTTCCCCAAGCAGTTTATGAGGCACCAGATGGCTTTCTGGGTTGTCGGCGGCGAATATACCGGCACGGATTTCACCTCGATCGCGCCGGGCAAGGTGCTCGAGCAGCATGGCCCGTTCGAGGACTACAAGCACGCTCACGACATCTGGGCGTCGCGCGCCTGGGCGACGGTCGATGATTGCCAGTCGCGCTTCCGCATCGTCGAGGGCGATGCCACGGCGCCCGGCAACGGCCCGGCCCTGGCGGAAGGCCAGCCGCCGGCGAAAGCCTAAGGCAACAGCTTCCAGACGATCCCTTCGCGAATTTCGCGGTCTTCCAGCTCCAGGCTGGTCGGCACGTTATAGCGCGCCACCTCGACCAGCCCGTGGGTCGGCTTGTAGGTGCGGCCGGGGTCGCCCATCAGCACCTCGATCCCGCGACCCGCGTGGATGCGCAGCCATGCGACGAGCCGCTCCGCCAGCGGCTTCTCATAGCACATGTCGCCGACCAGGATGATGTCGGCTCCGGGATCGCGGTCGATCTGGTCTTCCAGAACGATCTCGATCTCAACATCGTTCAGTTTGGCGTTCAGCCCAATGGCGGCGCAGGCGACCGGGTCGATCTCAGCGGCGCGAACCAGCTTGGCGCCGGCCATCATCGCCGCAATGCCGACCAGGCCGGAGCCTGCACCGAAATCCAGGATGCGCCGGTTGGTCCAGCGGTCGCGAGGGCTGTCCAGCACATGGCGGGCCAATGCCTGGCCACCGGCCCAGGCAAAGGCCCAGAACGGCGGCGGCACATTGGCCTGCTCCAGCGCCGCCTCGCTCGCTTCCCAGATCGGCGTGATCTCGGTCGCCAGATGCAGCTTCATCTCCGGCAGCAGCGACGGACTGGCGACGACGGTATTTTTGGCAATGAAATCGTAGGCCTGGTCGCCGCTGAGCGGCGTCAATGAACCGACGCCAGCAGGCAGCCGAGCAGGATGATCAGGCCGGCATCGCGGTTGGATTTGAACTTGGCCAGGCAATCGGCCTGATCGTCCATTTTCCAGGTCGCGATCTGCCAGATGAAATGGCCGGCGAGGGCGGCCAGCGCCACGAAGCTCAGCCAACCAGCCCCGGCGATCCAGAAGGCGAGGCCGACGCCGGCGAGCGTCACCAGCGCAAAGCCGCTGATCCATCGCTTGCTCTGCGCACCGAAGCGCAAGGCCGTGGATTTGACGCCGATCTCGATATCGTCTGCCTTGTCCTGGTGGGCGTAGATCGTGTCGTAATGCAGGGTCCAGGCGATTCCGGCCAGATAGAGCAAGATGGCCGGCCAGCCGACGCGGCCGGTGACCGCGGCCCAGGCGACGAGCGCGCCCCAATTGAAATTCAGGCCCAGGAACAGCTGCGGCCAATAGGTGATGCGCTTCATGAACGGATAGGCGGCGACGATCACCAGGATCGCGACACCCAATCCCACCGCCAGCCCATTCATGCTCAGCAGGATGGCGGCGCCGATCGCGAGTTGGACGATCAGGAACAGCACGGCCTGCCAGACCGCGACCCGGCCGGACGGGATCGGCCGGCCGCGCGTGCGCTCGACGGCGCCGTCGTATTTGCGATCGACGATGTCGTTCAGCGTGCAGCCGGCGCCGCGCATGACCACGGCACCCAGCCAGAACAGAAAGAACAGGCCGATGTCCGGCCGGTCGGGTGCCGACAGCGCCAGGCTCCACCAGCCCGGCAGCAGCAACAGCCACCAGCCGATCGGCCGGTCGAGCCGGGCCAGCTGGGCATAGGGGAGTGCCCAGCCCGGCAGCACCCGGTCGAGCCAGCCGCCGGTACGGATATCGGTAAAGCCGCCCATCATCATTCGCATGGGCGAGGTCTTCCCCCTCGCCGCCCCATCGGGGGGGAGAGGGTCGGGGTGAGGTGGGGAACGCTCAAATCCATCACGTCACTATATCGGGCGTCATCGGCACCCACCTCATCCTAAATCCTTCTCCTCCCGAAGGGCGGAGAAGGACTTCTGCGGCTCAGGCGGCGCTGTTCTTGAGCGCGGCCAGCCGCTCGCTCAGGCTTTGCGGCTGGGCGGGCTTGCCCTGGGCGCCGGCCAGGGCGGCGGCGATGTTCGGGTCGTCGGTCTCGGGCGAGGTCGGCTTCAGCAGCGCCGCCTTGGCATTCTGCGCCTCGGCCGCCTGGCGATCCTTCTCGGCGGCGTCATGCATGGCCTTCAAGGCGATATTGACGCTGGAGCCGCTCGATCCCAGGCCGGCGGCGCTGCGCGCCATGTCGGCACGCTCGACAGCGGCCTGCTTCGTCATCCGCGCCCGCTCCATATCGCGCTGGGCGCGCTCCAACTCGCCGCGGGCGCCCTTCAGCTTCTCGCCGAGCGTCGAATAGGCGTCTTCCAGCTGCGCCACGAAATCATGGGCGTCGGCCGCGTCCTTCTTGCCTTGCTCGACCTCGGGCGTCATCTGCTCCAGCAGCCCGATCAGCGTGGCCAGGCTCTTCTCCAGCGACGCCTTGCGCGCCGGATCGTCGGTGGCTTCGAGCTGGGCCTGGATGCTGTCGGCGGCGGTCATGCGCTGATGCAGAAGCGTATTGGCGGTATCGAGCGCCTTCTGCGTCTCGGTGAAGCGGGCGCGCGCCTTGGCGACGTTCAGGCCCAGCTCATCGAGCTTGCCTTCCATGGTCTTGAGCTCGGCCTCCGATGCGCCCGTCGGGTCCCATTTCACATAGAGCTCGATGCCGCTCTGCACGGCCTGGTCGGCCTTGACGCCCAGCAGATTCTTGAAGAAGGAAAGGCCCATTTGAAATCTCCCGATTGGGGTGCTCGTCAGATTAGGCGAGGGTGAGCGCGGCCGGATTGAGATCGATGCCGGCATGGAGGTCGACCCATGCCTGATCGCGATCCTCGACGACACCGACCATCACATACTCGGTCTGCGGCGCCGGATCGGCGAGGCCGGTCGGGCGGGCATAGAGCATGGCGCGGGTGCTCATCGAGAGCTTTTCATTGATCGTGGTAATGCTGGTGTCGAACAGGATCGGGTCGATCCGGCCGGTGCCCGGCGACCAGACCCGATCGTAGAGCTGGCCGTCGAGCGTCTGGAACTGCGGCCAGCCGACCAGGCCTTGATCCTCGTTCAGCCAGACATCCCAGGTCGCCTCGTCCGGCGGGCTTTCGCGGTCGAGCAAGGTAAAGAAGCGGCATTCCTCGACCGTGCCGCTCGCCGACACGGCCAATTGCAGGAACGCGCCGCTTTCGCCCAGATGCAGCCGGGTGAGCTGGACCTGGCCGGCCTGCAGCAGCGAGACCGCGGTCACCACCAGCCTGTCGCCGCCGGTCGGGTCCTCGACCTTGGTGGCGCCGGCGGCCAGGATGAACGGAGTCGGGTCCGGCTCCATCACCATGCCGACGCGGAACAGGCTGTGGTGATAGGGCGAACCGCCCAGCTTGTATTTGATCAGGTTGGCGAGCGCCTGGAACGAGGACATCGGGGCTCCGATCGGGGTCAGGCGAAGCGCGAGCGGCGGAACAGCATCAACCCACCGCCCAGGACCAGCATGCCCAGCAGGAAATACAGCGTCGGATGGCCACTGCTGGGCGGCGGGGATGCCACCGCATGCTCGGACGCCAGCGCCAGGTCCGGCTTGGCATCGGGCGGCATATAGTTCGGATCGCGCGGCTGGCCTTCCAGCGCCTGGGTGCGGGTGTCGAGGTCGGCCAGCTTCTGCTTCAATTGGGCATCGTCGGCCGACAGCCGGTCGGCCTCGCGCCGCCAGTCCTGATAGCCCGGGTCGTTCTGGTGATCGTAGAACCAGGCGGCGTGGCTGGCGTTGCTGACCGAATCCAGCATGAACCACAGGAACAGCGCGTCCCACATGCCGAACGACGGGTAGGAGCGATAGGCATAGACCGGCGGGCCCCAGCCCATGCCGCCGTACCAGGAGCTTCGGCTCGAATACCAGCTGTCGTAGCTGCTGTAGCGGCCGGCATAGCCTTGGAACGCCGGCGTAACCGGGGCGACCGGCGGGTTCGAGCGGGCATAGGCGGCCCGTTCCTGCTGGGCCGAGTAGTTCTTGAGCGCACTGCCCGAGGCCTGGCGCGACAGCGCCGCGTCGCTGCCGGACTGGGCGCGCGGGGCGGCGGCAGGTGCCGCAGCTTGGCCGGGCAGGGCATAGCCCTTCGACGAGGTGCCGCTGCCGGTGCTGGATGTCGATGGTGCGGCCGGCGCGGGCGCCGGCGTCGGTGCGGGGGCCGGGCGGCTGTAGCCGTTGCTGCTGCGCGGCGCCGACGAGGCGGTGGCCTTGGCGTCGGCGGCGGCCGGATTCAGGACCAGAAAGACCGACATCATCAGGACGACGGCCGCGTTCACCCATTTGCGCATAAGCGTAGCTCGATGCCTCGTGTTCAGATCGCCGGCCGCGGTACCAGAGCGACCGAGATATAGCGACGCGGGGGCGGGACGCAAGGCCTGATCGGCGAGGGCGCTTCCCTGCCCGGGTCCGTCGATGCTATGCCGCTCGCCATGGATGACGAAGACCAGGATATCGCCGCCCGCCTGTTCGTGACCGCGCCGCTGGGCGAGGCGCTGGCCGTGCCGCTCGATGCCGACCAGGCGCACTACCTGCGCGCCGTGCTGCGGCTCGGTCCCGGCGGGGTCTTGAGCCTGTTCAACGGCACCGACGGCGAATGGCGCGGCCGCATCGTCGAGCTGGGCAAGAACAAGGGCCTGGTGGCGCTGGATGCGCAGACCCGGCCGCAGGATACGCCCCGCGACCTGTGGCTCGCCTTCGCCCCGGTCAAGCGCGCGCGCATCGATTATATCGCCGAAAAGGCGACGGAGCTGGGCGTCACCCGCCTGCTGCCGATCATGACCCGTCGCACCAATGTCGGCCGGGTCAATGTCGACCGGTTGCAGGCGAACGCGCGCGAAGCGGCGGAGCAGACCGAGCGCCTGAGCGTGCCGCTGGTCGAGGCGCCGCAGCCGCTCGACCGGTTCCTCGACCAGTTCCCCGCCGGGCGCCGGCTGATGGTGTGCGACGAGACCGGCCAGGCGCCGTCGATCGCGAGCGTGCTGGCCGATCCGGCCGCGGCAGCCGCCGACTGGGCGGTGCTGATCGGACCGGAGGGCGGCTTTGCGCCCGAGGAGCTTGACGGCTTACGCAAACTCGCCTTCGTTACCGCCGTCGGCCTGGGTCCGCGGGTGCTGCGCGCCGATACGGCGGCGCTCGCATCGCTCGCCGTGTTCCAGGCGCTTGCCGGCGATTGGAATAGCACGCGCGGCACTCTTCCATCGGCGGCCGCCGTCCCCATTTGATCCATTCCCGCCCGTGCCGACGGGTCGCATCTTTCGTCTGAGGCCCCGACCGTCCATGTCCGCTCCCCCGAGTACTAGCGGCGTTCCGATCGCCAGCAAGAGCCAACTGGTCGAGTATATTGCCGAGGGCAGCAAGCCCGAGGCCGCCTGGCGCATCGGCACCGAACACGAGAAGTTCGTGTTCCGTTTGGCCGACCATTATCCGGTCGGCTACGACGGCCCGCAGGGCATCCGCGCCCTGTTGGAGGGCATGCAGCGTTTCGGCTGGGACCCCGTCTACGAGAACGACCAGCCGGTGGCCCTGCTGCAAGGCCTCTGTTCGATCACGCTGGAGCCCGGCGGCCAGTTCGAACTGTCGGGTGCGCCCCTGGAGACGGTCCACGAGACCTGCGTCGAGGTGCATACCCATTTGCGCCAGGTGCGCGAAGTGGCGAGCGAGCTCGGCATCGGCATGATCGGCCTCGGGTTCGAGCCGAAATGGACCCGTGCCGACATGCAGCTGATGCCCAAGGCGCGCAGCGACATCATGCGGCGCTACATGCCCAAGGTCGGCAGCCTCGGCCTCGACATGATGCATCGGACCTGCACGGTCCAGGTCAACCTCGACTTCTCGTCCGAAGCCGACATGGTGAAGAAGTTCCGCGCCAGCCTGGCCTTGCAGCCGGTCGCGACCGCGCTGTTCGCCAATTCGCCCTTCTCCGAGGGCAAGCCCAACGGCTTCCTGTCCTATCGCAGCAACGTCTGGACCGATACCGACAAGGACCGTTCCGGCATGCTGCCGTTCGTGTTCGAGCAGGGCTTCGGCTTCGAGCGCTATGTCGACTACCTGCTCGATGTGCCGATGTATTTCGTCTATCGCGACGGCAAATACATCGATGCCGCCGGCCAGTCGTTCCGCGATTTCATCGCCGGCAAGCTGCCGGCGCTGCCGGGCGAGCTGCCGCATATGGGCGATTGGTCGGACCATCTGACGACCGCGTTTCCCGAAGTGCGCCTGAAAAAATTCCTGGAGATGCGCGGCGCCGACGGCGGCCCCTGGCGCCGGCTGTGCGCGCTGCCGGCGCTCTGGGTCGGATTGCTCTATGACGCGCAGGCGCTCGATGCCGCGTCCGAGCTGGTCCGGGACTGGTCGGTCGAGGAGATCAGCCAGCTGCGCTCCGCCGTGCCGCGCCAGGGCCTGGCCGTGCCGTTCCGCGGCCGGAGCTTGCGCGAGGTGGCGCTCGACATGCTGGCGATCGCGCGCGGTGGCCTGCATCGCCGCGCCCGGCGCAACAATGTCGGCGACGACGAGGGTTTCTTCCTGGACACCTTGTTCCAGATCGCCGGCTCCGGCCGCACGCCGGCCGAGGAGCTGCTGTCGGACTACGAAACCAAGTGGAACCGCTCGGTCGATCCGGTCTTTACGGATTACGCCTACTGAGGCTACGCGCCATTCGGCGCGCGCTCGCCGTCGCTCGCGATACCAACCGCCCGAAGTCAAGACTTCAGGCGGTTGGTACTATTCCCCCAGCGCGTGCAGCACCAGTTCGCGCCGATGCGGGCGGCGGCGGTGTTCGAAGACATAGATGCCTTGCCAGGTGCCCAGCACCATGCGGCCGCGGTCGAACGGGATCGACAATTGCGTCTGGGTAAGGGCGGCGCGGACATGGGCCGGCATGTCGTCGGGCCCTTCGGCAGTATGGACGTAGAGCGGATCGCCCTCGGGCACCAGCCGGCGGAAATAGGCGATCAGGTCGCGCTGCACGTCCGGATCGGCGTTTTCCTGGATGATCAGCGAGGCCGAGGTATGGCGGCAGAAGATGGTCAGCAGCCCGTCGGCCAGGCCCTGCTGGCTGAGCCACCGGGCGATCCGGTCGGTGACGTCGGTGAGGTCGCCGCCGCCGGTTTCGACGGTGAGCCGCCCCTGCGCCTGCCTCATGGCGCCGGCGGCTGGTCCACGGCCTGGACGAAGCCCATCCAGCGGCCGTCGGGGCCCTGACAGGTCTGACCGGTCGCCGGATCGGTCAGGATCACGCCGCCGAAGCGCCACAGCTTGCGCCAGGTATCGACGTCGGACAGGCCCTTGTCATGGATGCGCCCTTGCAGCCGCCGCTCGACATAGCGCTGGCCGAGCGTCTGATAGATGGCATAGCCCGCGACGGCGCTGGCGATGCCGGCATAGGTGCCGAGGAACCACCAGATCGCCAGGATGACCGGCACCATGGTATAGACCCAGAGATTGCCGTCGGCTTCGAGGCCGAGCGGGAAATCCATATGCGCCAGTTTCTTGCGGTTGACCTTGACGGTGACCCGCCCCGTCTCCTGCAGGCCGCGCAGCAGCGCCAGCAGTTGGCGTTCGTCCGGGCCGGACGGCAGGGGGGCGGCCGGCGCCGCCTTTTCGGGCGGCGGCGGCGGGACGGGATGAAACGTAATCATGGTCGCCTCTCCAACCATGTTTTCGTGGATGCGGCAAGGGCCATCGCTAGACCGCCTTCCAGCTTGGATCGATTGATCCAAGCTGGAAGGCGCTCCAGATCACGAACGTCTGAACGATCTTCGATCACAAGTGATCGAGAATCGCTCTAGCTGGGCTTCGGCGCCGACGGGTTGACGAGCGCGGTCAGCACATGGTCGCGCCACGCGCCGTCGATATAGAGATAGTCGCGGGCGATGCCCTCCGGCGCGAAACCCAGCCGGCGGGCGAGCCCGGCGCTGCGCTCGTTCGACGGCATGTAGTTCAGCATGATGCGATGCAGCTTCATCGCCTCGAACACGTGGCGGATCGAGGCTTCCAGCGCCTCGCGCATCAGGCCGCGGCCTTCCAGGCGATAATCCAGCGCATAACCCAGATAGCAGGCCTGGAACGGCCCGCGGAAGATTTGCGTGAAATTCACCACGCCCAGCACCGGGCCGCCCAGGTTGCGTTCCGGAAACAGCATGAAGCGTAGCGCCGTGCCGGCGCGCTCGTCGGCGGCGAATTGGTCGAGCCGGCGCCTCCAGTTGGCGACCGACAGGTCCTCGCTGCCGCGCGGGCCGGTCCAGCGCGCGACATGGTCCCAATTCTCGCGTTGATAGGCCACGACCCGGGGTGCGGCTTCCGGCGGGGCGAGCGTCAGGGTCAGGCGGGGCGTCTCGAGACGGGTCAGCGATTGTGGCGTCGCGGCCGACGCGGTCATGAAACCCGGCCGAGCCGCGCCACGATCCAGCGTTTCGGCCGAGCCCAGCCCTGTTCCGGCGGCATGCCCGACAGCGACATCCAGCGCGAGCGGTGCCAGGCGGTCGCCGACACCTCGATCCGCACCAACCCGCCGGCCGGCGGGCCGTCCAGGCCGAATGCTGCCCAGGGCAACAGGCTTTCCGACGTGATGCGCGGCTGATCGGCGCCGAAATAGCTGGTGAGCGCGCCCGAGACCGGCCGGCATTGCGGCGACGGATCGGCCGGCACCGCGGCGATGCCGGCACACAGCAGCGCCGTCATCGGCGGATGGTCCTTCACCTTGGTCTTTGGGGGCACGAAATAGAGCGTGAAATGCTTGACGCCGCCGCCGGCATCGACGCCCAGCTCGACCCGGTAGGCCTCGGCCAGCGGGAACGCGCCGTCATAGGCCAACAGGTCCAGGTCGTAATAATCCTGGCCGATGGTGGCGAGCGCCAGGCCGTCGCGGTTCCAGGCCAGATAGGCCTCGCCGAACGGCACCTCGCCGGGTGCGGCGATCAGCGCCGGCAGCAGGGCCGCCTGCTTCGGCCAGTCGGCGAGCGTGCGATCGCCGACCGCGATCTCGGCATAGGGGATCGAGATTTCCTTGCGGTCGCTCTGGCGGACATTGTCCGGCCCGGCCGCCGCATGCAGCGCCGGCAGCTGCTTGTTGATGGCGGAGACCGCGGTCAGCAGCCGCTCGTAGGGCCGATTGTCGATATCGACCAGGCCGAAATCATAATCCTCGCCATCGGCGCGGCCGCCTTTCGGATGGTCGGCATATTGGAACCAATGCATGCCGATCAGGTCGGGAATATGGGCGAACTGGCCGATCGCGGTCGCGGCTCCCTTGGCGCGCTCGGCCTGGGTTTCGACCGTCATCAGATGACCATTGTTCTGGTTGCCGGTGCGGTTCTCGTTCGCGGCATAGAACCATTCCGACACCAGCACCGGCTTGCCGCCGGTCAGCTGATGCAGCCCATCGAAGAAATAGCGCGCGACCCAGCCGTCCTGGCTGTCGACGTTATAGTTGGTCGCGATCGCATCGACATGGCGCGCCTCGGCGCGGATCGCGATCGGATCGTAATAGATCGGCAGCCGGTCGCCGAAGATCAGCGCCTCGGGGTCGGCGGCGCGGATCGATTGTTCGGCCAGCGCGTAATAGCGTTCGGCCAGGATGCCGGTCCAGGCGCGCACCGCCTGGATGCCGTTGCCGCCGGGACGCAGCTTGGTGATCTGCTCTGCCGCCAGCAGTTCCGACCAGTCGCCGACACCGGCCGGCGGCTGAAAATCGGCGGCGAAGCGCTGCCAGTCGTTGCCGTAGAATCGCTCCAAACCCGCGACCCAGCGCTGCTTGGTGAAATTCGACGCCGGCGCCTTGCTGTAGAACACGAACAGCGCGCCGTTCCACCAGCCGACCTCGTTGTCGGTGAAATAGCCGATGCGGTAGGGGCTGTCCTTATAGGGGGCGACCAGCGTCACTGCCTCGGCGCGCATGGCCTCGGCCGTCGCCGGATCGAACGGGTCGAACCAGTGGAAACGGCTGAGGCGTCCCAGCTCCAGATCGGGGATCTGCGGCAGCTTCAGCTGGTCGGGCGGCAGCGACCAGCCGCCGGCGGAATTGAAGCCCCAGGACTGCACCCGTGCCGTGGTCTCGTCGACCCAGTCGGCCAAGGTCGGTGCGAAGGCGGTCCAGCTATACCAGGTCCGATCGTCGGCGACCCGCTGCGGCGCGCCGCCGTCGAGCACATTGACCCCGGCCGAGAAGAAGCGCTCGCCGCACGGCGTCACCAGCCAGGCGGCACCCTGGTCGTGGGTGACGCCCCAGCGGCTGGTCGGCGCATTGGCCAGATCGCAGCTGTCGGCAGCGGCCGGACCGGCGAGGGTCAGGCCGAGGGCCGTCAGGGCCGCAAGGTTCGAAAACGCGCGCATCGATGCTCTACGGTGCAGAGGGTTCGGGTCAGGCCGTGCCGCCGACGGTCAGCCCGTCCATGCGCAGGGTCGGTTGGCCGACGCCGACCGGCACGCCCTGGCCGTCCTTGCCGCAGGTGCCGACGCCGTCGTCCAGCTTCATGTCGTTGCCGATCAT
>Ga0302311_10006302_pt1 | contig 12326 bp, 12 predicted proteins | sample III_Palsa_N1_3_FD_200449 | JGI IMG/M metagenome (GOLD analysis project Ga0302311, IMG submission 200449) | Peat permafrost microbial communities from Stordalen Mire near Abisko, Sweden - III_Palsa_N1_3 | ecosystem: Environmental > Terrestrial > Soil > Palsa > Peat permafrost | place: Sweden... | reverse complement strand
GCCGCCAGCAGCAGCAGCGGGATCAGTTTCTTCGGAACGCTGGTCATGCCTTTTGCGCCACCTTCTCGCCGAAGATGCCCTGGGGGCGGATGAGCAGGAAGCCGAACAGCACCAGGAAGGCGAAGGCATCCTTGTAAGGCACCGAGATATAGGCGGCGCCGAACGTCTCGATGATGCCGAGCGACAGGCCGCCGACGATGGCGCCGGTGACGTCGCCGAAGCCACCGATGATCGAGGCGGCGAACGCCTTCAAGGCGACCTGGCTGCCGAGCCCGACCGAGACGAACAGGATGGGGGCCACCAGGATGCCGGCGAGGCCGCCCAGGAGGGCCGAATAGATGAAGGTCAGCATGATCATGCGGGCGACCGGAATGCCGAGCAGACTGGCCATTTCCTTATCCTGCGAGGTCGCCTGCATCTTCTTGCCCAGGAGCGTGTGCTCGAAGAAGAAGTACTGGAAGGCGACCAGCAGGATCGTGACCGCGATGATCAGCAGATACTGGCTGTCGAGGAACACTTCGCCGATCTGAAACCCCGGAAAATCGAACATGCCGGCCAGGCTCTCCGGTGCCGGCCCATAGCCGACCAGCACCGAATTGGTCAGCAGGATCGAGGCGCCGATGGTCGAGATCACGACCGGCAGGAACGAGCGGTGGCGCAGCGGATAATAGACGCCGAGATTGAACAGCGCGCCGATCACGCCCATGGCGACCAGGCTGAGCGGGATCGCCGCCCAATAGGGCAGGCCCAGATCCTGGGTCAGCACGACCATCGCATAGGCGCCCAGCATGGCGAATTCGCCCTGGGCGAAATTCACCACGTTGGTGGCGCGATAGATCAGGACGAACCCGAGCGCCACCAGGGAATAGACCGCCCCGATGCCGACGCCGGTGAACAGTAACTGCAGAAAGATCGCCATCGGCATCCTCGAAGCTGAACAGGGAGGATAAGGCGGGATCGACCTACGATCCCGCCCCGAGCGCGTCAGTCGGTATATTCGACGTGCTTGTCGAAGACGATCTTGCCGCCGTCGTTCTTCACGACGTTGTAGCCGTGCAGCCCGTCGCCGTTCTGGTCGAAGTTGTAGGTGCCCTCGACGCCCTTGTAGCCCTTGATCGCCAGGATGGCCTCCCGGACCTTGGCCGGATCGGTCGACTTGGCATCGGTCATCGCCTTGGCAGCAATATGGACCGCGTCATAGGTCCAGGACGAGAAATTGTCGGCGATCGCATGGGCGATCGCTTCGTATTTCCCGGAGAAGGCCTTCGCCTCGGGGCTGGAATCTGCCGCGAAATCGGCGATGCCATAGGTCCCGTTCAGGGTCGGTCCGGCGAGCTTGATCGCGGTCGCGGTCGTGATCGAGGGCGATCCGACCCATTTCGCCTGCACGCCGAACTGTTTCAGCTGCTTGGCGAAGGTGCCGAGATCGGTCTCGAAAGTGAAATAGCTGCCGACGATATCGGCGCCGGAGGACTTCACCGCCAGCACGACCGCCGAGAAATCCGGCGACTGGTTCGGATAGCCTTGAGTCAGGGTCGGATCGATGCCGTGGGTCTTGAGCGCTGCCGTCAGCGCGGTCATGCCGCCAGTGCCGAACGCATCGGTCGAATGGACGATCGCCCATTTCTTCAGGCCGAGCGTATCGACGCCGAAATCGGCGATGACCCGGGCCGAATAGCTGTCGTTCGGACGACAGCGGAACAGCCACGGATTGCCTTGATGGGTCAATTGCGGCGCCGTCCCGCCGATGAACACCGGCTTGCCCAGCTTGACGATATCGGGCGACATGGCGTCGACCTGGGTCGAGCGGATCGAGCCCAGGAACACCGGAATGTCGGTCTGGGTCGCCAGCCGCGAGAAGGCGGCGATGATGCCGGGGTTGGTGGTCTGGTCGTCCTCGACCACGAGCTTCAGCTTGTCGCCATTGACGCCGCCGGCCGCGTTGATCTCGTCGATCGCCAAATTGGCGCCGATCTGGGCGTATTTGCCGGATTCGGCGGCCGGGCCGGTGATCGGCGTCACCATGCCGATCTTGATTTCGCCGGCCGACGCCTGCGAAGCGACCCCATAACCCAGTGCCAGCGCAGCGATCGCACAGGCCGTTACATGCCTTGTCGACATTGGTGTTTCCCCCCTGGATGACAGAACTTTTGTTCTTTTGTCTGACTTTTACGGTCTCGCGATGTCGGGCCGAGATCAAGCAAAAACATCGTACATCTTGCCGCGGCAAAATTGGCCAGACCGCATTACCAATTGACCAGACGGCGGAAAGATGGAACCGTCGCTCCCGAACGCACGCAGCCTTAGAGCTGCGGCTGGATTTGTCGTACCAAGAACCATTGGGGGAGGGATTTCTATGGCTAGCCTAGGAACGAAACTGACGCGTCGGGCACTGGCCGGGGTGGCACTGGGCGCGATGCTGGTCGCAGGCATCTCCCACGCCCGGGCCGCGGATGCCCCGCCGCTGCCGTCGGCCGCGCAGACGATCAACATCATCGACGTCGGCGGCGCGCTGGCCCTGACCCAGAAGGGTTTCGAGGATTATCGCAAGGCGCATCCCGAGCTCCTGACCAAGTTCAACTATACCAAGGCGCCGGCGCCGGAACTGGCCGGCAAGATCAAGGCCCAGCAGGACGCCAACCACCTCGACATCGATATCGTGCTGACCGGCCTCGACGGCCTGGCCGCCGGCATCGACCAGAATTTGTGGCTGAAGCTGGATCCGGATTACACCAGCAAGCTGCCGAACCTGGATGCCAACTACCTGCCGGCCGCGCTCGACATGCACAAGCTGGGTCAGGGCTATGGCGTGACCGTGGTCTACTACCCCTCGGGCCCGCTGATCGAATATGCGCCGGAACGGGTCAAGGACGTGCCGGCCTCGGCGGAAGGCCTGCTCGCCTGGGCCAAGGCCCATCCGAACAAGTTCATGTATGCCCGTCCGGCCAATTCCGGCCCCGGCCGTACCTTCCTGATGGGCCTGCCTTATATCTTGGGCGACAAGGACCCGAAGGATCCGATCAAGGGCTGGGACAAGACCTGGGCCTATCTGAAGGAGCTGGGCCAGTACATCGAGTACTACCCGTCCGGCACCGGCGTCACCATGAAGCAGCTGGGCGAAGGCTCGCTCGACATCATCGTGTCCACGACCGGCTGGGATATCAATCCGCGCGTGCTGGGCACCGTGCCGAAGAGCGCCAAGGTCGGTACGCTGAAGGGCTTCCACTGGGTCTCGGACGCGCAATACATGGCCGTGCCGAAGGGCATCTCGCCGGAGCATCTGGCGGTGGCCCTCGACGTGATGGCCTATATGATGACGCCGCACGCCCAGGCCTACGCGTATGACGAGGGCTATTTCTATCCGGGTCCGGCGGTCAAGGACGTCCCGCTCAGCATGGCCCCCAAGGACAGCCAGGACGCGATCGCCGAATATGGCCGGCCGGAGTACGACGGCTTGATCAAGAACAACAAGATCGAGACGCCGCTCGACGCCAACACCATGGTCGCCGCGTTCCACAAGTGGGACGAGGAAATCGGCAGCGGCAAGACCAAGTAAGCTCCGGGCTCTTTCTCGAACAGAACGACGGGCGGCAGAAATGCCGCCCGTTTTTTTGTGCCCGGAATCCCGCAATTCTCACCGCCGCCCAGCAGAACTTGCCGGAAAAAGCCGGTTACTACCGGGAATTTTTTGCCGGGGCAGGAAAATCCGACCGCGCCAACGCACCCTCCGGATGCGTGGGGACATCGTCTGATTTTTTAATAAACCAATATTTTTCAGATAGTTATACGAAGTAAATCGCTCTGGCACGGGTGCTGGCACACCCCTTGCCGATTGGACTGATGAAAGGCTCGGCTCGTTCCGCTGCCGTTCCAGCCGGGAAAAGCCCGGACGGAAACGTCAACGGTACGGTCCGAGCGTGGTGTCAAACCCAAGGTTCGATCCCGTCAGGAAGGCGAGGGCGGACCCAGTCCTTAAAGGAAGAGTGCCATGTCTGGAATTACCCTCACCGCCGTTCAGCAGGACACGCTCCTGCAGCTGCAGCAAGCTGGGACCCTGTTCGACCGGACCCAGGAACGCCTGAACACCGGCAAGAAGGTCAACGGCGTCACCGACGATGCCGTCGCCTATTTCCGTTCGACGTCGCTCTATGACCGCTCGTCGGCGCTGACGACGACCAAGGCCAACATCGACCAGAGCGTGTCCGCCGTGACCGCCGCGCTGAACGCGACCTCGGCCGTCGATGGCCTGCTGAAGCAGATGAAGGGTGTGCTGGAAGGTGCCCGCGGCGCCGTGACCTCTCAGCGTGTGGCAGCCACGACCGAGTTCAACAGCCTGGCCAAGCAGCTGGCGGAACTGGTGAAGGACACCACGTACCAGGGCCTCAACATCCTGACTTCGTCTTCGGCCTCGCTCGGCACGCAATTCTCCGAGCGGACGGCGGCGACCTTGACCATCAACGGTTTCAATCTCTGCGCCACCGGCACCGGCAACAGCCGCTCGCTGTTCACCGGCGTCACCGCCGCCTTCAAGGCGAACGGCGTGCTCAATTTCTCCAACGTCGTGTTCTCCGGCGCGGCCGGCACCGGCGTGAAGGGCTTCTCGGCGCTCAACCTCTCGAGCTCGCTCACCACCGGCGGCGTCACGATCTCGGTCTCCCAAGCGGAAGCGATCTTCGACCAGTCCGACAACCGCCTCGACGCCGCGATCTCGCAGAACGAAGCGATCAGCGCCCAGCTCGGCATCAACGTGTCGATCCTGCAGGCCCGGTCGACCTTCACGGCCGACTATGCCAGCACCTTGTCCCAGGGCGGCGACAAGCTGACGCTCGCCGATCTCAATACCGAAGCGGCGAACTCCCAGGCGCTGTCGCTCCGCCAGCAGATCGGCATCCAGTCGCTGTCGGTCTCCGGTCAGCAGAACCAGTCGATCCTGAACCTGCTGAAGTAACGTCGGACCCACAGGGAAGGGTTAAACCCTTCCCGTCCGGCCCCTTCAGCAGACGGCACGCCGCCGGGCGGTCGAAAGATACGGCCCGGGCAAGATCACTCAAGTATCCTTGACCAGCACGACCCGTTCGATCCTGGTCCCTTCGATCCGTTCACCCAGGAAGCGCGATGCGATACGCGCGAACCGCTCGGGACCGTCGGTCGCCAGATAGCGGACGGCCGGTGCCCTATCGGTGCGGGCAAGCCCCCGGACGGCCAGCAGAACGGCAGCAGCCTCGGCCACGGTCGCGGAACTGTCGACCAGCGTCACCCAGGGCCCGAACATCGTCCGGATCGCCGGCGTGAACAGCGGGAAATGGGTGCAGCCCAGCACCAGGCAATCCGGCGCCGCATGGGGATCCTGTTCGAACATCGGGCCCAGATAGCGGCGCAGCACCGCCTCGGCCACGACATCCTCGGCCCAGCCTTCCTCCGCCAGCGCCACCAGCATGCCGCACGCGCGCGACACGACCGTCGCCTCGGGTCGTAGCCGCTTGATTGCCGCGTCATAGGCACCCGACTGCACCGTGCCCTCGGTCGCGATGACCGCGATCCGCCCGCTTTTCGAGCCGGCCGCCGCCGCAGCCGCACCCGGTTCGACCACACCCAGGATCGGCAGATCCGGATAATCGCGTTCGAGACCGGCCAGCGCATGGACCGTGGCCGTGTTGCAGGCGACGACCAGCAGCTTGATGCCCTGGCCGACCAGGTGCGCCACCGCCTCGCCGGTATAGGCGGCGACGGTCTCAGGGCTTTTCGGGCCATAGGGCACGCGGGCGGTATCGCCCAGATAGATCATCGCCTCGCCCGGCAGGCGCCGACGCAGAGCCGCCAGCACGGTCAGGCCGCCGACGCCGGAATCGAAGACGCCGATCGGCAGGGTCGAATTGATGTCGGGCGGCGGGCTCACGTCCCCGTCATAGCCGTCCTAGCTTTTCGGCGCGACAGCAAAAGACCGGGCCAGGAATTTCAGCACGGCCGGCAGGGCCGCCGACCAGGTGTCCCAATCATGGTCGCCCGGCGTCAGCGCGGTCGCGACCGGGATATGCAGGGCCCGGAGCCGGCGCGCCATGACCGCCTGCTCCCGGTCCAGGTGATAGCGATCCTGCCGCCCGCAGGTCAGATAGATCGCCGGCATCGGATCGCCATGGCGCATGGCGCCGGCCAGCGTCATCGGGTTGGCGGCGACGAAGCGGCGCGCATCGAACGGCCGGCCGAACGCGCCCTGGAAAATGCGCTGGATGCCCTCGTCGAACTTGGTGTCGTCGGTCACGTTGGTCCAGAACGCCCCGCTCATCGCGGCCGCGGCGGCGTAGCGGTCCGGCGCCATCAGCGCGAACCGCAGCGCGCCGTAGCCGCCCATGGAATAGCCGGCGATGACCCGGCCGCGGCGATCGGTGCGCGCCCGCCAGGTCCGCTCGATATAGGCCGGCAGATCCTGCTCGACCGCGGTCGCGACATTGCCCGACCCGACGGCCGAATCCATGTACCAGGAATTCGGGCCGCCATCGGGCATGGCGACGATCACCGGCGGCAGGCGATGCTGGGCGATCAGCTTGTCGACGATCGCCTGCAAGTGGCCCTGGTCGACCCAGTCGATGGCGCCGCCCAGGGCGCCATGCAGCAGATAGACGACCGGCAGCTTGGCCCGTCCCTGATCATAGTCGGGCGGCAGGTAGAGCACGAAGGGGAGCGGGTGGCCGAGGGCCGCGCTGGGCGCCGCCTCGGTCCGCAGGATCTGCGAGGGCGACGCCAGGGCCGGCGCCGCCGCAAGCCAGAGGACAAGGACGAGCAGCCAGCGCATCATTTCGCCGCCAGTTGGTCCGCCGCCACGGTGAAGGTCGCAAGCCCGTCGCCGCGCCGGATCGTGCCGGTCAGTTCGACCGACCGCCCAACCAGCGCCCGCGCCGCATCGCCGACCGGACCGCCGTCGGGTGCGGCCATCAGGTACCAGCGCACGCTGCCGTCCGGCCCGTTGGTGACGAACAGCGCCGGGATGCCGCCGTAGAGACAGAAGGAGCCGCAGCTCTCATGCGCCTTGCCCTCGCCCGGGTTCATCGCGCCGGCGTAGCATTTGGAATCGACGACCTCGCCGGTCAGCGTCGCGGGCTCCGCCGGCCCTTGCGGCAGCGGATCCATGCGCGAGGCATCCTGGCGTACCGGCGGATTGTCGATCTGCAGCACGACCAGATCGCCGCGTGTGACCGGATAGCCCCGCGCCTCGACCATGGCGCCGTCCAGATCGTCCATGCCCGCAGGCGGGCCGTCCTTGCCCTCGCCGGCAAGCAGAACCACATGGCCGAGCTTGCCACCAGATGGGAACAGCCGCACCAGCGGATAGGGCTTGGCCTGGAACTGGCCCGTATAGGTGGCCTCGTCGCCGCTGCCCCAATCGCCGGTCGGGTGCGGCGGCTGGCCGGCAAAGGCGAGCACGGCGAGACCGCCGTCGATCACCAGCAGCAGTGCCAGCAATCCGGCCAGAAAACCCTTCAAGCCGCTCGGCAGCTTCAGGTATCCAACATAGAACGGCGGATCCGGGTCAGCCATGGGAGGCTCCAAGCGCGAGCGGTTCGACGCGGGTGCCGGGCGGCAGCGGCCGGGGATCGACCAGGATGATGTCCCCCGCGCGCTTCAGCCGGTAGGTCGAGATCTTGTCGGTGAAAGGTGCCGGCGCGCAGCCGTCCTCGGGGCGGAACTGGAACCCGTGCCAGGGACAGGTGACGCAGCCGTCGATGATCCGCCCTTCACCCAGCGGTCCGTTCTGATGAGCGCAGACATTGATGATCGCCGACAGGGTCCGGCCGTTGCGGAACACCGCGATGCGCTCGCCGCCCGACGGCACGACGATGCGCGCCCGTCCGTCGGGCAGGGACGCCAGGAGTTCGTCGATGGTTCCGACCGTCAGCCAGCCGTCGGCATCGAGCGCCGCCCCTTCGTCCTTCGTCCGCTCGCACCGCGCGGCCGCGATGTGCAGCGCACTCAACAAGACGACGGCGCCGCCCAGCAGGACCGGCACGACCGGCGAGCGTTCGGCCTGCATCACGCCCAGCGCCACATGCAGCACCAGCAGCCCGAAGGCGGCATAGACGCTCATATGGATCGCCTTCCAGACCGGAGCGCTCAGGAAAGCCAGCCAGAAATCATGACTGGTGACCGCCATCACCACCAGGATCGCAAGCGCCGCCAGTCCCAAGAGCTCGAACGGAAAGCCCAGGAAACTGCCGTAGTTGGCATTGCTGAACAGCAGCGAGACCAGCGGCGGCAGGCGGCCCAGCCCGTGATACCAGTCGAGCGCCGACCAGGCGTGGGCCAGGCCGACGAGGCAGGTTGCGACACCGAAATGCCGGCGGTTGTAGAGCAGCGGCAGGAAGCGCCGGTCGAGCCGGGCGAGCGGTCCGATCGCCAGGATGATCGTCAGCATCAGCAGCCCGCAGCTGCCCAGCGCCCGCGTGCGGATGATCTCGGGCGTCACCGGATGATCGGAGAGAAACAGCCGCGGCCCGAGCAGCGAGAAACCGGCGAGATAAAGCAGGATGCCGATCGCCAGCACCACGTCGTAGATACGCTTGTGCCGGTTCCACTGAACCGCCTGGAAGCCGGCGCTCATCGCACGCTGCCGCTGATCAGCGGGCCGCTGCCGGTCGGGGCTGCCGGCCGCAGGATCAGCGCCGCCAGCAGCAGGCCGCCGACCAGAACGGGCAACATCAGCCAGAGGCGCCGATGCCAGCGGCGATGCGGCCGCCTCATGGATGCGCCCCGCCGGCGAGCCAGCGCCGCAGCACGATCGGCCAGAGCACGGCCGCCCCCGGCAGCAGCAGCAGTCGGGCACCCCAGGTGACCGGGCCGGCATGGGGCATGGCGCGCGGAATCCCGATGGTGACGAAGCCCAATGCCACGACGAGCCCGATCAGAGCATAGAGGCCGGCGCCCGCCACGAAGATCTCCGCCGCCGCCATACGGTCAGCGGACCGAAATCGACGGCAGGACCGTCGTACGCGCCGCCGTCGACGGCTCGGCGGCCTTGCCGGGCGCCGATACCAGCTTGGGCTTGTTCCAGGGTGCCGATTTGATCCAGGCGACACCATAGGCGATCGCAAACAGGACCGCGAAGCAGACGCCGTTCACCAAGACCTGCGCGCCCAGCCCTGCGCCCAGCCGGTCAAACGCCATGCCGCCGACATCGGCCAGCAGGATGCCGGCCAGGAACAGCGACAGCGCTTGCTGGCCGCATTTCACCATCGGCCGGACATAGTCGTGCTGGATCAGGTGCAGGCGATCGATCAGCACATAGACCGCGACATAGGCGGTCGCGAAGAAATGCAGGACCTGCAGCGGGTCGAGGAAGGTCTTGTCGGCATGATCGAGGATCCAGGCCTCCACGCCATCGAGGCCAGGGATGGTCTGATAGATCGCCGGCACTGTCACCGCGACACCGAACAGGATATAGGCGACCGCCGCCCAGAAGATGCGCCGGTCGGCCGGCGGCGGCTTCAGCCATTTCATCGACAACGAAAAACCGGTGAAGAACAGGATCTGCCAGCAGAACGGATCGAAGAACCAGCCGCGCGGCTCGCTGGCGTCACCCGGCAGGTTCCAATCATAGGCATTGGCGAGCGCCCAGAGCGCCACCGAGGCGCCCAGCACCGCCAGCGGATGGATGAAGCGGGCGATCAGGATCGCGACCGGCACCAGCGCCAACACGACCATATAGACCGGCAGGATATCGAGGTAATGCGGCACGTAGCTCAGCGTCACGATGCCGAGCAGGGCGTCGGACGGGTTGGCGAACAGCTGGTCGAGCTGCAGGATCGAGCGGTAGTCATCCTCGCCCGGGATGAGCCGGTTGGCCGCGACCGCGAGGGCGGCAACGACCAGCACGATCGCCAATTGCGCGATATAGAGCTGCCAGATCCTGAGCCCGATGCGCGCCGTGCCGAGCCACCAGCCCGCGCGCTTGAACACGCCGCCGAACGCCATGCCGCCGGCATAGCCCGAGACGAACACGAACATGGCGGCCGCGTCCGACAGGCCGAAACGGGCCGGGATCCAGTCGGACAGCCAGTCGTTGCGCGTGTGACTGACCAGGATCACGAACATGGCGATGCCGCGGAAAAAATCGAGCCGCGGATCGCGAAACTTCGCAGGCTTGGCCGTCGGGAGCGTCGTCGCCGTCATGCTTCATCCAAGAAGGACGGCGCGTCCGGAAGGTCCGGGCGCGCCGTTCATTCAACACATGACGGTAGATTTAGTCCGGCCCAAACCAAAGACGAATCACGTTACCGCGAGGGTCGCTTCGGTCGCAGCGGTTATTTCAGACCGTCGAGCGCCAGATTGAGCGCCAGCACATTGACGCGCGGCTCGCCCAGGATGCCGGCGGTGCGGCCCTCGACGTGAGACGCGATCAGGTCCTTCACCTGGCCCACGGGCAGGTTGCGCGCCTTCGCGACCCGCTCGGCCTGGAACAGCGCACCGGCCGGCGTGATGTCCGGGTCGAGACCGGATGCCGACGTCGTCACCAGATCGACCGGCACCGGCGCATCGCTATCGCCCTTCAGGGTGGCGACGTCGCCCTTGACCCGGTCCATCAGCGCCTGGGAGGTCGGGCCATAGTTCGATCCGGTCGAGGCGTCGGCCTTGTAGGGCACCGGCACCTGCTTGGTCGGATCGTTCGGGTCCGCGTCGGTCGTGGCCGATGGCCGGCTGTGGAAATACTGGTCGCCGGCGAAGGTCTGGCCGATCAGGCTCGACCCGATGACCTTGCCGTCCTTTTCCACCAGGCTGCCGTCGGCCTGGTGCGGGAACAGCACCTTGGCGGCGCCCGTGACGGCATAGGGATAGACCACGCCCGTGATGGCGGTCATGAGCACGATCATGACGATGGCCGGGCGGATTTCCTTCAACATGATAGAATTCCTTAGATAAGACCGATCGACGTGACGAGCACGTCGATGATCTTGATGCCGACGAACGGCACGATCACGCCGCCGACGCCATAGATGAGCACGTTGCGGGCGAGCAGGCGCGAGGCCGACTGCGGCCGGTACTGCACACCCTTCAGCGACAGCGGGATCAGCGCGATGATGATGAGCGCGTTGAAGATAATCGCCGACAGGATGGCACTTTCCGGCGTCTTCAGACCCATGACGTTCAACGCCTGCAGCTGCGGATAGAAGGCGATGAACATGGCCGGAATGATGGCGAAATACTTCGCCACGTCATTCGCGATCGAGAAGGTGGTGAGCGCGCCGCGGGTCATCAGCAACTGCTTGCCGATGCCGACGATCTCGATCAGCTTGGTCGGATCGCTGTCGAGATCGACCATGTTGCCGGCCTCGCGGGCGGCGACCGTGCCGGTCTGCATCGCGACACCGACGTCGGCCTGAGCCAGCGCCGGGGCGTCGTTGGTGCCGTCGCCGCACATGGCGACCAACTTGCCCTTGGCCTGCTCGTCGCGGATCAGCTTCAGCTTCGCCTCGGGCGTCGCCTGGGCCAGGAAATCATCGACGCCGGATTCCGCCGCGATCGCGGCTGCGGTCAGCGGGTTGTCGCCGGTGATCATCACCGTGCGGATGCCCATCTGCCGGAGCTCCGCAAAGCGCTCCTTGATGCCGCCCTTGACCACGTCCTTGAGGTAGATGACGCCCAGGACACGACCATCCTTGGCAACCGCGAGTGGCGTGCCGCCGGCCTTGGCGATCCGCTCGGTCGCGTCGGTCAGCTCCTTCGGGAAGGCCAGATTCGGGTTGCTGTTGACTTCGCGGACATAGGCCATGATCGCATCGACCGCGCCCTTGCGGATGGCGCTGCCGCCGACATCGACGCCGCTCATCCGGGTCTGGGCCGAGAACGGGATGAAGCTCGCATTGAGCGGCCCCATCTCGCGCGCCCGGATGCCGTATTTTTCCTTGGCCAAGACCACGACCGAGCGGCCTTCAGGCGTCTCGTCCGACAGTGACGACAATTGTGCCGCATCTGCCAGGTCCTGGGGTGACACGCCGGGCATGGCGACCAGCTCGGTCGCGACGCGATTGCCGAGCGTGATCGTTCCGGTCTTGTCGAGCAGGAGCGTGTCGACATCGCCCGCGGCCTCGACCGCGCGGCCGGACATGGCCAGCACGTTGAACTTCACCAGCCGGTCCATGCCGGCGATACCGATCGCCGACAGCAGTGCGCCGATCGTGGTCGGGATCAGCGTCACGAACAGCGCCACCAGGATCACGACCGAGACGGCACCGCCGCTGTAGGTCGCGAAGCTGGGGATCGTCACCGTGGCCAGCACGAAGATGATGGTCATGCCGATCAGCAGGATATTGAGCGCGATCTCGTTCGGCGTCTTCTGC
>Ga0302311_10006300_pt1 | contig 12329 bp, 7 predicted proteins | sample III_Palsa_N1_3_FD_200449 | JGI IMG/M metagenome (GOLD analysis project Ga0302311, IMG submission 200449) | Peat permafrost microbial communities from Stordalen Mire near Abisko, Sweden - III_Palsa_N1_3 | ecosystem: Environmental > Terrestrial > Soil > Palsa > Peat permafrost | place: Sweden... | reverse complement strand
GACAGGGCATTCTTTTCGCCTGAGCCGCGCAGCCTGGCAACATGCTGGATGTTGGCGTCGCCAAACCCCGAAGCGACGATGCCGCCGGTACTAACGGCAGCGGTTGCCACCGTCCATATCCCGAACTCGGCGATCCCCAGGTGGCGCAGAACAACCGGGGCCACCAGCAACATGCCGACCGGATAGGCAGCATAGTCGAGCACGCCATACGTTGCGTTCGCGAGATGTACCTTCATTGCGCACTCCGGTTTCGCTGAACGCTCGAGAGCATGTCATGCAGCAGCAGCTTGCGCGGATCGGCGGCGGAGATCTGCGCCCAGCGGTCTCGCATCAATATCCATGCCGATGTAAACGCGAAGCAGGCAGCTGTCAGGGACAGGGCGACCAGCAGACGCGGCGGAAACGACTTCTTCTCCGGCACCCCAGGAGGATCGATCACACTTACAACAGGAACATCCTTCGCCTCTTCAATGCGCGACATCTCATACTGCTGCGTCAGAAGCTCGAAGACGGTCTCCTGCACCTTCACGCGCCGGTAGAGATCGGCATACGGGACGGCGAGACGTGGAAGCTGGCGCAGCGGCGGATAGAGTTCACCCCTGTCCTCCGCTGTGTCTGTACCGATGGCAGCACCGGAGGGCAGAGGCGCGGACGTACCGCTCATCTTTTCAAGTTCGTGCTGAAGGGTGGCGATGCGCGCTTCGGTCTCGCGTACGCGCACGTTGCCGTCACCATAGATCTGGCGCATGGCGTCAAGACCGGACTGTTCGACCAGGACTTCCGCTTGCACTCTTGCGCCGGCGTCCACCATGGCTCGGGTCTGCGCCGTGATATCGATGGTGCTGTTTTTGCTTGAAAACTCACTCAACTCGAGCTGTGCCCGTTCGAGGTCCGCCTCAACAGAGTGCAGGCGGCGCTCAATGAAGATGCGTTCCTGATGCGCGGAGGAGGTGCTGGTCTGGGTGACGAGGTTGTTCAACTCATCGAGATAGCCTTGTGCCAGGTCACGAGCGCGCTCCGGATCGGTGTCCTGCACTGATATGGTGATCACGCCGCTCTTCTTGTCGTCGACAATGGTCGTAATCCGCGCGAGGTGCTTGGCCGTGTCGGTGCGATAGCGGTTGCGATAGATCTCTTGTAGATGAAAATGCTCGATCAGATGTCCGCTGACGGTCCCACTGTGCAACAAGTCCACAAAGAGCGCGGTGGTCGTGTGGCCGCCGAACAGGCCTCCAGCAAGACTTCCGAGGCTGCCCAGCCCTCCAGCGCGAGAGGTGAGTGCCGCAAGCATCAGTGCGCCTGAACCCTGTTGATCGGGCGGCATGATCCGAGTAACGGACTCGTAGCGTTTCGGGATCGCAAAGGCTATGCCGAGGCCGACGAGCAGCGCAACGGCAGTCACCAGCGCGAGCAGACGGCGGTGTTGCCAAAGCAGCGTGGCGTGAGCAACCCAGTTAGCCGGTCTAGCCGCCGCAATATTTTCGATCTCGTTCGAGGATAAGGTCATGGTGATGGGGCTCCTAGAGGCTGGCCACTGCTGCGGTGATCGCAATGGAGGAGGCGAGTTGCGCAGTTGTCAGCAGATTGCGCCAGAAGAGCGATGCCCCAATTACCTTCTGCGGGACGACAACAACATCTCCTGGATTGAGCCTCGTCGAGAGCACATTCGCATCGAACCATTCGCCGGAGTGGCGGCCGATGACCGAGCCGTTCGCGCGGATGATGAATATCTCTTTTCGATTGGCAGTGCCGTTCGTTCCGCCGGCGTGGCGCAGATACCAGTCCGCCGTTTTGCCGGGGGTGAACGTGAGAGCGGTGGAGTTATAGACCTGACCGGTAACGAGCACAAAGCTGGGGCGCTTTGGAATGGTCAGCACATCTCCCCGGCGAAGCTCGATGTCCGCAGGGGTGTTAGCCCAGCTCGCGATGTCGGCGCTAAGGTGTACGACCAGACGGCCGCTGGGAGGCTCACTTTTCAAGCGCGAAAGTACCTCGTCCTGTTGCGCCTGGATGAGTTTCAATGTCGACGATTCATCTCCGGAGCCCAGGTTAGGCGAAAGTCGCGCGGCTGCGGAACTCGTCTCAATCTGGCGAATCAGCTCCTCACGGCTCTTTTCTTCAAGTGCGCGCACCTGGTCCCGCACGAGGACGGCGCCTGTGGGGTAGGCGGTCTCGCAAAAGCCACCGGCGCGGCGGAGGACGGAGCTAAGACGTTCTCCTTGCTGAAAACCGTAGCTGCCGGGGAAGGCGACCTGGCCCACGATCGTCACCGACTCGCCAATATCGCTCCATCCAGTGATCTGGTGAACCGTAAGAATGTCGCCGCGCTTCAATACCACGTCCGCGGCAGCATCCTTTCCCTCCATCGCATCGCCAATGCGCACTGCGATGGTGGAACCAACAACCTTAGTCCCATCTTCGACGGTATAGCTGGTCAGATCGGCGCTGCTTTTCAGCGCGTCGCTCTTCAGGCCTCCGGCCATGCGTACAAGCTGCGCGGCTGTCATACCTTTAGAGAGCGGGAACGAACCTGGCCGCATTACTTCCCCGCTAATCGTGACCCTGGGAGCGTCCACCTCATAACGGCCAAAGATGCGGATTGTGTCGAATGAATGTAACTTTATATTCACATTTCCGATGAGCACCTCGGGCACATCGAAAGAAATTGTCTCCGCGTGAAGATCGGGTGGCACGAGACGAACGATTTCACCCTGAGACGCAGGCTCCGGCAGCATGTCCTGGTAGCTGCGCAAGACATCGCTGAGGCGCATACCGTCGCTGTACGGCTGGCGGCCAGGACGCACAACATGGCCTTCCAGATAGATGGCACGCTCGCTGTAAGGGAGGATAGGAGCGATGTGAATGCGATCTCCATCCTTAACCTCGAACGTGGCAATTGCCTCCTGCCCGTTCTTCTCCTTGTCCAGGTCAAGCGTCACAGTCTCTCGCTGTCGATTCGCGTCTATGCGCTCGACCGTAATGTGGCTGAGAGAAGCAGCAACGGTGAAACCGCCTGCATCGTCCAGAACGGAAGTGAGCATGGATTCACCAATCTTAAGTTCAAAGATCGCCGGTCTTTTGACCGCTCCGGAGATGGCGATCTGTGGACCCGCTGGAGGCACTAGCAGGGTATCTCCGCTTTCAAAGCGGGCACTCTCTTTGCGCAGTCCGTGGAGCAGAAAATCGTAGAGATCTATTTCTTCGACAAGCTCGAACCCCCGGAAATGTTTCAACACACGAAGGGAGCCCGCGGCCGTTGGGCCGCCCGCGGCATACAACGCGCTCAAGGGCGTTGCAAGCGAGCTGATATCAAATCCTCCCGGCCGTTGAACATCCCCCACAACGTAGACACGCACTGAGCGCAGTTGCGAGACCGTTACGGCGATCTGTGCGTTGCGATACTGCTGCTTCAGCGCGCCTTCGATCAGACTCTGCACGCGTGCCATAGAAAGACCTGCGACGTCGATGGAACCGGCCTCCGGCAGCAAGATGCGGCCGTCGCGGTCGATGAGACGAGTGATGGTCTGGGTCACGCCGCCCCAGAGGGTGATGGTGAGCGTGTCGCCGGGGCCAACAATATAATCCGGTCCCAGCGGTACATCGAGCGGGGTATCGCGCCCTGCGCCGCCACGCGCCATTGCTGAGTTATCGCGGTCAACAAAGACTTCCGAGCCGAAACGCCGCAATGGAAGCGACTGCTCGGGGATCTGAGTGTAGAGATCGCGCATGGACTGCAGGTTGTAGGGTGCAGGGCTGCGCAGGACCTTCGGCTCATCGGTCGACGCATTCACCTCCTGCTCCCGCCGCTTCTGCATAACCGGCAAGCTTTTGCTTGTCGATGGCATCGCAGCGCCATTCTCCAGCGCAGACAGTCCCGCACCCGCAGCGAGTTTGCCGCCGAACTGACTACCGGAGAGTGGACGAGACGATTGTGCGGATGACAGGCCGCGTGGTGTAGCCGTGGTCTCGACGCTGGATGCCATTGTCTGGAGATCGTCGTCGGAGACATAACCTCGCGCCCGCAGAAAGGTAGTGATGCTCGCACGCAGATCGGCGTTGGTCGAAATCTGGTTGTAGAGCATCTCGTCGGTGATGTCGTCGGCCTGAACCTGCGTTCCCTGTTGCTGTAACCGGTCGGCAAGCATAGATTTCAGCTCGACCACGACTTCCGGCTGCTGTTGCAGCACCGCGATGATCTGTGACGCCGGTAGAGCGGTGGGAGTTCCCAAAGTGCTGGAAGTTCCCTGTGGACTGGAACTCTGCGAAGACTGGGGCGTCACGACGCCAGGGTCCTGTTCGTAAGCCGTGACTGGCGACGCGTTCTGCGCTGGCATGGATGCAAGAGGAGCCTGGGCGCTCGCGCCGGAGGCGAGGACAAGCATCGATGCGAGGAACAATGCTTCTCGCATAGTCCATGCACAGCGAGAAGCCTTACCCCTGCTCAGTTCTCGAGTCATTCTGTCTGAATCGGCGGAGCGCAAGGGTTGCGGCATGGCATTTTATTCCTTGCCTTTGACCGTAACCAACTCCGATAGTGGTCGTGTCATGCATTCGTCAGCAATTTGTCACCCGTTTGTTGCAGTCGCCATAAGCGCTGAAACCGTGGGTGTTAGGGCACGAAACTCCACGCACACTACATAAATCGCAACAAAGTAATGACAAATCGAAAACAAGTCGCGGGAGCGATCTCTTCATACTCAACCTCAAAGCTACGCAACTCTTTGCGAAAGACATTTGTGAGGCAACTGTATGAACACCGCTACCACCCGAAAACATCTTGCGATATCGGCGATGTTTCTCCTGGCAACATTTCTACTTCTTCTGATAAGCACGGCTTCCAGCCAGACGCCTGGAACAGGTGCGATCTCCGGCGTTGTGTACGACCCCGCGAACCGCCTGGTGGTCAATGCCGAGGTGCAGGCAGTCAACGAAGCGACCCATGTTTCGCGCTCAGTAAAGACGACAGGGGTGGGTGTGTTTCATGTGCCACTGCTAGCACCGGGAACCTATACGATAACGGTGAAGATGGCGGGGTTTGCGGAGAACACTTCGCACGCAATCCGGGTTACGGCGAGTGAGACGACCTCGCTGAGTGTGACGCTTGCGATTGCGGGGGTCAGCCAGACTGTGCAAGCGGCGAACGATGCGTCTATAGCGGAGTTGGAGAGTTCGATACTGGGTGGCCTGGTGGACGAGACGGCGACCCAGGCGTTGCCGCTGGCAAGCCGCAACTATACGCAGATACTTGGGCTCGCACCGGGGGTGGTGGTAAATCTGCCGTTCGTGGCAGCGCTGGGCAATGGAACGCAGAACGTGGCCTCCGACGGTGCGACGCCGACAGCAAACAATATCCAGTTCAATGGCATCGATGCCAACAACCTGGCGGAAAACTCGGCCGCGCCTGCGCAGGGCTTCCAGACGGGCACAGCCATTCCGTCGCCGGACTCGATCCAGGAGTTCCGGGTGCAGACTGCGAACTTCGATGCGGCCTACGGACGCGGGACGGGCGCCAACGTCGACCTGGTCAGCAAGGGCGGGACCAACAAGTTCCACGGAAGCGCATGGGAGTTTGTGCGCAACAATATCTTCAACGCGAACGATTTTTTTTCGAAGGCACATGGCGATCCGCGAGCGGACTTGAAGCAGAACCAGTTTGGCGGGTCGGTGGGCGGCCACATCCTGAAGGACAGGATGTTTTTCTTCGTAGCGTATCAGCGGACAACCCAGGTGAACGGCCTGGGCGATGAGACGCAGGCAACTCTGCCGCTACTGACGCAGGACAGATCGGCGGCAACCCTGGGGGCGCAGTTCTGCCCCGCAGGACATCTGGACACCGCGAGCCAGCCGGCGACCGGCTATCTAACGAGCGCTGGTGGGACGCAGGTAGCGTGCAATGGATCCAACATCAACCCGGTGGCGCTGGCGATTCTGAATGCGAAGCTGTCGAATGGTCAGTTTGCGGTGCCGAGCCCGCAGACCGCGCTGCCTATCACCGGACTGGATGCCTCGGACCAGTTCCCACTGGGAGCGTCGACGTATGCGATTCCGGCACACTACCTCGAAGATCAGTTCACCGTAAACATCGATCAGATACTAAACGCGAAGAACACGCTGGCGGGACGGTTTTTCTACTCGCGCGCGCCTACTACCCTGGCGTTCGCGCCGAACGATGCGGACGTTCCCGGCTGGGGCTCGGTTGAATCGAACCGCAATACCATGTTTGTGCTGGCGGATACCCACGTCTTCAACTCGAATCTGGTCAACATCGGGCGGTTTGGCTATATGCGGTTCGACGGAATCTCATCGGTGCAGAATCCACTTACGGCACAGTCGCTCGGGGAAGGCACGCCAACGGGCGTGGTGGGGCCGGGATCGAACATGCCGGCGCTATGGGTTGGCGGGCTCATGATCGGCGATGCGGGAACGCCTAACAATTGGCAGGTGACGAACTCCTTCATCTACCAGGACACCGTCGCACTGACCAAAGGCCGTCACAGCGCGCGCTTCGGAGTCGAGTTCAAACGCCACGAAGTAGATGAGAATCAGCCGCAGGAGATAGACGGCATGTTGATTGTCAATACCTTCGACGACTTTCTTCTAGGTGAGAGCGCTGCGCAGAATGGCAGCCTGGCCGCGACCGGCTTCGCCTCCAGCAATGTGGGGACGAGTGTCGCGGGAGGAGGCATCTTCCGCAGAAACGACCGGTATACAGACGTCGCGGGCTTCGCACAGGACGATATTAAACTTACCCAGCGGCTGACGGTGAATGCGGGGTTGCGGTATGAGATCTTCGGCGCGCCGACGGAGACCAGCGGACGGCTGGGAAACTTCAACGCGGACATTGCCGCCACGGGGCCGTTGACGGCGACAGGAACATATAGCGGATTTACCCTGCCTTCAAACTTTCAGGGCGCAGTGCCTACGGGCCTGACCAAGACATCGTTTGCTGGGTTTTGGCAGACGCCGTATGGAGACGTGTCCCCGCGACTTGGGTTTGTGTGGCAGATGACGGAAAAGCCAGTGCTGGTGCTGCGTGGCGGGTTTGGCGTGTACTTCGATGATCACTCCGGCAATCTTGCCGAGCAGTCGGGCAACCAGCCGCCGTTCTCCACATTGAATATCGAATACGGGGCCGGCAACGCGGCGGCGACCTTGCAGAGCCCCTTCACTCCCCTGATCCTGCCCAACTCGAGTTATCCGATCTTCATGCCGCGCACTTCGACCTCGAGTCCATTCATCGAAGGCACGAACCCCAACGTGCGTGACGGCAGAACCGAGGAGTACAACTTGAACTTACAGTATGCGCTGGGACACGACTATCTGCTGGAGGTGGGATATGTGGGGACGAACTCCGCTCACCGGCCGGGACAGGTGGAGTTCGACCAGGCTCTGTTGGCCAGTCCGCAGAACCCGGTGAACAGCGAGACGACGAACTCCAATAACAATGTGACCGCTCGCCTGCCCATCCAGGGTGTAGGTACGGGCTCGTTGTTCACGGATTCCGTCTTCATCGCGAACTATAACTCGCTCCAGACCGGCATCACCAAGCGGATGCAGCATGGATTCCAGTTGCAGGGAAGCTATACGTGGTCTAAGAATCTGGACGAAGTGGCCGGTGAGGGCGGACCCGCTTCTGGCGGACCCGATTTCTTCGAGCTGCAACTGCCCACCGACAACCAACACACTCTGAGGCAGTCGTCATACGGGCTCGCGGGTGACGACCGCGACCAGCGAGTCGTGCTGAACTTCACTTGGTCGGCGCCAAAGTTCGCATCGGCAACATCGCTGGCACGGTATGTGCTCACCAACTGGCAGTTCTCTGGCATCGGCGTGATTCAATCGGGCGCTGCGCTCAGCATCTTCGACAAAAACGCGGGCTCGGTATACGGGCTTCTGACCGGCGAGTCGAGAGCGCAGCGGACGGGAAGCAGTCCTTCGACGAAGGGCCCGCTGTTTGCGCGTGTGATGAATGCCTATCTTGACCCGAACGCGTTCACCCGCGCGCCCGAGGCGCCGAACGGTACAGGCCTGGAAGACCAGGACTTCGGCAACAGCGGCGTCGGCATCGTGCGCGGCCCGGGCCAACACAACCTCGACATGGCGGTGGAGCGCGTGTTCCCGGTCAAGGGTGAGAGCAGCTTCCGCTTCCGGGCCGAGTTCTTCAACCTGACTAACACACCGCAGTTCGCCGACCCGAACACCAGCCTGGGCTATGCAGATCCAACGCAACTGAACCCGGCGCCCAGCGGGACCTTCGGCAAGATATTGAGCGAGGCAGACGGGCCGCACCCACGCATTATTCAGTTCGCGGCGAAGTATCTGTTCTAAACGTAGAGTTGCACCCGACCGACGGAGAAGGCAGGCTATGACGGTTCAAGAGATAGAGTCCGCGTGCAAGGCATCGCAGACGCTGGACTTTTCCAGACACAAGCAAGAGACGCCTGAGCTTCTGCTCCGAAAGATGTTTTATCCTCGTGGGTTTCCCGTGGAGGTAAGGACGAACTCGGCTGAGATACTGTTGCTCTATAAGCAGGCATGGGGGATATACAGAAAGAAGTTCGACACAGAGAAAATTCTGGTGGACGTGCTGGTGGTGGAGAGCGACTCGACAGAGTGTCCTCCGGCGCCGGTGTACCGCCTGACGCAACCGATGCTGATGTTCATGGCCGATGCGAACAATTACAGCATCGTCGATCTCAGCGCGAACAAGACGCAGATTACGGTTTCGCGGACGGCCTTGAGGCATAAGAAATACCTGCGATACTTCTTTCTCGACTCCGCCGCATCCAGCCATATTGCAACGCGGTATATGACGCCCGTTCATGCTGGATGTGTTGCTCTGAATAGGCGCGGCGTACTGCTCTGCGGCGATTCAGGCGCCGGAAAATCTTCACTGTCCTATGCGTGCGCACGCGCCGGATGGACCTTCGTGACGGACGATGCGAGCTATCTGCTGAACGAAGGAAGCGACCGGATGGTGACGGGCGACTGCCACCATGTGCGCTTGCGGCCAACCGCCGCGGAGCTGTTTCCCGAGATCAATGGATTGAAGATGACGCCACGCGCGGCGGGCAAGCCGACGATCGAAATTGCGACAGCGACGATGCCGCACATCGACTGCGCACGGACCGCGAAGGTGGACTTCATCGTCTTTTTGAACCGTCACTCGGGAGGGGCGCCGGAACTCGTGTCCTATCGCAAGGACGTGGCCCGGTACTTTATGCGGCAGGTGCTGTATGGGTCGGCGGAGTCGCTGGCCAAACAATATGAGGCGATCGAGCGGCTGCTCACGGTGGATGTGCTGGAGCTTCGCTACACCGGGATGGACTGGGCAATAAGCCGCCTGCAGACGCTGGTGCAGGAGGGGCGGTAGTGGAGCAGCTATTGGAGACCGACTCGCTCCCAATACGCGGCGGGAAGGCCACGCCCTCCTGGAGAAATCCTGCCGCATGGCTACAGGAAAAGAAACTGAGCCATGGCTTCTGGGTGTTTTTTACGGCTGCGTTTTTTTTCGACTTTGGGTTTTCGGTATATGCCTTTCTCTTCAATCTATATCTGCTCGACATTCATTTCAATGAACGGGCAATCGGGCTGATGGGCGGCGCGCACATGCTGGGATCGGTTGTGGGGACGTTGCCCGCGGGCCTGCTGGTACGGAGGATTGGGATTCGTCCGCTGTTGATCGTATGCTTTGTGACCGCTCCGGCGTTGGGCGCCTTGCGCGCGGTGACGATGGGAGAGTCAGCGCAGATTGGCCTGGCATTTGTGGCTGGCTTGTCTATGTGTGTATGGGGCGTGTGCTTCCTGCCGTCTGTGGCCGGGCTGACGACGGAGGAAAACCGCGCGTCGGGCTTCAGCCTGATCGTCTCCGTGAGCATCGGCACGAGCGCTTTGGGCGGGGTCGTATGCGGCTATCTGCCGCAGTGGCTGCACAGGGCCGGATTTGCGATGCAGGCAGCTGACGTGAAGAGGATGATCCTGCTGGCTTCCTGCGGTATTGCCGCCATGGGCCTGTTTGCAGTGTTGCGGATGCAGTTACCGCTTCCACAAGCTGAGACGCTGGTTAACACCACCCCACAGAGCCGCAGCTGGCGCGAGCTCCTGAGAGTAGATCCGTTCCTGTTGCGATTCTTGCCGGCAATGGCACTCTGGACGATGGTGTTGACCTCCTTCACCCCATTCGCCAATGTGTATTTGTCACGCGCACTGCATGTTCCGATGTCGCGGATCGGGCTGCTCTTCTCCGTGGCGCAGATGATGCAGTTGTGCGTCACACTGCTGACGCCCATGCTTTTTCGCGCGCTGGGATTAGTCAATGGAATAGTTGCGACCCAGATCTTTACCGCACTATGCCTGGGCTGCCTGGCGGGAACACAGAACACCGGCTTAGCTGTGGCAATGTATCTGAGCTTCTCTGTAATGCAATGGATGAGTGCCCCGGGGCTGTACAACCTGCTGATGAGCGGGGTGCCGGATGAGGAGCGCAGCACAGCGGCGTCGATTACGCTCTTCTGCAATGCGATAGTGGGGGCGGGTGCAACGGCCGGAGCGGGAATTTTATTTACGAGATTCGGATACCCGATTGTGCTGGCGGGGATTGCGGCACTCGCCTTTGTGGCGGCCATGCTCTTCCGGTCGCTGGTTGGTCCGTTGGACCGCAATATGACCGCGCGTGCCTAAAGTTCGCCATCGACATTTTGCGGAGCAGTTGGGGATAAGCGCTCCCATCGCGTCAGCGCCCAGAGAGAGTAAGACAAGACACTGACCGAAAGGTAGGAGAGTTCATAGGACGGTTTGCCCCTATGGATCGCCAGCATCGCGACAGGTGGCGCGATCGCCGCGAAGCTGGCGGCACTGAAGCTGAGGAACATCCGCGGCAGGTCCATCCGCGCATTGACGGTTAGGCAAGCCACAATCGCTGCCAGCAACGGAAGCGTCCCCTGTGCGTGAAGTGCGCCGGGAATGTAGCGGAGCTTGTCGGAGTTTTGACTGAGTTGACGCAGAAGATGTGCGATCGGGTAAGGCATGAAGATGGGTAAAGTGACGACGGCGGCGGTAGCGAGAACGGTTCCAAACAATACAGTCGCGCGGAAGCGTGTGGTGCGCTGGACAGTCAGCACGAATAGAGGAATGAGAACAGTAAGGTAGATGCTTCGCGAAGAGAGCGTAATACCGAGAAAGAGTGCGGCGAAAATGCTGTCGCGCAAGGAGCAGCTGAGCGATCGAGTGAACAACGCGCTGGCGATCGCGACATAGAAGAAGTTGGTCAGATAATCGCCGCCAGATGTGAAGTCGCTAAGATTTGCAGGCGCCAACAGCAGAAATACCGTCAGGAAGAAGAGAGCCGTTGCCCGGTAGCGGAAGAAGTGCATCGTGAAAATGAAAAAAAGCGCGTACCAGAGGAAGTTCTGCCAGGCGATATGTCCGAGCGCGAAAAATGGTACAGACAGCAACAAGGCTCCAGGCAAAGGGGTCGGCGGATTTCCCTGAAAAGTACGCGCGTCATAGGGATATTGATGGTGGTGAATGGCCATGAGTTCAAGGCGCAGAGCGTCTTCCCGGTCGGAACCGCTATTGAGCGTATGTTTCAGTGAGATGGGATAGAGGACGGCAAACGCTGCCGTAAGCGCAAGGAAGAGAAGCACGAACCAGCCAGTGCCGATCTGACGTTGTCTCCGGTTGAGCCGATCGAGCCGGTACATTCCGAAAGCGATCGCAAGCAGACCCAGCGCCGTCGCAGCGCCGGCTTTGGCATGAGAAATATACTTCCAGACAGGGGCCACCGAGATCATGGCCCAGGCTAGACAGACACTGAGCACAAGCAGGAGCCGGCGTGTAGATTGGGCCATATCTCTTTCGCGGCAACCACGGCATCGGGAGCAGCCGGCCAGGCTTGCGGTTCCACGCCGTTTACGGGTTGAAGAACCGCAGCAGTTCTTCCTGGTCGTGTTTGCTGAGTGAGGCGCGAGCGCGCATGTGCATCACGACGGTGCCGGAGATGTGGGTCGAGAAGCCTTCCGGAGCGGTGTGACAACGAGAGCATTGCTGCTGGAAGATGCGATCGCCTTCGCTCTGAGGTTGCGCGGTGTGTACGGCCGGCTTTTGAGCTGCCTGCGCCGCCGGTGGCGCGGCGGGCGTTGCAGCCTGCGGTAACGCGGGCATTGCAGCCACAACAGCAAGGGCAAGGAATATCGGCTTCAGTTTCATAGTCATTTTCCTTTCCATACCGGGAAGAGAAACCGGTAGACGATTCCCGTCTGCCAGTCGTTGAAATTTCCTTTCGAGGAGAACTGCCGCGAGTAGCTGGAAAGAATTCTGGTGTTGTGCGG
>Ga0302311_10006299_pt1 | contig 12329 bp, 11 predicted proteins | sample III_Palsa_N1_3_FD_200449 | JGI IMG/M metagenome (GOLD analysis project Ga0302311, IMG submission 200449) | Peat permafrost microbial communities from Stordalen Mire near Abisko, Sweden - III_Palsa_N1_3 | ecosystem: Environmental > Terrestrial > Soil > Palsa > Peat permafrost | place: Sweden... | reverse complement strand
CCGCGGCGCCACGCCCGAGGCGCCGGCCGAGGTGATCGCGCGCTCCTTTGCCTATCGCGGCGACACCGAGACCTACGACGACCTGCGCAACGCCGACCTGGTGCAGGTGATCGAACGCCGCCGCGGCCTGCCGGTGGCGCTGGCGATCCTCTATCTCCAGGCGGCGCGCAACCAGGGCTGGGACGCAGAGGGGCTGAACTTCCCGGGCCACTTCCTGATCCGGGTCGCGATCGACGGCGCGCGCCATGTGATCGATCCGTTCAACGACGGGCTGGTGCGCGATGCGGCCGATCTGCGTGAGCTCACACGGAAGGTGCTGGGGCCGAATGCCCAGCCCAACCCGTCCTATTACGATCCGGTCGCCGACCGGCAGGTGCTGCTGCGCCTGCAGAACAACATCCGCCTGCGCCTCGTGCAGCGCCAGGACTGGGCCGGCGCCATGCGGGTCGTCGACCGCATGCTGGCGATCGGGCCCGACCAGTCGGTGCTGCAGTACGAGGCGGGCCAGATCAACGTGCGGCTCGACAAGCGGCGCGCCGCGATCGCGAGTTTCGAGCGCTTCCTGCTGCTCGACGACGGCACCGCCCAGCCCGAAATGCGCCAGCACGCGACGGACCTGTTGCAGGAACTGCGGCGCGGGCTTAACTGACCATCCTCTTTGTCCGGGAACCCGCCATGAAACTCAAAGTCGCCATCCAGATGGACCACGTGTCGACCATCGACATCGAGGGCGATTCGACCTTCGTCCTGGGCATGGAGGCGCAGAAGCGCGGCTACGAGCTCTGGCACTACACGCCGCCCGACCTGATGTTCCGCGACCGCAAGGTGCTGGCCCGGGTCCAGCCGATGACGCTCAGGCGCGAGAAGAGCAACCACTTCTCGCTGGGCACGCAGCAGCTGGTCGACCTCTCGACCTTCGACGTGGTCCTGCTGCGCCAGGATCCGCCGTTCGACATGTCGTACATCACCACGACGCATCTGCTGGAGCACGTGCATCCCAAGACGCTGGTGGTCAACGATCCCGCGTCGGTGCGCAACGCGCCGGAGAAGCTCTACGTCACGCATTTCGACAACGTGATGCCGCCCACCTTGATCAGCGCCGATCCGCGCGCGCTGCGGGAGTTCCGCGACGAGCACAAGGACATCATCCTGAAGCCGCTGTTCGGCAACGGCGGCGCGGGCGTGTTCCGCCTGCAGCCGGGCGATGAGAACTTCGCCTCGCTGCTCGAGATGTTCTCGCTGCGCAGCCGCGAGCCGCTGATTGCCCAGCGCTACCTTCCCGAGGTGCGCAAGGGCGACAAGCGCATCATCCTGATCGACGGCAAGGCCGTGGGCGCGATCGACCGTGTGCCGGCGCAGGGCGAGGCGCGCTCCAACATGCATGTCGGCGGCCAGGCGGTGAAAGCCGGCCTCACCAAGCGCGACCTCGAAATCTGCGAGATCATCGGACCGGAGCTGGCGCGGCTCGGCATGATCTTCGTCGGCATCGACGTGATCGGCGACTACCTCACCGAGATCAACGTCACCTCTCCGACCGGCCTGCAGCAGATCAACCGCTTCGACGGCGTCTGCCTCGAGGCGCAGATCTGGGATCGCATCGAAGCAAGGTATCAGGCGACCCGTGCCTAGCGCGGCCGCCCGCATCTGGGTCACCGGTTCGCTGACGCTCGATCCGTCGGAGATCGAGGAGAGTTTTGTCCGCGCGGCGGGACCGGGCGGGCAGCACGTCAACAAGACGTCCAGTGCCGTGCAGTTGCGCTTCGACGTGCGCAATTCGCCGTCGTTGTCCGACGAGGTGCGCTGGCGGCTCGAGAAGCTCGCTGGCAGCCGGCTGACCAAGGACGGCGTGCTGGTGCTGATGGCGCAGGAGCATCGCAGCCAGAAGCGCAATCGCGAGGAGGCGCTGGAGCGGCTGGTCGAGCTGATCCGCGAGGCAGCGCACCGGCCGACGCCGAGGGTGAAGACCCGCGTGTCGAAGTCGGCCAAGCGCCGCCGGGTCGACGACAAGAAGCGTCACGGCACGATCAAGGCGCTCCGCAGTCGGCTCGACGACTAGCGTCTTTGCCCCGGGACTCGTCCCAGCAAAGTCCCAGGATCCTGGGACGGTTCCGATACCGATGGCACAAGGGTTTCAGGCGATTCGTCCCAGAATTCCACACCCCCCCTTCCGAGTACCAAATAGCGCCCCTGCGGACCTTGGCCGGTGACCTGCGCGTCGTTTCAGGCAATGCACGTGCATTCCCCGCAATTGCAGAAAGCCTCTAGACCCTGAGCTTGGCGACGGCCGGATCGCCGCTCGTCTTGGCGTACAGATGCAGCAGGAAGACACTGGAGAGCTGGTTGGCTTCATGCAGCATCATGTCGCCGGAATAGAGCCCGGCGACGAAGGTCGCCCACGGGATCGAGCGTACGTGCAGGGTCTCGCTGCCGCCCGACACCGGCGCGCGCACCGGGCGCGCACCCATGGCGAGATAGCTCCGCACCTTGTTGGTGAAGCGGGAGGCGGCCGGAAACAGCGCGCCGAGGTCGTGCCAGTGTGCGGCCTCGTGGCCGGTCTCCTCGAGCAGCTCGCGCTTCACGGCAGCCTCGGGTGCCTCGCCAGGATCGACGTGGCCCGCCGGCAGCTCGAGCATCGTCTGCTGCACGGCGTGGCGATACTGCTCGACCAGCACGATGTCGCCCGCCTCGGTGATGGCGATGGCGTTCACCCAGTCAGGCGATTCGATCACGTGATAGGGCGACAGGGTCTCGCCGTCGGGCAGGGCCACGGTGTCGCTGCGGAGCGTGAGCCAGCGGTCGCGGTAGGGATAGGTCGAACTCAGGAGCTTCCACGCTCCGCCCGGCGTACTCGACATTCTTCAGTGTCCTCCAGCGACGACAAGCGTCGGATGAAAGCGCCGCACCACCAGTGCGCCCAGCATCACGAACAGCAGCAGCACCGCCGCCTGGGCGACGGTGAAGGGCGTCTCGACGCCCGTCGGGGCGAACTTGTGCAGGAATTCGATCTTGTCGAAGAGCTGGTTGACCAGGACGAAGACATTGAGATAGAGCGCCAGGACGGCCGACACGGCGTAGATCCAGCGCCAGGCGCCGGTCAGGCGTCCAGCATAAAGTGCGACCAGCGCGATCGCGAGCACCACGAGCGAGATCACGCCGACGACGTGCGCCGGCCCGAAAGCCGTGGAAGGGAACAGGAAGCCGGTCGCGCTCGTGGCGATAGTGGTCACCAGGAAAACCGCGTTCCAGCCGTCGAGGCCCGAGCGCACCAGCATGCGAAGCACGAGCACGACGCCGGAGAGGATACCGGCCAGGCTGATGAGAACATGTATGAGCGTGAACGTGGCCACCGACATTCCCAGAATCATGCCCCTGTCCCCCGGCGCGATCGGTCGCGCGCGCTCATCTTGACCCGGATCGAAGGCACAAAGGAAGCCGGAAGCGGGCCGTCAATTCAGCGTACTTCGTTGACGTAAGTGAATTGACGCGTCGTGGCCCTTTGATGGCTAAAGATGCACGGTTCTCCGGATTGGTCATACGCTCTCGAATCGCAAACCAGCACAGCGGCTCGCTCAGCGAGGTTCAGCAATTCCCGATCGCGGGCGGAGGCGACTTCGGCGGTAAGGCTGTCGCGTACGGCCGATATCCGGATGCCGTGCTGCTCGAGCAGATAGAGGTAGAGCAGGTCGGGCACGTCCTGCAGGTGACGCGGAAAACCTGGCATACGGTCGGCTGGTATCGTCACGATCTCATGCATGATCGGTCGGCCGTCGACCTTTCTTAGGCGATGTATCTGCACAAGTTCTGACCCTGCCGGCAGGTCGAACCCATAGGTGTCGAAGTGGCGCGCGCGCGGCCTCTTGAGCGACAGGACCTCCGGCTCGGATTGCACCAACGCGCCGTCAGTCCGGTGCAGGCGAAAGTATTGGTAGAAGGAACGCAGCGTATGCTGGGGCATCCGCCCGGTAACGACCGTTCCGGTGCGCTGGCGGCGCGATACCAGGCCTTCCAGTGCGAGGTCGGCCAGGGCCCGCCGGATCGTTCCGACGGCGACACTATATTGCTTGGCCAGGGCCACCTCGCCCGGCAGTACGTCGCCCGCGGCCCAGATGCCCTGGAGAACGGCCTCGGAGATTTGGCGCTTTACTTGCTCGTACAGGGGGATGGCCGGCTTGGATGCGGGTGTGCCCATGATTTCCTCGGAGCGGATATCTACACTGGATTCGGTCATTTCTATATAGAAATGGATATCTATAGAGAAATGACCTAGAAGAGGTCCGATCGGGATGTTGGCCGGAATGGGGGGATTGCGATGGCAGATCTGATTCGGCGGTCCCTCCTGGTCGCGACCGCCGGCCTTGCTTTTCGATCCCTCGGCGCATCGCAGGCACTTGCCCAAAGCAACGGAACACCGCGTCGCGGCGGCACCCTGCGAATCTCGGTCGATCAGGCGGCGAGCGTCATTCATCCGCTGCGCACGCGCGTCAATCCCGAGCACATGGTGGCCGAGCTCTGCTACAGCAACCTCACGACGCTCACGACCGACATGGCGCCGCTGCCGGATCTCGCCGTCTCCTGGTCGGCCAATGCGGACTTCACCGAGTGGACGTTCAAGCTGCGCCCGGGCGTGCGCTTCAGCGACGGCTCGCCCTGCACGGCAAAGGATGTCGCGGCGACATACGCAGCGATCGGCGATCCCAAGACCGCCTCGCCCGCGCGCGCCATCATCGCCATGATCAAGGAGGCGGTTGCTGTCGACGACGAGACGGTGCTGTTCCGGCTCAACACGCCCTTCGCCGACCTGCCGGCCACCGTCGCGGCCTTCGGCACCCGCATCATTCCGGCCGCCATTGCCCAGGGCGACCTGGATCGTCTGTCTCGCGAATCGGTCGGCTCCGGCCCCTTCAAGCTGGTGCACTACGAGCCGGACCGCCTGATCGTGGTCGAGCGCAACGAGCACTACTTCATTCCGGGTCAGCCCTACGTCGACCGGATCGAGATCCGAGTCTATCCGGACAATTCGGCCGAGACGTCGGCACTGCTCTCCGCCGACAACGACCTGATGGCGATCACCGCCAACAGCGAATTCGGCAGGCTCAAGGGAGTGCGTGGCGTCGATGCCCTGGAAGTGCCGTCGGGCCAATTCCTGAACGTCAACATGGCGTGCGACCAGAAGCCGTTCAACGATCCGCGCGTGCGCAAGGCGCTGTCGCTCTGCGTCGACCGCGAGGCGCTGGTCGGCTTCGTGGCGCTGGATGCCGGCAAGCCGGGAGAGGACGTGCCGGTCAACTCGATCTATCGCTACTACAAGAAGCAGACGCCCAAGAAGTCCGACATCGCCGAAGCCAAGCGCCTGCTGGCCGAGGCGGGCTATCCCGATGGCCTCGACGCTACACTGGTCGCATCGGACAATCCCGGCACACGCACCCAGCTCGCCGTCGCCATTCGCGAGATGGCCAAGCCTGCCGGCTTCCGCATCACGGTGCAGACCATGCCTCACGCGACCTATCTGCAGCAGGTCTGGAAGAAGGGTCCGTTCTACATCGGCATCTACAACACGCAGCAGACGATCGATGCGGTCTTCACGCTGCTCTACACGTCGGACGCGGCCTGGAACGAGACGCGCTGGAACAACCCGGAATTCGACAAGCTCGTAGCCGAGGGGCGGCGCATCAGCGACGATGCCCGGCGCGGCGAGATCTACGGCAAGGCGCAGGACATGATGTATGCCGAGACGCCCTCCATCATTCCGATCTTCTTCGATCTGTTGGCGGGCAAGCGCTCCTATGTGAAGGGTTACGCGCTGCACCCGCGCGGGCACATCTACCGCTTCGAGAAGGTCTGGCTCGATGAAGGCGCGCCGAAGCGTGGATGAGCCGGTGCGGATAATTCGGCGCCGGTGAACGGACGGGGGTAGCCGATGTCGCTCGCCTGGCTGCTGCGCCGCCTGCTGACGGTGCTCTATACGCTGCTCGTCGTGTCGCTCCTCGTGTTCGGACTGACGCAGCTGCTGCCTGCCGATGCGGCGGTGACCCTGCTGGGCGAGAACGCGACGCCGGAGGCACTCGCCGCGGTGCGCCTGCGGCTCGGGCTGGGCGACCCCGCCTGGCTGCAGTACTGGCATTGGCTCTCGGGCCTGCTGCAGGGCGATTTCGGCACCTCGATGCGCACCAGCCAGCCCGTGGCGCCCGCCATGTTCACCGCTTTGGGCCGTTCGCTGATGCTGGGCGGCGCCTCGCTGGTGCTGATGCTGCTGATCGCCGTTCCGCTCGGCATGTGGGCCGCCTTGCGGCGCGGCAAGGCCGCCGACCTGGTGGCGGGCCTCGTCTCCTATCTCGGCGTATCGCTGCCGGAGTTCGTCACCGCGACGCTTCTGCTGATCGTGGTCGCCGATCGCTTCCAGCTCCTGCCCGCGACCGGCTACGTCGCGCCGGGCGAGGATCTGGCCGACAGCCTGCGCCACCTCGTCCTGCCGGTGCTCACCGTGTCGCTGATCCTGGTGGCGCACGTCTCGCGCATGGTCCGGTCCGAGACCATCGACGTGCTGAACAGCGACTATGTCCGGGCCGCCCGGCTCAAGGGACTATCGCCGCGGGTCGTGCTGCTGCGCCACGTGTTGCGCAACGCGCTCCTGCCCACGATCACGATCGTGGCCCTCGATGTCGGCTATCTCCTCGGAGGCATCATCGTGGTCGAGGAGATCTTCGCCATTCCCGGCATCGGCCGCGCGCTGATCGTGGCCATCACCTCGCGCGACCTGCCGTCGATCCAGGCGGGCGCAATGATCATGGCCGCGACCTATGCCATCGCCAATACGCTGGCCGACATCGCCTATGTGCTGGTCGATCGCCGGATCCGCTATGATTGACGCGCTCCGCCGCCTGTGGCGCACGCCGCAAGGCGTCCTCGGCTCGGTCCTGCTGGCGGTCCTTATCCTCGCCTGCCTGCTGGGCGGCGTGCTGGCGCCTTATTCCCCTGAAGCGATGGACTTCGCCGGCCGGTTCGCGGCACCAAGCGCCAGGCACTGGCTGGGCGCCGACCAACTCGGGCGCGACGTGCTGAGCCGGCTCCTGGTGGGCGCGCGCTCGACCGTGCCGCTCGCGGTCGCCGCCACCTTCTCGGGCGCCCTGGTCGGCGCCTGCGTCGGCACCTTGTCGGCCTATCTCGGCGGGCGATGGGACGAGGCGATCACCCGCACCATCGATGCCGTGATGGCGATCCCCCATCTGCTGCTGGCGCTGATCCTTGTCAGCACGCTCGGCAAGGGAAGCGCGAACGCGGCGCTGGCGATCGCCGTCTCGGTGGCGCCCAGCATGGCGCGCGTCACCCGTTCCGTGGCACTCGCGGTCCGCCAGCAGGACTACGTCAAGGCCGCGATTGCGCGCGGCGAGGGCGGCGCCTGGATCGTGCTGCGCGAGATGCTGCCCAACGTCGCCGCTCCCCTGATCATCGAGGCCACGATCCGCGTCGCCTTTGCGATCATGCTGTTCGCCACGCTTTCCTTCCTCGGTCTCGGCGCGCAGCCGCCGGCATCGGAGTGGGGCTTGATGGTGTCGGAAGGGCGCCGATTCATGCACCAGGCGCCGTGGGTGATCGTGGCGCCCGCGCTTGCGATCGCCACCACGGCGATCTGCTTCAATCTCCTGGGCGATGGCCTGCGCGACGCGCTCAATCCGCGGGACGAGCGATGAGCCCGGTGCTGCAGGTCCGCGACTATGCGCTCGACTACGTCACGCGCGACGGAACCCAGCGGGTGCTGCAGGACATCTCGCTCGCGATCGAGGCGGGCGAGGTGCTGGGGCTGGTGGGCGAGTCGGGCTCCGGCAAGACGTCGCTCGCCTGGGCGATCATGCGCCATCTGCCCGGCAATGCGCGCGAGGCGCCCGGCGGCCGCATCCATCTCGGCGGCACCGACCTGGTCGCAGCCTCGTCGAAGGCGCTGGAGACGATTCGCGGCCGGCGCATGAGCATGGTGTTCCAGGACCCGTCGACGGCGCTCAATCCCACGCTGACGATCGGCCGCCAGGTGAGCGAAGTCCTGGTGCGCCACCGCGGCCTTTCCGAGAAGGAGGCGTGGCGGGCGGCGACGGAGGCGCTCGAACACGTCGACCTGCGCGATGCGGCGGGTCTCATGAAGCGCTATCCGCACCAGGCGTCGGGTGGCGAGAAGCAGAGGGTCGTGATCGCCACGGCCTTCGCCTGCCGGCCCGAGCTGATCGTCTTCGACGAGCCGACGACGGCACTCGACGTCATCACCGGCGCGCGCATCCTCGAACTGTTCGGCCGGCTGCGGGCCGAAACCGGCGTGGCGGCGCTGTATATCTCCCACGATCTTGCCCTGGTTTCGCGCGTCGCCGACCGTGTCGCCATCCTGGAGCGCGGACGCATCGTCGAGGAGGCGCCGGCCGACCGGATCTTCACGGCGCCAACCCAGGACTATACCCGCCGCCTGGTTGCCGCCGTGCCGCGCCCCGATCACCGGCTGGTCGGCGATCAGGTCACGGGTGAAACTCTCCTGCGCGCCGAGGCGATCGCGGTCCGGTACGGGCGCAAGCGGCTCTTTCGCGCCGCGCCGGCCGCGGCGACGGAGGATGTGACGCTCGACATCCGGCGCGGCGAAATCCTGGGCGTGGTGGGCGAATCGGGTTCGGGCAAGTCGTCGATCGCCCGGGCACTCACCGGGCTCGCCGACTATGATGGCGTCATCACGCTGGGCGGCCGGCGCATCGACCGGACCGGCGGCATGGACCGGGCTTACCGTCGCGCCGTCCAGATCGTCTTCCAGCACCCGGATTCCTCGCTCAATCCGCGCCAGACGGTGGCCGATATCCTGGCCCGGCCGCTCAGGCTCTATGGCGGCGACGTGTCGACGGTCCCCGCGCTGCTGGAGCAGGTCCGCCTGCCGGCAGGCCATGCACGGCGCTATCCGCACCAGCTTTCGGGCGGCGAGAAGCAGCGCGTGGCGATCGCGCGCGCCTTTGCGGCCAGGCCCGCGCTCGTGATCTGCGACGAGATCACGGCGCCGCTCGACGTCTCGGTGCAGGCCTCGGTGGTCGAGCTTCTGCTCGGTCTTCGCGACACCCATGGCACGGCCTATCTCTTCATCACGCACGATCTCAATCTCGTGCGCCAGATCGCGCACCGCATCGTCGTGATGCGCGCGGGCGCGATCGTCGATCTTCTCGATATCGACGCGGTGCGACAGGGGAACGTCAGCCCCTACACACGACAGTTGATGGCGGCGTCGCCAGCGCCTGTCGGCTGAAAGAAAGAAGGAGCAGGAAATGCAAGCCAAGGAAATTCTCGCCAAGCTCGACAGGGACTTCTGTCTCGACTTCCTGAGCCGCATGGTCCGGCACAAGAGCTACAGCCAGACCGAGGGTGAACGGGTGCTGGCGGGCTGGATGGCCGAGCAGATGCGCGGGCTGGGACTCGAATCCGAACTGACGCCGGTCGAAGGCGACCGCGTCAATGCCATCGGCCGGCTGCGCGGCAGCGGCGGCGGAAAGAGCCTGCTGTTCAACGGCCATATCGACACCAATCCGGCGACCGAGGGCTGGACCGTCGATCCCTGGGGCGGAAAGGTCGACGAGAAGTTCATCTACGGCATCGGCGTCTCCAACATGAAGTCGGGTGACGCCGCCTACTTCTGTGCGCTGAAGACGCTGATCGACGCGGGCGTGAAGCTCAAGGGCGACGTAATCCTGACCTATGTGGTGGGCGAGTTGCAGGGCGGCGTCGGCACGGTCGCGCTGGTGAAACAAGGCTGGCGCGCCGACTATTTCGTCAATAGCGAGCCTACCGACCTGCAGGCGCTCACCATGCACGCCGCAGCCTTCGTCTTCACCATCGAGCTGGTCGGCGACACGCGTCATCTTTCCAAGCGCGAGGAAGCAGTCGATGCGTTGGTCGCGGCGTGCGACCTGGTCCCGCGCCTGAATGCGCTCAAGTTCTCGGGGGCAGCCTCGCCGGAGCACGAGAAGATCAATCGCGTACACGTCGGCGTCCTGCACGGCGCGCTCGGCAAGGAGCTGCACGAGTGGCGCCCGCCGCAGGTCGCCGATTTCGTCAAGATAAAGGGCTCGGGTCGGTATGCGCCCGGACAGACGGAAGCGGGTGCGCTGGCGGATCTGCGTGCCGAGCTGGATGCTCTGGAAAAGCGCCATCCCGGATTGAAGGCGACGGTGGAGCTTGAGAGTGCGACCGGCCGGGTGACGATGCCGTCCTTCGAGGTGGCACGCGACAATCCAATCGTGCGGGCGCTCAACGCGGCCTACAAGGAGGTGCGCGGACACGAACAACCGACAGGTGCCATCACGCCGCCCGGCTTCTACGGCACGGACGCCGCTCATCTCTACCGCATGGCCGGCATGCCCGGCGTCGTCTGCGGTCCCGGCGGCCGATACAATACGATGCCCGATGAGCGTGTCGACGTGGACGATTACCTGGACATGGTGCGGATTTACATCCTGACCATCTTGCAGATCTGCCAGGAAGCCTAGGATGGAACTTCGCGATTCGCCGGTCGAACCCTGCAAAGTTCGCTTCAGTCGTCGCGCCTTCGTCAGCTCCGCATGCTGAAGCGGATGGGAACGGCCTTGGGGCCACCGACGAAGTTGGTGATCGTCCTTCGCGGCTTGCCTGCCAACTCCACCCGTTCCAATCGCGGCAGAAGCTCCTGGAAGAAGATCGACATCTCCATTCGGGCCAGATGCATGCCCAGGCACATGTGAGCGCCGTAGCCGAAGGCGATCTGGCGGTTGGGCTTGCGGTCGACCTGGAACTCGAAGGGATCCGTGAAGATCTCCTCGTCGCGATTGCCCGACGGAAAGCACAGGATGACCTTGTCGCCCTTGCGCACCTTCTGCCCGCGGACCTCGTGGTCCTGCGCGGCCACGCGCACGAACTGGTGGACCGGAGTCGTCCAGCGGATGGCTTCCTCGACGAGGCTGGGAATGAGCGACAGGTCGGACTGAACGCGCTTCAATTGATCGGGACGTTCGCTCAGCGCCCACAGGGCGCCCGATACCGACGAAGATGTCGTGTCGTGGCCGGCGAAAGCGACTGTGATGTAGTAGCCCATCGCCTCGCGATCCTCGATCGGCTTGCCGTCGATCACGCCGTTGGCGATGACCGTCGCCAGATCGTCCGTCGGGTTGCGGCGGCGATCGGCGGAGACGCGGCGGAAGTACTCGTTGAACTCCTCGACAACGGCCTTGATGGATTTCGCGGTCTCTTCAGGCGCGAGCACCGCCTTGCTCCGATTGAGGTCGGCGTCGCCGCTGCCGAAATACTCCTGCGTCAGCCGAAGCATCAGCGGTTCGTCGGACTCCGGCACGCCGAGGATCGACATGATCACCATGAGCGGGTAGTGCAGTGCGATCTCCGCCGCGAAATCGCATTCGCCGCCGCTGGCCGCGAGTTGGTCGACATACTTCCGGGCGATCTGCCGGATCCGGCCTTCCATGTCGCGCATCGTCTTCGGCTGGAACCATGCCTGCGTGAGCTTGCGGTATTTCTGGTGGTCGGGTTCGTTCATCGCCACGACGCTGCGAAACAGCTGGTCGACGCCGGCCGCCTTCGCAGACCTCAATGCCGATTTGGGCTGGATGCCGCCGGAACCGTAGCCGCTGAGGAACACGGTGTTCTGTCGGGCAACTGTCTGTATGTCCTCGTATTTCGACGCCACCCAGAAAGGGTCGTAATCGGGCAACGCCGACCGCGCGAAGGGAAATTCCCGTCGAACGACGACGAGCTTCCGGTGCAGTTCGTCCCATTCGGCATAGGCCTGCGGATCGACGACGGTGCGTGCCAGGTCTTCGGGCAGGGTGCTCGCGTCGTTCATGTGCGATCCTTCGGCTGTCTTACGATTGTCCGCCTGAAGGTTCCCAGGCCCAGTAGCGGGCGATGGCGCCGGCATCGACGCGCAGGTCCGTGCCGGTGATCATGTCTGCATCCTGCGAGGCCAGGAACGCCGCGGCGCGCCCGTAGTCGCTGGGGCGCGGCAGCTTCTGCATGGGGACCCGGCGGCGAAATCTATCGAACGCCGCAGCGCGCGCGGGGTTCACCGCCGCAACAGTGCGTCCCCATCGCGCCGCCCGCTCGTCCGACTCGGTCGGATCGGTCGCCGTCGGCGTCAGGCTGTTGACCCGGATGCCATGCGCCACGAGTTCCATGGCGACGGAGCGGGTGAAGTTCAGGAGCCCGCTTTTGGCCGTGCTGTAGGCGACGTTCCCGGGTTCGCCCTGATGCCCGGCCGTCGAGATGATGTTGATGACGCTGCCCTTGACGCCCTGTTCGATCATCGACTGGGCGACATGCTTGGTGAACAG
>Ga0302311_10006297_pt1 | contig 12331 bp, 9 predicted proteins | sample III_Palsa_N1_3_FD_200449 | JGI IMG/M metagenome (GOLD analysis project Ga0302311, IMG submission 200449) | Peat permafrost microbial communities from Stordalen Mire near Abisko, Sweden - III_Palsa_N1_3 | ecosystem: Environmental > Terrestrial > Soil > Palsa > Peat permafrost | place: Sweden... | reverse complement strand
GTGCCGACCGAGACCCAACCAACACTCTCATAGAGCCTCTCGCCGGCGGCGCCACTCACGGTGTCAAGCACCAACAATGTCTTGCCCTTGGCCGCGGCAAGCTGCTCGACCGCCCGCATCAAAGCCCGCCCAACCCCCTGCCGACGTGCCCGGCGCAATACCAACATCTTCGCCACATCCGCCCGATGCGGCTGATTCTCCGGCACCGCGGCCACCAACTGGACCGTGCCCACCACGGCACCCCCAAGCTCGGCAATCAACAAATCCGTCGTCCCCTCCGCCACCCGCACCGCGACCCCACGCCAGAACGATTCCGCGTGTTCCCAGGCGATCGGCGCCATGAAACTCACCGAAGCGCCGCCCTCGACACAGTCGATCAACAACTCCGACAACGCGGCGATCTCCGCCTCGACCTGCTCGGCAAGGAGCGGACGAATTGTTACAGCTTGCATACAGCGGTCCCTCGCCAACTGCCGAGATGGTCGTGAATATTCGAAATCGACTTTATCACGGTCGTCCGCCTATCGCTGCCCTCGCTCCCGCCGCGCCAGCACCTGGCGGATGTGGTCGAGCACCAGGTGGTGCTGATAGGGCTTCGCCAGCGCCGGGCCCTCGTGGCACAGGCCGCCGGCGTGGTCGACCGCCTTCTCGACCGAGCCCGCCAGAATCACCTCGACCGCCAAACTCTGGGTTCTGACCCATTGGCGCAGACCAAATCCGCTGCCGGTGGTCATCATGTCCGCGAGCACGACCTCGATCTGCAATTCCGGCGTCTGCAGCGCGTGCATCGCTTCGTCACCGTTTGCCGCTTCGAACACGGTGAACCCGCACTCCCGCAGATATTCCGCCAGCGGATGCCGGATTGCGATATCACCCTCGACCAACAACACCACCGCGGACGCGCTCATCAACGCTCGATCCTGTTCCGATTGCTCTGAGCGGCGAGCTCGGCGAGTTCGACCGCGGTTTCCTGCAGCTTATAGGGCTTCCGCACCACGCGGCCGGACCATCCCCGGTCGTTGAAGTAAGCCGAAACCACGATCACCTTGAGCGCGGGATATTGCTGGGAAATTCGAACCGCGAGCTGTCCGCCGGTCATCGAGCCCGGCATCAGATGGTCGGTGAAGACCAGATCGGCTTGCCCGCCGCTCGCGAGATAACCCCAAGCCTCGTCGGCGGTGGCAGCCTCGACCACGCAGACATCAAGTTCACGCAACGCCTCGGCGATCGCAAACCTGATCAGCGGTTCATCCTCGACCACCAGAATCCGGGGCTCAGAAGCCGGCGCCGCACTCGCTTCCGACAAAGGCATAAGTCCCCGAATCCCCCAGACCAGACTGAACAATTTCATGCGTCGTATGATCTAACGCCAAGGGACGCAAGCGGTTCCGCAACCGTCTAACCATCCTTCGGTTCAACGCCCGCAAGCGCCGCTGGATCGTAACCGCTGCACCATCGCGCAGCGTCTCGATCCATCAAGGCCGAGCCCGACTTGACGTTTATTAACATCGGGTCCGGCGCGCGTCCGGAAACCTTCAATCGCCGCGGTCGTTCAATTCACCGGCTGATAACAGGAGTTTCCCCATGCGTGCGTCAATTCTGGTAGTTGCGGCCGCGGCAGCGGCTGCATTTGCGGTAGCGATCCCCCCGGCTCAAGCCCAGCTCAGCGTCAGCGTCGGTATCGCACCCGCGTGCCCTTACGGCTATTACGACTACGCTCCCTACGCTTGCGCGCCGGCCGGCTATTATGGGCCGGAGTGGTTCAATGGCGGCGTCTTTATCGGCGCCGGACCGTGGTTTCACGGTCCCAGCGGCTTCCACGGCTACGTCAACAATCACTTCGATCCGCAGCATGGCTACGCCGGTCCGCGGCCAAGCCCCGGCGTGAGACCAGCTTCGGGCGCGATGGGCATGGCTCACTTCAGCGGCAACGAGATGCGCGACGGCCGGGGCCACGTCGTCGGCCATTAATAAGGGTTTAGCCGGCGCCAATATTGTCGCCGGCTACCGCTTCGCCGCCGGATGGGTCCGCGCCCAGACCCGTTCGAGTTCACTATTATCCACCGCGGTGTAGCGTTGCGTGGTCGAAAGGCTGGCGTGACCGAGCAGTTCCTGGATGGTCCGCAAATCCGCGCCGCCGGCGAGCAGATGGGTCGCGAACGAGTGCCGCAGTGCGTGAGGAGTTGCGTGCGGGCCCAGTCCCGCCCATTCGCGGTGCTGCCGCATCTGCCGTTGTACCACGCCGGGATTGAGCCGCGCCCCGCGCGCGCCGGTGAACAGTGGGTCTTCGGGTGCTCGGGTCGGGTGGTGTGCGAGCCAGGCGTTGATCGCTTGCTTTACCGCCGGCAGCAGCGGCACCAGCCGTTGTTTGTTGCCTTTACCGGTGATCGACAGCGGATCCGAGGTGGCTGCGGCGACGTCGAGCGCCAGTGCCTCCGAGATTCGTAATCCCGCTCCGTAGAGCAGCGTGAACAGCGCGGTATCACGTGCTTCCATTGCTTCGTTGCGCGCTTCCGCGCCGATTTCGGTGGTGACGGCCAGGGCTTCGGGTTGCGACAGCGGCCGCGGCAGTGGTTTGGCGCTTTTGGGTGTCGCCATTAGGTCGGCTGCCGGGTTGCGGACGCCGAGTCGCCGCGCGAGGAACCGGTAGAAGCCGCGGATTGCCGCCAGATGCCGCGCGCGCGTCGGGTTACGTCGGCCCGCGGTTGCTTCGAACGACAGGAAGCTGCGCAGGTCGATTTGGCTGAGTTGTTTTAGGTCGTCCAGCATTGGTTCCTTGCCCAGGTGCTGGCCGAGGAACGCGAGCAGGAATTTTATGTCGCGTCCGTAGGCTTCGACGGTGCTAGTCGCCGCCCGTCGCTCGGTCGTGAGATAGCGCAGGTAGGTCTCTTTGGCGGTTTCCGCGCTCATCATTTGCGGCGGTTGTTCCAATTGGTTATGTCCCTTTTTGTTAAAGTTTTTTGCCTCTTTTTTTCAAAAAAGAAGTCTTCCTTTTTTGTTTGGGCTGACATGCGTTCGGTTTCGGTTTTATTGCCCTATCCCTTTGCTGGTCCGTTCGACTATGGTTTGGTTGAAGGTTTGCAGCTTGTTCCCGGCGATTTGGTGTTGGTTCCGCTCAACAAGTCGGTTTCCGTGGGCGTGGTATGGGCCGAGGCTGAGGGCGTTTTCGGCCAGGCGCTGAGGCCGGTGATCGAGCGGCTCGATATTGCACCGATGACCGAGTCGCTGCGCAAGCTGATCGACTGGGTCGCCTACTATTATATGGCGCGTCTTGGTTCGGTGCTGGCGATGGCGCTGCGGATCGATCTTCGCGCCGCGCCCGCCGAGCGGTTGGTTTATCGTGCCGTTCCGGGGTTTGCGGGCAAGCTCACGGTGCAGCGTCAGAAGCCGTTGTCTTGTTTGGGGGATCGGCTGTTGTCCGCTGGCGATCTGGCGCGCGCTGCCGGCGTCGGGCCGGGCGTGGTCAAGTCGCTCGCCGCGATCGGTGCGATCGCGCCGGTGGCCGCGCCGCTGTTCATCTATCCGGATCCCGACCATCCCGGCCCGCAGCTTTCGGCCGCCCAACTCGACGCCGGTTTGGCGCTCCGCGATCTGGTCACCGGGCGGGCGTTTTCGGTCACGCTGCTGCAAGGTGTCACCGGCTCGGGCAAGACCGAGACCTATTTCGAAGCGATCGCGCAATGTCTGCGCGAGGGCCGCCAGGCGTTGGTTCTGCTGCCCGAAATCGCGTTGTCTTCGCAATGGCTCGCCCGGTTCGCCCGCCGCTTCGGGGTCGAGCCCGCGGTCTGGCATTCCGACCTTGGCCCCGCCCGGCGGCGCGACACCTGGCACGCGGTGGCAAAGGGCGAGGCGCCCGTGCTGGTGGGCGCCCGCTCGGCGCTGTTCCTGCCGTTTCCCGATCTCGGCCTGATCGTGGTCGACGAGGAGCACGAAACCTCGTTCAAACAGGAAGACGGGGTGACCTATCACGCCCGTGACGCTGCGGTGGTGCGCGCGCGACTTTCCGCCGCGCCGATCGTGCTGGTCTCCGCCACGCCTTCGCTCGAAACCGTCACCAACGTCGCCCGGGGCCGCTACCGCCAGCTCGACCTGCCGGACCGCCACGGCGGCGCCTCGCTCCCCGCCATCGCTGCGGTCGACCTCCGTGAATTTCCGCCCGAGCGCGGCATGTTTCTGTCCCAACCGGTAATCGACGCGATCCACGCGACCCTTGCGCGCGGCGAGCAGGCGATGCTGTTCCTCAACCGCCGCGGCTACGCCCCGCTCACGCTCTGCCGCCATTGCGGTCATCGCATGCAGTGCAAATACTGCACCGCCTGGCTGGTCGAGCACCGCGGCCGCCGCAGCCTGATCTGCCACCATTGCGGCCACACCGCACCCCGCCCCAGCCGCTGCCCGGCGTGTGACGCCGAGGACAGCCTCGCCGCGATCGGCCCCGGCGTCGAGCGCATCGCCGAGGAAGCCGAGTCCCTGTTCCCCGCAGCCCGCCGCCTGGTGATGGCGAGCGACATGATCAGCAGCGCGCATGAAGCTGCCCGTGCGGTCGCCGCGATCGAATCTCGCCAGATCGACCTCATCATCGGCACCCAGATGGTCGCCAAAGGCTGGCATTTTCCGCATCTGACGCTGGTGGTGGTGGTCGACGCCGACCTCGGCCTGGCCGGCGGCGACCTCCGCGCCGGCGAGCGCACGCTGCAACTGCTGCACCAGGTCGCCGGCCGCGCCGGCCGCGCCGAGGCCCCCGGCCAGGCGCTGCTGCAGACCTACAATCCCGATCACCCGGTGATGCAGGCCTTGATCGCCGGCGACTTCGCCAATTTCATGACCTGCGAGGCCGCCGTCCGGCGCCCCGGCCATTGGCCCCCGTTCGGGCGCCTCGCCGCCATCATCGTCAGCAGCGAGCATGAACGCGACGCCGACCAGATTGCCGGCGCTCTGGCCCGCGCCGCGCCGCGCGGTGCCGGGATCGACGTGTTAGGCCCCGCACCCGCGCCACTAGCATTACTGCGCGGGCGTCACCGGCGGCGTCTATTGCTAAAAACCACCCGTGACATCGCAGTTCAAAAACTATTACGCGACTGGCTAGCCGATGTCCCCGTTCCCCACAGCGCGCGCGTGGACATCGACATCGATCCAGTTTCGTTCATGTAATTCCTTCTCCACATTGGAGCAGGGGATTTCCGGCCCAAACCGCTTCACCGCCCACTCCCGTATTTGCGAGCCCTGCGAAGCAATCCAGCTTTACTTTCTTTTAAGTACAAACAAGAAAGTCTTCTTTTTTGAAAAAAAGAAGCAAAAAACTTTACTTATTAGAAAAGCAAATAGCCGATTCAGACCCGGCCTGGGATATCCGCCGTATCATAGAACACACCAAGCATCTTTCGTCCGGCCTCGACCCGATCGAGTTTCGCGAAATGAATGCGCAGGTCATCGAGCTGACGCTCCGCCCGCGCCGTAAATCTCACCGCGTCGGCCTCGCTCGCCGCAATATCTGCAAGCCAATCCGCGGGCGGCTCGGGGCCCGCCCGTAGCCCATTTTCCTTGGACAAGGTCACCCCACCCCGGTAACCCTTCCCCGAACATTCCTCCAACAACCATGCTTCACCGCCGTCACGCCACTCCCTCCGCTCCCAGGAGCCCCCCGATGGCCAATCCCACCACCCTCCCATCCTTCAAAGTCTCCCCCAACCAGCACTCGATCTCCGGCCTCTCCTCCGGCGCATTCATGACGGTCCAGCTCCATCTCGCCCACTCGTCGCTGTTCGCCGGCGCGGGCATCATCGCCGGCGGTCCCTACCGCTGCGTCGAATCATTCCGCGACCCGTCGCTCGAGGCCGAGGACGCCTACACCCTCAACGCACTTTATATCTGCATGACCCCGCTCACCCCGGGCACCGGTCCGAAAGCCGGCTTCCTCGCCGGCCTCGCCCGCAGCACCGCCGCCGCCGGCAAGATCGACCCGATCCGCAATCTCGCCGACGATCGCCTCTATATCTTCACCGGTACCAAGGACACGGTGGTCAACTCGCCGGTGGTCCAAGCCACGCGCGATTTCTATCTCAACCTCGGCGTGCCGGCGTCCCAGATTCTCTTCATCAACAACCGCCCGGCCGGCCACTCGATCCTCACCAGCAACATCGAGGACTCCGACGAGGACGCCAACCAGCCGCCCTACATCAACTACGGCGGCTTCATGCAATCCCACGCCATCCTCGACCAGATCTACCCCGGCCTGAAGCCGCCTTCCCAGCAGCTCTCCGGCGAGCTGATCCGCTTCGAACAAGCGCCCTTCGCCGGCGGCGACGCCGCTTCCGTCAGCATGGCCAAATTCGGCTACGCCTACATCCCGGACGCGGTAAGGCAGGGCGCCACCGCGCGCGGCGTGCATATCGCACTGCACGGCTGCAAGCAGGGCTACAGCTACGTCAATTTCGCCAATGGTCTGGCCGACATCGCCAACCAACCGCCCTACGGCAACCGCTACATCACCACCACCGGCTACAACCACAAGGCCGACAGCAACGACCTCATCGTACTCTTTCCGCAGGCGACCGGCGACGACACCAACAAGGCGCAAAATCCCGACGGCTGCTGGGACTGGTGGGGCTACACCGCCGCGAACCCCAAGGAACCCGACTACTACTCCAAGGATGCGGTGCAGATCCGCGCGATCTATAATATGCTGGAGCGGCTATGCGGCGGCTGACCGGCAGGAAAGGTGACCCATCCATGAGCAACCCATCTCTCACCGTTGCCGCTTCGGTAACCGCGCAGCCGCAGCCGCGGACCCACCTGGCGCCGGTAGACCACGCGGAAAAGGCGATCGCGCTGCAGGGCGAGTGGGGCAAGCGGCTTTCGAGCAATGTCGCGGCGACCGCGCAGTTGCTGATGCTCGGCATGGATCGGGAGACTTGGGGCGAGCTGCTGGAAATCGGCGCTTCGGCGCAGGAACGGCTGGCGGCGTTGCAGCAAACCTGGCTGCAGCAATGGGTCGGCTGGGTTCAGTATGCCGATCAGATCAAAGGCGCCAACACCATGGCGAAGTTCGCCGATCGCGAGTCCAACATCGCCGCCCAATGGTCGCAGCTGTTGGGCACCCAGGCCGCCAGCCTGATCGGCCTCGAGGAAAATCTCGAAGTCGCCTATTCCTACTGGCTCAGCGAAAAGCTCGCCGCCAAAAAGCGCGCACTCATCGAATGAAAGTTTTTTGCTTCTTTTTTTCAAAAAAGAAGTCTTCCTTTTTTTGAAAAAAAGAAGCAAAAAACTCTTGTCAGTTGGCGTCAGGCGGTTCGCGCTAAGACCGGCGTTGGACCAGCGGACAGCGCGGCGACTTCGATTTTGCACCACTGCGGGAACAACTGGGGCATAATCCGGATCGTGCCGCTGCCGTCGGTCCAGCGCAGCCTTACGCCGGTGTGGGACTCGAGCGGGTGGAAGCCCGTGATCAGGCGGCTGTCGGCGAGGTCGATCGCAACGCCACCGACAAATAACCGTCGGATCAGTGCCCCCAAGCGCCGGCGGTCGCCCGGCGGCGTATTGTGGCCCGAAATCAGACGCAGCGTGCCGGTGCCGCGCGGTATCACTACCCGGTTGATCCCGAGCGCGAGGGTCACGCTCAGCGTATCGGCGAGCGGATAGCCCAAACCGATCGCACGCTGCGCCAGACTCGCCTGCGCCGCCGCGACCACCGGACCATCCTCGCAGCGGGGCGCGCAATAAACCGCGGGCGAGGGGCCTGCTTCGAAGTGGCGCCGATCGGGATAAAGCTCGGCGAATTCGCCGGCGTTTCTGAACATGCCACGGTTCCGGTCGTCGACATAGGTTTCGGCCGCCGCACCCTCGGCCAAAATCACGTCGTGGGTGGCGAGCTCGAGATGAAAATATCCGACCGACTTTCCGGTCCGCGCCTTCACGATCGAGCCCTGATTGATCAACGCACGAGCGGGGATCAGCGTGCCGTCGATCAGCAGCGCGTGCAACGGCGAGACGTAGAGATCGCGCTTGGGCACACCGTCGGCAAGCGCGTCGCGCTTGATCAGGATCGGCAGTACCTCCGGATTGGCGGCGGCAAAGCTGGCGTCGTAGTCGCGATGCCCGATCCAAATGATCGGCCGGACCTGCCCCGAGCGCGTGATCACCAGGTCGCCGATCGCGAGATTCTCCACCTCGATTTCGCCCTGATCGGTCCCGATGCGGGCGCCGCGGCAATAGCATGGGGTTCCGTTCAGCGTGACCAGAGTGCCACCGGCGGTGTCTTCGGTGAGATGAAAATACTCGCCGGTGTAGCCGCTCGCGAGCTGCAGGTACGCGTTGGTGCCTGCTTCGGTCACCGTCAGCAAGTCGCTGCCGGAATTGAGCCTGACGCTGCCGCCAGCGTTGTAGGCCAAGGTGGTAAGGTCGACCGCGCCGCCGGATGAAAGGACGGTGGAAACCACCGAGCCGCCCGAATAGACGAACTCCACGCCGCCGGCCGAGACGTTGGTACCGCTCGCGACGCCGCCGGATGACACGCGCTCATACCCGGCCAGGCGGGTGTTGCTGGCGACGCCGCCGGCGAGGATAATGGCGGTGGAATCGCGCGTGACGTAGGTGGTGTCGGCATTGCCGCCGGAGAACACCTCGAGCGTGCCGCTCACCACCACCGCGGAGACTTCGCCGCCGGACAGAACATAGGCGGTTTCGCCTCGGGTGACCGTGGTATGAGCCAGGGTGGTGGAGGTGTAGGAGTCTTCCGCATAGACGCCGGCGTCTTCGGTGATCACCGCGACCCCGGTGGAAATGATCGCGCCACCCGCGTTGGTGCTGCCGGCGACATCGGCGCCCGGCAGTGCGATCAGCGTGCCGCCGCTGCCGACTTCGGCCCCGGTGGCCGAGCCCCCGGAAGATACCACGACAAAGCCGCCGCTGGAGACCGCCAGGCCCGAGGCGATGCCGCCGCTGGCGACGAATTCGAATCCGCCGCTGACCGACGCCGCGTTGGCATGGCCGCTGGGGAGGACGAATTCGACCTCGCCCAGCCCGACCGGGGGACCGTAGTAGGTGCCGCGCGCGACCTCGATGATTTGGGCGCCGGAGGCGAACACCACCGCGCCGGACGAGATGATATCGGCGTAGAGGCCGGCGGTGCCGCTCGCGGTCGCGCCGGGGAGGAGCACCAGTTCGCCACCGGAGGCCACCGTCGTTTGATCAGCGACGCCGCCGCTGTAGACCAACGCGATGGCGCCGGAGCTGACGAAAGTGCCGCTCGCGGTGCCGCCGCTGTAGACGCTGAGATCGTCGCCGTTGTTAAGGGTGAGTCCGGTGCTGGTGCCGGACAGGACCTTGTAATCGGTCATGGGATGAATGCTTTCGGCGCCCAAAGGCAGGCCGGCGCTGGAATAAAATACAGATTCGAAAAGCGAAGGCTTGAATAGGATCGGCGGGGAAGGCGAGGCCCCGATGGTCGGGTCGACATGACGCCTTGAGATCGGTGAGTAGGGTAACGGCGCCTGGGCGCGGAGGCAATCGAAATCAACCGAGCGGGTGCGGTGGTTTGGGCGTGGTGCGCGAGCGCGCCGCTTTAAATCTCATGCTCGCTATGTGCTAAATAGTATGTCTGACATAGTATGTGTTTCGCAATACATTCCCTTCGGAAATACTTCGCTCCCGTTATATTTGGAGAGATAGGCATGAAAAATAGATTAGATGGTGTTATGAACTTGCTGGGGTGAAGCGTAAGGATGCCAGAGAGGACAGAGAATTTGTTCTTTTTGTGAACAAAAAGAACCAAAAAAACTTTGTCACTTGGGTGTATCGGGACCGGTGCCCCTGCAATCCCCCGGCCGGTACGGCCGGCGGATGGCAGGGGCACGAACCGTGCCCCAAACAAGTGACAAAGTTTTTTTTGGTTCTTTTTTGTTCACAAAAAAGAACATTTGGTCTTTTCCATAATCATAAATTAATCAAAGACTTAAAGTTCATAACACCCTCTAGATCGCCTCGGCTCGTCGGCTGGCGCGCTCAGCGCCCTTCGTCGCGCAGTTCGCGCAACCGGGTGGCGCTGTCAGCGCCTAAGCGGGGATTCCGGCGCGGAACTCCGCCTCTCGGCCTTTTTTAAGTTGTGCCGAGTGTGCGAAATGCGGGCATTGGACCTGGGGTCGGGGCGGAGGAAGCGGCGGGTTATAACATATATTAGTTAATAATACTAACCGTTTTGCCGGGATGGCCACCAGGGAAGTGATGAACGGCTTCCGAGGCTGGGTTAGAATTCAAGTTTATCCCGTCCCGCCTGCTCTTTTCGAAATAAAATCAATATGATAGCATTTCCCGATGGTTTCAAACGCTATCCATGTTAGGAAGACTCTTGGCGCGCAAGAGCCACTTCCATAAGCTGACTTCGTGGTTCCGAATTCCAGCCCTCGATCTCAGCGACCCCCGCGACGTCCGTAGAGCGGTCATGTACCAGGAGCGATCTTATGAAACTCACGCTGCTCGCCGCTTTCGCTGCCGCCAGCCTGGCTGGCCTTGCCCCCACCGCGGCGTTAGCAGACCCGCCGCAAATACTGGTCGATAGCTCCACCCTCTCGGTCGAAAGCATCATGGACGGCGCGCAGGGTGCTGCCGCCCAATCCTATCTGCGGCGCGCCAGAGCCGTGGTCATCTGCCCCAATGTTTTTCGCGCCGGCCTGGTCTTCGGCGGCGAGGGCGGCAGCTGCGTCATGGTCGCCCGCGCGGCCGGTGGCGGCTGGTCGGACCCGGCGTTCTACGATCTCGGCGGCGGCACGTTCGGCGCCCAAATTGGCGTGCAGAACGCCCAGGTGATGATGATGGTCATGACCGGTGATGGATTGAACGCGTTGCTCAACAGCCAGGTCAAATTCGGTGGTGAGGCCGGCGCCACCGTCGCTAGCTACGGCACCGGCGTCGCGAGCGGCATGTCCACCAATCTGAACACCGACATCGTCACCTTCTCGATAAGCCAGGGGCTTTACGGCGGCGCGACAATTTCCGGCTCGTCGCTCTCATACGATGCGAACGCCGAGCAGAGTTACTACGGCACCGATCTCAGCGCCCGGCAGATCGTGATCGATATGCAAGGTTCCAATAGCGGCGCCAATCCGTTGCGCAGCACCCTGGCGCGCTATGGCGGCTAGGCCAGCCCGGCAATGGCGAAACCAGAAGCGTTTCGCTATGCTCGACCGACGCTTAGGCTTGCTTTCCCGATTGGTGTGCCAGAGATCGGATAGGCAAAGCGGATAGGCTCTTGTCGGACCGCTCCGCAAATTCAAACTGGCCCTATACCCCTAACTGACAGAGTTTTTTTGCTTCTTTTTGTTCACAAAAAGAAGACCTTATACTTATCGGCTTTGACTGTGACTTATCAAACCACAGATGTCGTTGCGAACCCCTTGGCGAAGCAATCCCACTTTTCTTTGCGTTCACCGGGCAAAAAGTAAGATGGATTGCTTCGCAAGGGCTCGCAATGACGGGGCGCGGCAGCCCCCCACCCCGACTCTCCCCACGAGGGGGAGGGAGAAGGAAGGTGGGCTTGGTGAGCTGATGACAGGGAGAGGATAGGGGTTACGGTGACAGTTTACTTATTTCCTGTCGTGTTAGCGTCGCTTTGACTTGCCACTTGCCCAAAGTGGACCATCCGCTCCCGGCCCCAAGCCGCCGCTACGAAGAGTGGTTTCCGACCGGCGGGCGATATGAAAATAACCCCTCCGCTTTCGCGGCGCCGTGCCGCTGGAGGATCGCGTGCTGACCGCGCCGGCAGCTGGCTCCCCACCGTCCCGCCCTGAATCGGCGCTCGATCTTACGGTCCAATGCCATATAGTCCGCCCATGGACCAGATCGCCGCACTTGCCCTGCCCGACGTGCCCAGCCTGGTGGCGCTCTACAAACGCGCGCTGGTGCTGACCGAGGACGGCGAGCTGCGCGATCTCACCAGCCGTGAACTCGACCGCTATCTGCGCGAGGCGCCACCGCCACTGCTGGTCCATCGCCCGGCGACCTTCCGCCGGTTGGGGCTCTCCTCGGTGCCGGCGTTTGATCTGCTTGAATTATTCGCCTTCGTTCGGCCCGCGCGCCACGTTCCGCCCACCGTGCGCGGCCTGGCGCTGGCGCTCGATCTGCCGCTGCCCGCCAGCGCCGAAGACGAGGTCGCGCTGCTGCCAGCGATCGCCGAAGAGCTGCTGCGCGAGATGACGCGCGGGCGCAGCCTGCCGATCAACCGCGAGGCCGCGGTGTTATCAGCCCGACTCGACCGCGCCGGCTGGGTGTGGGCGCCGTTCCTGCGCCGTGCCTTAGGCGAAGCCGCCGAGCCCAAGGACGAGCCGATCAAGGTCTGGCG
>Ga0302311_10006294_pt1 | contig 12331 bp, 6 predicted proteins | sample III_Palsa_N1_3_FD_200449 | JGI IMG/M metagenome (GOLD analysis project Ga0302311, IMG submission 200449) | Peat permafrost microbial communities from Stordalen Mire near Abisko, Sweden - III_Palsa_N1_3 | ecosystem: Environmental > Terrestrial > Soil > Palsa > Peat permafrost | place: Sweden... | reverse complement strand
GACCATCACTCCGGTGGTGATGGATATTGAGCATGCCTGGCAGATCAGCGACCACATTACGAACCAATTGAAGTTCGGCTTCAACCGCTTTGGGCAGCCAATTACTAGCCTTACGGATGGCGTCGCGGGCGATCAGGCAACTGACCTCGGCATCACCAATCTCCCTGCTGGACAAGCCTCAACAAACTTTCCAGGAACCAGCTTTGCGACCACGACCGCGAATGCGACGGCCATTGCCCCCTGGACCTCCAACGGCGCCAGCGGAGCAACACAGACAACCATCCCGAACACCTTTACGCTTTTGGACAACTTCCTCATCACCAAAGGCAAGCACAGCTTGACCATCGGTTTCACCAGTCAGTGGTTGGAAGATAACGTAGCTGCGCAGCTCGGGCCCTCGAGCATCCTGCAGTTGGGATTCTCTGCGAACTCGACGGCAGCAGTCGTGAATGGAACTGTTTCGCCCAATGCTGCGGCCCCAACGGCCACTGCGACTGGAACGCCGGGGCCAAGCGGCTTCTCCTACGCCAGCTTCCTGCTCGGTGCTGCCAGCCAGAACACGACCCTCGGACTGCAAGCCGTCGCGGAGACAGGCGGCCGTTATCATGACTCTTCGCCCTATGTCGAAGATGTTTGGAAAGTGACGCCCAAGTTGACCGTGAACATCGGCCTTCGCTGGGACTACTTCCCTCCGTTCCATGAAGCGCAGGATCGCTGGAGCTTCCTCAACCCCAACCTCACGAACGCCATCACCGGCAACCCCGGCGAATTGCAGTTCGCAGGCAACCATGGTGGAGCCGGTGTGAGCTGCGGCTGCCGGACACCCGTGCAAACCTGGTGGAAGAACTATGGACCGCGTCTGGGCGTGGCGTACGCTGTAACCCCCACGACGGTCCTCCGCGCGGGATACGCGCTGCTGTACTCCATTGGCGGCGGCGTAGGCGGGCGCGGCGGTGCCGGCACGGGTACAGGCCAGTTGGGCTTCAACGTCACAGCAAACTCTCCCACCGAGATCCTGTCCGGCAATCCCGGCCCTTCGTTCTACCTGAACAACAGCAGTTATTTCACCAACCTCGGAATCGCCAACACGGGATACGGCGGGCCCGGATTCACGTATCCTGGCCTGCCTGCACAGAACGCAGCAGCCCAGACGCTGAACACGGGTAACTACGTCAACGCGGCAGGGAAAACAGTTGCTGCCGGAACCCAGTCCTATGCTGATCCTTACCTGTCCGGGCGTGCGCCGGAGTTCGCGATGTTCAATGCGGGCATTCAGCAGGCCCTGACGAAGAGCTTGACGCTGACCCTTAACTACGCTGGAACGCAAAGCCACTTCCTGCTCGCAAGCGGTTCTAATGCTCGCGGCCTGTGGACCAACCAGCTCGACCCAAAGTATCTGGTCGCGCTGGCAACCGTGGCGGATTCGACCGGCAAGAACCCGGTTCTCGGCCAACCAGCGACGCCTGCGAACATTGCCATCGTGCAGAACGCCCTTCCTGGTTACGCAGTGCCCTATGGCAGCATTTCGGGGCTAAACGCGACCACAACCATCGCACAGACGCTGGTAAAGTTCCCCCAATACTCGGGTGTCTCCGATACCTGGGGTAACGTATCCAACATCAGCTACAACTCGCTTCAGGCATCGCTCGCGGAGAGTGGATTCCACGGCCTGACCTACACCCTCAACTACACCTACTCCCACAACATCGGCGACGACGGTACCTTCCGTTCCGGATATGACATTCCTTCCGGCGCGATTTCGAACTCCGCCAAAACTTATAAGCAGAACCGTATCGACCGCGCCGACACAATAGTCGACATGACCCATAACATCGCCATGTACGGTCTCTGGGAAATCCCTTACAACAAGGCGGGAAGCTTCGTCGAACGTGCTCTCGCCGGCGGATGGTCGATCTCGAGCATCTACCGTTTCACAAGCGGTACACCCTTCGTCCCAACCTACGCCGGATGCTCAGCTCCGCCAGACTCCGGTACTTGCTCGCTCGATCTGGCCCCTGGCTACACCAAAAATGCACATCTTGTGTCCGGTGGCTACAGGCATTTCAAAACTCAATACATCGATCCGGCGGCGTTTGCCGCGCCGCAACTGTTCGGGACGAACTTGTCCACCAACTACACCAAGATTGGCAACGCTCCACGCACAGCCCCTTATGGTCTGCGTAATCCTTACTTCTGGGAGGATGACGTTTCCTTGCACCGTGCCTTCAATCTCGGGTTCAAACACACAACGTTCGTTGCTGACATAACCTGCATCAATGTGGCCAACCATGCGACCTTGTCCAACCCCACCGCAACCTGGGACAACGCCAAATCGACTTCGTTCGGCATTGTCACAGGAGCTCAGGCTAACCCGCGAGACTTCCAGTTTGGTGGCCACTTCAACTTCTAATGCAATTGCTGAACCTCCGCCCGGATGCACTGATCGCATCCGGGCTTACTTTCAGCAACTGCGACAAAGCAAGCTGCCTGTATGTCTCCAATGGATACAGCCTTGACGCTTTCAGAGCATCGCCCCTTTGGCATCGTCAATCAAGGATTAGCCATGATCGATCGTTCCGTCCCGCGTCTTACTCTGCTCTTTCTTTACGCATCACTGGCATACACCGCCGTCGCGCAGGGCTATCCAAAACCCAAAGACACCCGCACGCCTGACCACATGCCCACGGCCGCGGAACTCAAAGACCCGCCGAAGTCATGGATCGACAAGGACACGGGACACCGCGTCGTACGCCTCACCGATGAGCCCGGTTCGGCCAGCTTTTACTTCAACGTGAACGCCTACACCCCGGACGGCAATGAGATGATCTACACCTCGCCTGAAGGCATCTCCGTGCTCAACCTCAAGACGATGGAGACGCGGTCGGTCGTGAAAGGTCGCGTACGCACCATCGTCGTTGGCCACAAGACGCCAAGCGTCTTCTACATCAAGCCAGAAGAGCAACAACTCTATGTGACCAACGTCGATACCGGCGCAACGCGCATGATCGGTAAGATACCACCGCACGGGAACATCGATACCGTAAATGCCGATGAAACCCTGGCAGCCGGAACGTATGACGAAACCAACGCTCCCGAAAAACAGTACAACGCGCAAGCCAGGACTGCCGGACCGCAAGGCAGCCCGCTGGACCAGCCCGCCAACAAAGGCGAAATGATGGAGCGTCGCCTCGCCGCCCGCATTCCGCTTGTGCTCTACACGTTGAATTTGAACGACGGCAAGATCACTCCGCTGCTCCACAGCACAGACTGGGTCAACCACCTGCTCTTCTCGCCCGCGAACCCCGACGTGCTGATGTACTGCCACGAAGGCCCATGGCAGAAGGTTGATCGCATCTGGACCATCCACACCGATGGCACGCACAACCAGCTAATGCACAAACGCACCATGTTCATGGAGATCGCCGGTCACGAGTTCTGGGGATGGGATGGAGATACCGTCTACTACGACTTGCAGACGCCTAAGGGCGAAGATTTCTGGCTAGCCTCGCTTAGTCTGAAGGACGGCGAGCAGTACTGGTATCACATGGCTCGCAACGAGTGGTCCATCCACTTCAACGTCAGCAAGGACAAAACTATGTTTGCCGGCGACGGTGGTGATCCCGGTCAGGTGGCGAAGGCTCCCGACGGTGAGTGGATCTATCTCTTCCGACCGCAGATGCCACGCCAGACCGACGGTATCAACGACAAGACGCTCATCCAGCCGCGTATCTTTCAGGCGGAAAAACTCGTGAACATGTCCAAGCACAACTACACGCTTGAGCCCAACGTAAGCTTTACGCCCGATCAAAAGATGGTCATCTTCCGCTCCAACATGTTCGGGCCAACGTATGTCTTTGGCGTAGAGCTGGCAAAAGACAAGAACCCTTAACTTGCAGCAAGATCGGCATTCAATGACTAAGCTTGTGCGCACACATCCTTTGCTGGCAGTTATCTCGGGTATGGCACTTGCTGCATGCCAGTTCCCGGCGCAGGCCCAAGACACGCCTTCCATGCAGGAGATACGTCAGGGTCTCCTCACTCCGTCTGCTGATGCTCGTCCCATGGTCCGCTGGTGGTGGTTCGGCGCCGCGGTTACCAAGCCGGAGATTCTCCGCGAACTTCAGCAGATGCAGGCCGACGGCATTGGCGGAGCCGAACTAGCGTTTGTCTATCCCGAAGTTCTGGATGATCCATCACGAGACCTGAAGAATCTTCCATTTCTCTCCCCGGAGATGCTCGACGCCGTCAACTACGCGCAATCCGAGGGCCGCAAGCTCGGGCTGCGGATTGACGTGACACTCTGCAGCGGCTGGCCCTACGGAGGCCCTGCAACGCCGCTCTCAGAAGCCGCTGCCCGCCTGCGCACGGTCGAAGTAGCCATCCCAGCCGGTGCAAAGTCAGCTCCTCTGCCAAAGCTCGCCGAGGGAGAAACCCTTATCTCAGCCTCCATCGTAGCCGGCGAACTCAAGCAATGGAATGCATCATCAGCTAAAACCCTACCGATACCGGCACAAACAAGCGAAGGCAACATCTCCCCATCGAGCGAACCACGTGTCGCACTCTTCTTCATCGCCAGCCATACGCGCCAGAAGGTCAAGCGTGCCGCAGTTGGCGCTGAGGGCTACGTTCTCGACCCATTCAGCCATCAAGCCGTAGCCACGCATCTCAAAGCCGTCGGCGAGCCACTAATCAATGCATTCGGATCCACGCCACCCTACGCGATCTTCTCCGACTCTCTAGAGGCCTACGGCGCCGATTGGACGCCAACGCTTCCCGAAGAATTCAAAAAGCGCCGCGGCTACGACCTCATCCCGCACCTGCCCGAGCTTGTCGTCGGCGGCTCGCCCGCAGCTGCCACAATCCGCCACGACTACGGCCGCACGCTCACTGAGTTGGTCGACCAAAACTATCTCACGCAGATCAACGATTGGGCCATCGCTCACCACACCCGGTTCCGCTCGCAGACCTACGGCGAGCCTGCCGTCTCACTCTCCAGCCAGCGCCTCGTCGCTCTGCCAGAAGGCGAAGGCCCACAGTGGCGGGCCTTCTCGACGCTGCGTTGGGCCAGCTCAGCGAACCATCTCTTCGGCAACGACATCACCTCCGGCGAAACCTTCACGTGGCTCCACTCGCCTGTCTTTCGCGCCACCCCACTCGACATGAAAGCCGAGGCCGACATCGACTTCATCATGGGTGAAAATCAACTCATCTTCCATGGCTGGCCCTACTCCGCGCCCGGCGTCCCAGAGCCAGGTTGGTCTCTCTATGCTGCTGGCGCCTTTAACGATCACAACCCCTGGCACCCAGTCATGCCCACGGTCACGGCATACATCACCAGGCTGAGCTATCTCCTTCGCCAGGGCAAACCCGCAAACCAGGTTGCCATTCTTCTTCCCACCGACGACGCCTGGGCCAGCTTCAGCCCCGGAAAAGTTACCGTCACTGGCACGATGCAAAAGCTCATCACGCCCGCGCTGATGTCAGCGATCCTCTCTGCCGGATACAACATCGACTTCATCGATGCCGACACAATAGACCGGCAGGGAATCGGCGACCATCAGATATTGCTCCTTCCGCCAACGGATCGAATACCAGTCACTACCCTAAAGAAGATCACCGCATGGGCCGAACACGGAGGCAAACTGATTGCCGTCGGACGTCTTCCGACCCTCACCCCCGAAGGCAAATCCCTCAGCGAGGCTGGCGTTGATACCGCCGCGATCCCGCTCATCCCGGACGAGACAAAGCTCGGCACCGCTCTAGCCGATGCAGCCATCCCCGATCTCACCCTCAACCCCACAACGGAGACCACCACGAACTACAAGGAACAAATCGGTTTCATCCACCGAAAGCTCCCAAAGGGAGACATTTACTTCGTTGCGAACACTTCTAATCAACGCACACACCTTCTCGCAACGTTTACAACAACGTACAAATTCGGCGAAGAGATTAGCCCCGACACCGGCCATCCTTTAGCTACACAGATAGACTTCACTCACAACGACACCGCCGAATGTGACCTTGTTCTGGCGCCCTACGAATCCCGCGTATTCCTCTTCAGCGATACCGACTCAAAGTCGCCTCACCGCAACGAAGTTCAGCAGTCCACGCTCATCGATCTCTCTAACGACTGGAAGGTAGACTTCGTCTCTGACCATAAGACCGTCTCCGAGCACACACTCACAGACTGGACCGCGGACCAGGCAACGCTCCATTACTCCGGTGAAGCCGTTTACACTCGCGACTTCCATCTTGCGAGTGTTCCAACGGCTGTATCGCTGCAAGTTGATGGTGGTGTTGCTCTCCCCGGCTCGCCCAACTCACTACCGGAACATCCAACGTTAGGCCCCGACGGTCTTCCCAATCCCTTGGTGACGGGTACCGGCCCCGGCATGCACGCCTACTTTGAGCCACCCATCCACGAAGCCGCTCTCGTCACAATCAATGGACAGGCTGCCGGCGCACTCTGGCACCCACCTTATAGTCTCGATGTGACGAAGTTTCTCAAGACCGGCGAAAACCACATCGAGATTCATGTCTATAACACTGCACTCAATGCGTGGTCAGCGCTTCCGCCTCACGACTACAAACCACTCATCGAAAAATACGGCGACCGCTTCCAAATGCAGGAGCTGAACAAGGTAAAGCCTGTCTCTTCCGGCATTCTCGGAGCCATTCATCTCGTCTCGCAGGACTCTCAATGAAGCTTTCTAAATCACTCGTAGCCTTCTTGTTTGCGATCGCCGGCGTATCTGCTCCGAATCTTTTTGGAGCCACCACTCAGGTGTTCTCCGTTCGCAACTATGGCGCAAAGGGCGACGGCACCACTCTCGAAACTGGAGCCATCCAGAAGACGATCGACGCCGCCGCGAAGATTGCAACCCCATCGATCGTCACATTTCCCGCTGGCATGTATCTCACGGGCTCTATCTTTATCAAATCCGGCGTCACCCTACAGATCGACAAGGGCGTTACGCTGCTCGGCTCACAGGACATCAAAGACTATCCTGAGAGGCCGACGCGCGTTGCAGGCATCGAGATGACTTGGCCCGCAGCTCTGATCAACATCTACAAGCAGTCCAACGCAAACATCACGGGTGAAGGAACCATCGATGGTGACGGCAAGGTCTATTGGGACAGCTACTGGGCTCTGCGCAAAATCTACGAACCTAAAGGCCTTCGCTGGGCCTCGGACTACGACGCGAAGCGGCCTCGACTCATCCAGATCTTTGACTCATCCGACGTCAAGTTGAGTGGTCTCACGCTGCGCCGTTCAGGCTTCTGGACAGTGCATATCTGCTACTCCCACGACGTCACCGTTGATGGCATCACCATCCGCAACAACGAAGGCGGTCATGGCCCAAGCACCGATGGCATCGACATAGACTCCTCGCGAAAGATTCTCGTACAGCATGCGGATATCGCCGTGAACGACGATGCTCTGTGTCTCAAGGCCGGCCGTGACTCCGACGGCCTTCGCGTCAATCGCCCGACGGAAGACGTCATCTTGCGTGACTCGATTGTTCGCGAAGGCGCTGCTGGCGTCACCATTGGCAGTGAGACATCCGGTGGGTTTCGCAACATTGAGGCCTATGGCCTTACCACCATGAAGGCTGTGCCCGTTGGCATCCTCTTCAAGTCCGCGCACACCCGCGGTGGCTTTGCAGAGAACATTCGCATTCACGACATCACGATGAACGGTACGCCTGTCGTCCTTCGCATCACGATGAACTGGAACCCAAGTTATAGCTATGCGGTAATTCCACCGGGTCTAAACACCTATCCCGACTATTACAAGGTGCTCACAACACCTGTAACGGATGACAAAGGCAAGGCACACTTCCATAACATCCACATCTGGAATATCACAGCAACCGGCGCGAAAACCGCCTTCGAGGTAGACGCCTACCCCTCGGCTCCACTCGAGGATTTTGCACTCGATCATCTCAGCATCGAGTCTGCCACGGCAGGTCATATCAACGACGCGAAGAACTGGAAGTTCTCCGATATCTCCCTCATAACTACCGACGGGAGTGTCGTCGCGCTCTCCGGCGACTCGAACATAAGCGGCATCGCCTCGCGTGAGGCGTCCAACCAGCCCAAGCCCGATCCTTCAAAAAAGAGCTACGCCGATCAGGATAAGAACTAAGGCCGCAATCTGTCGCATTGCGGCCCAACCACATACCATCCTTATCCCCATGTGTAGTTGTCAGGTAAAGTACAAGCTGATTGAATGGCAGCTAGGGGAGCCACGCGAAATTCTATGCCAAAGGTATCCTGACCTTGAGCCACCTACCCCGTCTTACTCAGGGGTATCCAGAAATGCAGCCCCAGGACCTGCCATAAACTCTGCAATTTTGCTGTCGATAAGCGACTGCGGAACAAACCACGGCTTCTTCAGCAGTTCCAATTCAAGCGTCTTCGCGATAGTGTCGTAACAGAAACGAATCTCGAAGCCCTTCGATTCCACATTGCCGCTGTTTCCAACCAGGGCAATACCTGCACGCTGTTTTAGCTCGGTAGCGATCTTGCTAAACTTCTGCTCTGAGATATTCGTTAAGATGTGTTTCATTGGTTCTCCCCTTACATTTCACGCACAGCATCAGATCAGAAAGCGATACATGACGACTAAGGCTACATCGCCCTTTCACGATTCCTCAATCCCTATCATCGCAGCCAAGCGGCTTGAGCGTCTTCTTGCCCGCGATGCTCGAATTGGCATCATCGGACTCGGCTACGTCGGTCTGCCTCTATCGCTGCTCTTTGCTGAGGCTGGTTTTAGAGTAACCGGCTTTGATATCGACGAGAAAAAAGTCGCGGATCTGGAGGGCGGCCGCTCTTACATCCTTCGCATTCCAGCAACCGAGATTGAAGCTGCTCGGCACAAAGGCTTCACGGCCACCTGCGATTTTGCGAACCTCACACAGCAGGACGTAATCATCCTCTGCGTCCCCACGCCACTAACGGCGCACCACGAACCAGACCTCAGCTACATCAAAGACACGGCACGCGCCGTCGCTCCCTTCATCCAGACGGGGCAACTTGTCATCCTCGAAAGCACCACCTATCCCGGAACCACGGAAGACGTTCTAATTCCTCTGCTCGAATCGGGCGCACAAAACGGCCTCAAGGTCCAAACCGCGGGCCCCGCTGCGCATGAGGGCGTCTTCTACGTTGCCTTCTCGCCGGAACGCGAAGACCCCGGCAACACAGACGTCGCGCGATCTCAGATTCCCAAGATCGTCGGTGGCCATGAGCCAATCGCATCCAGGCTCGCAGCGGCTCTATACGGCGGCATTGTCACTCGTGCCGTCTGTGTCTCCAGCACTCGCGTCGCCGAAATGACCAAGCTCCTCGAGAACATCTATCGTTGCGTCAACATCGCGCTCGTCAATGAGCTCAAGATGCTTTGCATGCGCATGGACATTGATATCTGGGAAGTCATCGACGCGGCTTCGACCAAGCCATTTGGCTTTCAGCCGTTCTATCCCGGCCCCGGTCTCGGCGGTCACTGCATCCCGATTGACCCGTTCTATCTCTCCTGGAAGGCAAAGGAGTACGACTTCAGAACCCGCTTCATCGAGCTGGCCGGCGAAATCAATGAGGCCATGCCGGAGTTCGTCGTGCATGAGCTCTCCAAGGCGCTCAACTCGCAACGCAAGGCCGTCAACGGCTCACGCGTGCTCCTCCTCGGCATGTCCTACAAGCGTGACATCGACGACCTGCGCGAGTCCCCGTCGCTGACCATCATTGAACTTCTCCGCAGTGAAGGCGCCGAAGTTGCCTACAATGATCCCTACCACCCAACCGTTGGCCGCGGCCGTCACTACAACCTCGACATGGTCTCAACGCCTCTGGATCAACTGGAAGACTTCGATTGCGTCCTCATCGCGACCGATCACTCCGACTATAACTATCCAGACATCGTGCGCCGTTCGAAGCTCGTCGTCGATACCCGCAATGCAACTCGCGGAATAGAAGCAGATAACATCTTTCGCTGCTAGGCAACAGAAGAGTTAAGACAAAGAGAATGGAGAAGCTCAAAAGAGCTTCCCCATTCTCTTTGCAAGGTCTACGCGTGGGCTAATGGTCCATGTGCATAGCCCCGCCACCGAAGGGTGTCGTAATCGGACTGGTGGGGCTCTCAATACGCACGTTCTGCATCATGCCTTGGTCCTCGTGGTCGAGAATATGGCAGTGAAGCACAAAATCTCCATCAAATGTCTCGTACTTCATGCGAACGATAATGTGATAATCCTGCTTGACGAAGAGGGTGTCACGGAAGACGCCGATCTGGTCGCAATACTGGGGATCAGGGGCGGGCTTGCCTTGATTGACCAGATCGAGCTCTGTGCAATGACCGGACGAATCGAAGATCGACTGCTGCACTGTTTTCCCGTCAGGGCCGGTCACCGGCTTGGTAATGCTGATGATCTCGAACGGGTTTACGTGAATATGAAAGGGATGGCTGGAAACGTCGGAAGAGAGCTCCCAATCGTCTGTGGTCCCGAGCTTGAGAAGATGGTCGATCCGGTCCGCGCTGAAAGGCTTTTTGTTCACCATAAACTGGGTACCAGTGGGTGACGATTGGATATCGAAGATTGCTTTTTGATGTCCGTTATCTTTTGACTCTGGAAGGTGCGCATGAGGGCTGAACTCCGCGATCTTCAGTTCGCGCAGATCGTCGCGAACGGATTGGGGCAACTCAGGATTTCCCTTGTAAAGCTCCTGGCCCAGATAGCTCTTCAGATTCACAACATCGACCTTGCCTTCTCCTTGGACGAAAATCAGAGCAAGAAGACGCCGATCTTTGGGCCCTTCTGGTTTGTCGTCTGGCGTTACGGGGATGCCATTGACCTCAGACTTAGGAGCCAGGGAATCGTCGAGAACGCAATAGACTCCCTTTTCTGGGAATACGGTAAGAATGTCGCTGCGATAACCCGGCTGCAGAATGTTGGTGGTTTTTTCGACCATGGCGTTGCGTGTGAGGCCATCAACCGCAAACTCAAACTGCGGGATGTTCTGGTCGAGTACACAGTTCTTTGAAGTCCATGCGACCTCGTTCTCCGGGGAAATGCCTTTGGACGCCAGAAGCAGGGCGCTCTGCGTCATCTGCCGCCCCTTTGTAATACGTAGCGCAATGGTCTCACGCACGCCTCCGTGGATCAGGCGCCAGCGATAAATCTGCCCAGCGTGAACCGGTATATTCGGCTGCACCAGGCCATTGATTGTGGTGTACCGGCCAGAGGCCTGCCACCCGGTAAACTGCCCTTTGAACTGCTCGATTCTGCCAACGTTGTCTTGGTTTCCAGGCTCAGAGCACTTCCAGGTGCGCACGCCTTTGTCATCTAAACAGGAGTATTGCACCTGTTGGAAGAGAGCAATGCGCTCGGTCACCTTCTTGCCACCGGTCTGCTTTAGTACCGTATCGATATCGGCGATACCGTTCTTCGCCTTGTCGGCATAGGTCCGTGTACCGCGTACGATCAGGGCGCCCTCCATCCCACTGGAAACCTGTAGAGCCGTGGAACCGTGGCGATGCGAGTGGTACCAGAACGTCCCCGCCGGATGGTCTTTAGGAAGGTCAAATTGATAGTCCTGAGAGCCTCCCGGTTTGATCTCTAGAAAGACATTGTCGCTAATCCCACTGGGTGAGACATGAAACCCATGGGTGTGGAGGTTCGTAGTGTTGAAGCAGTTGGGATCGTTGTGGTTATGTATCTCAGGAGGGCAACTGGGGTCCACTGGCAGCTTGTTGTTCAGGTCGACCTTGAGCGTATCCCCCGGCGACATCCGGATGGTCGGGCCAACGGGCATCCCGTTATACGTACGCAGATGAACGGCGTCATTTTTGCCGGTGGCTGGGTTGTAGGTCGTAAAGCTGCCGTATTCAACGTTGAGATCAACATGAAGCTGATTCGCTCCTGTCCGCGTGGCAACAAGCTCCGTGGGATCGGCAAGCGTCTTGGTCTGTGCGCCTGCGGTTGAAAAGATCGATGCGACTGCGGATAGTGCAAACAGGGAAACGATGCGACGATTCATGGGAACGCCCTTCTGGATATCCAGTAAAAAACGATTGGTATGTGCGTATTAGTAGGCCCGAAAACAAACTTGAAAACCAAAAGTCGAGATCGATTGACCTTCGACGGCCTTAATTGCCAACTCCCTCCAGCAACTCGGCTGAGGAGCAAAACGGCAAAGACTCATAGCGGAAACCACCGCAAGCTGAACACAATCCCATCGAGCGCGCAAGGTTACGAAAGCATAGCGTCTTTAGTAACCTTGCGCGAGGGGTATACGTCTAGGGTGGCGGCTACCGTTACGGTGAAAA
>Ga0302311_10006291_pt1 | contig 12336 bp, 10 predicted proteins | sample III_Palsa_N1_3_FD_200449 | JGI IMG/M metagenome (GOLD analysis project Ga0302311, IMG submission 200449) | Peat permafrost microbial communities from Stordalen Mire near Abisko, Sweden - III_Palsa_N1_3 | ecosystem: Environmental > Terrestrial > Soil > Palsa > Peat permafrost | place: Sweden... | reverse complement strand
ACACCAGCCGGCTGCCTGGCCTGGTGCCCAGGATCTGCAGCGCCGGGCGAACCGTGGCCGCGGTGGTGTGGACCGCGCCCGCGACCAGGCCGTCGACCTCGCCCTGCTTGAGCATCATGGTGCCGACCATGATGGGGTCGGTGAGGTGATCGCGTGCGATCTCCTCGGTCCAGCCTTTGTGCCGCCGCAGCTGGGCCAGCGGGGCGACGTAGCGCCCGGCGGCGACCCGGGGGTCGACCACGGTGACGCCGTCGGGCAGTCGCAGCCCGAGGCTGCGGGCCAGCCCGGTGACCCGGTCCGGCGGTCCAAGCAGCACGCAGCGGGCGATGCCTCGCTCGGCGCACGCGACCGCGGCCTGCACGATGCGAGGCTCGGTGCCTTCGGGCAGGACCACGCACGCGCCGGCGGCGCGGGCGAGCTCGACCAGGTGGAAGCGGAAGGCAGCGGGGCTGAGCCGGCGAGACCGGGAGGAGCTGCGCAGCGACTCCAGCCAGACCGTGTCCAGCGCATCGGCGATATTGTCTACTACCCCCTTGATCCGTTCCAGGTCGTCGATCGGCAATCCCGGGTCGAGGTCATGAACCCGGGTCGCGGTCTCGTAACTGTTGTCGTCGACCACAAGGACGGGCAGCCCGGTCGCGCATGCAGCCCGGGTGAGCGCCCATACCTGTGGATCCGGCTCGGTCCCAGCGGTCAGCAGCAGGGCGGCCAGCCGGGTCCCGCTGAGCGCGGCGAGGCTGGCCGCCATGACCACGTCGTGGCGGTCTCCTGGCACCACGACGAGCCGGCCCTCGGTGAGCATGTGAAGGCCGCCAGGGACGCCCTGGGCGAACACCGCCACGTCTTTGATACGCCGGGACGCCTCACCCTCGCTGAGCACCCGCGGGCCCAGCTCGCGGACCAGGTCGCGAATCCGCAACCAGGTCAGCTCGGGACGGTGCGGCACCGCGGCGATGAGGCGGAGCCCGCCTTGGGCCAGCGTCTCGCCCAGCTGCGCGGCCGCCGACGGATCCCCGGCCGGCACGCCGTTGACCACGCAGCCGATCACGCGTGCGTGCTCACCCGACCAGTACCCGCTGGCCGTGATGGCGAACGACTCGGCCAGGTACTTCACGGCGTCCCCGGCCGAGCCTAGCTCCGCCGTGCCGTCGGCCCGGACCTCGCCGACCGCCGCGTCTGCCGCCGGCCAGCCGGCGACCAGCAAGACGTCGGCGTCGACCGCTTTGGCGAGCGCCTGGTTGAGCCCGCTGGCGTACAGCTTGGCCGGGCCCGGGCTGAGTCCCTCTACGACGACGACATCGGAGCGGTCATGCACCGGCTGCCAGGCCGCGACGATCTTCTCGAGTACGGCGTCGAGTCCGCCCGATCCGAGCTGCTGCTCCAGGTCGGCGGTGGACAGCGGATCCGGAGGACGCAGCGCAGTGGTCACCGCGGCCAGCGCGATCGAGCGGTCGGGGCCGCCGTCGGCCCGGGGCTGGGCCACCGGCTTGACGAAGGCGACGTGCACGCCCCGCCGGTCGAGGGCCCGCACCAGGCCGAGGCAGGTCCTGGCCAGGCTGGCGCCAGCCGCGGTGGGCACGACCAGCAAGGTCCGGGTCATGAGATCATTCCTGACGGCCGGCGGTGCGGGTCGGCGGCGATGACGCCGGCGGTGTCGCGGGCGATCATTAGCTCCTCGTCCGTCGGCACGACGAGCGCCAGGACCGGGCTGGACCCGGTAACCACGCTGATCCGCCCCCCGGTTCGCCGGCCATGGCCGGCATTGGCCGGGACGTCCTCAGCCAGGCCGAGGAAACCCAGCCGACCGAGCACCAGGCTACGGACGACGGCGCTCTTTTCCCCGATGCCGCCGGTGAAGACCAGCGCGTCGAGCCGTTCAAGCCCGACCACAAGACCGGCGATCGCCTTGGCCAGCCGGTGCACGAAAACCTCGAGGGCGAGCTGGGCCCGCTCGTTTCCGCCCGCGGCCGCGGCTTCGACGGTGCGCATGTCATTGCCCACGCCGGACAGCCCCTCGAGCCCGCTGTCCACGTTCAGCGCCCGGGTGAGCTCGTCGACACCTGCGCCGGTCCGGCCGGCCAGGTAGCTGAGCAGGCCCGGATCGACATCGCCGGAGCGGGTCCCCATCACGAGCCCGTCCAGCGGGGTGAGCCCCATGGTCGTATCCACCGACACGCCGTCGCGCACCGCAGTCGCGCTGCACCCGTTGCCCAGGTGCGCGGTGACCAGCCGGAGCCCGCCGGGTGCCCGGCCCAGCATGGCGGCGGCCTGCTCACTGACGAAACGGTGACTGATGCCGTGGAATCCGTAACGCCGCACCCCGTGGTCGGTGTACCACTTTTCCGGAACCGCGTAGCGGAAAGCGTGCGGCGGCATCGTCTGGTGGAACGCGGTATCGAACACGACGACTTGCGGCAAGTCGGGCAGGAGAGCACGCACCGCTTCGATACCGGCCAGGTTAGCCGGGTTGTGGAGCGGCGCCAGGTGACTAAATGAGCGCACCGCGGCCAGGACGGCGTCGTCCACCCGGATCGAAGAGGTGAACCGCTCTCCGCCGTGCACCACCCGGTGCCCGGCCCCGAGCAAACCAGCGCCGGAATACCCGGCCTCGGCCAAGTGAGCCAGCACCCGGGCCACCACAGCCTGGTGACTGGCTCCGGGCAGCTGTTCGGTGACCGCTGCCGCCGGAAACCACTGGACCCGCAGCACCGCCTCCGGCGTACCGAGCCGCTCGCCGATCCCGCCCATGAGACGCTCGCCACTGCCGGGGAGCAAAAGCGCGAACTTGACCGACGAACTGCCCGAGTTAAGAACCAGCACCAGGCCGCCAGAACCACCAGCGGCGGCCTGACCGGAGCTCGCGGCCGTCGCCGGGCCGTCCGTGCTCATCGGGTCCAGGGTCACGGTCATGACATGCTCCTTTCCTGCGGTGGCGCGGTGAAGGCAACCGCCGGGGCGATCATGTGGGGTCACCCCACGTCCAGTTGACGATTTCCGGCATGTCCTGGCCATGTTTGGCGATGTACTGGCCATGCTCGACGAGCTTGTCCTGCATCAGCTGCTTGAGGTAGGCGCCCGTGGAGCCGAGCTGCGGGAGCCGGTCGATCACGTCCTGGACGAGGTCGAAGCGGTCCAGGCGGTTCTGCACCCTCATGTCGAAAGCCGTGGTGATGGTGCCCTCTTCGTTGTAGCCGCGGACGTGCAGGTTGCGGTTCGCGCGGCGGTAGGTCAGCCGGTGGATCAGCCACGGGTACCCGTGGAAGCCGAAGATGATGTGCTTGTCCTTGGTGAAGAGCGAGTCGTAATCGGTGTCGGTCAGCCCGTGCGGGTGTTCGCTGCTTGACTGAAGTTTCATCAGGTCGACGACGTTGACGACGCGGATCTTCAGGTCGGGCAGATGCTCGCGGAGGATGGAGACGGCGGCCAGCACCTCCAGGGTGGGCGTGTCCCCGCAGCAGGCCATCACGACGTCGGGCTCGGCGCCCTGGTCGTTGCCGGCCCAGGGCCAGATGCCGATCCCCTCGGTGCAGTGCACGACGGCCGCGTCCATGGTCAGCCACTGAGGCATGGCGCGTTTGCCCGCGACGACGACGTTGACGTAGTGCTTGCTCCGCAGGCAGTGATCGAAGACCGACAGCAGGCAGTTCGCGTCGGGCGGCAGGTACACCCGGACGATGTCGGCTTTCTTGTTGACCACGTGGTCGAGGAACCCGGGATCCTGATGGGTGAAGCCGTTGTGGTCCTGCTGCCAGACGTGGGAGGCGAGCAGGTAGTTCAGCGACGCGATCTTGTGCCGCCACGGCAGCTGCGCGGTGACTTTGAGCCACTTGGCGTGCTGGTTGAACATCGAGTCAACAATGTGGATGAAGGCCTCGTAGCAGTTGAACAGGCCGTGCCGCCCGGTCAGCAGGTAGCCCTCCAGCCAGCCTTCGCACTGGTGCTCGCTCAGCATGGAGTCCAGCACCCGCCCATCGGGTGCGAGAAATTCATCGTCCTGCTGGGTCCTGGCCTCCCACTGACGGCTGGTGACCTCGAAGACCGCCCCCAGCATGTTCGAGAGCGTCTCGTCAGGACCGAAGATCCGGAAATTCCGCTGCGCCTGATTCAGCGCGGCCACGTCGCGCAGGAACTTACCGAGCACGAGCGTGTCCTGGGCGTCCACGCCGCCGGGCGACGGCACCTCCACGGCGTGGCGGCGGAAGTCCGGCATGCGCAGGTCACGGAGCAGGACGCCGCCATTGGCGTGCGGATTGGCGCCCATCCGCCGGTCCCCCTCGGGCGCTAGCTCGGCCAGCTCCGGGATGAGGCGGCCGTCGGCATCGAACAGCTCTTCCGGCCGGTAGCTCTTCATCCAGCTTTCCAGCTGGCCGACGTGCTCAAGATGATCAGGATCGACCAGCAGCGGCACCTGGTGGGAACGGAACGTGCCTTCGACTTGCAGCCCATCGACGACCTTCGGGCCCGTCCAGCCCTTGGGCGACTTCAGCACGATCATCGGCCAGCGCGGCCGGGTCGGCGGGGAGCTTGGGTTCGCGTCGCCGGTGCCGCGCGCATGGTCCCGGATCCGGCCGATGCCCGCGATGGCCTCGTCCAGCGCGGCGGCCATGAGCTGGTGCATCTCATCCGGGTCGTCGCCCGACACGAAGATCGGCTCCCAGCCACAGCCGCGCAGGAACTGGTCAAGCTCGGAATCCTCTATCCGGGCCAGGACGGTGGGGTTGCTGATCTTGTAGCCGTTGAGGTGCAAGATCGGCAGCACGGCCCCATCGTGGGTTGGGTTGAGGAACTTGTTGGAATGCCATGCGGTCGCCAGCGGGCCGGTCTCGGCCTCGCCGTCACCGATCACGCACGCGACGATCAGGCCAGGATTGTCGAACGCGGCGCCGAAGGCATGACTGAGCGAGTACCCCAGCTCGCCGCCTTCGTGGATCGATCCCGGAGTCGTCGGCGCGACGTGGCTGGAGATCCCGCCAGGAAACGAGAACTGGGTAAAGAGCTTCCTGAGCCCGGCTTCATCCTGGCTGATGTCCGGGTAGATCTCGCTGTAGGTGCCCTCGAGGTAGGTATTGCCCACCAGCGCCGGGCCGCCGTGACCGGGACCGGCGACATAGAACATGTCCAGGTCATACTTCTTGATAACCCGGTTCAGGTGAACGTAGATGAAATTCTGGCCCGGTGTCGTGCCCCAGTGCCCGACCACAAGCGGCTTCACATGCGACAGTTCGAGCGGCTTTTTCAGCAGCGGATTATCGTAGATGGCGGCCCGCCAGTACGCATCCATCCGGTGGAGCAGTTCGGGGGCTTCAGGCCCCGGCGGCACGGTGTTCATGGTCTTCATCAGTCAGTCCTTTCCCTGGTGATTCACTACGTCACCAGGGTCTGGAGCGACGCTCCCGGGGGGCTAGCCCGGACTGCCAGCAGCGGCATAAACAGCTACATCTTCGACCATACGCTCGCCGAACGCCCCGGAGCAACGCCATCACCCCGCGGGCGTGAGGCACGGTCATAACCGGTCGTCCAGGACGTCCGCTACGGACCGCCGGCCGGCTGCGGCAAAGTGACCAGCGCCAGACCCGGAAATTCGCGAATGAGAGAAAACAGAAAAAGTGTAGTAACGTCAAGAATGTTGCTCCGGACCCCGGCAGCTGTACCCGCGTAAAAAGTCGCGGCTGCAGGCAGGGCCCGGATTTTTTCGTTAGACGCAGCGCCGGCCAGGATGCCGCAGACCTAAGGAACGGCGAACCCGCGGGAGAAATATTCTCCCCTCGAGATCTCCCCGGCACCACTAGCTGCCACCTGCATCACAAAAGGAATCAATCATGGGCGTTATCGCCTGGATCGCGGTCGGCCTGGCCGCGGGATTGCTCGCCAATATGCTGCTCCCCGGCAAAAGATCACGGGGCCTCATCTTCACTAGCCTGACCGGCACCACGGCGGCCCTGGGCGGCGGCTGGACCGCCAGCCTGTTCCGATCGCAGGGCCTGGCCAGCGTCCCCGGCTGGCTCGCGGCCCTGGCCGAGCGCATCCCGCCGCCCGCACCCGCGGCGAACGCACCCGCGGCGAACGCACCCGCGGCGAACGGAGCCGCCGCGAGCTAGGCGCACAGGCCGTCAGGCACGGCATCCGGACCGGAACACCCTCGCTTTATCAAGGAGAACCGCTATGAGACGAATAACCTTCGACATCTTGATGGCTACCGCAGGCCTGTTCCTCGCGGTCACGCTGATCGCCGCAGGCGGCCTGCTCACCTGGGCCCACAGCTTCATCGGGAACGAAGTGCACACCCAGCTCGCGGCCCAGCAGATTTACTTCCCAGCGGCGAACAGCTCGGCCGTCGCCGCCCCCGAGTTCGCCGCGATGCGGCAGTACGGCGGCCAGCAGCTGACCACCGGCGCCCAGGCCGAGGTCTACGCCGACCACTTCATCGCCAACCACCTCAAGGTCATCGGCGGCGGCAAAACCTACTCGCAGCTGTCGGCAGAGGCCATCGCGCAGCCCAAGAACGCCGCGCTGGCGGCCCAGGTCGCCACGGTATTCAAGGGTGAAACCCTACGCGGGCTGCTGCTCAACGCCTACGCCTTCGGAACCATGGGCACGATCGCCGGCATCGCCGCGATCGCCGCGTTCATCGCCGCCGCGGTCATGCTGCTGCTCAGCGGCCTCGGGCTGATGCACGCCCGCCGCGTCTCGCCGACGACCGAGATCCTCAGCGGCCATCCCGCTCACGCCCGGACCAAGCAGCCGGCCGACGATGGCCTGGTCGCCGCCACCCCCGGCAGCTCAGCCGTCCTCCCGGAGTGATCATGAGCTGAACTGAGTCCACCCTGGTCACTTGGCCAGGGATGAGGGCATGAGATTCCGGACGGGCTGTCACCACGGCCCGTTCGGAATCATGATCTTTCGAATTTAAGGCTGAGCCGATTTTCGGGGCATTTGCGGTCACTGTTATTTGGGCTGCGAGCCGGAACTGAATATGGCGGTGCGGAGAATGAACACCGGCGCAATAGAGGCGAGATGAGCGGTCTGCGGGTCGAAACGATAATGCGGCTGCGGGTATCCAAGACCGTGGCGGGGGCGTATTGTGAGGGAAAGACTAATTTTGGCAAACGTCCTGCACCAGGCCAGAGCGAAGGTGCGGGCAGCCGCGTAGCCCCGGACTTCGGCGGCACGACAAATCATGGCCGGATCGGACCACAGGTGCCTCAATGGTGCGTCGGCCCTCAACTGCGCATCTCGCGATCGGAGCAGCTGCGTCACCCGCGGCGAGCCCCGGGCATACTGCCGTGCTTAAGGACATCTACCCGGTACGGTGGACGGGCCGGCAGGCGGTCGTGACGCTTCCTGAGCATATCGGCGCGGCTAACGCCGGGCAGATCCGCGAGGAGCTGCTGTCGGTCATCAGCCGCGGCGCTGAGACCGTGATCGCGGACATGAGCACGACGATCTCGTGTGATCACGCGGGGGCGGATGCCGTGGTCCGCGCCTGCCAGCGGGCCGTCATCAGCGGCGCCAAGCTGCGGCTGGTGGCCGCCACCCGGATCACCTGGCGAATGCCCAGCCTCGGCGGTCTTGACGGGCTGGTCTCCATCTACCCGTCCCTGGAAGCGGCCGTGGCCGCCGGGCCGCCGGACCTGAACGGGGCTGCCGTCCCTCCGGCTGAGCAGGCGCGCCGGAGCCTGGAACTGCTCGACACCGTCGTCACCAGCCTCTTCCACGTCGGGCTCAGCCTGCACGTGGCCATGGAGCTGCCCGCGGACGAGGCCAGAGAGCGCATCGCCGCGACGGTCGGATACCTCGACCAGACCATCCGCGAGGTCCGCGACAACGCGTTTACCGCCCGCGGTCACCAGACCGCTCCCGGCACTCCATCGCGCGACGACACCGTGTGATGTCCTCCTAGAGGAGAAATGCTGAATGCCGGTACCCAGCAAATCCTGCCGGGTACCAGCGTCTCAGTGTGGCGGAGCGGGGCAGCGTGATTACTTGCTGTCGGCCTCGACCAGGCGCTCCACGAGCTCGTCGACGTTGCCCGTCTTGGGCAGGTCGCGCTGACCCAGCAGGTCGCTCAGTTCGGCCTTGGTCCGGCCCTCGTAGCGCTCGCGTGCCTTTTCATGGGCGCGCCTGGCCTGCTCGCGCTCGGCCTTGCGAGCCTCGCGGGCCAGTTCCTGCTTGGCCTGCTCGGCCTGCTCCGCCTGGTGGTGGGCGGCCTGCTCGGCCTTGTCGGCCTGCTCGTGCACGAAGTCGCGGGCCGACTCGGCCTGGTCGCGGACGAGGCCGCCGACGGACTCGGCCTGGTCGCGGACGACACCGGACAGCGAGCCCGCCGTCTCCGCCCATTTGATGGTGAGGTTACGGCTGATGTCTACGGTCCGCTGCACGAACTCGAAGTAGCGCTCAACTGCCGGGATCAGGTCAATCTTGGGCAGGCCCGGAAGCATGTGGCTACTCAGCGTTTGTGCGCCCTGCGTCCAGACGTCGGCGATCTTCTCTACGGTACCGGTCGCCTGGCTCGCCGCGGCGCTGTAGCGCTCGGTGGTGCTAGTCATATGTACTCCTTCGTGGGGTTCGGATTCAATATCTCCGAACACGTTATGCTAACTATATCTAGCAGTGCTAGCTAAGTCAAGCAGCGCCGGTCACGGTGCCAACTGATTACCTGAACGCGGGCTCGAGTACCTTCAGCCCGACCTCGGGGTCGACGAGGCCATGGGTGGCCGTCGCCGCGAAATGTACTGGTGGCCTGATGCGCTACGGCTGGTGCTCGACCGGGCCGAGCAGCTCGGTCAGCGCGGGTGAGTCCGCGATCCGGGCGGCCGTATCGTCGCAGCAGCGGGCTGTGCAGGACGGCGAGGTTCCGCGGGGGCCCGGCGACGCCGTCAGCGCGCAGGCCGACAAAGGCCCCGGTGATGGCCCGGCACATGAGGGTGAGCGTCGCGCGGTCCGCGGCCAGGCGGACGGGGTCGGTTCCGCAGCGGACCAGGGCCGCCGCGACGCAGGCGACGAAGGCCGCGTGGTAGGCGAGCCACCCCCGCCCGCACCCGCGATGAGCATTTTCACGACGAGTTCCCGTAATTAGGGATCCCGGCGAGCGATCAGAAGTAGTGTCTGCGTCCGCCGACTGCGTGACCGGCCATGCCGAGGAGCGCCAGGATCACGCCGATTATGACGACGACGATGCCGATCGTCCAGAGAATGGCGATCCCGGTGACGAAGCCGATAATGAGGAGAAGAATGCCGATGATAATCATGCGGAGCTCCTAGCAGCTGTTAGATATGGCGAGGAACGGGATTCGGATGGCTACTCCGAGGCGACGGACGCGTCAGCGGGGACATCGGGGGCATGCCCGTTTACCACTGGCACGGACGGGTCGGATGGGCCGGCTGGCTGCGTAGCGGCGGATCGGGGCTGGAACAGGTGCCATTTGCTGTGCCGGCCGCCGTCGGCAGCTACGCCGGGACCGCGGCCGGCGTCGGTCGCGTCGTTACCCAGCGTGCTGGCGGCGTAGGCGCGGGCGGTCTCGCGCTGGCCGAGCAGGTCGTCGCGGTCCTGGCTGACGGCGGCGGTCTCGCGGCGGGACCGCGTGAGTCCGTGGCGGGCCTCACGGCCGCGGCGGGAGGTGCGGCGCGCCCCGGCCAGCAGCAGGCTCAGCCCGAGGAGGCCCAGCGCCCCGACCACGATGCCGGATAGGAAGAGCGTGCCGGTGGAACCGGTCACGTGGTAGCCGAACACGGCGAAGTGGTGGGTGAGCGGATGCCCGCTGCCGCTATTGGACAGGACGCCGGCCACTCCGGCGATCACCGCCGCGATCAGGATGACGAGCCCGATGATGATGATCATGACGTACTCCGATGAGCTGGGTTATTGACTGACGCTGGTAGACCGTGGCGCCCGCCGCCGCGCCGGTTCCGGGTGGCCCGGATCCGGCGCAGCTGGGCGGGCCGGCACGTCAGTGCCGTTTGCGGGCGCATCTTGCTGGCGTTGCTCAGCGGTGCGCGAACAGACCGGACCGGCGGGACCGGCTGGACCGGCTGGAACTGCTGGACCGGCCGCTGATCAGGTGGAAGACCAGGAGCAGGACGGCTGCGCCGGCGATGGCGGTGAGCCAGGTGGACAGGTTGAAGAACCCGTGCAAGGTGTGGACGTGGAACACGCGGGTGGCGACCCAGCCGCCCGCTAGCGCCCCGACGATGCCGATCGCGCAGGTCAAGATGAGGCCCTGCGATCTTCTGCCGGGGATTAGCATATTGGCGAGCAAGCCTGCGACCAGGCCGAGAACGATCCATGCGATGATGCCCATAACCGACTCCTTAAGTCAGTGACCAGGTGATGTACGCGGGGTTGGTCATGCTGGGTAGATCGCGATGGGGAGAAGAGGGTTCTCCCGGGAGTTCTCACCATCCTCTGGCCGTAGCGTCTGGCCGGCACCGTGCCGTGTACGAGTAAAAAAAATCCGGACCTGCCGCCGCATCCGCAGAAATTACGCGAGTGCAGCTGCCGGGGTCCGGAGCAATATTTTGATAGTACTCCCTTTTCCTTACGGATAAGGCATTCCTGGCGTTCCGCAGCCAGCGAGGGCCCCGTTTTCGGATTCCGGCGCGCGGAGTGCGGACACGGCGTCACCGCTCAGGGCCCGGGCACCGGGGCGGCTTCGCTCGACCCGGCGGCGGGGTGGCGGTGCACGACGAGCCACGCGATCGCGGCCGCGACGGCGACCAGTCCGAGGGCGATGAACGGGAAAGTGCTGTAGGGCGAGGGCTGGCCGGGCTCGCACAGCTCGACGAACGGTACGACCAAGACGGCCGATCCCAGCGCCGGAACCACCACATGGCGGACCGGGGAGAACATCGAGCGGTGGCGGCGCCACATGAACACGGGAAGGGACAGGTTGGTCAGGAGGTAGACGGCCAGGATCACGATGGTGCCCATGGTGGAGCACTCGGCGTAGAGGCCGACGGAATCCATCGATCCGGTATGTCCGGTGATCAGGTGGATGATCCACCAGATGCCGATGATGCCAAGACCGGCCGCGGCCATGACGATGAGCGCGTTGACCGGTGTCTCGCTGGGCTGACGCAGGCGCCCGAGCCGAGCCGGCAGCAGACCCGAGCGACCCCCGTCGAAGAGCATGCGCGCCTGGGAACTCGAACCAGCCATCAGCGCGGCCAGCACGGACAAGATCCCCGCGACCCAGGCCAGCACGGCCGCTCCGCCCAGGTCATGGTCGGCCACGGTGAGGAACGGCACCGAGGACCGCCCGATGGACAACACGTTGTCATCGAAGCCGGTGACCGTTGCGTAAGCGAACAACAGGAAGAGCACGGCGCCGATCGCGATCGAGATGTAGAGGGCTCTCGGTACCGTCCGTTTGGGGTCGCGGCACTCTTCCGCCAGCGCCGGCCCGTTCTCCCACCCGATGAACATGTAAAGCGCCAGCGGGAAACCCCTAGACAGGCCGGTCAGGCCACCATTGAGATGCGCCCAGGAGAACGGCGCCGTCGAGAGGTGGCCGCGCCGGTCCACCAGGGCGGCCACGCACACGGCCAGCATGACCGCGAGCTGAGCGACGAGGGCGACGCCGACCGCGGAGGTGGAGAGCTTGACGCCCCTGGCGGTCACCCAGATGGCGACGACGGTCAGCACCAGGCTCAGCGGCCCCCAGGGCACGTTCAACGAGGTGTAGTGATCGAGCGTCATCGCCAGCAAGCCGCCTGACATCGTGAACACGCCGGCCATCGCGACCGTGTAGCCGACGGTCACCAGCAGCGCCGTCACCACGCCGGCCCTGGGTCCGAGACCCGTCTCGACGTAGGTGATGAAGCTCCCGGCCGACGGCTCGGCCCGGGTGAACTCGGCTACCGTCGTGGCCAGGAAGACGACGGCGATCCCGGCGGCGACGATCGTCAACGGGGCGGCGACGCCGGCCGTCACCGCGATCACCCCGAAGGCGAAGTAAAAATCGATCCCCGGTCCGATGTTCGCCACCGTGGAGACGGTCAGGTCCCACGTGCCGAGCTGGCCGGACTTAAGCCGCCCGGCGTCGGAGGTCACGGCCATGACTGTAGTAGACGAGGTCGCGAGAACACGTCTGACATGCCGCGAGAACCACGTCTGACATAAAGCGCTGGAGGGGTTACCGTTGTGAGAACAGCCATCCGGGTGGCTGACGCGATTCACGACGCGGCGCCCGCCCCGGCACTCGCCGCTCCGGACCCCGGCGGCACATCAGCCCACCCGACCGCGATGTGCCCTCCAGGAGTCCCCTAGTGCCGTCCTCCGCATCAGCCCCGGTCCGCCGAGCGAAAGCCGACGGGCAGTGATCATGAACGTTAAGCCTC
>Ga0302311_10006287_pt1 | contig 12339 bp, 9 predicted proteins | sample III_Palsa_N1_3_FD_200449 | JGI IMG/M metagenome (GOLD analysis project Ga0302311, IMG submission 200449) | Peat permafrost microbial communities from Stordalen Mire near Abisko, Sweden - III_Palsa_N1_3 | ecosystem: Environmental > Terrestrial > Soil > Palsa > Peat permafrost | place: Sweden... | reverse complement strand
GCCCATCCGCAGGACTTCCTGCCACTCCCCTAGGTGACGGTGATGCAGGTACAGGGCACTGAGGACCTCCGCGAGCTGCCAGACACGACGGTCCCAGCCGTGCCGCTCGGCCTCGCGCAGGACCGCCAGCAGGGCCGGGCGCTCAGCCTCCATCCAGGGCAACGGGCGGTTCGTGCCGTCCACGAACGGGTCAGGAGCATCGCCAATGACAGCGTCCAGGTCGACGATGCGTAGCCGGTCCGCCCTGATCGCACGGTCCGCCAGTGCAGTGAGCTGTAGGTAGTGGGCCAGGGCCCGGGCCGGGACGGCGCTCTCTTCTTCCGGGCTATCGTGGGCGGCGGCCAGTGCGCGCGCGTGCAGCCGGACCAAGGAGTGCAGTCGGTAGCGGTCGTCGGCTTCGCGGTGCACGAGGCCCGCCTCGACCAGACCGGCCAGTGCTTGCAGGGCGCCGACCTGCGTCAGCTGTGCGCAGGCGGCAACGGTGCCGGCGTCGAACAGCGGATACGGCAGCAGACCCAGCAGCCGGTACAGCCGGGCCTGCGGGTCGGGCAGGTCCTGGTAGGCGAGGTTGAGGGCACTGGACACACTGCTCTCCTTACCGCTAACGGAGCTGGTCAGAGCTGCCAAGCGCTCGTTCTCATCGGCGAGTTCGTCCGCCAGGGCGGCAACGGACAGCCAGGTATGCCGTCGAAGCCGCAAGCCCACGACATGCAGGGCCATCGGCAGCCCATCACACAGGTCAACCAGGCGGTCGGCGCCGCTCGGGTCGGCCTCGATCCTCCCGGGGCCGGCCAGTTCGGCCAGCAGCCGCGTGCCCGATCCGCGGTCCAAGGGGGCCAGGGCGAGCAACCGGGTGCCGTCCAGGGAGAGCTCGTCCAACGGGGCAGTGCTGGTGGCCAGGACCGCGCTACCGGGGCTGCCCGGTGCCAGCGCGGCAACATGGCCAGCTACCGTGACGTCGTCCAGGACAATCAACAGCCGCCGCGTCGAGCAGTGCGAGCGGAACAGCGCCAGACGCTCGGACAGCGTCACCGGCACGAACTCCTTGGCCACGCCCAGGGCACGCAGGCACCAGGCCGCCGCCTCGGCCAGGTCGCCACCGCGGTTGTCGCGGCGCAACGCGGCGAAGTCGACGAACACCTGACCGTCCGGAAACCGGTCACGGGCCAGGCGAGCCCACCGGCACGCGGTCGCGGTCTTCCCGACCCCGGGAAGACCGCTGAGAACACCCACGGCGTCCTCCTGTTCCAGGATTCGTTCCTCCAGCCAGGCGTCCAGGTCCGCGAACTCCGCACTGCGGTTGACAAAGCCCCTGGGTACTGGGACCTGGGCGGGCCTGACAGGTCCCGGCTGCCCGGATTCCCCCGGATGCCCGCAGGAGAAGACAATGCCCCCATGGTTCCGCCCAATCTGGACGTGCGTGCCATGGACAGTTGCCGACGACTGGTTGGTGAACCGGCCGCCGTCCTGCTCGTGCTCCATCGAACCCCCGAGCTGTGATGACCCCCTGCCACGCTACCGGACCTCCTGCGCGCAGGGGTTGAACACACCGAACCGGTTGCGCGTCCTATCCCCGCGCGGGCCCGAAGTCAGGTGCGGAGGCAGCACCGCTGTGGAAGGTGAGGCCACCGTTGACCGTGTGGGCCTGGATGACCGGCCCGTGCTGGACCCCGCCACTGATCGAATTGTGGACCATCGACCCGCCCGTCGCTCCCAACTCGGAATCGACCTCCTCCAGCAGCGCACGCAGGTCGGCCACGGCGGCCGGATCGGCCTGCAGGACCCGGCGCAGCCGGCTGCGCCACTCCGTCTCCACCTCGGCGACCATCACTTCGTCACCTGACTCTCGGGCCGCGATCAGGTCGCTGCGGGATGCCTCCAGTTCCGCACCAACTGCGGCCGGATCGCCACCCCGGGCGAACAGGCGACCGATCCGCTCCCTGGTCCCCGCCCACAGATCGGTCGCCATCAGTCCGACGATCGTCGTGGCCCCCGAGCTCACCAGCGCGGCCAATTCTGCTTCCATCACGCCCCTCCCCCAAATCGTGTTTCGCTGGGCAACCGTAGGCCCCGGCAGGGCGTTGGGGAAGACCATCCTGGCGAACCGGGCACCGTGTCGACAGTGTGCGAAGGGACTACTGGCTACTCACTGAGGGCTCTTCTGCGCGCCAGGATACGAGTGATATCGGTCGGCACCGTGGTAGCCCACATCGCTGCACCACCAGGGGAGAGCTCGCTGTAGTCCGCCGCCCAGACGTGGTCCTTAGCGACTCGCAATGTCACCGAAGTCCAGCAGCGGAACACGGTTGCCCAAGGGCCTTTCATGATCGTAACGTGTATCTGCGCTGGTCAGACGGCAGCGGCCAGCCCGTCTACCACAATTCTCCGGCCCATCCAAGATCCTAATTCTCCGCACGATGGCGACTGATCGTTCCTCAGCCGCCGGAGTCGAATATGTCCAGCTTTACCGTCACCTCCTCCCCCCGCCCCACAGCCTTCCTCACTCTCCCCCAGGCAGCCGAGTACCTCGGTCTCTCCGCCAACACGCTCTACGTCTGGCGACACCGGCGCCAGGGCCCGCCGAGCTTCCTCATGGGGCGGCGGGTGATGTACCGCATCACCGCCCTCGACACCTGGGTCGCCGACCAGGAGAAGGCCGACTCCCGCTCGAACCTCGCTCTCAGTCCGCTCAACCGGAGGCCCGAACGGCGCGTCTCCCCGCGCCATCCGTAGCAGCTCTCGCGCAGCACACCCATTGGAAGCCGGATCCCCGGCCCCAGCGGACGTCAGCCTCAGGCCCGTTCGTCCGCTTCAAGCTGCCCGTGCGGGAGAACTACTATGTCCGGCTACATCGAAGACCGCTGGCTCAAGAAGCGCCCGAACAGTCAGACGGGGAAGCGCGAGCGCACCGCCCGGTGGGGCACGGGCGCGCGCTACCGGGTGAAGGGCATCCCCGGTGTCAGGGATCGCTCCTTCGACTCCAGCGAGGACGCGAAGACCTGGCTCGCCACCGCCAAGACAGACACCTCGCGCAGCGAGTTCGTCGATCCGCGCGACGGAGCCATCCTGCTCGTGGACTACGTCGAGCAGCACTGGTGGCCGAGCCGCACCGACGAGCCGTCCACCGCCGCCCCCATGCGGAGCCGGATCTGGCGACACCTCCTCCCGCTTCTCGGCTCGTACGCGCTGCGGGACATAGACGCTGCCGCTCTCCGCCTCTTCAAGGCCGGGCTGCTGGAGCGGGTGGACAGCTCGACCGCCGAGGTCATCTGGATCCATCTGGCCACAATCCTCGCCGCCGCCACCGAGGACGGGCGCCTGACGAAGAACCCATGCAAGGTCCACCGGACCGTCAAGCCGCCGAGGCGGATCAAGTCCAAGGCCCAGGCGTGGACCCGCGAGCGGGTGACCGCAGTGCGCGCCGGCCTCCAGGAGCGCTACCGCTTCGCCGTCGATATCGGCGTCGGCCTCGGCCTGCGCCAAGGCGAAGCCTTCGGGCTCGCAGAGGAGGACTTCGACTTCGAGGCCATGGTCGTCCACGTGCGCCGCCAGCTCCGCTGGGACCACCGGTCACGACCATACTTCTGCCTTCCCAAGGGGCAGAAGACCCGCACGGTGCCGATGTCCCCCAACTTCGCCCGCAGGGCGAAGGCGCACTTCCGCAAGTTCCCGTCGACGGAGTGCACCCTTCCGTGGCGCAACCCGGAGCCCCCGACTAACAAGCTGGAGGAACGCCAGCGCAAGCCCATATCCGTCAACCTGGTCCTGACCTCCTCCCAGGGCAACCGCATCCTCTTCCGAACCTGGAACGAGAAGTCCTGGAAGCCTGCCTTGGTCAGCGCTGGCGTGATCAAGGTAGTCGGCGAGGCGATCAAGAAGAGCGGAGCCCGGCTACGCACCGTGCCGGTGTACGAGCTGTCCCGCAGGGACATGTTCCACGTCCTGCGGCACACCTACGCCAGTGTCCAGCTCGAAGCCGGGGAGTCGATCGTCAGCCTCTCCGAGTGGCTCGGCCACGCCTCGCCGAACATCACGCTGGACCACTACGCTCATTTCATGCCTTCCGCCGGACGTCGCGGCCTTGCCGCCATGGACGAGTGGCTGGACGACGCTCCGGAACAGAATGTCCCCGAGAAGTCCCCAGCGGCCTCATGGATCGGCCTCTACCTCAAGAAGATGCAGGTCAGCGGCCATCTCGGCCATGCGGCCCCCATGAAGGTCAAGTACAAGGAGACCTCCCGCGGCGGCCTCGCGGTCAACGTCATCGAGTGCTGAGGAAACACACCCGATCTGCGGCAAGCCCCTGGTCGGCACCCCACTGACCAGGGGCTGGTTGTCGCACTGCGGGCATGACGACGTCCCTGATCTGAAGCGCCGCAGGCGCTTCGTTCCTCGGGCGGAGTTCGCGGCGATGTCGCGAAGTGCACCCGGCATCTCCCTGGACGCCTTCCGGGCGGACCAGGACGCCACGGCCGCACAGACGACTTCAAGGGCTTGGGGACACTGCTTACCGTCGTACCGGACACCCGCCCGGCGCTTCCGCACGATCACTGAGCAGGAACCGGCCGCAATGTCCGTGGACGGTCCCCGGGCTCACCAGGCCTCAAGCTGCTCGAACAGGCTTCGGTCGCCGTCGAGTTGCAGGGAGTCGAGGGGGATGCGGGCGTACAGGGTGAGGACCAGCTCATTGGCCGTGCCCCGGGCGGAGGCGGCGGCCGCACCGGGCCCTGGCCGGCGGCGGGCGCCGGGAGACGGGTGGTCCGTGCGCCGTCGGCGGAGAGCGAGAGGCGCCAGGTGCGGCCCTCGGTGGCGTGGAGGTCGACGACGGCGGGCTCGTGCGGCCAGGTGCCCGACGACGCGGTGCGGGTGAGCAGAAACTCCTCGACACCGTCCAGTGCCACCTCCTCCAGGACCGCGGCGCGGAAGGCGGTCGACCGCTCATCGATCAGCCGCAGCAGAACAGGGAACTCCAGAGTCTCTTGCACGCCGGATGGCTATCAGCGTGCTCCGGGAACCAGAAATGGGTTTCGCGGGTCCTCACAGTCACCCCGGAAAACGGCACCCCTTCGCTCGGGTGACTTGTCCCAGGATCGATGATGTCGGGTGGGATTGCCCTGCCGATCAGCGGGGGGAAGAACCTGAAGAGGGGAGCGGACCGTGGCCGAGAGGGCGGGGAGCGTGTTCCGGGGTGAGGGCGTGTCCGGGAAGGAACAATTCGACTTCTGGCGGGAACTGATCGGGCAGTCGCGGGCCAGCGAGGTGGCCAGTGACCACGCCGACGACTTCAAGGCGGAGATGCGGCACCTGGAGCTGGGGCCGGTGACCCTCCTGCGGACGTCGTTCCCGCCGGCGCGATTCTGGCGGACCGCGGGCATGGTGCGGCGGTCGGATCCCGAGGTGTACCACATGACGCTGCTGCTCGACGGAGACATGGCGCTGACCCGCGACTCCGCTCCGACGACCACCTTCGCGCCGGGTGACCTGCACATGGTCCACAGCTCGCACCCGTTCGACCTGCGGGCCCACGACGCGCCCCGCAACGGCCAGGAGGCACGCCGGGTCGAAGCGGTGGGCGTCGACTTCCCCGCGTCGCTGCTGCCGCTGCCGCCCCATCAGCTGCGCCACGTGCTGGGCCGGGGGTTCTCGGGGCGGGAGGGCACCTGTGCGCTGCTCGCGGAGTTTCTGATCGGCCTGGACCGGCAGGCCGCCGTCCTCGGGCCGGCCGAGACGCCCCGGCTGGGGGCGGTCGTGGTCGACCTGGTGACCTCCTGGCTGGCCCGGGAGCTGGACGCCGAGGCCGCGGTGCCGGACGATGCCCGGCGGCGGGCCATGCTGGAGAGCATCCAGGCGTTCATCCGACGGAACCTGCACGATCCCGAGCTGTCGCCGTCCATGATCGCCGCCGCGCACCACATCTCCGTCAGCTATCTGCACCGCGTCTTCACCCAGCAGTCGCGGGGCGAGACGGTCGCCGCCTGGATCCGCGGCCAGCGGCTGGAGAAGGCGCGCCGCGACCTGGCGGACCCCGTGCTGCGCACCATGCCGATCCATACCGTCGCCGCCCGCTGGGGCATACCCCGCGCCTCCGACTTCAGCCGGGCCTTCCAGGCCGCGTACGGCCTCTCGCCCAGCGAGCACCGGCACCGGGCGCTGTCCGGGCACCGGGGCGAGTAGACGCAAAGCGAAGGAACTGTCGACGCAGCGCCAACACGGCCGGACGCCGTCCTGACATCCTCGACGAGGAGCAGGAAGGCGGCATTCCGTCTTCCGGTTCGGGTCGGACCGCTCGGTTGGGCGGAGGGGGACCGGCCCGGGTCGGCGGCCCGCCGCGCTCCCCCGTGGAGTGCCGGGCGGCGGCCCGGCACTCCACGGGGGAGGGTGTCGGGCCGGCCGCCCAGCGGGCACCCCCGCCGCGAGCACGCCGCGAGCCCGCCACGAGCCCCAACGGCCGGGCGGGAACGGGGAACCCCGCCATCGCGGGCCGGGGGGTCCGGGGCCGGGACGGCGGGGCGTATGGGGGGACGCTCAGGCGTTGTCCTCGACCCGGGTGCCCTTGATCAGCCAGGTCGGGCCGTCGGCGAACTTGTCGATGATGTCGAAGAACTTCACGAACGGCGCGCCCTTGCAGTGCACGTCGAACGCCTCCTCGTCGTCGTACGCCTCGTTCAGGTAGAAGCGGTTCGGGTTCTCCCCGTCGACGATCAGCTCGAAGCGCTGGGTGCCGGGCTCTTCGCGGTTGGAGTCGCGGCCGTCCTCCAGCGCGGCGGCGATGAACTCGTCGCGGCGGTCGGCGGGGACGTCGAAGCTGACGGCGATGTGGTACATGGATTCTCCTCCGTGCGGGGCGAGTTGGGGTTGTGCGGTACGGCGGTCGGGGCGGTGGCCGGGCAGCCGCTCAGCGCTGGTTGGGCACCGAGAAGCCGCCGGGCTCACCGAATCCGTTGCCGGAGAGGGTGGCGCCGGTCACCGTGAAGGTCGCGGCCACGTTGTACTGCGCGACCAGGGCCAGGAAGGCCTTCGCCGGGCCGTCGCTCACATGGGCGTTGAACGCGTCCACGCCGGTGAACGCCTCCACGAACACGAAGCGGCCCGGGTCCTTCGGGTCGGGCACGCAGTGGAAGCCCAGGGTGCCCGCCTCGGTCGTCAGCGAGCCGTAGGCGTCCGCCTGGATGCTCGCGACGAAGGGGGCGCGGTCCTGCACCGGGACCTCGTCCACGGCCACCACGGTGTAGACCGAGCCGCCGTTGTCGCCGTGCGAGCCGGCGGTCGCGCCGTCGCCGCTGAGCGGCTCCAGGGAGGTTCCGGCGATGGTGTAGTCGGGCCCGCTGACGCCGTCCCTGGACGCGACGGCCCGGAACGCCCGCTCGGCGCTGCCGCGCAGGTGGGCCTCGAAGGCGCGGCGGTCGGTGAAGGTCCCGGTGACCACGATCCGGGTCGCGTCCTCCGGGTCCGGCACGACATGGATGGCCAGGGTTCCCGGCTCGTGCTTCAGCGACTCGTAGGCGTCCCTCTGCGCGGCGGCGATGACCGAGGCGCGGGCGGCGGCCGGGATGCTCTGGTACGACACGACGGTGTTGAAGGAGACGCCGCTGTCCCCCCGGTTCGCCGCGACGGGCGGCGTGGTGGTGCTCGCCAGGGCTGACGGGGCGGTCATCAGCAGGGAGGCGCCCAGGGCGACCGGTAACAGCAGATTGCGGATCTTCATGCCAGTCTCTCTTTGGCCGGGTTGGGTGGTGCGGGTGAGCAGCAGAGGCCATGACGGCCGGGCGGATCCCGAGCATGTCCGGTTGTGGACTGCTCTACATCCTCAGATGACCATAAGATCTCGAATAGTGTGAGTCAAGTTCCCATCAGGAAGAGACCGTATGGTTGACCCGGGCGGCGGCGGCATGCGGCGCCGGAAACGCCGAAAGGCCCACCGGGCGGGCGCACCCCGGTGGGCCGAGCAGAGCGGCAGCGCTCAGCCGAAGCGGCCGTTGACGTAGTCGGCGGTGCGCTGGTCCTGCGGGCTGCCGAACATCGCCCGGGTCGGTCCGTGCTCGACGATGCCACCGGGGGTGCCCTGTTCCGCGAGGAAGAAGGCGCACTGCTGCGACACCCGGGCGGCCTGCTGCATGTTGTGGGTGACGATGACCACCGTCACCTCGTCGGCCAGGGCCTGGATGGTCTCCTCGACCTTGCGGGTGGACGTCGGGTCCAGGGCCGAGCAGGGCTCGTCCATGAGCAGCACCCTCGGCCGTACCGCCAGCGAGCGGGCGATGCACAGCCGCTGCTGCTGCCCGCCGGAGAGCGCCCCGCCGGGGCTCCGCAGCCGGTCCTTGACCTCGTTCCACAGCCCGGCCCGGCCCAGGCACTCCTGCACCAGGTCGTTCCTGGCCTGGCGGCTGATCCGGACGCCGGTGAGCTTCAGCCCGGCGAGCACGTTGTCGTAGATGCTCATCGCCGGGAAGGGGTTGGGCTTCTGGAAGACCATGCCGATGTCGCGGCGGGCGTCGGTGAGGCGGCGGCCGGGGGCGTAGATGTCCTCGCCGTCGAAGAGCACCTCGCCGGCCATGGCGGCGCCGGGGATCATCTCGTGCATCCGGTTGAGGGTGCGCAGGAAGGTCGACTTGCCGCAGCCGGAGGGGCCGATCAGGGCGGTGACCTGCCCGGCGCGCATGGTCAGCGAGACCCGGTCGAGGACCTTGTGCTGTCCGAACCAGGCCGAGACGGCGCGGGCGTCCAGGGTGGCGGGCGCCGGTCCGCCGCCGTCGCGGCGGACGGCCGGCTGTTCGACCGTGACGGCCTCGTCGACAGCCGTGGCGGCGGCAGCGGAACCGGGCCGGTCGGAGCCGGACTCGTCGGCGGCGGACGCGTCGGCGCCGGGCTGGTCGGCGGCGGGCTGGTCGGTGGCGGGCTGGTCGGTGGCGGCGGTGGTCACTGATGCACCTCGGGGTACGGGAAGGGTCAGAGCAGGTTGGGGAGCAGCAGGGTGACCTGGTCGGCCACCTGCAGGCCGAGGACGGCGACCAGCGGCACGAAGACGATCCAGGTCTGGTGGCGGCCCCAGCGGTGCCACGCCCAGGCCGCCGCCACGGAGGCGAGCACGAGGCCCTGGAGCCACAGCACCAGCACCCACAGGTCGGCGTCGCTGGATCCGAGCGGCTGCTCGGAGGCGGCGATCGCGCCCGGGGCGATGACCGCCGCCGGGGTGTCGGCGGTCGGGCTGACCAGGTCGGCGTCCACCCGCAGCACGCCTTCCGGCAGGTACTGGTAGCCGGTGGCGCTCTCCAGCACCAGCCGTCCCTTTCCGGCGGCGGGGGCGGCCGGGGCCCGGTCACCGGCCCGGCGCAGGTCCAGGACGCGGTAGCTGAAGCGTCCCTGACCGGTCGTCACGGTGAAGGTGTCACCGGGTTCCAGGTCGGAGAGCTGCCCGAAGGGAGCGCCGTAGGCGGCCGCCCGGCCCATGATCACGCTGGTGCCCGCCTGGCCGGGCAGCGGGGTGTCCCGCCGGTGGCCGGGGCCCTTGGTGAGCACCGCCGAGTCGGTGCCCTCGAAGACGACCTGATGGACCTTCAGTTCCGTTATGTCGAGCAGCAGCAGTGGGGTGCCGAGGGCCAGCAGCCGACCGTTGTCGTCGGTCTGGGCCACTGGGGCGGTGCCCTCGGCGAGTGAGGCGCGCAGCGAGTCGAAGCCCGCGTGCTGGGCGGCCCGCTGCTGGAGCGGGCTGACCAGGACGAGCTGGGCGGTGATCCCGAGGAGCAGCACGGCCAGCGCCAGCAGCGCGCCCCTGGCCAGGTACTGCGCGGCCCGGCGGGGGCGGCCGACGGCGGCGGGGGTCGCCTGCGCCGTGGGCGGGGTGTGCAGTGCGGTCGCCACGATGGGCCGGTCTCCTCGGAAGTCACGGGTGGAGCGGTCGGTGGAGGGTGGGCGGCGGGCGCGGTGCGCCTTCCGCCCACCCTTCGGTCGGAAGCTGTCAGACCGCGGTGACGACGAACGACTCGCCCAGGGCGTTCAGTTCGGTGTTGCCGTAGTAGCTGATCCACAGCGAGTGGCGGCCCTTGGGCAGCGCCGCCAGGGTGACCTTGACCTTGCCGTTGACGACGGTGCCGGTACCGATGACGGTCTTGCCGTTGAAGATCCGGACGCTGCCGCCGGCGGTGGCGTTCGGGGCGGACACGGTGACGGTGACCACGTCGTGGCCGGTGTGGCTGACGGTGCCCGCGTAGGAGAGCGCCAGCTTGGGCGTGGCCTTGACGACGGTGACCGAGACCGGGGCGGAGACCGGGAGGGTCGCGGCGTCACCGGCGTAGGAGACGGTCAGCGTGTGGGTGCCGACCGCGAGGTGGCTGGAGAGGAACCAGAGCACGACGTGGCCCTGGGCGTTGAGCGCGGTGCGGGCCAGCAGGGTGGAGCCGCTGTAGAGGGACACCGGACCGGTGGGCACCGGCGAGCCGGCGGCGGCGGTCACGGTGGCGCTGACGTCCTCCCAGGTGCCGAAGGTGGTGCGCGGGGCGGCCACGGTCAGCTTGCCGGCCTTCGGCGCGCCCGCGGTGATCTTGCCGCTCCAGGTGGCGGGGGTGCCGGCGCCGTTGAGGTTGTCGGCGTAGACCGAGACCGAGTAGGAGCCCACCGGCAGGTTGACCGCGTACGAGGTGGTGCTGCCGGTCACGTCCTGGGAGGCGACCACGCCGTTGGCGCCGCTGACCACCACGCGGTAGTCGGAGACCGCGAGACCGGTGTTGGCCGGGGCGGTCCAGCTGACCGCCAGCCGGCCCGCGCCGGGGGTGACCGTGAGCCCGGGGGTGCCGGGCAGCGTGGTCGGCTCGCTGTTGGCCAGGCCGCCGAGCTTGGCGTGGTTCGACGGGTCGATCGAGCCGTCGTACGCCTCGTTCAGGAAGCCGAAGGAGCTGATCACGGTCTGCGACGAGGCCGAGTCCAGCACCGCGACATGCGAACCGACGGTGGCGAACAGGTCGTAGATCGCCTTGTTGAAGAAGAGGCTGGTGCTGTCGAGCTCACGGGTCGGCACCACGTTGTAGACGTCGCGGCCGAAGGTCGCGTCGTTGTAGTACGCGGCGTTGGGCGCGAGCACGCCATCGGTGCTGGTGACCGGCGAGGTGTAGGTCCCGGCGGCGTCGGCCGTCAGCTGCACCGAGCCGATGAAGGCGCCGGCCGCGGCGGCCGTGGTGCTGCGGTCGGGGGCGATGCCGTTGTTCTGGGCGATCCAGCTGCCGGCCGAGAACGGAACCAGGTCACCGCTGTTCACGATGATGTCGTCGGCCTGGTTCTCCTCGACCAGGGTGGTGGTGCCGTCGACCACGTAGGTGTTGGTCACGTCGGCGCCCAGGGTCGCGTCGGTGACGCCGATCGCGGCCTCGAAGAACTTGCGGGTGCCGGAGCCGGGCTGCGGGATGAACGGGTGCAGGGTGACGCCGTTGATCTCGGTCAGCGCGCCGGTGTAGATGTCGTGCAGCTGCGAGGGGGTGAGGCTCTGCAGCTCACTGCCGTCGGCGACGTAGCTGACCGCGTCCCGGGCGAGCGGGATGTAGGTGAGGGCGGAACCGGCGACGCTGGGGCCGCTGGAGGAGCGGGCGAAGTCGACCTGGCCGCCGATGGGGGCGCTGGCCGCGTTGGCACCGCCCTGGAAGGAGTCGTTGGTCAGCGAGTCACTGAGCGCGGTCTGGCCCTGGCCGGAGCCGTTCGGGCGGGGGAAGACCGGGCCGTTCGCGCGGGTCTGGATGTTGCCGGCGGCCGCACCGGTGGTGGGGTCGACCGCGTTGTAGGAGGCGATGCCGTCACCGTCGGCGGTGGCCGCGGTGGCGGCGTAGCTCTTGCCGTTGACGGTGTCACCGGCCAGGGCGTTCATGACGTCCTGGATGGTGTCGGAACCGACGCCGACCAGGGCCCGGTAGGTGCCGGACGGGGTCGGGTCGGCGTAGGCCGGGGCGCTGAGGGCCAGGCCCGCGGTCGCCAGGGACGCGGTGAGGACAGCTGCTACGAATGCGGCGTTGCGCTTGGAGCGCATGGATTTCTCCTGCGTGTGTGACGCGTTGCTGGACAGGACCGAACGGTGGATCCGAGCAGGGTGGTGCGCACCGTCCGCCGCCGGGTTGCGGCGGACCGTGAGATCGGGGGAAGTCGGTGGTGGTCAGCGCCGGGGGCGGAAGCCCTTCCGGCGCAGCCGGGTGAGCCGGGCGGCCGCGCCCGCCGCCGGGCGCAGCCGCAGCCGCGCGCCTCCGGCGAAGGGGGCGAGCAGGGCGGCGAGCAGCCCCAGCGCGGCGCCGACCGGTACCGCGTAGCGCGCGTCGCCGCCGGTGTCGGCCGGGGTGATCCCGGTCGGGTGTCCTCCAGCGCGGG
>Ga0302311_10006284_pt1 | contig 12343 bp, 8 predicted proteins | sample III_Palsa_N1_3_FD_200449 | JGI IMG/M metagenome (GOLD analysis project Ga0302311, IMG submission 200449) | Peat permafrost microbial communities from Stordalen Mire near Abisko, Sweden - III_Palsa_N1_3 | ecosystem: Environmental > Terrestrial > Soil > Palsa > Peat permafrost | place: Sweden... | reverse complement strand
CAGCTGTGCCCCGTTTACGGCATCGGTGCTTGTCGAACTCACCATCCCTTGATGGAGATTGGTCAAGGTGGTTCCGTTGGTCAGTCCGCCATCCGTGCTCACCACACCCGCAAGTGTCACGCTCGTCCTGGTGGCGTTGTCGTACTGCACCGAATTCGCTGCGACCGATGTCACACCCTGCAACTGCTCAACGTTCACGGCATCAGTTGCCGCACTGCCAGCCGCCACGTTGGTTAGCTGACGCTCTGCACCTGGGGATCCTATCGACACCTCCCCAACCGAATTCTGAGGCGTGCTGAGACCGTAAGCGGTGTAATTGGTGAGCGCACCGACCGTGGTAAGCGAGCCGTTACCGATCGCAACACTGTTGGCGAAGCTGGCGTTCGCCCCCGTACCGAGCGCAATGGAATTGTCGCCGCTCGATTGTGTGCCGCTGCCCACCGCAATGGATGAGGCACCCGTTGCTACCGACGTGGGCCCCGCTGCAATCGCATCGGTGCCAACAGCATCACTTCCTGTTCCAATGCTGTTGACCTGGAAATACTTGCTGCTGCTCCCGTAGATATTGTTGATGAGGCTGTTCGTAGCAAACAGCTGGGCGCCATTGACGGCGTCGGTGCTCGTCGCACTGAGGTTACCCTGATGCAGGTTGGTTAACGTGGTTCCACCGGTCACGCCACCATCCGCGCTGACTGGACCTGCAAGTGTCACGCTACTCTTGGTGACATCGTCGTACTGCACAGAATTGGCAGCGTCTGCCGCCACGCCCTGCAACTGCTCGACGTTTACCGCATCCGTAGCTGCGCTGCCAGCGGCCACGTTGGTTAACTGGCGTTCGGCGCCGGGAGATCCTATCGAGACTTCGCCAGCGGAAGTCTGAGGTGCGCTCAGAGCATAAGCTGTGTAGTTGGTCAGCGCGCCGACGCTGGTGACCGATCCGTTGCCGATCGCAACGCTGTTGACGAAACTGGCGTTGGCACCGGTACCGATCGCGACAGAGTTATCGCTCCCCGCGGCCGCACCGCTGCCCAAAGCGATTGACGCATTTCCTGTTGCCACGGACAGCGGCCCCGCCGCGATCGCGTCGGTACCCACGGCAGAGCTGCCTATCCCTGTGCTGTTGGCCTGGAAATACTTGCTCGTGGTGTCGTAGATGTTGCTGACGGTATTGTTGGTGGCATTCAGCTGAGACCCGTTGACAGCATCGGCACTGGTTGCGTTGAGAGCACCGGGTGCAACGTTGGTGACGGTCACGGGCGCACCGCTACCGTTGCCCGACAGCGTAACGGTGTTGGTGGGATTGCCTGAGACATCGGCGTCGTACTGGACAGCCAATTTGTTGAGCGTCGAAACCTGATCGCCCACTGAGGCCAGCTGATTGACATTGACGGCATCGGTCCCCGCGCTACCTGCAGCGATTCCAGTAATCTGACGATCGCCAACGTTGACTTCACCCAAGGAAGTCTGCGGTGCCGTAAGACCGTAGGCGGCATAATTGGTTAGTGCGCCCACGGTGGTGACCGAGCCGGCACCCAGCGCGACGCTATTGGCGAAGCTGGCATTGGCGCCTGTACCAATCGCCACTGCGTTGACATCACCCGTTGCCGATCCGCTACCCACAGCAACCGATGCGTTGCCCGTTGCCACGGACTGCGGACCGGCGGCGATCGAATCGGTACCCGCCGCGACGCTGCCAGCACCGGTGCTGTTGGCCTGAAAATACTTGCTCGTGGTGTCGTAGATGTTGCTGACGGTATTGTTGGTGGCAAACAGCTGCGCGCCATTGACCGCATCCGTACTGGTCGCACTCAGGTTGCCCTGATGGAGGTTGGTCAGTGTCGTCCCATTGGTCAGGCCACCGTCCGTGCTGGTCACGCCGGCCAGCGTAATGCTGGTATGCGTTGCATTGTCGTATTGCACCGAATCGCTCGTGTCAGCAGCGACAACACCTTCCAACTGGGCCACATTGACGGCGTCGGTTAACGCACTGCCGGCCGCCACATTGGTGATCTGACGCTCTTGGCCAGGCGAACCAATCGAAACTTCACCAGCCGAATTCTGCACAGCGGTAAGCCCATAAGCCATGTAGTTCGCCAGCGCTCCGCGATTGGCTATGGACTGGTAGCCGAGCGCGACACTATTGGCTACATCCGATGTCGCCTCTGCGCCCAGTATCGTTTGTGCATTTGCGGTGCCCGAGGCCGAATCGCCAATCACGACCGAGTGCCCGAGGCGCGCCTCGTAATCGGCCGTCGGCACACCGCTAGGATCCGTGGCACTGTTGACGCCAGCCCCCGGGAATGCCGTATTGGCATTCACCAACGGCAAGGTATGGCTGGCATTAGTGCCAATCACGACCTCTTTCGAACCGTTCGCGGTGGCACCGTCCCCGACCAGCACCTGATAATCCTGAGCCGCATTGATGCCGTAGCAAGCCACCTGAACCACCAGCGCATTCAGACAGCTTGAAGCAAACGCCGGTGCCTGATTCGGTAAGAGGAGACCGAGCACTCCACTGGGGTTGCCGTTGTTGATGTTGTAAATATAGCTGTTGGATGTCACGCCACCCAGCAGGGTGAGATGTGAATTCTCACCCGTACCGCCTACCAGCGTGCCAGTGGTCGATGTCAGAAGGGTGCCAACAGGATTAAGCGTCAGGAGAGGAATGCCCAGGACACTAACAACAGAATAGGCCTGGCTGTAATTGGAGTTGATAACTTGCAGAGAACCGTTGCTCACATAGCCGTTGCCGCTGGAGAAAAGACTATTAGTCGTGGTGCCCAGCAGTTGGCTCGCCGCTCCCACGAGACCGCCATTACCAACGACAAGGCCAGTAGGCAAACTACTTGGCGTTGGAAACACTGGCACGGCCGCAGTCACCGGTCCCAATTGCGAAACTGGAGCATCAAACGACGACAGTGACGTGCTCGTTGCAACCGAACTGAGCGGCGTGAATGCCAAGGGAGACACGCCGGTCGGAGATGGGTTAGCAGCGGCAACTTCTGATGTATCGGTATCATCAAAAGCAGCCGTGGATGCTGTTTGCCCCACATCATTTGCATCAGTAGGGTGCTTGAGGCGACGATCCGCAACCTCACTCGTCGAAGTAATCGGTCCTGACAAGCTGCTCTTCAACGTCGCATCCGCAACTACATTTGCTGCGATGGCCGCTTTCGGTACCGGTGTCGAGGTGCCCGTTGTTGGTAGCGTTGACGCGACCGGCTGCTCTGGCCGCTTGATAGCCGGAATCTGTGCGGCAACGTCAGTAGCCTGCACGTCACTCGAACTATCTTGGGTTTTTGTAGTGCTCTCCTGCTGCGCTAATTGAGCGCCTGCAACCTGAGTGAGCTTTCGATCAGCCGTGTCAGCTGCCTGAAAAGCAGAGCTCTGCGAACTGTTCGGGCTCGCTGATGGGGGCACGCTGGCCGACTGCAATTGCTGCTGTGATGCAATTGATGCTTTGGCTAAGACGACTGGTGTCCGACTTGCCACGGTCGACGAAATATCCGCCAGTGCGTGAGTAGCCGCGACATTGTGGGCCTCACGAGTGGCCACTAACGCAATTCTGGACTGGACAACAGCAGCATGTTTCACCGCGGTTGGCAGTGCAGTGGCAACTGGGGCTGTGTTTGAGACAGAACTGTTGCTGGCTGCAATCCTACTGGAGACGACCACCTGAGTCGGGGCTGTACTGGTGTGGCTGGTGTCGTATTTTGCGATCAGCGACTGCAAATCACTCAGCTTTGTGTCATCGACGGACTGGGCTGATGCACCCGATGCGAACAACACGCCACCTGTGCCGATAAGAGCAACCAGCAACAGCTTGCTTGTGGATCCGAGCAAGCGTCGATCAACACTGCTTGCGCTACTTGAACAGTTGCCATGCTTTGAGAATGCCAGTTCCGAAGCAACGACCAAGACCTTGCGCGAACGGCACCACACCAGACGATAAATACGATTCATAGCTGCCCCCAATTATGATTCGATGCAGATGGCTGAATAGCCTCTAAGCAACTAGAACAGCATTTCGTGACGCCTTTTCTTGCGAGACACGATGCATGAACTTGGCTTCCATCGAAGCGCAAAATTGACCTGGTCTATGTACGAATTCGGCAAGACTGCTAGAAAATAGATAATTCGCAAATGCGATCAGTATGAGCATCAACATTCATTACCACCGCGATACCAATGAAAAGCTCAGCCGGAGGATGGGATCAACGCGAATTCTGTCAAATCTTTAAATTTACAATATTAAAAATCAGTTGTAAGTCACTTCACGCGCACTAGAGAGCGCGGTTATCGATATGAAGGTGCGCGCATCAATGTATCGCGGGGTAGCTCACCGAACATATGCCTATAGTGATCGGCGAATCGCGAAAGATCCCACAGGCCACAACTCAACGCGACTGATTTTACGGAGCGCCGGCCGGCTTCCGCGACAGACAGAGCGCGGAAAGCCGTACAAAGCCTCAACATGGAAAGATAGCGATTAGGCGAAAGGCCCAGCAGGTCATCAAATGCGTAGCGCAAGGCGCGCTCGCTGACTCCTGCGGCATTGCAAAGCTCGTCGAGATAGATCACGCGCCGCATGTTTTCACGCATGTAGCACTCGGCGCGCTGCACGATCTGATAATGTGCACGGCGACCCCGTGAACATTGGGGCCTATCGACTGCCTTTGCGCTGAGGGCGGCAATGACGTGGTTTTCCAACAGCGTGTCGATCTCTTTCTCGATCAACGCGTCGGATTTCAACTCTCGTTGATCGCGCGTGAGATGTTGGTAAAGCATTTCAAAATGTGCGGCGAGTGAAGTGCCTCGATGTGCTCCTTCAACGCTAAACATGGCCAACAGACGTGCGGGAATCTCCACGTCAGGGTGCACGAGTTGCGCAAATTTTCGCTGCAGCCGCAGAAGCGGCAAGAGCATGAACGTAACGCGGCTGCTTGCGCCAAAAATAAACTCGCTGATGCTTTTGGGAAAAATCGTAAACGCGGTACCTGAACTTACTGGTGTGCCGCTGCATCCGCTGGCCTTGGCCGTGTAGTGCAGACAACCGATCATGCACCAGCCATCGGGAATGGTGAAACGACCCTCGAAAGAAAAATCCGTCTCTATATTGCAGAAGATCGACTCCCCCACGATTTCCGAATCGATCGCCGCACGTCGTAGATGGGCACCAAGAATTACGGTCTCCAAGCCACAAACCTTGAGGACTTTGCTCAATGAGATGAGATCTTGTGGGAGTAGCGCGCTAGTTTTTCCTGTGGTCATGGTGCCTACTCCGTTTGGCCGTAATTTGAATCGACTCCCATTTAGATTTCGACCAGTTCGCTTTCCATAGCAACGAAACGAGTTTTATTTGATTGCTTGATTTCGATTCGATTGAAGCCTGATGCCTCGAAAAAGAATGCACAAATTCGGCAATATTTATCTCTTGCCGGATTTAAATATCAACAATTGCCATTTGCGTGGTATGAATTTAAAAAACAACCTTCATTTTAATTTTTCAAACGAAGCACCATAGGCATCTAATTAAATAAATGCACCTGTCATTCATTACAGTACGCGTCAAGCGCGGACCGACAGCTCGTGCAATAGCGGCCTTAAATACCAAAATGCTACTTGACCCAAAGCGCCGCACCATTAGAGACTGCCAAAGTTGAAAGGACGTTTGAGCCAAAGGTGGCGTTTGAGCCAGAAGTCACCGGAAGCTTCGTTCCATGGCTGTTTGTCACTTAGGTGAGTTGCACAAGGGGATAAATTCGATGATCGGCAGCAGGAAAGTACAACGGTATTCGAGGTTGCTAATTGCACTGACTTTTACCAGTGCCTCTGCTTGCGCTAGCCAGACTCATCCCTTAAATGCTTCGGACGTCCAGCCAAATCCGGCTCAGAACAATGCCTCTGGCGGGACGGTGGCATACTTGCACCAGCTGATAGATACCCACCAGTTGATCCAGCTGCGCACAACCATCAACGGCGACTACGGCACAACGCTGTTTTTTCAACCGGAAAAGCTGAGCTATTACGTTGCAATGTTTCACGGAGACGTCTACTGGCAGGTGATCCAAACCGAATCGGAGCGGAACGCCGAATCCATTTACAGTGCATTTTCTCAGCGGTCGGAAAAGCTGGCTGAAGTGGATATCGATGCGCTCCGTCTGAAGGCCGGCAACGCCTACGCAGAACAGATGGTCGCCATGAACGAAAAGCGGCTACAAAACCTGCAGCAGGATGCTGCGCGCCAGCAGCAGCAGGCCCAGTTGGTCGCCGCGCAGCAGCAGCAAGCTCAACAGCAAGCCGTGGCACTTTCCAATGATTTACGCGCCAGCAGCATCCAGCTTGACGCGGTGAAAGAGCGTATCCGCGTCCTCGAGGCCCAGCAAGCTAACACCGAACTCATTCTGCCACCCCCGCCGCAGCCAGCTGTACCGACTAACGCGCCGACTACGGCTACAGCAGGTCCGTCAAACTAATCGGTTTGCGGTTAATCCGAACGGCGTTTAGCCGCCAAGAGCAAGACACATTCCACCGTCAGGTCTAAACGTTCATAGAGACTAGTAGCGTCTAGACGAACTCCGGATCGAGATCGAGTTCGTGTTCCGCATGTCGCGCGTGAGAGAAGTTGATCTTAATCTTGCCGCCGATGAGGTTTTCGCTCTCATCCAATCGATCAGCTCGTCGTCCTGGGCATAAACGTCACAATTTGGTGCGCGGCACTTCGAGCGCTGCGATCGACACTGCGCCGCCTCCATCACCGAAGCACATCGACATACTGATGGTGTGGCGCTACCGCCGCCGAAATCCTCGATGCCCAGACCGAGACTGCGACCCTCGTCGTCCGTGCAATCGCACCTCGCGCTCGCCACAAAGCAAGCGTCTGCATCGGCTCTTCCTTCTAGCCGTAACGGGGTTGCTCGACGGCTGTCGCGGAGCGACGCATTGTCGGTATGCCTCCGAGCTTTAACGCGCTATACCTCGATAAGGCCGATGAGTCTGAAGCCTCTTTAGGCGCCGCCATCGATTTTTTCGCGAGAATCCTTGGTGCCGGACGTGCCAATGAATGGGGCGTCGACCTCTATGTACAGCGTGCTGCTCAGCCCTGCGCTCGGCCTGCTAGTTGCAGGGTCAGCTGTCGGATCGAGGCCTTCGGCGAGACCGACAATCTGGCGATGGAACAAATTATTGTTGACGAACCACATTTGCCACCACCCCGGTGCAGAAAGTGGTGGTACACATGCTCCGGTACAGGAGGGCGCCCCGGTCCACGCGAGGAATGGCGGCAACTGCTTCGATGAAAATCTGCTTGGACAGGGCACTCGATTTGGCACCCCCGTCAGCCTTGAACGAGCATTAGATAGCGAAGCTATCGCCTTTCTCACTAATCTTTTCGGGGCTTAGCGACTATCAAAGGATATTAAACAAAAAGGCCTTGGTCACTGCTTGCGTTTTATTCGTCGCATTGAGCTTTGTCAGGGTACTAGTGATATGAAAAGTGACTGTGCGCGCTGAGATACCAAGGATCGTCCCGATTTCATCCGCTGTTTTTCCTACTGCGCTCCAACGCAAAACCTCTATCTCGCGCTCAGTCAGCTGATGATCGATTTCAGATCCAATTTCCTTCGTTTCAATTGCGCTTATGAGACCGTGCATAACGTGGGAAAGCCATACGAGCTGCGGCTCTTTGTCCGACAGTTCTAAGGGACTGACTTTGTCATGGCTACGTGCCAGAGAAAGCATTCCTGTCGTCATGAATTTGCCATGCGTTGCGAGCGCCCATCCATGTTGGACGCCATGCGCCCTGGCCTCTTCCCAAAACTCCGGCTGTCCATCTGATTCGCTGCTCGCCCATACCACTGGAGCAAATTCACGAGAAGCCTGCTGGATAAGAGGATCACTTTCTAAATAATGATGAGTGAAATAATGGTCCAACCACCTTGCCGGATAGGTACTCGACCAAGTGACCAAGGGACTGGCAATGGGAAATGGGACACGCAGTACGTAGGAGCAATACTCGAACCCCATACGATCGACGATGGAAGCGAGTTCTTTTAAAATCCCATCAGATGATGCTGCCTGTGAAGACAGTCTATCTAAGCAATCTTCACGCCAAGCCTTCATTCTGAACCGCTCCCGCAAAGCTGTGCTTTCTAGCAGTTTGCCGTCCTACGAACTGCCGCTACGGTGTAAACCCGCATCGACGTGAAAGCACCATGAGCCTATCAGTCCCATCAAGATCTCAAGTCGCTCAAATATCTTTGGACGGCTATATCCGAATGACCTTTGAAGCTTTTACCGCGCTTGAGTTTACTATTCGAAAGTCTTGGGAGGACAGAACTCTCAATGAGGACCTTCGCTCTGAAGGTATCGAAACGTCTTGTGCAGGCTACTGCGAATGGGGAACTGATGCCACATTGGGCGTTAGCATTGGCTGGGCCTGGTTCGGCCTTCCCTGCGGGCGTCGCGCTGTTGCGCCTGGTGGCATAAATACAAACGTGATGCTGGTTACGCACAAGGCCCGATATGACTTGGGCCAAGAGACAACTGACAAACTGTTACAAGCATGGTTGGCTTGCGAGCCTTGGGAGTCAGGGGACACTTCAGGGAACCACACGCTTAGTTCGAAATAAAGGAGATCCTGTCCTTTTGAGAACAAAAAAGTACTTGTTCGCCCCATCGAGCTGCTTGCGAAAAAACTTTGAAATCCAACCAAAGTCAACTGTATAAGTTTCCAGTTATTCCTATCTAGGGAATCTCCTCCAATGCCGTTATCCCCCTCTTGTGGACTAACGGCCCATGTTAACGGTTGCAACAGGAACCTCGAGTGAGCTTCCCCCCGGCCTAGAAACAGCACTCGCCATTTACAGATACCAGGTCTTCATTCAAGCACTGCAATGGCAACTGCCCACTGAAAATGGGTTAGAACGTGACCAATTCGACCGGTCTGACACGCTCTATACCGTGGCGCGCGATGCAAGCAGCAATGTATGCGGCTGTGCGCGCCTATTGCCGACGACGAAATCGTACTTGCTCGATGAGGTTTTCCCGGGACTGATGAACGGTGCACCTGCACCACATGCGCCTGACACTTGGGAGTTATCGCGCTTTTCAACGATGGCGCCTAGCGAGACAGCTGTGCCCTCCAGAGAAGAGGCCAGAAGGCGCTTTTGTGCCCTGTTCGCTTCAGTTGTTCAAGTAGCGAGCGCACAAGGCGCAACTCGACTCATTACTTTCACAGCACTCGGAGTCGAGAGAATACTGAGGAGCATTGGTATGCACGCACACCGAGTTGGGCCGCCACAGATGATTGACAACAAACCTGTGTTGGCACTGTGGATTGAACTTGATGACCAAACGCGAAAAGCATTAGGTTTGCCGATGATACCGATGGCCGCCATCAAGCATTGAAGAAAAGCACCCAACCGATGTGCCACCGGCTGGGTGCTAAAAAATCATTCTATACCGGTCAAATCCTGCCGAATCCTTGGCCACTTCCATATGACCACCGGTGCTGGCATTAGGCAGTAGCACTGGCGCTAAAACCACTGTAAGAAATGACAGTGCACAATTCACTGAGGCTACCCGACTACACTCGGTGGCTTCACGAGGAGCGTCGGAAGTGCGGCGCAATCGAAATCGCACTTACATTTTTTCTCTAAAGGGCTCGCAGGTCATGTCCTGCCTAACGCTTGAGTTAAGCGGCGGCGCAGCCGTCCACTTGAATCAATAGTCAGGGGCTCAGCCGGTAATTTGTTCGTGGTACTCGTCGGTTTGCTTGTCGGCCGAGACAGACTTACGAACAAACTTGCTAAGCCTGTCAGACCATTGGTGTCTGAACAGGCAATCCATCCATAGAAAGCTTCGCTTAAATTAAGAGCGAAGCTGGATTTTCTCTAGCGTTGCAGCGACATCGGCAATATTGGCTGCCGAGACGACCAGGTATCCATCCGGACGAATCAGGGAGATTGTGTTGTTATCGATCGGCGCCCGTACGGTCGAATCGACAAGGTCGGGAAAGCGCTCTGCCAAAGCCGTTAGATCAGCGCTGGGAACACCGCACAGCGTAAACATCGGTTTTGAGCCAGCCCCAAACGGAATGTCGCCGGGCACGGGCGCCATGCGTTCGCCCGGGTGTGGTCCGCTCTTGGCCGTCGCTCCATTCAATGGACTGTTGGGGTAGTTGATATCGACTTCCGTCATTGTCTTCGCAATGGCTTGGCCGACACGGTGAGTGTTAAGAACAGCGCCGCCCAAGAGGTTGCGAAGGCTTTGCAGGATCGGGTTGCGCAGGGTGCCGATGCTCGTAAGTCGACTGGCGCTTTTGAGGACTTTATCTCCCACGACGGAGCGCTCCGGACTGTAACTGTCGAGAAGACCTTCCCGGCAGGTGCCATGGATCACCAAAGCAAGTTTCCAGGCTAGATTGAAGACGTCTTGCATGCCGGTATTCATGCCTTGGCCGCCGGCCGGGCTGTGCACATGCGCCGCATCCCCGGCAAGAAAGACACGTCCATGGCGATAGTCATGTACCTTGCGCGCGTTGATCCTGAAACCTGACAACCAAACGGGATCAAACAGACGTGTACCGGTGGGGCCGCGTCGGTCGACAATCGCTTGCATCTGTTCAAGCGTGAGCGTGGCCGGATGTTTGGCGCCCGACGCTGGCACATCCGCGATGATCCGGTAGCGTCCCGGTGTGATGGGAAGGATCACCAGCACACCATCCCGATGCCAGTAGATGGACATATCGCTGTCGGGACGCGGATACCCCGTCATGTGGACGTCCGCGAGCATCCAGTCACTAGGATTCGTCGCTCCCTGGAAAGGGACGTTCAGCGCATGCCGGACCACGCTGTGGGCACCATCACATCCGACGACCCATTGCGCGTCGACCTTTTCAATCTGTCCAGCGGCGCCGCGCAACTCGGACGTCACGCCATCGGTGCGGAAATCGAAGGCCGTTGCCTCCGTTGCGCGCTCAACCTTGACGCCCTGTCCTTCTAAGTATTCTTCCAACAATCGCTCAGTGTCCGATTGAGGAATCATCAGTCCGTAGCTATACGGACTCGCAACCTTATCAAACGGCACATGGGCCACGACCTTATCGCCCTCCGCGAACGCTACCCCGGTTGCCCGAAAGCCCGCTGCGATAAACCGCGAAGCGCCCATGCCGCGATCAAGGAGCTCCAGCGTTCGGCTCCACAGGACGAGGGCCTTCGACTTGTCGGTTCGTTGTGCCGCTTTGTCGACAATGCGGAACGGAACACCGTAGCGGTGGAGTTCGGACGCCAGTGTCAGGCCCACCGGCCCTGCTCCGACGATCAGCACGGGAAGCGTCATCGTTTTTTCTCTCTTTTGATGCGAGGGGGAGCCGCTATCCGTTTTGACTGAGACGGCGCGGGCTCACTCGCCGTGGCATGCAATGCGCTTTTGAGGATGGCTGTCACCCTGTCTACGCCACCCGAGCCCGCGGTGGCCAGGTCGACAACGGCAAGGCCCACGACCAGCGCCTGAATGAGACGCGCTGACGCGTTCGCGGACGCTCGCCCGTCAAGACGGGTCAAAATAGTCTCCAGGCGCGAAATAAAGCCGTCCGCGAGTTCTTGGAAAAGGCCCGCCAGCCTCGGTTCCCCGTCGCCCACTTGGGCAAGTGCGAGAAGGACACGTGTGTTCGGATGGATGATGACGACGCGCGCGATGGCCGATGCGATCGCGTCGAGAGATTGAAGGCCATCCAGGTTGCCATCGACTACAGCGAGCTGGCGCCGGACAGCTTCTTTGCCCACCTCGGCAAGGAGATCCGCTCGTGTCGGATGGTAATACGTGAGATGGCTCTGCCTCATTCCGGCGTATTCCGCTACGCGCGGCTGCGTGAAACCCGCATAACCGTGTTCCCGCAGGACGGCCAGGCCTGCTTCGAGGATGTCCTTACGGCGATCACCCATAAATAAATTAATATTGGTTGGTGTACCAACCTTAGATTACTCCGAACGTGGCCGCAACGGAGCAGCGGTCACCGCGCGCGCCGTGCTTTTCACATGACTTTCTCAGCTCCAATGCTTTTGCACTGCTAAGTTCGGCGAGGAATAGGCAATAGACTTGGTTGGCATTACGAGGGCCTATCCTGAGCCTCCCGACCCACTACTAGCGCCGGGGCTGTTGAGGTGATGGGTTGCTTATGGCTGAAGGCCGACCTTAAGCTATCGACCGAAGGATGCCGCCGTCGACGCGCAGAGCGGCGCCGGTTGTCGCGGAAGCCTGCTCCGAACAAACGTAGACCAACATATTCGCCACCTCTTCCGTTGTTGCGAACCGATTGATAAGCGTCGTGGGGCGCATCGTT
>Ga0302311_10006281_pt1 | contig 12345 bp, 9 predicted proteins | sample III_Palsa_N1_3_FD_200449 | JGI IMG/M metagenome (GOLD analysis project Ga0302311, IMG submission 200449) | Peat permafrost microbial communities from Stordalen Mire near Abisko, Sweden - III_Palsa_N1_3 | ecosystem: Environmental > Terrestrial > Soil > Palsa > Peat permafrost | place: Sweden... | reverse complement strand
TGTTGGCCATGCGGCGATCTGTTTCCGATTCGTGTCCGCCGACTGGACGCCGTGGCGGGCGCTGGTCGCGATGCGGGCGCGCTGGCCGGAGCTCATTTTTTCCGTCAAACTTCTGGCAGTTACCGAGTAAACCTATCGCGGTGTCGGGTCATTCCGATCACGGCGAGTCCGGGATTTGGCGAAGACAAGGCTACGGTTACGAGCAATGCTCGCTCTTGGAGAACGCCGAAATGCGGCGAGATCAGTTGGAGAGCGGGAGTTCATGCCTGCCCGGAGATTCGATTGCTTCGGAGGTCAATTTACCGAATCGGGCATTATCGGATATAATCGGGTATAGAATCGGATATGCCGGGACCCAATGCGCGAACCCAAAATCACCATCGACCAAGAACTTTTGAAACTCGTCGCCGAGATCGACGAGTTTAAGGGCCGATGGGAAGCACTCCAGACGATGTCGCCGGAGCGCCTGCGCCAACTCAGAAAAGTCGCGACCATCGAAAGCATCGGCTCGTCCACGCGCATTGAAGGCGCAAAACTCACCGATATGCAGGTCGAGATCCTGCTCTCCAATCTCGGCTCGACCTCGTTCAAGACGCGTGATGAACAGGAAGTGGCGGGATATGCCAAGGCAATGGACCTGATCTTCCAAGCCTTTGAGGACATGCCCGTCACCGAAAACCACATCCGCCAGCTTCACCAGACCTTGTTGCGCCACAGCGCCAAGGACGAGCGGCATCGCGGCGAATACAAAAAGCTGTCTAACCGTGTCGTCGCTTTGGATGAACGCGGCCAGGAAATAGGTGTCGTGTTCGAGACCGCGACGCCTTTCGACACGCCGCGCGAGATGGAAGAGTTGGTGCGCTGGACCAACAAGGCCGTCACTGAAAAGTCGCTGCATCCGCTTTTGATTGTCGCGGTATTCACGGTCGTGTTTCTGGCGATCCATCCTTTTCAGGATGGAAATGGCAGGCTGTCGCGCATCCTGACGACGCTCATGCTGCTCCGGGCGGGCTACCTCTATGTCCCTTATGCCTCGCTCGAAAGCGTCGTCGAGGATAACAAGGAATTGTATTACAAAGCGCTGCGCCGGACGCAGACCACTCTCAAAGCGGAGTCACCCGATTGGGATCCATGGCTCGGCTTCTTTCTGCGGTGCTTGAAGAAGCAAAAAGGCAATCTCGCCGCCAAGGTTGAGAAGGAAAAATCCGTTGGCGACAGCGATGTCGCCCTGCCCACATTGTCGGTACAGATATTGGCCCTGCTCGGCAAATATGAACGTCTTACCATCGGTGAAATCGTCGCCCACACGGGCGCCAATCAGAACACGCTCAAAATCCGTCTGCGCGAGTTGGTTTCGGCGGGGCGCATCATGCGTCACGGCAAAGCGCGGGCGACGTGGTACAGCCTGGGCGGCGTCGAGAGGTGAGGGGGCGTCTGGTCTCGATCGATCAAGGAAGGTGTCAGGCACTTCGGGCACCTCAGTCGGTCCCCCGTTCTTACCAAACTTATCCCATCTTATCAGAATGGATGGTAATACCAACGGTCCTCTTTCTTGACCGTTGGTATGCGCGCGGGTTGGCCGGCGGCGCGCGCCAAAACAAAGACTTATACCAGCCGCCCGACACTATCCACGAGTCAATCCTTCGGGCGGCTGGTATAAGATAAACGAGATCAGGGAGGCTTTTATGCACGTGGCGCTCGGGCCCAGTCAGATTCCCTCGAACCCATACGCGGCGCAAACCTAATCTATGGTCTACCCACCCAAGAATTCCCTTCGGTCGGCGGACATTCATAACAGGAGGTCACGACTGTCTGTCGCGATCTATCGCGCCGCGGTGCCGGCGATAAGCTCTCGCCGTCGCCCGATCTTGGCCAGACTGCCGTAAGCGATCCCCTCCGCCAGCATGCGCAGGGAGGCCGCGTGCTCGATGTGCGTCGCGGTCCCGAACCAAATTTCCATGTTCGACGGGCGCAGGGTGGCGAGACATTGTTCCCGCACCGCGACGGAGCTTTTCGCGACCCCGCGGAAGCGGCTCGACAGCGCATCGAGATGGATGCCGCGTTCGTCCGCGGAAATTTGGGCGCCGAGATAAAACAGCAATGCGCTCAGCGCTCGCTGGCGCGGCCTGAAAAGCATGGAGTTGATATGTTTGGCTTCGGACAGCATCACGCCGCAAGTGGCGCAACGCGGTTGGACGTCGATCGCACGCTGCTCGATCGGCTCGATCGCCGCCGCGCAATTCCAGCACCGATCGTGCAGGCGGCAACCATGTTTGATACAGACCGCCATAGGACTGAACCGCCAGACCCGCCGGAAATACGGGCGCGGGTCGGTTTCAAGGCACTTCGGGCAGTATTGCAGGACCGGCAGTTCCCGGCCTTGACGATCGTGGCCCCTCCTCACGAGTAGGAATCGGCCGTCCTGCAGCAGAACTGATTCAGCGACGCTGGCTGGCGTGTCCTCGACCCCTTTGATGGTGGTCGAAAGCGTTCCGCCTGCGAGATGGGCAAACGACTGGCCGCTGAGTAGTGCGAGCCGCCGCAGCGTTGTCGGGGCGACATCGCGGTCGATGTCGTCAATTGCCCTGCCGAGTTCTTCGCCCGCGAATTCGCATGGCGGCACACCTGCCGCAACCGCCGTTCGCCAGAGCCAACTGGCGAATAATTCACCCGGAATTCGCTTGGGGCGTTGCGGCCACATGGTCGGACGGCGAGGAGTCTTGAGAGGCTCAAATTCCATGACACCCGGGGCGGTTGGCGCAGCGCCCCGCGATGGCGTTAGCAGTGCCCTGGACACCCTTGGCCCAAACCAAGTCCAGAGGCCGTCGCGGAGCACGGCGATCGGATCGAGACCGGAGGCCGCAGCTTGTCGCAGGAAACTCAGGATCATCGCCTTCGCGTGCGGGTCCGGCGTCGGCAACCAGGCCTCCACTGCTTCGACCAGCGAAGCCTCGGTTTCGGCGCGGCCGTCCTGGGGCTGCACGCTACAAATCCGGGCTTTGTGCGACGGCTTCGATTCGGTCCGGAGACGCGGCGCTGACACGGGCCAGCATGGATCGATCGATGCGTTCGTGACCGGTCCGAATGGCTTCCGCGGCCGCCCGCCTCAGCAGGCTCGCGATCCCTCCGATCAGCCCGCCGGCCGAGACGAAGATGCGCTGAGCCAGATCAGGATTGGTCAGCTCGGATTTCTGCCGCAGCGGCAGACGTTGCTCGAAAGTTGCGAGTAGCCTCGCGTACTCGGCATCTTCGAACTGCCAGCGCGGCAAAGTCGTAAGGTCGAAGCGATTGGCCAGCTGTTCATCCTGGCGCAGTACGTAGGCGATTTCCTTTGTGGCGAAACAGCCGAGCGATACACCGGTGTCTGAGCCCATGTTACGGAGTTCCACCAGCAGGCTACCGACGCCGGACCCCCGGATATTATGAAGGTCGTCGATCATCAGGAGTCTCAGCCCGACATCGCCCATCGCCCAATAGGTCTCTTTGCGTAGTTGCGCCGTCGTGCCGCGCTGACCGGGATTGCGGCCAAGCGTTTCCAGGATGGCCGCGAACAGCAAAGGGATCTTCGGGCCGTTCGGTGCCAGGATAAGTGCGACCGGCAATGTCGCGCGGTCGGCGGCCGGGTCCTCGGGCAGCGTGTGGCGGGCCAGGAAATGACGCGCGATAGCAGTCTTGCCGTTGTTGCTGGCCCCGACAATCAACAGATTGTCAGGGCGCATCCGGCGTTCGGAGCGAATGATCTGCTCAAGTTTTTCCTGAACCTCCAGTGCGCGGCCGTAGCCGATCCAGAGGTCTCGGTCGATGCAGGCGATGCGTTGCGCGTCGTCGAGCCGAAGCAAGCGGCGGGTGGCCGCGTCCAGGTGCGTTGCATCATCGGGCTTGCCCACTCAGAGCCGCTCAACGTCGGAAAAGGGCCTGATGTCGGCCCCCGCCCATGCCGGCTGTCGCGTGGGTATGACCGATTTATCCGTGGTTTCCCCCGTACCCTTTGGCGTCGCACGCTCGCGAGCGCTTCGGTTTGCCTGAACCGTTCGCTCCGCCTTGCGGCGCGATGTCGTTGACTTGGCCCAGGCCACGGTAGCACGGATCTCGGCCAGATTGTCGAATAGGCGTTGCTCGGTTCGGTCGCGCGCCTTCGACCGACCAAAGGCTGCCCGGGCTGCGACGCTCTCGGCGAGGGTCATGTCCGGATGCGGAATGCGGTAGGGAACGGTGATGTAGTCGCCCGTGATTTCGTCGGCGACCCAGACCTGTTTCAAGCTACGAGGGTCGTAGACGACGACGCGCTCGACCCGTTTCTGGTTGTCGCGTTTCCATAGTGTCAGCAGATCGACCGAGCTGTAATCGACCCTGAAAAGCCGAAAGCCGGAGCGGCTTAACGCCCGTTGCTCATACGGTAAGAAATCGAGCAGTAGGTCGGTGCGCAACCGGGGCGGAATGCGCTCAGCGTCGGGCAGTTCGGGCTGCCGATAGTAGGCGAGGTAGCGGTCGATCGGCCGCTCGCCGGTCGCGCTATGGGTGGTGTGATTGTAGCTGTCGATGGCAAGAGCGAGCACTCGTTCCAATTCCGGCAAGGTGAGGCAGGCCAGCTTGTCCGGTTCGCTCTCACCGCGCTCGTTGACGTTGCTGAACGTCGTCCCGGGCAGTTCGTGAACGATCTTCATCATCGTGCCGACCAGCCGCTCGATGTGGCCGTGCTGCTCGGGATGCCCCTTGGCTCGGACTTTGGTTTTGATCCCGTGCCGTTTTAGCCCGCGTTGAATTCCCCGCGCTTCGTTCTCTGGACCCTGGTCGTATTCCAGGATCGCCGGCTTTCCGTAGATCGGCCAATGGAGCCGACCGAGCTCCCTGCGCGTCAGCCAAGCATCTTTGGGCAGGCAAGCGTGCTCGAGGCAGATCGCGACGGTGACGGTGGACGCGCCGCTGCAAAGGGAACACGAGAAACCCAGGACCGCGCGGCTGTAGATGTCGATTGCGAAGGTGCCATTAGCCCGGCCGATGACCGTTCGATCGATCTCGCGCACCAGTCTTATGTCGCAGGGTGTGCTGTCCATTTGGACCCGATCCCAGGGGGCCATCGCTCCGGGGTGCGAACCCGTGAGCAGACGCATCGCCCGCGCTGTTTTCGGGCCTTCACGCCGGCAGGTCAGCCAGATTTGGTCCTGGTCTCGCACGCGGGCCTGGACGGTTCGATACGAAGGCGGCGATAGGTCTGCAGCTCGGCAACGACGGTCGATCTCACTGTGCAGGCTGGTAAGTGTCGGTCGACTCCCCTTGGCGTAATGTTGCTCGATTGCGTGCGCGATGATCGCCTCGATACCGGATCTCAGACGCTTGGCCTTTGGGCCGCTTCGCTTCGGCAAAAATCCGGCGATCTCGAACCCACTCGCTTCAGCTTCCCGCAGTATTTCCCAGACACGGCGGCGTCTGACGCCAAGTTCTTTTGCGGCGGCATCCACATTGGAACCGGTTCGCGTCGGAAGCTGAGCCAAGGCCACCAGGATGTCCCGGCGGCGGGAAGCCTCGGCCCATTGCGCGTCGGTGTAACTTCGTTCGTCAAAAGCGCGAGGGTGGCAGGCGGTTTTCTCATCCGCCCGGAAGCTGACATGTGTGGGATCCGCGGAAACGGTTCCGCCTGTTTCGTTGCGGAGGAGCACCGCGTCCGGACCGAGCGGTCGCTCCACGCGCCAACGCTGACCAGCGTGTTCGACCTCCACTCCCGAAACCAAGCGTAGCTCCATGGCGCTGCCCGCTTTGTGGTGGCGGAAACCTACACCCGCATGGCGTTCGAGGGGAAGCGCGCCTTGTGTCACATTTCCACTCGCGCTTGTTTGGCACAGAGGTTTTTCTAGGCCGCCGGCTGGTTGTCTTCGACGGCAGCATCTATCCGGGGCCGAACGACAATCGGTGCGAGAAACTCGGTCTGCTGAAGACAGGCCTCGGCGCTGCGGGCGAGTTCGAGACTGGCGACGAGGGTGCTTGCGATGGCAACTCGAACACGCCGGGTGCGGTCGGGCTGATCCACCGACAGTTTCGGGACGAAGGCGAGCAGGTCACAGCCTTCCGGCAAATCTGCAAGCATGGTTCGCATTCTTGATGTCGCCTGCGCTGGCGTCCAGAGCATATGCCGGGGAGGGGGGCGATAAAATTCGGGTGGGCGCTTGCCGCTACTTTGCAGGATAGATAGGCAGGCCTCGAACAACGTTAGGAAGTTCGCCGTGATGGCAGGACCGGTCGGCGGCTCGGGGCGCCCCCGTTCAAACATGTCCCGACCAAGCTGCGGGCGTGATTCAAGCCAAGCCGTGACGGATCTCACACGTTCCAGTTCGGCCAAACGGTCTGCCAGAGTGCGCGCGGCCCGCTGCGCCTCTTTCGCTTCCTCCAAGTCTTTAGGCACTAGCAGTCGAGATTTGAGCCAGGTCAGCCACGCAGCCATCACCAGCCAGTCTACCGCTCTTGCAAGGTCGATCCGGTCTGCCCCGGACACCGCGGCGAGGTATTGGTCGACCAGCGTCAGAATCGAGATTTGCGCAAGGTCGACCCGCTGCCGCCGCGCCAGGTCGAGCAGCAGTTCGAGGGGGCCTTCGAAACCTTCCAGCTGGAGTTCAAGGTCCTCGGGCGAAGAGGTGGCGTATTCATCCACGTCCGCAGGTTAGCTGGCCTGTATGGTTCGCCATAGGGGCTATAATGGGAGCGAGGGCGAAAACTGTCTTGCGCCGGGACGACGCGGCGGAGGGCGGGATTTGGGGCGATGATTATAAGACGGCATTCGCGATCAAGGGCGATGGCGATACGACGGCGGCAAACAGGTTGATCCCATAATGGGACCGTGGTATAGAGCCCTAAATGAGGATTATCGCCCGCCGTACCTTGCGGGAATTCACCCAGAGTCTTGCCGGTCACAAAAATCAGCCGGCCGTCAAGGCCGCACTCGAGGCATGGTTCGACGAAGTAAGCAAGGCGACCTGGACGAGTTCCGCCGCTGTGAAGGAGCACTACGCCACAGCTAGCGTGGTCAGTGCAGAGAGGATCGTCTTCAACATCAAAGGCAACGATTATCGCCTTGTGGTGTCGGTTGATTTCGAGAAAGGCATTGTCTGGATCAAATGGATCGGCACCCACAAGGCGTATGACAGGATCGATGTGACGGAGATAGAGTATGGTAAATGAATTGAAGCCGATTCGCACCGAAGCGGATTACCAAGTGGCGCTCATTGAAGTTGAGCGCTTGTGGGGCGCTGAGAGTGGCACGCCGAATGGCGATCGGCTTGATGTACTGGCCACGCTGATAGACGTCTATGAGGCCAAGCACTTTCCGATGGACCCACCCGATCCGATCGAGGCGATTCGGTTCCGGATGGAGCAGCAAGGCATTACCCGTAAAGATCTTGAGCCGCTCATCGGCACGCGGGCGCGGGTGACGGAAGTGTTGAACCGCAAGCGCAGCTTGTCGATCGATATGATCCGCCGACTGCACAACAAGCTCGGCATTTCGGCTGACGTGCTGATCCAACCAACGCAGCATGGTGAAGCCGCTTGAATGAATCGAAGATTGGCGCTCTTGGTATGGCCGGTTTGAAGCGCCTCTACGACCACTGAAAGGTACCGTAAGATCGTCACCACGACTGACGTTACTCAACAGATTGCGATCTTGAGGGGAAGGCTGAGCGTGCTCGATCGGGAACGGTCGGAGATCGCCGCGCAATTGGGCAACTTGGAAGGTGTCCAGGCAATTGATGAAGTTGAACAACCGTCATCCCAGGTCGTCATTCGCGTTACAATGGCCTCTCCGACCGTCGACAAAATAGCGCTCTTCAAGTCGCTTTTTCGAGGGCGAGAAGAGGTATTTCCACGACGTTGGGAAAATCCGAAAACAGGGAAGGCGGGCTATTCACCCGTGTGTCGGAATGAGTGGGTTCGCGGAGTCTGTGGAAAGCCCGGCATCAAGTGCGGAGAATGCCCAAATCAGGCTTTCCTCCCGCTGGGTGACGATGTTCTCCGGTCCCATCTTACCGGGAAATCGGTCGGAAATTCGGCGGACTTCACCGCGGGCATTTATTCCATGCTGCCTGACGAAACGTGCTGGTTTCTTGCGGCCGATTTCGACAAAAAATCCTGGATGCGAGACGTTGCCGCGTTCCGCGACACCTCGCGGATGAAAGGCGTCCCCGTTGCCATCGAGCGTTCGCGTTCAGGCAATGGCGCTCACGCATGGATATTCTTCACCGAACCGGTTGCCGCCGCTGAGGCGCGCCGTCTGGGGACGCTCATCGTTACCGCGACGATGGATCGCTGCCCTGATATCGGTTTCGATTCATATGACCGATTTTTCCCCAGCCAGGACACCATGCCGGCAGGCGGGTTCGGCAACCTGATCGCCTTGCCACTTCAGAACCGACCGCGAGAGAATGGTAATAGCGTCTTTCTCGACGACGATTTCCGCCCTTACGAAGATCAGTGGGCTTATCTCTCAACGATTGAGCGCTTGTCGCCGCGCACATTGAATTCAATCGTGGCCGAAGCCGCGGCAGTCGGACAAATTATCGGGTTGCAGCTTCCATCGATGCAAGAGGATGACGAGCCGTGGGCGGCGTTGCCTTCCCGGCGGATCAAGGAACCAGTTATCAGCGGACTGCTTCCAAGCTCGGTCGAAGTCGTGTTGGGCAATCAGCTCTACATCGACCGGGTGGAATTCCCGCCGGCGCTGGTAAACCGGATCGCGCGGCTGGCGGCTTTCCAGAATCCGGAATTCTACGCAGCACAGGCCATGCGCCTGCCGACGTTCGGTAAACCGCGCATTGTCTCCTGCGCCGAGCTCTTTCCAAAGCATATCGCCCTTCCGAGGGGATGCCTCGACGATCTGTTGAGCGTTCTCGGTAAGTTGGGCATTGCGATCAAGCTACGTGATGAACGCCAGCAAGGTGCGTCTCTGGGGACAAAATTTCTCGGCGAACTGACGCCGGCGCAGGCCGACGCGGCCGCGGCGCTCCTGCAGCACGAGACCGGTGTTCTCGCCGCGACGACGGCGTTCGGCAAGACCGTAGTTGCCGCGAAAATGATCTCGGCGCGGGATCGGAACACTTTGGTGCTTGTTCATCGGCGGCAGCTGCTTGACCAATGGGTCGCGCGTCTTCAAGCTTTCCTGGATATTCCGCCAAATCAGATCGGTGTTATCCATGGTGCGAAAAAGAAGCCTACTGGACTCGTCGACGTTGCCCTGATGCAAAGCTTGGTGCGCAATGGCGTGGTTTCCGATCTGGTTGCTGATTACGGCCACGTGATTGTCGACGAATGCCACCATCTCTCCGCCGTGGGCTTCGAAGCCATCGCACGGGCGGCAAAGGCTCAATATTTCCTGGGGTTGTCCGCGACGGTGACGCGCAAAGATGGCCACCATCCGATCATCTTCATGCAATGTGGGCCGGTTCGCCATCTTGTCGATGCCAAGAAGCAAGCAGCAGCTCGGCCCTTCGACCATAAAGTCGTTTTCCGGCGCACTGAGTTCCGGATTGCCCGGAACAATCCCGATGAAAAGCCGACTATTCAGGAACTTTATGCGAAGTTGGCTCAAGACCAGGTGCGGAATGACCTCTTATTCGACGACATCCTAAGGTCGCTTGAAGCGGGCCGCTCGCCAGTGGTCATCACAGAACGCAAGGATCATCTCGATCTCATTGCCGGGCGCCTGTCAAAGTTTGCGAGGAACGTCATCGTTCTTCGTGGCGGCATGAACGCCGAGCAGTCGCGGACGGCAACCGAATTGCTGGCGACAACGGCAGATCATGAGGAGCGAGTCCTGGTCGCTACGGGTCGGTATCTCGGCGAAGGCTTCGATGATGCGCGGCTCGATACCTTGTTCCTGACCATGCCCATCTCATGGCGCGGAATTCTCGCGCAATATGCCGGTCGACTGCACCGCCTGCATGCAGCGAAACGCGAGGTTGTCATTTACGATTATGTCGATGTGAACGAACCGATGCTGGCGAAGATGGCGGTTAAACGAGAGGCTGGGTATCGGAGCCTTGGATATCGGGCCGTCCCGATCGGGGAATTCGATCTGGGGCGACCTCAGTAACAGGAGCACCGCCTCTTCGTTCCGCGGTCGAGAGTTGCGCGATCCGCCCGCTGTCGCGCTAAGTCGAGCAGCGGTTCGAGAAGCCTCGGAGGCCATTCGGCTGGAGTTGAGAGGCTTCGGCGTGCGGGCGACGCGGCATGATTCCGGAGCGCGCCGCGAAGCAGATTCGGGTTGGCGGCTTTCCTGTTGCGAACAGTGCACTCGGGAAGACTAGAGCGGATTCACGCAGGGTGTCCGTAGCCGCAATTTTGTAGATAATTGAAGCACTCGGTTGGACTGAAGGAGGACAACTTGAGTCCGATGGTGCGCCATAGGGTTTCGCGGGTTCGCGGCGCGGCCTTGCGAAGTAGGGCTTTCAGCTTGGCGAAGACGTGCTCGATCGGGTTGAAGTCATGCGAGTATGCGGGCAGCAGCATCAAGCTTGCGCCCCGCGCCTCGATGGCGGCGCGCGCAGCCTCGCTCTTGTGACTGCTCAGCCGGTCGGCGATGACGATCTGGCCTGGTTGCAGCGTCGGGACGAGAAACTGTTCTACCCAGGCCAGGAACGCCGGACCGTTGATTGGGCCGCTCAGCACCAGAGGCGCGATGATCCCGTCGTGGCGTAGGCCGGCCAGGAAAGTTGTTGTTTTCCAATGCCCGTAGGGCGCGGCCCCGATCAATCGCTGGCCCCGGAGACTGCGGCCGTAGAGGCGCGTCATATTTGTTTTGGCCCAGGTTTCATCCAGAAAGATCAGCTTGGTTACATCCAGCTTGGGTTGCAGTTCTTGCCAGAGGCGCCGGGCCTCGGCGACATCGGCGCGCATCTGTTCGGTCGCCCGGAGCGACTTTTTTTGAGCGTGAATCCCAACCGGGACAGAGTCTTCCAGATCGTCGTCAGTCCGGCCGTCACCCCATGCGTCTCGGCAAGCCATTCTTTGTGCTCGGCCAACGTGGCATCACTGGCCTGAGCCAGGCGATCGCGCAGAGCATCATGCAGATGAACCAGCTTGTGGGCCACCGGCGGTTTTTGGGGCCGTGGCGTGACCATCCCCGTGCGGGCGCGGCGCTGCCGGGCCTTGATGACATAGGACACGCTGACGCTAAGTCTTGCAGCCACCGCCCGCGCCGAAAGATGGTCCAGAGAAAGAACCCGATCACGCAAATCCTGCGCATATGTCTGACCACGACGCCAACCCATCGATCCCTCCGACATCAGTCGGAGACCTATGAATCACATCAAATCGCGTCGCTCAAAGAAAAAATGCGATTCCACCCTCGGCGGAACCGCTCTAAAAGTAATGCATAGTGCACTCCGGAACGCAAAATCCTGGTGCACTTGTTAAAGGATAACCCTCTGGTTTTCCAGGAAACTGAATGCAGTGCTGAACGCAGTACGACAATCGCGCCGCCGTCCGCCGCCGGCGCCGCCTTGGTCCTCTCCCTGGCCCGCGCCGCCGCCGTCGCCCGCCTTGACCAAACCCTGGCGAACCACCCGCTGCGCCCCGCCTTCCTCTACCGCGCCCGGCTCGAAGCCGTCCGGCGTCAGGCTGCCCACGACGGCCAGGCGATCGACCCCTGGCACCTCGCCGCCCTCCTCGAAGGTCTCCATCTGCGGATGGAAGGTGCGCTGCGCATCATCGATCGCGGCGCCATCTTCGAGGCCGCCCGCCACGCCCTCACCTTGCATCAATGGCTGGTCAGCCCGGATTTTGATCAGGAAGGCGAAGTGCAGCGGGCGGAAAATGCCCTCGCCGCCGCCGGCAGCGGTCTCCCGCCGTTGCTTGCTGCCGGGATCGGCCTGCACCAATGGCTCGATGAAGGTGGCGAACGCGCGCCCATCCGGGCGGCGGCGGTTCGCTATTGGGGCCGACGTGGTGTGCTTCGGACCCCGATCCCGCTCACCGGTGCCGCCGCCCTGCGCGCGGACACACCTTGGGGGATCGAGGCCTGGTTGCCTCTGTTCCTCGACGCCGTCGCCATTGAGGCCGAGGACGGCCAGCAACTGCTGTTCGAACTGGAGCGCGCTTGGGTTACCTCCCGCCGCCAAATCGCCGGCCGTCGCAGCAATTCGCGGGCGGCGGCCGCGATCGACGTGCTGGCCGCCGCCCCGTTGCTCTCGGCCACCAGCCTCGCGGCTGGTTTGGGCATGGCGGTCAAGAACGCTGCGGCGCTGCTGGGCGAATTCTGCGCCGCCGGAATCGCGATTGAGGTGACCCATCGCTCCAAACGCAGGCTGTTTGGCCTGGCCGCCCTGGCGCCATTGCGTCACGAGGTAGCGCCTGCCAGGCGGC
>Ga0302311_10006276_pt1 | contig 12354 bp, 13 predicted proteins | sample III_Palsa_N1_3_FD_200449 | JGI IMG/M metagenome (GOLD analysis project Ga0302311, IMG submission 200449) | Peat permafrost microbial communities from Stordalen Mire near Abisko, Sweden - III_Palsa_N1_3 | ecosystem: Environmental > Terrestrial > Soil > Palsa > Peat permafrost | place: Sweden... | reverse complement strand
CATGGCCACCAGATTACTGCGCGCCGCGCTGACAGGTTTTCGGCCGCGGTTCTGGCCTGATAAGCCGTCTACGACGCGATGGTCAGGGAAAACCGGCTGGTCCTGGGACCGCGCATAAACCGCGATCCGCGAGACAGCCATCGCAGCCCTCTACAACGAGCCCTGAGCGTTCCGGGCGCGAGGTCCGACGGCACGCGCCTCGTCAGCCGGTCAGCCCCAGATGTACTCCTCGGCGATTTTCCCGTCGCGCCACTTGGCCACCGTCACCATCCGCTTCCCGGCGATGACCCCGACGACGCAGGTCCAATCGCCCTCACCAAACCGGATCGGGTGCTCGGTGATCTGCGGCACCTGGCCGCCCGCCTGCTCCACGTACTGCTTCATCGCGTCGATGTGGGCCTGGACCCCGTCCGTGGTGCCGACACCGGCCCACTCCACGTGCACGTCGTCGGTGTGATGGTCGCGGAACTTGCCGTCCCAATCGGCCTTGTCCCACCCCTCGAAGTCCAGCACATCCATGCCGTGCAGGTTTTGCTCAACATCTTCTTCACGCACCGGCCGACTCCCCCATCTTGCGCACCCAGGCCTTCGTACCCAAGAAGGATAGAAGCGTCACGTAGCGGCCCAACGGCCCGGGCCTGATACACCTGCCCGGCCCAGCGATCGGACCAGAAGGAAGCGGGCCGAGCAAGGGAGCCCCTGCCCGGCCCGCCCTGGGATCTGCGTCAGTCCCCGAGGTCGGCGAGGAACCGGTTGGTGTACTCCAGCGCTGTCGTGCCGGAAACCGAGTTGCAGGTGGGGGAGGCGTAACCCGTGGCCGAGGAGCAGGGTGTGTCCCGGTCGAGCGACCAGAAGTGCAGCCCGGCCAGGCCGTTGCTCTTCGCGTAGGAGGTGAGCGTGTCCACGTCGGCGGCGGTGAAGGTCTCGCTGGTGTTGTCGTTGAGGCCGATCATCGGGGTGACGGCGATCTTGCCGGCCGCGATCCCGTAGGTGTGCTCGAGGTTCTGCACCGCCTGGATCGCCGACTGCGCCATCTCGCAGCTGCCGGAGACGACGACGCAGACGCTGCTCGACGCGCTGCCGAAGTCCATCGTCATCAGGTTGATGACGTAGTTCTTCAGGCTGGAGCCGAGCACCGCCTCGACCACCTCGTTGCCGAGCGAGTTCACTCCGCCGTAGCTGCCATCGGACGCTCCGAGCGTGGCCAGCGTGAACGAGAACTGCAGGTTCGGGTACTCCGACTGCGCTCCCGCGGCCGCGGCGACCAGGTTCTGGATATCCGATTCGGACTGGCCGCCTTCGATGTCGAAGTCGATGCCGACCAGGTGCGGACTGGCGTAGGTAGCGATGAACGATTCCATGCCCGCCGTGGAGGCGCAGGTGAAGGTTCCGGCCTCGCCGCCGGTCGAGACCACGTAATTCAGGCCGGCGCTGTTGAGCTGCGGAACGTTCTCGGCCGCCCAGTCGGCACCAGAAACGCCGCCCCAGTTCTCGCTGCCGCAGGCTCCGGTCGCGAACGCGAGCGTGATCGCGGGCAGCTTCGGGACATAGGTCGATACCAGGCTGCCCGAGCCCACCACCGGCAGGTCGCTCCCTTCCACGGCCGACTGCATCTCGTAGGTGTTCCAGTTCATGTTGATGGTGACGTCCTTGTACGGGCTGAAGAGCAGGCCGCTCGCCGAGCCGGTACCTGACCCCGACCCTGAGCCGGATCCCGAGCCCGAACCTGAGCCCGATCCCGAGCCGCCGGTGCAGGAGCCGTCGGATGTCCACGGCTGTCCCGAGCCGCTGCCGCCGTTGTTGGTCGCCGGGTTGTTGCCCTGCGTCCACCAGTTGGCGGTGTAGTTGATCCCGGACTCGCTGGCCTGATTGCCGGCGGTGTAGACGGCAGTGGAACTCCACGCCGCGGCGCAGGTGGTGGACGCCTGCGCGGCGGGCCCGGAGGCCAGCGCGAGGAACGAGCCGCCGGCGGTCAGCCCGAGGGCCGAGCCAGCGATGAGAGCAGTGCGCAGAATCCGTCTTCCGACCTGCATGGACCCTCCAGGGGTAAGAGGAACTGAGGCGATCTGGCTCCCCCCGAGCCGGTAAAACGGTGTGGTCACTTTGTACGTCCGGAGCGTCGGGTCGTCAAGGCTTATTAATAGGAAACTTTCTAGTTAGTTTTTGGGCTGGGGTCGCGGAAGGATCTTGCGCCGGGACCGGCATGATCGGCGCGCTGGCGGGCAGTGCGAGTGGCTATGAGCGATCAGCTGTCCGTCACGGTCCGCAGCGAACGCGGTATCACGATCGCGGAGGTCACCGGGGATATCGACATGTCCACGGTGGCCGGCCTGCGGGAGCGCCTGCTCGGGCTGGCCGACAGCGGGCAGCCGCTGATCGCCGATCTGAACCAGGTCAGCTTCATCGACTCGGTCGGGCTCGGGGCCCTGGTCGGCGTGGCCCGACGGGCCGACGAGCGCGGCGGCAGCCTGCACGCGGTCTGCTCCCGGCCGCAGACCCGCAAGCTGCTGTGGCTGACCGGGGTGGATCGGCGTATCCCGCTCACCGACACCGTCGACGGGGCGCTGTCGCTGCTGACGGGCTCCCGCGACGACGACCCCGTCTAGTCGGCCGGAATCAGGCCTGGATCAGATGGTGAAGCTCAGGTTGCGGGCCGCGCGGTCGCCCAGCTTAGCGTTGCCGGTCCAGGTCACGAGGCCGGCGTCGATCTGCCGCTGCGGGTCGATCCGGCCCGCTGCGAGCTGGATGAAGGTCACTGTGTCGGTGATCAGCTCCACGTCCGGGTGCTCGACGTGGTCGACCGGCCTGGCTCGGCCGTCGACCACGACGGCCAGGTCGCGGGTCACCGGCCCGGTGAGGTGGAACACGATGCTGGTGCCGTCGGGCAGTCCGATCTTCTTGCCGACGATGTAGCCGATCGACCCCTCCACCTGGGCGAGGGCGATCTCCGCGCCCGGCCCGGTGTCGTCCGACGGCCAGCCCAGCGGAGTGCTGATGTCACGCTCGTGCACCCAGAAGTCGAAGATCCGGATCTCCAGGAACCCGCCGTAGCTGCGCGGCCCGATCGGCGTCCAGGACTGCCTCGCCAGGTCGGCCTCGGTCAGCCCGGCCAGGTCGGCCCGGCGGCGGGCGAAGATCTCGCTGATGGATCCCGCGAACGCCGTGTCGTCCAGCGCGGCCACCTCGTCGTAGTACGGGCCGACCCGGTCCAACGGCGGCGGGTCGCCCGCGGAGTCGGGCAGCCAGCCGGTCATCACCCGTTCCATCATCCCGAGATGGGCGATCACGTCGCGCATGTCCCACTCGGGGCACAGCGACCGCGCGTGCCAGCGGGCGGCGTCCATCCGGGCCGCCAGCGACTCGATCGCGTCGTAGCACTGCTCAAGGGCGGCCCGGGTGGTGGCCAGTCCGGTCACGGTCTCTCCTCCTGGATGGGGACCAGTCGCGTGCCACACGATAGGGCCGGCCGCGCATGGGTACGCTCCCAGTGTGGGTGACGCCCGGGCTGACATCATGGGGTTGTCCGACTACGTGTACCAGCGCACCCGAAGCAGGCTGGCCGGGCTGACCGACGACGAGTACTTCTGGGAGCCGGCGGCCGGCTGCTGCACGGTCCGCCGGACGGACTCCGGGGCCTATCGCGCTGATGACCCGGACCGGCCCGCCGCCGTCCTGCGTCCCGCCACCGGCGCCGGCCGGCCGCCCTTCACGACGATCGCCTGGCGGCTGTGGCACCTCGTCGAGACCTACGGCGGCGAGCGGAATCCGCAGTGGCTGGGAGTGCGGCGGCTGCCCGGCGGGTTCGAGCGGGATGACCCGGCGCCGGGCACCGCCGCCGAGGCCATGGCCGCCCTGGAGCGAGCGCACGCCTTCTGGCGGGACGTGCTCCAGGAGTTGCCGGAGGCTTCCTGGTGGGAGCCGCTGGGCCCGATCGCCGGTCCGTACGCCGAGGACGACAAGGCCTCGCTCGTGCTCCACCAGCTTGACGAGCAGATCCACCACGGGGCCGAGCTGGGCGTCCTGCGTGATCTGTACCGGCATAGCCGAAGGGACTCGCGGACGACGGCGGCATCCAGGGTGAGCGCCCGCTACGTTGCTGATGTACCTGAGGGAGGTTCTCTTCTCCCGCCCGGATAGGAGGCGCTGATCGTGAGCTCGGACCTGATCGAGCGGGCACTGCGGCGGTTCCTGGTGCTGGGCCAGGCGATGCGGCGTGACGCCGAGACGCTGCCGGTCAGCGTGGCCCAGAGTGCCGTCCTCTCGCGCCTGCGGGGCGGGCCCAAGACGGTCGGCGAGCTCGCCAGCGCGGAAGGCGTCAGGGCGCCGAGCATGACCCAGATCATCAACCGGATGGAAGAGGCGGGCTGGGTCACCCGGTCGGAGGGCCCGGTCAGGGGCCGGATGGTGCAGATTACCGAGGCGGGCCAGGCGGTCTCGGCCGCGGTGCGCGAGGAGCGCCGGGCGCGCCTGGCGAGACGTTTCGACGGGCTGTCGGCCGAGGACCTGGCGGCCCTTGAGGAGGTCCTCCCGGTGCTTGACCGGATATTCGGCGATCCCCTGAGCTACTGAGGCACCGCGGCCAACGGCGGGAAACGACCCCACGGCCGCCACTGCGCCCACTGACGACCGCGACCCGCGGTCCTCGGGCGGCCCGGCCATCCGAGGGCATAATCCAGACAGGTCACCCGTGTCGTGTGATGACTTCAGACCGGGCGGAGCGTCAGGGTTGAGCGGGACCCGCTACTTCGAGAGGAATCGGCACATGTCTTCAGCGGAGGCCTACGACATCCTGGTGATCGGCAGCGGGGAGTCGGGCAAGTACCTCGCCTGGACCATGGCGAGCGAGGGACATCGCACGGCGGTGGTGGAGCGCAAGCTGATCGGCGGGTCGTGCCCGAATATCGCCTGCCTGCCGAGCAAGAACATCATCCAGTCGGCCAAGGTCCGCTCGTTCACCCGGCGGGCGGCCGAGTTCGGGGTCGACCTGGAGTCGGCCAGCACCGACATGAAGGGCGTGCAGGCGAGGAAGCAGGCGATGCTCGCCGCCCTGCGGGAAGTGCACCTGGGCCGGTACCGGGCCAGCGGGGCCGAGCTGATCATGGGCGAGGCCCGCTTTACCGGCGAGCGCACGGTCGACGTCGAGCTGAACGACGGCGGGCGGCGGCAGCTCCGCGGCGAGCGGGTGTTCCTGAACTTGGGCACCCGCGCGACCATGCCGGACGTGCCCGGTCTGGCCGCTGCCCGGCCGATGACCCACATTGAGCTGCTTGACCTCGACCGGCTGCCGGAACACCTGATCGTCATCGGCGGCGGCTACATCGGGCTGGAGCTGTCGCAGGCCATGCGCCGGTTCGGCGCGCAGGTCACGGTCATCGAGGCGGGGCCGCAACCGCTCGGCCACGAAGACGCCGACGTCACCGCGGGCATCGTCGGGCTGTTCGGCGCCGAGGGGATCACCCTGCACCGCCAGACGAAGGTCCGCGCCGTCGACGGAGCATCCGGCCGGTCCGTGCGCGTTGTCGCCGACGGGCCGGACGGCGAGATCGCCATCGACGGGACCGACCTGCTGGTCGCCGTCGGCCGCACGCCCAACACCGGCGGCATCGGCCTCGAGCAGGCCGGCGTGCGGCTGACCGAGACCGGCTACATCGCCGTCGACGAGCACCTGGCCACCACCGCGGCCAACGTGTGGGCGATGGGGGACTGCGCGGGCAGCCCCCAGTTCACCCATGCCGCCTTCGATGACTTCCAGGTCGTGCATGACAACCTGTCCGGGGGCAGCAGGACCACCAGCGGCCGGCTGATCCCGTTCTGCATGTACACCGATCCGGAGCTGGCCCGGGTCGGGCTTAACGAGACCGAGGCCCGGCGCCTCGGCCTCGGCTACCGGCTGCTCAGCATGCCGATGGCCGCGGTCCTGCGGACCAGGACCATCTCCGAGCCCCGCGGGTTCATGAAGATGCTGATCGCCGCCGACAGCGACGAGATCCTCGGCTTCACCGCGTTCGGGGCCGAGGCGACCGAACTGCTGGCCGCCGTCCAGACCGCCATGGTCGGCCGCGTCCCGTACACAGCGCTGCGCAGCGCGATCTACACCCACCCGGCGATGGCCGAAGGGCTCACCTTCCTGCTCAGGAACACCCCCGTCCCCGGGTAGCCCCCGCAAACGCGGCCTCGCCCGCAAACGCGGCCTCGCCCGCTAGGCGGCGGCGTCGGTGCTCTCGGCGACGGCGGGGGACCGGCCCGGCGGCCCGGCGGTGGCCCGGAGGTAGCGGGTGACGGCGACGGCGGCCAGGCAGACGGCCAGCGCGATCACCCGGACCGTGCCCTCGCTCGGCCACGGCCACAGATGCGTGAGCTGGAGCCGCAGCGTGAACGGATGCGTGACCGCGTTCAGCGACAGGTAGATGACGACGCCGGTGCCGAGGAACGCGGCGGTCTCGGCCGCCGCCTGCACCAGGTTGCGGCTGGCGGGCCGCTCGGCGGGCTCGGCGGGCGGGCCGTTGCGCCGCTCGAGCTGCAGGTATTTGCTGACCACGAGCCCGACGATGGCGACCCCGAACGCCAGGGCGCCGGTCGTGTCGGTCCGCAGCCCGGGGATGGCGGGCCAGTACGGGTTCGCCTCGCCGCCGGTGAAGCTGGCCACGAGGGCCGTCCCTGCCCAGATCAGCACGGCGGTGTAGCCGAGGCCATAGGCCACCGATTCGACCACGAGCTTCCGCTGGTCCTGGCTCCTGGTACGCACAACCCACACTATAGGAAACCCGGGACGGTACCTTTGTGCGGCAGCCACGCTGACGGCGGCCGCCGCGGACACTCATAACCAGAGGAAGGGAGCAGCAGCATGGCAGCTGAGGTTACCGATGCCGACCTGGCGCACCTGCGCCGCTGCGTGGAACTAGCGGAAGAAGCGGTCGCGGCGGGCGACTTCCCGTTCGGATCGGTCTTGGTCGCCGCCGACGGGACGGTTGCCGCCGAGGAACGGAACCGCGAGGAGACCGAAGGGGACCCGACCAGCCATCCCGAGTTCGCGCTGGCGCGGTGGGCGAGTCTGAACATGACGCCGCCGGAACGAGCCGAGGCGACCGTCTACACCTCCGGCGAGCACTGCCCGATGTGCGCCGCCGCCCACGGCTGGGCGGGGCTCGGGCGCATCGTCTACGCGACCTCCTCCGAGCAGCTGACCGGGTGGCTGGCTGAACTGGGAGTCGGTCCTTCCCCGGTCCTGCCATTGGCGATCAACGCGGTTGTTCCCGGGCTGGCGGTCGCGGGCCCGGCCCCGCAGCTGGCGGCGGAGGTGCGCGAGCTGCATCGCCGATTCCGCTCGGCGCGGCGGTAAGCGTCGGCCGCCGGGTGACCGGGCGCCCGGCTGTCAGGTGGTGTAAACGCCGGTGGGCGCGTCGTGGTAGCCCTTCGCGCCGATGAGCCGCGCGAGCGGGCTCGACGGGTCCTCGCCCGCCTTGAGGGCGTCGAGCACCGAGCGGAAGTCATACCGGGGCGTCCAGCCCAGGTCGGCGCGGGCGCGGGCGTTGACGTAGACGCGGCCGACGGACGGGAACATCCGCCAGCCACGGCGGGCGTACTCCGCCTGGTAGTCAGGGAACAGCCGGCCCACGACCGAGGGCGCGTCGTTCCTGAGCGCGGTCAGGTCGGCGGGCGTGAACGGCGTCGTCGCGCTGAGGATGAACTTGCCGAACCCGATCCGCCCCGCCCGCTCCATCGCCAGCAGGTGCGCGTCGGCCACGTCGGCCACGTCGACCCGGCGGTACAGGTACTCGTTGGCCTTCACGTTCGCGTCGGCGTAGGCGGCGCGAACCTGGTCGTCGTCGTCGCCCTCGGGGAAGAACCGCGACGTCCGCAGGACGATGACGGGCAGGCCGTGCTCGGCGTGGACGAGCTCGCACAGATCCTCGGCGGCGGTCTTGGTGACGCCGTAGATGTTGCGCGGCCGGGGCGTCACCTCCTCGGTGATCCAGGCGGCCGGCTGCCCCGGCAGCGGGGTCAGCGCGCGGCCGAACGCGCTGGTCGTGCTGGTGAAGACGAAGCTGCCCAGGCGGGCCGCGGCGGCCTCCTCGAGCAGCGTCAGCGTGCCGCTGACGGTGGTGTCCACGAACGCCTGCTTGCCGTGCGAGCCGACGTGCGGCTTGTGCAGCGTCGCGGTGTGCAGGACGGCGTCGACGCCGGCCAGGCTCTCGCGGACGACGGCCCGGTCCGTGACCGACCCGACCACGGTGGTGTGCGGCGATGGCCTGGCGTCGAGCCCGGTCACCTTGAACCCGCGGTCTCGCAGCACCCGCACCAGGGCCTCGCCCAGGTGCCCGGAACTGCCCGTCACCAGCACTCTCGCAGCAGCCACGACGGCCAGCGTAGTTACGGTGATTGCCGGGCGGCAACGCGTTTTCCGCCCGGCCCGCCCGCGTCAGTCGTCGTGCGGCTGTTCGATCAGCTGGGCGATGTAGTGCTGCTCGCCGAGCAGCTCGAGCAGCCCGATCTGGGTCTCCAGGTAGTCGATGTGCTCTTCCTCGTCGCTGAGAATCGCCTCGAAGATGTTGGCGCTGGTCACATCGCCCACGCCGCGCATGTACTCGATGCCGCGCCGCAGCCGGTCCACCGCCTCGGTCTCCACCGCCAGATCCGCCTCGAACATCTGGCCGACGGTCTGGCCGATGCGCAGCGGGAACAGGCGCTGGAAGTTGGGCAGCCCGTCGAGGAAGAGAATCCGGTCGGCCAGGGTCTCGGCGTGCCGCATCTCGTCGATTGACTCGGCCCGGGTGTGCCGGGAGAGCTTCACCCAGCCGAAGTTCTCCTGCATCTTGTAGTGCAGGAAGTACTGGTTGATGGCCGTGAGCTCGGCTGTCAGCTGTTCGTTAAGGAACTCAAGTACCCGATCGTCTCCGCGCATACCAATACCCTAACCGTCTGTAATTGGCCAGGTGCGCTGACGCGTCGGGCGTGCCCGTCGCTCTCGCCGGTCAGGCGTCCTGCAGCGCCTTCAGCGGGCACGGCCGCGCGCGCTCGCCGATCATGTTCTCGATCCGGTCCCGGCACGTCCCGCAGCCGGTGCAGGCCCCGGTGGCGGCGGAGACCGCCTCGACCGTGGCGGCGCCGTTGTCGATCGCCGTGCTGACCCTGTCACTCGTTACCGCACGGCAGATACACGCGAACACGCCGTCGCCACTCCTCTCGCGGGGGGTTAGTGTGGTTAGGCTATCCTAACTTCGCCGTCGGCGAAACCCGGTCAGGAATCGAGAAGCGCAGACCAGCGGCCCGCCGGTAGCGTGAGCGGATGAAGACACGGACGACCGCTGGCGGCAGCCACGACGTGATCCGGGTGGTCGGCGCCCGCGTCAACAACCTCAAGGACATCAGCGTCGAGATACCGAAGCGCGCGCTGACGGTGTTCACCGGCGTCTCCGGATCGGGCAAGAGCTCGCTCGTGTTCGGCACGATCGCGGCCGAGTCGCAGCGGCTGATCAACGAGACCTACAGCGCCTTCGTGCAGGGCTTCATGCCGACGCTGGCGCGGCCCGATGTGGACGTGCTTGAGGGGCTGACCACCGCGATCACCGTCGACCAGCAGCGGATCGGGGCCGACCCCCGGTCGACGGTCGGGACCGTCACCGACGCCAACGCGATGCTGCGCATCTTGTTCAGCCGGCTCGGGAAGCCGCACATCGGCTCGCCGCAGGCGTTCTCCTTCAACGTCGCCTCGATCAGCGGCGCGGGCGCGGTCAAGTTCGAGCGCGGCGGGAAGACGGTCAAGGAACGGCGCAGCTTCAGCGTCACCGGCGGCATGTGCCCGCGCTGCGAGGGCCGGGGCACCGTCTCCGACATCGACCTGTCCCAGCTCTACGACGACAGCAAGTCGCTGCACGAGGGCGCGCTCACCATTCCCGGCTACACGACCGGGGGATGGGGCTACCGCCTCTACACGGAGTCGGGTTTCTACGACCCGGACAAGCAGATCCGCAAGTTCACCAAGAAGGAGCTCCAGGACCTGCTCTACCACGAGCCGGTCCGGATGAAGATCGCCGGCATCAACCAGACCTACGAGGGCCTGATCCCGCGGCTGCAGAGATCCATCCTGTCCAAAGACCCCGACGCGATGCAGCCGCATATCCGGGCGTTCGCGGACCGGGCGGTGGCCTTCACCAGCTGCCCCGAGTGCGGCGGCACCCGGCTCAGCGAGGCCGCCCGCTCGTCCCGGATCAACGGCGTCAGCATCGCCGACGCGTGCGCGATGCAGATCTCCGACCTGGCCGACTGGGTGCGCGGCGTCGACGAGCCGTCGGTGGCGCCGCTGCTGACGGCGCTCGGACAGCTCCTCGAATCGTTCGCGGAGATCGGGCTCGGCTACCTTTCGCTCGACCGGACGTCGGCCACGCTGTCGGGCGGCGAGGCGCAGCGGGTGAAGATGGTCGGCCACCTAGGCTCCTCCCTGACCGACGTCACCTACGTCTTCGACGAGCCCACGATCGGCCTGCACCCGCACGACATCCAGCGGATGAACGGCCTCCTGGTGCGGCTGCGGGACAAGGGCAACACGGTGCTCGTGGTCGAGCACAAGCCGGAGACGATCGTGATCGGCGACCACGTCGTCGACCTCGGCCCGGGGGCCGGCGCGGCGGGCGGCACCGTCTGCTTCGAGGGCACGGTCAAGGGGCTGCAGGCCAGCGGCACCGTCACCGGCCGTCACTTCAACGACCGGGCCGCGCTCAAGCAGACGGTGCGCGAGCCGGCCGGCCAGCTCGAGGTCCGCGGCGCGGCACTGCACAACCTGCGCGACGTCGACGTCGACATCCCGCTCGGGGTGCTCGTCGTCATCACCGGCGTGGCCGGCTCGGGCAAGAGCTCGCTGATCGGCGGCTCGGTGTCCCCGCGGGACGGGGTGATGACGGTCGACCAGGCCCCGATCCGCGGCTCCCGGCGGAGCAACCCGGCCACCTACACCGGGCTGCTCGACCCCATCCGCAGCGCGTTCGCGAAGGCCAACGGAGTGAAGCCGGCCCTGTTCAGCTCCAACTCCGAGGGCGCCTGCCCCAACTGCAACGGCGCGGGCGTCATCTACACCGACCTGGCGATGATGGCGGGCGTCGCCACCGTGTGCGAGGTGTGCGACGGTAAGCGGTTCGACGCATCGGTGCTCGAGTACCATCTCGGCCGCCGCGACATCAGCCAGGTGCTCGCGATGTCGGTCGCCGAGGCGGCGGAGTTCTTCGGCGCGGGCGACGCCCGCACCCCGGCCGCGCACGCCATCCTCGAGCGGCTGGCCGACGTCGGGCTCGGCTACCTGACCATCGGCCAGCCGCTCACCACGCTGTCTGGCGGCGAGCGCCAGCGGCTCAAGCTGGCCACCCACCTGGGCGACAAGGGCGGCGTCTACGTCCTCGACGAGCCGACCACCGGCCTGCACCTGGCCGACGTCGAGCAGCTGCTCGGGCTGCTGGACCGGCTGGTCGACTCGGGCAAGTCGGTGATCGTCATCGAGCACCACCAGGCGGTCATGGCCCACGCCGACTGGATCATCGACCTCGGCCCCGGGGCTGGCCACGACGGCGGCCTCATCGTCTTCGAAGGCACCCCGGCCGACCTGGTCGCCGCCCGCTCCACCCTCACCGGCGAGCACCTCGCGGCCTACACCGGCGGCTAACCCAGCCCGACCCCGCCAACGGCAACTAGGTCGCCGCGTCAACGCGTCACCACGTCACCAGGCCGGTTTCGCGCGGCCTGACGTCGAGGAAGTCGATGACCCGGCCCACGAAGCGATCGACGTACTGGAAGTGGGCGCCGTGGCCGGCGTCGGGGAGAAGCCACAGCTCGGCGCCAGCGATGTGCTGGTACAGGTAGTAGGAGTTGAGCGTCGGTATGACGATGTCGTCGCTGCCGTTGACGATGAGGGCGGGCTGGGTGATGCCGTCCAGGTAGCCGAAGTCGTCCACCGGCGCGGTCGTCCACCCCGTCGCCGCGGCACGGTGCGCCGCGACGGTCTCGAGGCTGACCGGGAGGTCGCGGTCCTCGGTGCGAACGTGGATGCGGGCGAGGAAGTCACGGCCGGCCGCCTGGCTCTCCTTCGACGGCGAGAACATGATCGGCAGCCACATGTCGTCTCCGAGCTCGTCCCGCTGGCCGAACAGGGGGCCGACATAGGGCTCCTGCGCGGCCAGGTGGCCCGCCCCGCGGGGACCGGTGCCCACCAGCACCAGACGGCGCACCAGGTCCGGGTTGGCCGCCGCGACCAGCTGGGCGACCTCGCCGCCCATGGAATGGCCGAGGATGTCAACGGCCGACAAGCCGAGGCCCTCGATGAAGCGGGCGGTATCAGCCGCCATGCCATCGACCGTGCCGGGCGCGGTG
>Ga0302311_10006270_pt1 | contig 12360 bp, 16 predicted proteins | sample III_Palsa_N1_3_FD_200449 | JGI IMG/M metagenome (GOLD analysis project Ga0302311, IMG submission 200449) | Peat permafrost microbial communities from Stordalen Mire near Abisko, Sweden - III_Palsa_N1_3 | ecosystem: Environmental > Terrestrial > Soil > Palsa > Peat permafrost | place: Sweden... | reverse complement strand
CCCGTACGAGGGCCGGGGAGGCCCCGGGCCCGGAAGCGGTCAGGCTTCCGGGCCGGCGGGGCCGGTGCTCAGTGGCCGTTGGACACGGGGTCGGCGGCGGGGGCGGGGATGACGATGGGGATGCCGCCCGGGTCGGCTTTCGCGAACGCGGCTGAGGGCGTCCCGTTCACCGGGACGGGTGCGAGGGGTGCTCCGGTCGGAGCGGAGGCGGCCAGCGGGGTCGCGGCCGCGGCCTCGCGGGCGAGGAAGGAGCCGAGTTCGCCGATGGTGCTCATCAGGGGTGCGGGGAAGACGACGGTGGTGTTCTTGTCGACGCCGATCTCCACCAGGCTCTGCAGGTTCCGCAGTTGCAGTGCCAGCGGGTGGGCCATCATGGTGTCGGAGGCGTCGCCCAGGGCGGCGGCGGCCATGGACTCGCCCTCCGCGTTGATGATCTTCGCCCTCTTCTCCCGCTCGGCCTCGGCCTGGCGGGCCATCGCCCGCTTCATGCTGTCCGGCAGCTGAATGTCCTTCAACTCCACCAGCGTCACCTGAACACCCCACTCAACCGTGGAGACGTCGAGGATCTCGCGGATGTCCTTGTTGATGGTGTCGGTCTCGGACAGGGTCTCGTCCAGGGTGTGCTGACCGACGACCTTCCGCAGCGTGGTCTGCGCGATCTGGTCGATCGCGGCCTGGACGTTCTCAATCGCGACGACGGACTTCACCGCGTCCACGATCCGGAAGTACGCCACGGCCGACACGTCCACGCTGACGTTGTCGCGGGTGATGATGCCCTGCGACTGGATCGGCATGGTCACGATCCGCAAGGAGACGCGGTGCAGCACGTCCACGAACGGGACGATCACCCGCAGTCCGGGATTCCGCGCTCCTCGAACCCGCCCCAGTCGGAACAGCACTCCGCGCTCGTACTGCCGCACCACCTTCAGCGACATCGCGGCAGCGATCACGACGACGGCGAGAACAGCGATAACAACGACGATCAGGACAGCCATGATGCGCCTCGGTCCAGCTTGCGGGTGGATTGGGCACAGGCGACTACCGCGACGGACCGCGCGACTGCCGCGGTAGTGGATCCGTGGCGCCTCAGCACGGGTGCGTGGCGGTGGCCGGCACTGCGCGGCACAGCAATCACGGACGTCGTCCCGGCAACTGCGTCCGGGCAGGCGAGCGGTCTGGAAAATTGCATCGCCAACCCCTTCAGACGGTCACAGGGGAGATTCCCTGAGTTCCGCAGGGTCCAGGCGAAACGGAACGCGAGCGCAACACCCGGAGGCTTCCGGGTGGCATACCCAACGCCGTACTGCCAGTCAACGCCCGGGAGCGGCGCCTGTCAACGCGACCACACCACCGCAGCACTGCATAAACACACCCTGGCCTGCGGCTTTACACCCAGAGACCAGGTCCGTGCCAGGAACTGCGCTCGTTCCTTCATGGCACAGGTCCGGGCACCTCCGCTAAGCGGAGCAGCCTCGGTAGAGCATGGTGCTCAGACTCCCACAGCGCCGAGCAGGGAACCGACACCATAGGTGACAGCCATGGCCAGTGCTCCCCCGACGACGTTGCGCACGACAGCGGGCCACTTCGGGGCATGCCCGATAACGGAACTGACCCAGCCGCACACGGTCAGCGCGACCAGTACCGCGGCAACAGTGGCACACAGCCTTGCCGGGGCCGGGATCAGCACCATCGCCAGCAGCGGCAGCAGTGCACCCAGAGCGAAGGAGACGGAGCTCGCGGTGGCGGCGTGCCAGGGGTTGGTGAGCTCGTCGGGGTCGATACCCAGCTCCGTCTCGGCATGGGCGCCGAGCGCGTCGTGCGCGGTCAGCTCGACGGCAACCTCGCGCGCCAGGGCCGGGTCCAGACCCTTGGCCTCGAACAGGCCGGTGAGCTCCGTGAGTTCCGCCTCAGGGGTGTCAGCGAGCTCGTCGCGCTCCTGATTCAGGGCGGCCTGCTCGGAATCACGCTGGCTGCTCACCGAGACGTACTCACCGGCCGCCATGGACAGCGAGCCGGCCAGCAGCCCGGCCAGTCCGGCCGTCAGCAGTGCCGTGGCCGAACTGGTTGCCCCGGCGACGCCGATGACCAGACCAGCGGTGGACACCAGCCCGTCGTTGGCCCCCAGCACCCCTGCCCGCAGCCAGTTCCGGCGAGTACCCCCGCCGTCGTGGTGCGGCTCATAGTGACCGCCAACGGGAGTGCTCTGTCCACTGGTCATCCTTCAAGTCTCCCCCTGACACCTGCTCCAGGCGCAGGACCCGCCGCCGGTCCGAACCCAACCATCACACCCCTGGCCTCGCAATCGGACTCAGCCACTCCCCTAGGACATGCCTTGGCCCTTGCTCCAACCGGCTGGTGGCGCTCGGCAGCGACGCTTCGCGCGTCCGCCAAGGGCCAGCTCCGCAGGCCCGGCTCCCGGAGCGGGCCGAGCGCCGATGGCCTCACCAGCCGCAGCATGGAGTCGCCGACCGACCTGTGAGGTGCGTCATGGACACGGCCGGGTGGCCGACAGTTCGCGTGTGACACGGCGCTCTGTTGCCCGCAGCGCACGCCGGTATCTGCGGGCAACGGTGTGCCTGGGCCGATAGGCCTTACACGGCTCTGCGGTAGAACCACACGCCCAACGGAGCGAAGACCGCCACGATCCCGACGTCCCAGGCGAGTGCCTGCCACACCGCGCTGGTGGCCGGGCCGCCCAGGACCAGGATCCGCACCGCCTGCGCGGTCTGCGACACCGGCTGGTGGTTCGCGAAGGCCTGGAGCCAACCGGGCATGGTGTGTACGGGGACAAACGCAGAGGAGGCGAAGACGAGCGGCGCGAGCACCGGGAAGGCGGCGGCCTGAGCGGTCTCCGGGTCGCCGACCGCCATGCCCACCACAGCGAAGATCCACGACATCGCGAAGCCGAACGCGAGCACCAGCAGCACACCGCCCAGGAACGCCAGGACACCGGCGTGGATCCGGAAGCCGAGGGCGAAGCCGACCCCGGTCATCAGCGCCACCACGAAGACGTTGCGCGCCAGGTCGGCCGTGGTCCGGCCGACCAGCACCGCGGAGCGCGCCATCGGCAGCGAGCGGAAGCGCTCCATCAAGCCGGTCTGCATGTCCGTGGCCAGCCCGATCGCCGTGTTCATCGAGCCGAAGACCGCGGTCTGCACGAAGATCCCTGGGATCAGGAAGTCGACGTAGGAGACCCCGGGTGGCAGCGACGGGCCGACCACTCCACCGAAGACGTAGCGGAACATCAGGACGAAGACGAGCGGCTGGATGGTGGAGAACACCAGCAGCCGCGGAACCCGACGCAGCGCGATGAGGTTGCGCCAGGCGACTGCGAGGCCGTCGCGGACGGTGGCGGCGATCCGGCGGCCCGGCTGCCCTGCGGCGTGGGTGTGCGGGGCGGTGGTCGTGGTCACGGTTTGCCTCCGGTGTTGGCGGAGTCGGTGGTGGGGCCGGTCTGTGTGCGGTGTCCGGTGAGGGCGAGGAACACGTCGTCGAGGCTGGACTCGCGCACGGCGACGGTGCGCGGGACGAGTCCGTCGGCCTCCAGAAGGTTCAGGATGCCGCGCAGCAGTCCGGAGGCATTCCGGGGGGACAGCCTGAGCCGCGTGCCCTCGACCTGCGGAGTCTCTCCGAGTCGTCCCGCGATGACGTCTGCCGCCTTCACCGCGTCGCTCTGGTCGTCCATGTCCAGTTCGATCACGGTGTTGCCCAGGTGGGTTTTGAGGGCGGCGGGGGTGTCGTCGGCGATGACCCGTCCCTCGTCCACGACGACGACCCGCTCGGCCAGCTGGTCCGCCTCCTCCAGGTACTGGGTGGTCAGCAGGACGGTGGTCCCGTCGCTCACCAGCTCACGAATCAGCTCCCACAGGGCATTACGGCTCTGCGGGTCCAGGCCGGTGGTCGGCTCGTCCAGGAAGAGCACCGGCGGTTCGGGTACCAGGGCCGCGGCGACGTCGAGGCGCCGCCGCATCCCACCCGAGTAGGTCCGCACGGGGCGGTCGGCGGCCGCTGCGAGGTCGAAGCGCTCCAGCAGTGCGGACGCCCGGGGCCGGACCCGCGAACGGGGGAGCTGGGTCAGCCGGCCGATCAACCGCAGGTTCTCCCGCCCGGTCAGGTTCGGGTCCACAGCCGCGTACTGGCCGGCCAGCCCGATCAGCCGCCGAACCGTGGCGGCCTCCCGCACCACGTCGTGCCCGAGCACCTCGGCGCGGCCTGCGCTCGGGTGCAGGATCGTCGTCAGGATCCGGATCACGGTGGTCTTTCCCGCACCGTTGGGGCCCAGCAGCCCGAAGACCGCGCCGGGACGCACCTCGAAGTCCACCTGGTCCAGGGCGACCAGCGATCCGAAGTGCTTGCTGAGACCGACGACCTTGATGGCGGGCCGTTCCATGGGCCACCTCTCACTCTACGTGACGGTTTACTCCTGGCCGACCTCACTGGGCCCTTCCATTCTGGCCTCGCGCCGTCCTTGCCGCAGCGGCGGCCGAGGCCCGGGTCGGTCAGGCGCTCCCGACGCGGTTGCCGGTCCGCTCGACGGTGAGGTCGAGGAAGTGGGTCGGGCAGGAGATGCAGGGGTCCTGATTGCGGACAGGGTGCGGGTCGAGGGTGCAGCGGTGGTGGAGCAGACCGCGCGTATCCTCCGTCGCGCCGTGGCCTGTCTTGGCGCGGGGGGCGTCGAGGTTGAAGTTCATCCCGACGGTCTGACAACGAACTTGGCCGAGGCCGGGTCGATGAACACAGCGGGCACATGGCTTTTGCGCCGTGTCACCCGACCTGCGGCCCCCTGACACGGCCCATGGGCCGGCACCGGCTGGAACCGCGACGCGGAGCGTCCCCGCGACGCCACCAAGACGCGGCACTGGGCGTGGCAGCGCCAGTCCCGGTTGCGGTGCTGTTCAGCGATGGCCCGGTGTCAGGACCGCCATGCTCTCACAGGACGCCAACAGGATCCTCAGTTCCCCCAGCAGCCTTGCGTTGATGATGTGTTCGGGCAAACCGAGTGTCCGCGACACCGACGCGCAGGTTCGGTTGCCCAGGAGGTAGAGGGCCAGCTCCAACCGGTCCAGCGGGGCGGCGCCGACCGGACACTGCGCTGACGAGAGCCGACGGTCACAGTGCTTGCGCCAAGGTGAACGGCTTGTGATGCAGGTGTCGGCCGGCGGGGCGGCCAGCACCTCAGCCATTGCCTCGGCGACGATGGCCGGCTCGTCCGTCATCAGGGTGGCCAGCGCGTGGATGGCTGCCAGGTGACGGTCACACCAAGTGATGATCAATTGCCGTCGCCTCCGGAGTTCCCGTTCCCGGAGCTCTGATGCAGGAAGCTGATCACCGGACCCAACGGCGAAGACGCTCACGGTTGGTGAGGCTGGTGCGAGAGGCGCCCTTGGCTCCTGGACGCTGGGGGTTCTCGAAGGTGACGGTGCCGTCCGGATCGCTTCATCCATGACCGGTCCCCGCTGCGGTTGGGTCCGGTGTGATGCCGGACTGAACGCACGTCGGGGTCTGGGACGTCGGATGGCCAACAGTAGTCCGGTCCGTGAGCCAGTGCTAGGGTGCCTGCAAACGCGAGGACCTCGGGATGGAAAGCCCCCTTACCCCCCTTGCGGACCGGTTGGGCGTCTAAACTGCTGGGAAACCACCCTGGCCCCCGGTGGCGGCAGACGGTTACTCGCAGCCACCCCGTGCCGGGCCCCGGCAGAACGGGGACCTGCACCGCTCAAGGGTGGTGATCCAGTGATGGAAGCAGCAGACAGCGCACGACCCCGGCGCCCCCGCATCCAGCCCGGCTCAACGGAGATGAGGCTCGCGACGCCGTGTCTGGGGTCGCCGTATGCCCCAGCGCGCGGATATGCCCGGGCAAGGACCCTCGACGACGTAACCGTCGTAGAACTCCACGGGGAGATCGACATCGCGACGGTGCACCTGGTCGCCTCGGTCCTGGACGCCGCCACCGCCGCGAAGCATCCACGGGTGCTGGTCGACTTCGCCGCCGTCACCTTCATCGACTGCAGCGGCCTGGGCCAGATCGCCCGGGCCTGGAGCCGAGCCCGGAATCGTAGTGGCCGTCTCGCTCTGGCCTGCACCAGTGTGCGCACGCTACGTGTCCTTCGCGCTGCGGGCCTGATACCGGCCATTCCTGTCATGATGCCCGAGGCAGCGCCGCTGCGACCAGGGTGCTGCGCATCATGAAAGCCGCCCTTCACTGCGCCCGAAGGAGTACGTGATGTCCGGCAACCGGGCGGCACGGATCGCGCTGCTCGTCGCCGAGGAGGCAGCCCGGCGCGGTAGACCGCTCAGCCTGGTCGATGTCTGCGCCAGTGCAGTAGCGGCTCTGCCCATCGGCGGTGCCGGGGTATCGGCGATGTCACCGACCGTGGTCAGCTATCCGCTGTGCAGCACCGACGCGGCCAGCGAGCAACTGCTGGAGCTGCAGCTGACGCTGGGCGAGGGGCCCTGCGTGGACGCCTTCGCGCGCGGATCGACCGTGTGGGCACCCGACCTGAGCGCCGACGAAGCCCAGGGAAGGTGGCCAGTGTTCGCACCGGCCGCTGTGGATGCCGGCGCCCGAGCGGTCTACGCGTTCCCGCTGCAGATCGGTGCGATCAGCCCTGGCGTGCTCGATCTGTACTCCCAGCTGCCCCTGGTGCTCAGCGCTTCGGAGCTGACCGAGGCGATGGCGTTCGCCGACTGCGCGACCCTGGTCCTGTTGAACACGCGAGCGGCGGAGCGCGAGGGAATCGCGGCCGGGTTCGATGGGGGTCTGGGCGGCTACCGCGCGGAGATCGACCAGGCCACCGGCATGCTGACCGGACAGATCGGCGTCGGTATCGAGGAGGCGTTCATCCGACTGCGCGCCTACGCCTACGCCCAGGACCGCCGCCTGTCAGAAGTCGCTGCCGACGTGGTCAACCGCCGCCTGCGCTTTCCCCCGGACCCCGGACCCGATCCGGTACCGAACGCGATCAGCGACGCGCCCTGACCAGGAGATCCGACCGAGGTCGGATCACAGCACGCAGTCCAGCTCACGCCGAGCGGGGCTATTCTCGAACAAGGGTGACCGCCATGGATGACCAACTGCTCGCCAAAACCTTCGTCGAATTGGCCGACAATCTCGTCGCCGACTTCGATCTCATCGACTTCCTCCGCCTGCTGACCGACCGCTGTGTGGCGGTCCTGGGCGTGAGCGCGGCCGGCGTCCTGCTCGCGGACCGCAACGGCGAGCTCAGGGTCATGGCCGCCTCAAGTGAAGAAGCCCGCCTGCTGGAACTGTTCCAGCTCCAGAACGACGAGGGCCCCTGCCTGGAGTGCTTCCACACCGGTACCGCGGTCACCGTCCCCGACCTGAGCACCCAGGCCGGACGCTGGCCCCGCTTCGTCGCCCAGGCCCAGCGCACCGGATTCACTGCGGTCCAGGCCCTGCCGATGCGGCTGCGGGACGACGTCGTCGGCGCCCTGAACCTCTTCTCCAGCGGCCCCGAGCTGTCTGATCCGGCCGCCGTCCCACTCGGCCAGGCCCTGGCCGATGTCGCCACCATCAGCCTGCTGCAGCAACGCTCCACCGAGGCCAGTACCCTGCTCAACGAGCAACTGCAGACCGCCCTGAACAGCCGGGTACTGATCGAGCAGGCCAAGGGCAAACTCGCGGAACGCCTCGACATCGACATGGAACAGGCATTCACCGCCCTGCGCGGCTACGCCCGCAGCCACCAGCGACGCCTGTCCGACCTTGCCCTGGACTTCGTCAACGGCACCGATTCCCTCGGCGACCTCGTCCCGTGAACAAGGCTCCCGACATCGACTCCGCCCCACCTCACCCCCGCTGCTAGGAACCGTGCCCTGACACGACCCATCCTCAACCGAGGGTTGACGAGCACAACCATTTCACCGCGGCCCCGACGCGGGTCAGCCGCTAGTCACCATGAAGCTCGGGAACATGCACGGAGCTGCGGACCTGATCCAACCGAGCGAGAATCCCCATCAGATTCTGGTACTCGGCTTGTCCCAGTGCCGATTCTCCCAGGAACGCCAGTCGTGGCAGCGTCCAGGCGACCCCCAGAGGCAGGGGCGGTCGGCCCCCGATTCAGTGCTTCGAGCCTCGCACGACGACCACAGGGCAGTGGGCGTACAGGGTGCACTGGTGGCCGACCGAGCCCAACAGCATCCTGTTGAACCCGCCCTGCCCCCGGCTCCCGACGACCAGGAGCGAGGCTTCCTCCGCTGCCTGGAGCAGCACTCCCGCCGGGGTTCCGTACTCCACGACGGTCGAGATCCTGGCGGCTTGTTCGGCTCCGACGGCCTTCTCGACGGTAACGGCCAGTTCCTGGCGGGCGAGATCTATCTTCGGCCGGTCCCAGGCCATGACCGCCTTGAGTGCGCCGCCCGTCAGATCCGCCTGCCGCGCTGCCCAACGGAGAGCCTCCTGGGACGATTCGGAGCCGTCGACCCCGGCAACGATCCTTTGTCCAGGGTGCTGAACCTCGCTCATGATCTCTCCTCCTGGAATCGCTCTCCGACGGTCCCGACCCGATGGGCCCGGGTCGCTGCACCACCCAGGCTGTGGTGGTGAGCGGTCCGGGGGCAACCATGGCTGGTCCTTCCCTGGGGCCGGGTTGTTCCTTTCCTTCCATGGTGCGCCGCAGCCGGCCCCGGCGACGGCGGACTGACGGCCCCTGTCAGGGGCCGGGTGGCCCATAGCCGCACGCCAGGTGATGCGCGAGGCTACTTGGGCACGGCGCACGCCGTGCAGGAGGTGATCGTCGTGAGCGCGAACCGAAGGCATCCGGGCGGGACCGCCACCAATACGTCCGATCCTGGCGGCGGTCTCGCCCGCAGGATCGAGCTGCGGCGCAAGCAGCTGGGGCTGACCCACGAGGACCTGGCGACCCGGGCCCGGATGGCGCCACGGTACCTGGAGTACCTCGCGAGCACCGGGACCGATTTCGATCCGGACGGATTCCACCGGGTGGCCACGGCACTGGAGCTGAGCTCCGAGGAGCTTCGCGACGGACGCGCGGACGAGCCGCCGGGGCAGCGCCCGGCCGCTCCCTGTCCCGGTTCTATGAAGCTGTACCCGCGCGAGTGCTGGGACCGGCTGGCTACCCACGGCATCGGCCGAATCGGCCTGGCCACGCACGCGGGACCTGCCGTCATTCCCGTCAACTACAGCGTCGACAGCCGCACCATCGTTTTCCGGACTTCTTCCGACAGCACGACCGCCGAAGCCCTGGACACCGAGGTGGCCTTCGAGGTCGACCACATCAACGAGCACCTGAGTGAAGGCTGGAGTGTGCTGATCGTCGGCAGCGCGGAACGCGTCAGCAAACCGGAAACGGTGCTGCGGTTGGCGGACGAGCCCGGTGCGACACCATGGGCCGGCGGCAAGCGCGACCTGGTGGTCCGCATCATCCCCACCCGGGTCACCGGCCGACTCATCTACGCGGCATGACACCGCCCCCCGGGCAAGGACCTGGGACCGGTCGCCCACGCTGTAATCCACCACTCCAAGGCCCCGTCGCGGTCGTGCCGCACGAGGGCCTTGTGGACGGCCTCCGCCAGGACCTGCGCGGCGACCTCGGCATATCCGTGGTCCTCCACCGGCGCGGTTCCGCCGTAGACGGTGGTGGGCTGCCAGGTGATCACGGCCCGCACACCGGACCCGTTCACCCTGGCCCACCACCTACAGCCTCGTATTCGGTACCGGCCCGATCGGCCTGGGCTTCCGCACCCCCGCCCTGCTGGTGTCACCGTTCAGCGCGGGCGGCTTCCGCTACTCGGGGACGCTGGACCACACCTCGGTGCTGCGCTTCATCGAGACCCGGTTCGGGGTGGAGGTGCCCAACCTGTCGGCCTGGCGGCGCGGTGTCACCGGTGACTTCACCGGGCGTTCAACTTCGCCGCCGCACCGGTCACCGCCTTCCCGACACTGCCGTCGGTCTCCCTGGGCGACACCTCCACCGCCGCCCAGGCCGTGCTCAACGCCCTCGCCGGGACGCTGGACGTGGGCATCCCGTACTCGCTGCCGGACAGCAACAGCATGCCGGTGCAGGAGACCACGCCGATCCGCCCCTCGGTGCCCTGAGCGGGCGGCGGCTACCGCAGCTGCTGCTCCCAGTCGGCGGGCACCTTCCCGGCCGGGCCGGGGGTGGGCTGGGACGCCGGGTGCGAGGTGGGAGCGGCCAGCGCGGGGCCGTCGTAGTACTCCTCGGTCTCGGTGTTCCAGAACCAGTCCTCGCCCGGTTCGAAGCTGGTCAGGAAGGGGTGCCCGGCCTCGCGGGCGTGACGTGACGCGTGCTGTGACGGCGAGGAGTCGCAGCAGCCGATGTGTCCGCAGGCGGCGCAGCGGCGAAGGTGGAACCACCAGCCGGTGCCCGCGCCCGCCAGGCAGTCGGCGCAGCCGTCCCCGCTCGGCGGTACGCCGGGATCGATGCCTGGTATCCGCTGCTCGCTCATGTGCTCCTCCTCGGCCTGTTCCGGTCCCCGGTTCGGGGACCGCTGTTCCATGATCTGCCGGACCGCCCGGCCGCGCGCGCCGTCCGGCACGATCGGCCGTCATCGGCCTCATTCGTCGGCCCTCAGCCGTCGGCTCTCAGCCTCGGGTCGGTGATGCCGCCCGGGCATTCCCGTTCGGGCGGCCAGCCGGCCAGCTCGGCGCCCGCCCGGTAGGAGCTGTCGAGGAAGTCCAGCGCGGTCTGCCACGGGTCCGCCGCCGCCCGGACGTCCTCGTACATCAGCACCGCCAGGTGGGAGCCCCGGCTGGGGTTCCACCTGGCCGCCGGTGGCCGCAGCGGGCGGTCGGCCAGGCCGGGGGGCTCGGGCGCGGTGTAGGAGTAGAACGCCGGGGCGGACACGGTGTCGTCGCCGAACCAGAACCCGGCGCTGATCACCTCGCGCGAGTACGCCTCGCGGGTGACCGGGTCCGCGTCCGCGCCGGGCGCGACGACCCGGTCGGAGAAGCGGGTGACCGCCAGGTCGAAGGTGTGCCAGAAGTGGTGCACCGGGCTGGTCTTCCCGGAGTAGCCGGCGGCGAACTGCTCCAGCAGCAGCGCGACCTGGCTCAGGATCCACCAGTACCGGGTGACCGCCTCGGGGTCGTAGGCGCGGTGCTCGTCGTCGTCGGCGAAGCCGCGCCCGGCGTCCGGCAGGTCGTAGGGGTGCGGCAGGGCCGGTTCGACGTCGATGCCGAGCGAGGCCAGTGCCGCCATGGTGTCCGTGTAGAACCGGGCGACGGAGTGCCCGGCCAGCGGGAAGGACACCTCCCGGCCGGAGAGGGTGCGCACCACCAGGCGGTGGGCGACCAGGTCGAAGTCGATGCTGAAGGCGTCGCCGTCCCGGGTGGGGCCCATCGGGCGGGTGGTGAGGCCCTGGCCGGTCAGGTGGAACGGCACGTTCCACCAGTGGTTCCGGCGCGGGCTGCCAGCCAGCCGGACCTTTCCGACGATCTGCGCGAACCGGTGCAGGGTCTCCTTGGTGTCGCGCCAGGACTCCAGCGGCAGGGAGGGAAACAGTTCCACGGTGCTCTCCGGGATGCGCTCGCGGCGGACGGTCGGTCGCCCCCGCTGACGCCCACCCTTCCCCGCCGGTGTCCCCCCGGCAACCGCAGCGCCGCCGGGGACCGCCTTGGCAGCCGTGGCCCGTGCGCTGCCCGAGTGAGATCAGTTAGTCGTCGATTTGGATTGGGTACAGAGTATTGCTGCTCGGTCCCACGAGCGGCCCGACGCCCAAATGAGCCAGCTGGCTGCGTTCTTGGCGCTGTCTCCTCGGGTCTCAAACAGGAGGGTCCCTGGTGAATCAGAAATCACCTCGCAGTATCGGATTGAAGGCCGTGGGCCTGATCTCGGTGGGCGCACTCGCCGTAGTCTCCGGCGTTCTTCCCACTACGGTTGCAACCCGCTGACGCGATCCGGTCGAATCACGTGACCGGCGGCGGCGGTGGGGGCGGCGGCGTAGGTGGTGGCGGCGGATATGTCATCGGCGTGCCGGGGCCGCAAGGTCCCCGGGGCCCGATCGGTCCCCGAGGCCCGGTCGGTCCGCAGGGTCCGATCGGTCCGCAGGGCACGCAGGGTGCGCAGGGTCCGCAGGGTGCCCAAGGGGTGCCTGGGCCTGCCAACGGGGCGCAGAGCGTAGCGGTGGTGAGCGGAGTCGTGTCCGCGAACACACAGGGGACTGTCATGTGTCCGACGGGCACATACGCCACCGGTGGTGGCGTCCGCCCCACGGGCGCCGCCGGAGTCGTCATGGAGCAATAGTCAATACCTGTGGATCCGTCGTTGTTCAGCGGTAGCGCGTGATTCCACCGAGGTCGGGGAGCTCGTCCTCGAAGTCGCATGCGGCAACGGCGTCGAGGCCGCGGTTCCATGCGGC
>Ga0302311_10006267_pt1 | contig 12364 bp, 9 predicted proteins | sample III_Palsa_N1_3_FD_200449 | JGI IMG/M metagenome (GOLD analysis project Ga0302311, IMG submission 200449) | Peat permafrost microbial communities from Stordalen Mire near Abisko, Sweden - III_Palsa_N1_3 | ecosystem: Environmental > Terrestrial > Soil > Palsa > Peat permafrost | place: Sweden... | reverse complement strand
GGGCGGGCTCCGGCTCGGGCGTTTCCTGTGCCTCACCGAGTACGACGCTTCGTTCGGGCTGCCGGTGATTTTCCCTCCGGACCAGCCCCAGCACATCTTCCCGGAAGTGGTGTCCGATGCCGGGTGGCGTCAGTTCCGGACGGCAGAGACCGAGAAGTACGCGCACGTCACCTTCTTCTTCAACGGCGGGCGGGAAGTCGTCTTCCCCGGCGAGGAGCGACTGCTCGTACCCTCCCCGCGCGACGTGAAGACGTACGACTTGAAGCCGGAGATGAGCGCGGTGCCCGTCACCCAGGGCCTGGTCAAGCAGGTGACGTCCGGTGACTTCGACTTCCTTCTCGTCAACTACGCCAATCCCGACATGGTGGGACACACCGGGATTCTTCCGGCGGCGATGAAGGCCGTCCAGACGGTGGACAGCTGCCTCGGTGCGCTGGGCGATGCCTGCGCGCGCAGCGGTCACGTGCTCGTCGTCACCGCGGACCACGGCAATTGCGAACAGATGCGGGACGCCAAGACGGGGGAGCCCCACACCTCCCACACCCTCAACCCGGTGCCCTTCCACCTCATCCACCCCGACTTCCGCGGCGCCGCCTTCCGCACTGGCGTGCTCGCCGACATCGCCCCCACCCTCTTGCGGGTGATGGGACTTCCGCAGCCGAAGGAGATGGACCGGCTCGGACTCTTCCCGTGAGACGCCGCATTTCACCTGAGGTGCGGTGGACCCGGGGTGCCGAGGGGGGAAGGCCGGGCCTCCTCCGTGGGTTGGTTGGGCTCGGACGCCTCTCCGTGAGTATGAGAGAGGGGCTGCAAGCACCACCCGGATGATTCGCCTCCCTCTCGCCCTCCTCGTCCCCCTCCTCGCGGCAGCGACTCCGGCGGCCGACCCCATCGCCCAGGCCCTGGCCGAGCGCACGCGGGAGGCCACCGCCGCCGCCTCGTCTCCCACCGGGACCGCGGCGCTGCTTCGGCTCGACGAGCTTCGCGACTACCTCACTGACTCGGGCGCAGTCGACCGCACCCTGGAGCAGGTGGCGTCGAGCCCGACGACGGACGCCTTCACGAGGACCAGCGCGCGGCTCCTGTTGCTCCAGTCGGCCCGCGACCGAGCACAGCTCTCCCTCGCGCGCACGCAGTCCACCGCCCTGGGCTTCCTCCAGTCGGTGTACGTGCTGGGAAGCTTCGAGAACGAGGGAAAGTCCGGCTGCGACACGGACTTCGGCCCCGAGGCCTCGCTCGACCTCACCGCCTCCTACCCGGCCAAGGGACAGAAGGCGCACTGGCGCCCCCTCACGCTGCGGGCGCTGGACGGCGCCGTCGACCTGGCCGCGGTGCTGCATCCAAACCGTTCCGTGGTGGCCTATGCGCTGGCCCTCCTCGAGGAGTCCAAGCCTCGGCGGGTGACGTTGGGCCTCGGCACCTCGGGCGCCTTCCGACTCTGGGTGAACGGCGAGAAGGTGGCCTCCGACGACGCCTACCACCCGGCCCGGGTGGACCAGGCCCGGCTGTCGGTGCAGCTACGTCGCGGGGTGAACCGTCTTCTTCTGAAGGTGTGCCAGGACGGCGCCGTCCCCTTGGGCTTCTTCCTGCGCGACGAGGCGGGGCTCGCCCGGGCCATCCAGCCCAAGACGCTTCCGCCCCTGCCCCCGGGTGCGGCACCGAAGCCCGTCCACCTGCCCACCCTCACCTCGCGCCTGGAAGCCCTGGCCGCCTCGCACCCGGCCGACGCGTCACTCCTCGGAGACGCCGCAGCCATCTTCGCCGCCGCACGCGGTTTCGATGAGCTTCAGCACGCCGCCGCCGTGTACGCGGCCAAGGCCGCGGCGCTGTCCGCGCAACAGGGCAAACCGAGCGCGCGCCTGGAGCTTCTCGCCGCGAGGCTCGACGCCGAGGACGTCAGCGCCCGTCGACGGCACCTCGAGGCCGCGATGGCCGCTGCCCCCGACGACGCCGAGGCGGCCATCGGGCTTGCCCAGCACGAGCTGAGCGCTGGCTTTCCGGCCCGCGCCCGTGAGCTCCTCGAGCGCTGGGACCGCGACTACCCCACCTTCGCTCCGGCGCAGCTCCTCCTGGCCCGCGTCGATGAGGAGATGGGGGACCCGGCCGGAGCCACCTTGCGCATCGAGAAGCTCTACCAGCGGACGCCCGACGTGGCGGCCGTGGCGCGCGAGGCGGTGCGCGCCGCTCGACGACTCGAGCGCAACGACGAGGCGGCAACCCGGCTGCAGAAGCTGCTTCTGTTGCGGCCCGGCGATTCCTCCACGTTGCTTACCCTCTCCGCGCTCCTCTCGGACTTAGGACGGGTGAAGGAGTCCGAGGCGCTCCTCGAGCGCGCCCTGAGCGTCGAGCCGGTGGACAACAACACGCGTCTGCGGCTGGCCGAGCTCCTCGCCGCCAACGGGGCGGTGGAGGAGGGGCTCGCGCGCTTCGAGGAGGCCCTGGCCCTGGCGCCCACCGACGCCGAGGTGCCGGAACGGATGGGGCGCGCGCTCCTGGCGGCTGGCCGCCGCGACGCGGCCATTTCCGCCTTCGAGCAGTCTCTGGCGCTTCACCCGCAGAACCCAGGCCTCCAGGAGGCGTTGCGGACGCTGCGGGACGAGCTTCGCTCGCTGCCTCCGGGCTTCGCCATCGACGTGGCGCCGCTGGTGAAGGAGGCCGACAGCTACACCGAGGACGCGGTCACCCTGGTGGACAACACCCTGGTGCGCGTGCAGGCCAGCGGCCAGTCCACACGCTTCCAGCAACTGGTGGTGAAGGTGTACTCGCAGCGCGGCGTCGACGCATTCCGGACGTTGCAGGTGAGCACCTACAGCCCGGGCAGCCAGGAGGTGCGCGTCATCCGGGCGCGCATCACGCGGCCCGATGGCTCGGTGGTGGACACCTTCGGCGACGCGGACCGGAGCGTCAACGAGCCCTGGGCGGGGATGTTCTACGACGTCCGAGCCCGCGTCCTCAGCTTCCCGACGCTGGCTCCGGACGACTTGCTCGAGGTGCAGTTCCAGGTGGACGACGTCGCCCCGGAGAACCTCCTCTCCGACTACTTCGGAGACCTGGTGGCCGTGGAGGGCGGCACCCCCAAGCTTCGCTGGCAGTACGCGGTGGAGATGCCGCCCGGACGGCCGCTCTACTGGAATGAGAAGACGCTGGCCCCGGGCGTCAAGGTGTCGCAGGAGTCAGTCCGGGACGGGCGCACGGTGCACCGCTTCTCGCTGTCCCGCGTCCCGCGCCTCACCTCCGAGCCGTCGATGCCGGGCTGGTCCGAGGTGGCCTCCACCCTCAGCGTCTCCACCTACCGCAGCTGGGAGGATGTCGGCCGCTATTACTGGCGCCTCATCCGGGACCAGCTGCGTCCGGATGCCTCCATCCGAGCCGCCGCGGACGAGGCCCTCACCGGTGTCGACCGGACGGACCGCCGGGCGGTGGTGCGGGCCCTCTATGACTACGTCGTCTCCCGCACCCGCTACGTGGCACTCGAATTCGGAATCCACGGCTACCAGCCCTACCCGGTGGACCGCGTCCTGGCGCGCCGCTTCGGGGACTGCAAGGACAAGGCGTCGCTGCTGCATGCGCTTCTCGAGGCAGCGGGCGTGGACAGCCGGATTGTCCTCCTCCGGATGCGCTCGTTGGGCGCCATCCCCTCCGAGCCGGCCTCCCTCGCCGTCTTCAACCACGCCATCCTCTACGTGCCCTCGCTGGACTGGTACCTGGATGGGACGGCGGAGTTTCACGGCGCCACCGAGCTCCCGGCGGCGGACCGCCAGGCCAGCATCCTCGTCGTGGAGCCGAGTGGCCCGAGCCGCTTCACCACCACGCCGCCCGCTGCCGCCGACGGCAATGTCACCGACGTGCGCCTGGAGCTCTCGCTGCGGGCCGCCGGCACGGCCGACGTCAAGGCGGAGACTCGCATCCGCGGGACGGACGCGTCGGCCTACCGGCGCAGCTACCAGACACTCGCCACGCGAAGGACAAACCTGGAGCGGGCCTGGTCCCAGGCCTTTCCGGGCCTCTCGGTGGGTGAGGTGACGGCCGACGGGCTCTCGGAGCTCGACCGGGACGTCACCTTGGATTTCCGGATGCATGTGCCGCGCTACGCCGAGGTGAGCCCCGCTGGCCTCCGCTTCCAGGCCTTCCCGGGCAGCCACCACTACCTGCAGGGCCTGGCCCCGCTGGCGGAACGCAGCCGCGACCTCATGCTCGACGGCCCGACGGTGAGCCGCTTCCACTTCCTCTACCAGCTGCCGCGGGGCTACGTCGTGGACGAGCTCCCGCACGCCATCACCACCGAGACACCTTTCGGGCACGCGCAATTCGGCTGCCGCGCCGAGGCAGAAGCCCTCGACTGCACGGGCGAGGTGGCGCTGACGACGGCCCGGGTGTCCCCGGGCGACTACGCCGCCTTCCGGGCCTTCCTCACCCAGGTGGACCAGGCCTTCGCCAGGAAAGTGCTGGTACGGCCCACGGGCTCTGCCGTGCGCTGAGCCGGCGGGCGCGAGTCGAAGGCCCCCCTCGGGAGGTTCAGGCCAGGTAGGGGATGGTCATCGGCCCTTCGGGAAGCACCGCCACCGGCGCATCCTTGCCCAGCCGGGAAAGCTCTGCCGTCAGCCGCGCGGTGGGGTCCTCCACCGGCTCGAGGAAGGCCCTGAGGACGTCCTCCTTGGGCAGCGAGCTGTAGAGGCCGACGCGCGCCTTGAGGGTGATGATGGCGTGCAGCTGCGCCTCCCACTGGTCATAGAGCGAGAAGCCGGGGGTGAGGATGGTGTCGAGCAGCGCCCGGGGCGTGGGATGGTCGAAGAGGAGCTTCTTGTAGTTGCCGTGGGAGGGGAAGCCGTCGTTGCAGCGCGCCGCGGTGAGGATGTAGCCGCCGTCGGTGACAATCTGCGCGCCGGCCGACATCCCCTTCACCGTCTGGTAGAGGTTCTGGTCCAGCGGGTAGCCAGCGTTGGTGGTGACCACCAGAGGGTAGCTGCGCGAGCAGGCGGCCATCGCCGTCTCGCGCGCGAAGGCGCATCCGCGGGCGTGCGCCGCGAGCACCTCGCCGCAGAAGAAGCCCGTAATCTCTCGGCGACGGTTGATGGTGACGTTCACCATGAAGTCGACGGGCAAGAGCGCGCCGGCGTGGCGGATTTGGTCCTGCGTCGGGTTGGCCTCGAGGTTTCCCCAGGTGCTGCGCGCGTCCCCAATCACCGCTGCGCGGTGGTAGTGCATGATGCTGGCGATGTCGGCCACCGCCGGGAAGACGCCCTTGTAGCCACCCGAGAAGCCGGCCATGAAGTGCGGCTCGATGAAGCCGAGCACGATGCGCCTGTCCGCCTCGACGTAGGCCCGGGCCATCCGCACCGGCCGGCCGTCGAGGCTCTTGCCCACCTCGAGGAGGGTGGAGGCGTCGTGGGCGTCGTGATTCACCACCCGGTAGCGGCGAGCGACGTCGGCCCCCACCATCTGCGCGAGCTCGGCTTGCGTCTGGACGCGGTGACTGCCCGTCCCGTTCACCACGGTGATGTGCTCGGCGGGCACGTGCGAGAGCTCTTCAAAGACCCAAGGCAAGAGCCGCTCGCTGGGAAGAGGCCGGGTGATGTCGGCGATGACGACCGCCACCTTGTCCCCGGCGCGGACGCTCTCCTTCAAGGGCTTCCCGCCAATCGGGTCCCGGACGGCGGCGCGGAAGGCCTGGGCCTCGTCGGGCAGGCCGGGGACAAACCTCGGGGTGATGACGTCGACGTTGGACGACGGGACGTCGACGTCGAGCCCCGTCGTGCCGTACTCCAGATGCACTCTCACCGCTTCACCCCCGTGGCGAAGGGAACTTCCCCAGGGCCCTGGACAGACTACCGCCGAAGAGGCGCAGCACAGTAGCTGCCCCCGGGCGGGCCCGTCAGACGGATGCTTGCGGGAGGGCGGCCACCTCGGCCTGCACCAGCGTCAGCAGCCGCTCGAGCTCGAAGGGCTTCTGCAGAAGGCCCACCACGCCCGGGGCGCCGGTGAGCTCCGGCGCGAGCTCGCTCGCCGACATCAGCACCAGCCGGTGCTGCTTCAACCAGGGCCGGGCACGAAACTGGCGCATGAACTCGACGCCATCCATCACCGGCATGAGCACGTCGAGCACCACCAGGCACGGGTCGCTGAGACCTTCGAGAATGCTCAGCGCCTGCTCGCCATCGTTGGCCGACAGCACGCAGTACCCCTCGTCCTCGAGGTAGTCCTCGATGGCGTCGCGCACTCCTCGGTCATCCTCGACGAGCAGCAGCTGCGGACGCTTGAGAGACGACGGGCCGGGCACGGGGAGTCTCCCTACTGAGGCGAAGGCGGAGAGAAATCTCCACACTGAATGATTGCGATGCAAGTGCTGGATTCTGACTTTCTTGGCTGTAGGGAAGATGAACACGTCCTGCGCGGATGAGCGCTGAGCTGGGAGGTTTCTTCTTGCTCGAGCACACGCACCCGGGAGACATGGACAGCCTCGTGCTCGACCTCGGTCTGGACGCCATCCCGGCTGCCCCCGCTCTCCTGCTCGTCGGGGTGGCGGCCTACGTGGTGGCCGTCGCGGGCGCGACGCTCCTCGGGCTCGCCGCCGGGATGAAGCGAGCCGGCTTCCCCGTGGAGCGCCAGCTCACCCTCAACCGGCGGGTGGGAGGCGGCCTGGCCCTCTGGTTTCTCATCCTCACCATGAGCACGCTCAGCGGCGCCTACCTCGAGACGCGCGCTCCCCGGTTTCTCCTCTACGCCGTCCCGGCGCTCCTCAGCGTGGCAGCGCTGGCCCGCGCGCCCTGGCTCAAGGCCAGTGTCGAGGCCATGCCTCGCTGGTGGATTCCGGCGCTCCAGACGCTGCGCGTGGGCGGCGGCACGACGCTCTTCGCGGGCTGGGCCATCGGGCTCGCGCCCTGGGGCTTCGTCCGGATTGCCGGCACCGGCGACATCCTCGTCGGCGTCCTCGCCGCCGCCGTGGCCTTCGCGCTGGCCCGCCGCCTTACGGCGGCGCGTGCCCTGGCCGTGGTGTGGAACGCCCTTGGCCTCCTGGACATCCTCCACACGCTCTTCCGCGCGGTCACCTCGGCCCCCGGCCCCCAGCGTCTCTTCTTCGAGGAGCCGGCCAACCTCGTTCCCCTCGTCTTCCCCTTCGTCTACTTGCCGGGCTTCATCGTCCCGCTCACCGTCCTTCTCCACGTGCTGTCGTTGCGGCAGCTGCGCGTACAGAGAACGCCTGCCTGACGTCAGGCCGCGGTGACGGCCAACAGCTGGGCCGGTCCAAAGAGCTGCCCCACCACCACCGCCAGCTGGCCAAAGCGGCGCCCGAGCGCGACGGCCCGGGCCGCGTCGAGGTCCAGGACGCAGAGGCTCTCCTCGCGCCAGCCGCCCCCGTCCGCCTTGCCCTCGGCTGCCCAGCTGACGAGGCCAAGTTCCGCCACCGCTTCGAGCAACTGTCCCTGCGCCCGGGAATTCTCCTCCGCACTCCTTGGCAACGAGCCGGGGTTCCAGGCGGTGACGACGGCCCAGCACTGGGCGCCGCTCGTCTCGACTTCGGCGTCGAAGGCCTGGTGACGTGCACCGATGCGCAGCGCGTGCACGCCCTGGGGCGCACGTACGACGTACGCCGTCTGGAGGTAGGCCTTGCGGAGTCCGGGCGTCACTCGGAACGCATCGCCTCGACGGGGTCCAGGTGCGCGGCCTGGGCCGCGGGGTAGATGCCGAAGAGGAGGCCCACCCCCGAGGACATGCCCAGGGCCACTGCCACCGCCCAGCCCGGGACGGCGGTGGGGAAGCCCAGCGCCCAGCGTCCAAGGAAGGAGAGAAAGAAGCCCAAGAGCACTCCCACCGCGCCCCCGACGAGCGAGAGGGCGACGGCCTCGGTGGCGAACTGGGCGAGGATGCGCCCGCTGCGCGCACCGAGGGCCTTGCGCACCCCAATCTCGTGCGTCCGCTCCGTCACCGAGACGAGCATGATGTTGAGGATGCCGATTCCGCCCACCAGCAGCGAGAGGAGACAGACGCCGAAGCTGGCGGCCGTCACCACCGAGGAGATTTGATTGAAGGTCGCGGTGGCCGATTCGTTGGAGAAGATGGTGAAGTCGCTCTCCTGGTCCGGACGCAGGTTGTGCCGATGGCGCATGAGCAGCTCCACCCCGTCCTGCGCCCGCTGCAAGCGAGCCGTGTCCCAGGCCTGCATGCTGACATTCAAGGAGCGATTCTTTCCGTAGAGCTCGAAGAAGGCCGGGATGGGCACCACCCCGGTGTTGTCGTAGCCCTCGCCGAGGAAGCCGCCCTTGCGCGTCATCACTCCGATGACCTGGAAGCTTCGGCCCTTGAGCCGCACCTCCTGTCCCACCGGCTCGACGTCGCCGAAGAGCACATCGGCGATGTCCGGCCCAATCACCATCACCTGCGCGCCATCCTGCACCTCGGACTCGCTGAAGGTCCGACCCTTCGAGACCTCCATGGCATTGGTGGCGAAGAAGTGCACCGTGCCACCGGCCAGGGTGACGCCCGTCCGCGTCTCGCGCTCGGCCGTGGAGAGCTTCTTCCCGAAGTCCCAGGCCTCGGCGGTGACTTTGGCCACTTCCGCCACGTGCTTCTGGATGGCCTCGAAGTCAGCAAGGCTGATGTTCGGCCGACGGTTGATTTTGTCCATGTCGACGCTTCCAAACCCCATCGGCCATTTCTGGAGCTGGAAACCATTCGCCCCGAGGCCAGCCAAGAGCGCGTCCACGCGTCGCTCGAGCCCCTCGAGGAGGGCCATCATCGAGATGACGGTGGCCACGCCGATGATGATGCCGACAAGGGTGAGGGCACTTCTCAGTCGGTGGCCCCAGAAGGACTGCAGCGCCAGGCGCAAGTTGTCGACAATCACCGCGCAGCTCCCGGGGCAGGGACACCCCGATGGGGTCTCCTTCTGTGTCCAACGCTCGAGGGCGTCGGTCCATTGCCTGGGTTGCAGTCGGGAGCCGACCTAGTCGGCGCGCATCGCCTCGACCGGGTCGAGATTGGCTGCCCGGGACGCAGGGTAGATGCCGAAGACCAGGCCCACCCCGGAGGACATGAGCAGCGCCACGACGACCGCCCAGGACGGAACCGACGTCGGGAAGCCCAGGGCCCAGCGGCCGAGGAAGGCCACGAAGAAGCCCAAGGCCACGCCGGCCACCCCCCCGAGGAGGGAGAGCATCACCGCCTCGGTGGCGAACTGGCTGAGGATGCGGGAGCGGCGCGCGCCGAGCGCCTTCCGCACCCCAATCTCGTGTGTCCGCTCGGTCACCGAGACGAGCATGATGTTCAGGATGCCGATGCCGCCCACCACCAACGAGAGAAGACAGACTCCGAAGCTGGCCGCGGTCACCACGTTGGAGATTTGGTTGAAGGTCGCTGTGGCGGACTCGTTCGAGTAGATGGTGAAGTCGCTCTCCTGTTCGGGCCGAAGGGCATGGCGGTGCCGCATCAGGAGCTCCACGCCGTCCTGGGCTCGCTGGAGGTCAGCGCTGCTGACTGCCTGCATGCTGACGTTCAGCGAACGGTTCTTTCCGAAGAGCTCGAAGAAAAGCCCGATGGGGATGATGCCGGTGTTGTCGTAGCCCGGACCGGCGAATCCGCCCTTCTTGGTCATCACCCCGATGACCTGGAAGCTGCGCCCCTTGAGACGGACCTCCTGGCCAACCGCGTCGATGTCCCCGAAGAGGGAGTCGGCGAGGTCCGGCCCGATGACCATCACCGCAGCCTGGTCTTGAATCTCGGACTCGCTGAAGGCACGCCCCTTGGCGATTCCCATGGCATTGGTGTCGAAGAAGTTGAACGTGCCGCCGGCCATCTGGACGTTGGCCTGTGTCTCGCGCGCCGCGGTGGACATCTTCTTTCCACCTTCCCAGGCCTCAGCCGTCACCTTGGCCACGTCCGGGACGTGCTTCTGGATGGCCAGGTAGTCGTCGATGCTGATGTTGGGCCGGCGGTTAATCTTGTCGAAGTCGACGCGGCCAAATCCCTGCGGCCACTTCTGGAGCTGAAAGCCGTTGGCTCCCAGTCCCGCCAGGTCCGAGTCAACCTTGCGTTGCAGGCCCTCGAGCAGCGCCATCATCGAGACCACCGTCGCCACGCCAATGACGATGCCGAGCAGCGTCAGCGCGCTGCGCAGCCGGTGGCCCCAGAACGTCCCCAAGGCAAGCCGGAAATTGTCGGCGAAGCTTCTCCCCGCCCCCAGGGGGCGTCGGAGAAAACGCATCGCACGACCGCGTGGTGCCATTGGGCCCTTTCTCCAGCCGGCCGCCCCGAGGCCCCTCAGGCCGGGACGGAGAGAGGCGCTCCCAGCGCCTGGCGCGCATCCTCCCACGGGACCACGGGGTAGCCCAGGAGTGTCCAGGCCGCATAGCCCCCCTCCAGCGGCCGGACCCGGTGAATGCCCCGTCGCTTCAGCTGGAGCGCCACACGGGCGCTCGTCCACTCGCTGGGTCAACTACAGAAGAGGATGAGCTCACGGTCTCGCGGAATCTCCTTGTGCCGGCTCGGCAGCTCGCTCGGCGAGACCTGCAGCGCCCCGGGGAGCGTGTGGGGGTCCTCGACGAGCTCGCGTCGGTGCCGCAAGTCGAGCACCAGGGGCGGGCTGGGACGCCCGAGCATCTCCTTGAGCTCGGCGGGGCGGATGCGGTCGACGTGGAGCTTCCGCCGCACCCGCGCGCGCTGCAGCAGCTTGAAGAGCATCCAGAGGCCGAAGAGCCCCAGCGCCACGCCGAGGACGGAGGAGCCGTACCTCAAGGCGACGCGGAGGGCCCACGTCACCTGGTCCCCGAAGGCATAGCCCAGCCCGACGAAGGTGCTCGCCCAGAGCAGGTCACCCAGTGCGTCCAGCGCCAGGTAGCGCCACAGCGGCATTCCGGACAGGCCGGCCAAGGGTGGGGCGATGGTCGTCAGCCCGGGGATGAAGGGCGCCGCCACCAGCGCGCCGCCGCCAAACCTGTCGAAGGTGCCTTGGGTGCGCTGGACGCAGGTGTCCGGCTCGATGCTGATGCGGCACAAGAAACGCAGCACCCCGTAACCCCACCGACGTCCGGCGAAGAACCAGCCGAGGTGGCCCAGCGCTGCCCCGAGCGCCCCGAGGCCCACGACGGCCAGCAGGGAGGGCCGGCCGGAATGCGCCAGGGCCCCGGCGGCCAGAAGCCACGGCGTACAGGGGATGGGAAGCCCCATCTGCTCGAAGAGCACTGCGAAAAACACGATGGTCGTGCCGTTTTCGCGGAGGAAGTCGATGGAGTCATTCACGACGGAGGCCTTTGGAAACTCTACGGCGTACCCTGCGGCTTAGATGTCCTGAGTCAACGGGGGTTGCGACGGCGGCCGCCTCGCTCGAGGGCGAAGCTTCACTCCACAGCGTCCCATGTTCAGTCCGGGCTTGCGCGCTGGCGAAGGGCTGCCGCCGCCTGGACCCGCTGCTCGGGCGTCAGGATTTTGCTCAGCGTACGAGCGAAGGCGATGAGGCGCTGGGACTTCGCCTCGAGGTCCGAGGTGGCGCTGACGCTCGCCACGGTGGGCTCGAAGTAGGTGCTGGCGAAGGCCTGGGCCAGCTTCCCCAGCTGCTGGCGGCGAATGTCGGCCTCCTCCACGAGGTCAGGCGCATACCGGCGAAAGACGTCGATGATGTCGGACTTCAGCGCCGCCTTCTGCGGCTCGCTCAGCGTGATGGAGGCGGTGAGCGAGTTGACCCGCTGCTGCACCTGCTCCCGTTCCCCTCCGGACTGGCTGGCCTGGAGTGAGATGCCCGCGGTGACTGTGCCGGCCACCGACGCCCGCTGGGCCGGGGTGAGCCCCCGGTGCAGCCGCAGGAGAGCCTCGATGACGGCCGGCCCGCGCTGCTCCGCGGCGGTGAGAATCTCCTCCAACGCCGCGCCGAGGCGCGCGTCGTCGAAACTGCCCGAGGCGATGCCGTCGGCGACCAGCCCCACCAGGCGTCGGCGGGCGATGGCCACAAGCTCCGAGCGAGCCGTGACTTGCTCTCTCACGCTGATTTGCAGCTGCTGCTGGTCAAACGAGAGCTGCACCGCGGAGACGGCGTTGAGGAACCAGGCCGCGTTTCCCTCCTCCATCTGCTGCTGAAGACTTGGCGGGGGGACGCTCGGCGCGATGGGCGCCATGGCGCAGGCCGAGACAAGGGCCGCACAGGCCAGGCCAAGGGACTGCGAGCCGCATTTCACTGCCATCACCCCTCCCACACCAACGTTGCGAGCTCGCGCTCGAGCCCCCGAGGCTACCCGACGTGGCCCAGCGCCCTTGCCCTCAGTGAAGCGGGGCGGAAGGTCCGCCCCTGGAGTGAACTGGGCCTCGGCCGGGACGTCAGGCGGCGGACCCACTCGTACTCCCTCGAGGGAATCCGCCGCCCTGCTCTGTCGGGGAGACA
>Ga0302311_10006257_pt1 | contig 12372 bp, 9 predicted proteins | sample III_Palsa_N1_3_FD_200449 | JGI IMG/M metagenome (GOLD analysis project Ga0302311, IMG submission 200449) | Peat permafrost microbial communities from Stordalen Mire near Abisko, Sweden - III_Palsa_N1_3 | ecosystem: Environmental > Terrestrial > Soil > Palsa > Peat permafrost | place: Sweden... | reverse complement strand
GGCTGTTCCGGACGCGGCACCCCCGAACCCAACCATGATCACAAAGCAGACGCCAGCACCGACACGCCGCAGATCAACAGGGAGCGTGACTGGTTACCGCGGGAGAGCAAGGTGGCCGCGGCGATGGCGACACAGACCAGGGCCCCGCCCAGGGCTTGCACGGGCGCGGACTGCGGCCCGGGATCGCGATAGTGGATACCAGGACAAATCAGCGGCGGGACACCGCCACTTACGTCAGCAGGAGAGGGGCCGAGGCCGTGGAAACGAAACACGAGTCTGTCTTGCCCGTCTCAGATGATCTCGCGGCGTTCCCTGCGGCGCCAGTGGATACTGTCACCATTCGAGACCCATATAGGGTGCAGGGAGTTCGCAATGATCCGCAGGCAGCGTAACAAAGTGGTGGAAGTGCGCGCTGACCTCATCTTGGCCGGTGAGGCCACCAAAGAAGCGTACGTGACGCATTTTGAAGCCCAAATGCGTCGTAGCAAGGTGCGCAAGCTGCTCTACACTAGCTTTCTGCAATTCGCGCGTAGTGGCGCGATGCTTGGGCTTAACCCTATCGGTATCTGGTGGACCCCCACTGACTTTGATACCTGATCGGGGCTGCGTTCAGTCGAGCCGTTATCGTCCTCCGGCACGCATTCTTCAGTCTTATTCGGCGCGGTCGGGCTTGCGGTCACGCGCCTGATCTTCCTTTCTGCGGCGGGCATGCACCTGCACGGCCAGGACCGCAGACCTAGGGCACCTGCCAGGGCATCCACGGGCGCGGCCGGGGAGCCCGTAGCGCGATCGTAAAGGTAGCAAACACGAACCGGGATGGTGTGACATGACTACCGCACAGCTCGCCGCGACACGGCTGAACCTGAATGAAGCACGGTGGAGGCGTTGTTCGCCTCCGGGCTGCAGCCATCAGACGCCCCGACCGCCGACATGGTCGTCGAGGCAATCAACTGCACCGTGCACCAGGTCGGCATCAGTGGCTGCCTTGGACAGATGGCGCAGGAGTTCGGCGACCATCCCGACGCGGCCGCCGAGCGAATGCGCTGGGTGCGTCAGTTCGACCCGGTAAGCCAGTCTGACGGCCATCATGCGTACCAGGCTAAGGATGTTGGAAGATGAACGAGACATGTGATCGGTGCGGACCTGCGGTCCGCGCGGTTTACCGTGCGGCCGGAAACGGCGAGCTTTTCCTCTGCGCACACTGCGCGATCCAGCTATCGACGGCGCTGTCCGCGCAAGGATGGACCATCTGGCCTGCCAGCGATTACGCGCTCGCGCCGCAGGCTTAAACGGAACAGATCCCAAGGTGGCTATTTCATCCGCCACCTCCCGTTTCTTTCGAGAGGAACACTTCAATGCTATTGACATTTGATTCCGCAAGCGATCTGGCGCGAGCACTTCGGCGCGCGGCCGATGCGCACGGGCGGCACGAGGAGCAGGCCAGACGCCCGGACGTCGACTGGCCGGACTGGTACGGGCTGTACCTCGAACTAGAGCAGGCCGGACTCGAACATCTGCTCAATCCGCCTCGCCTTGAGGGCGCGACTGTTCCGGTAGCGATCGTTACCAGCCGCACCGAGGCGGAACTGATCGTCGGCATGTTGCGCAATTACGACTTGAGAGCAGTCGTATCGGCAGACGACGTCGGAGGACAGGACCCGGCGCTGCAGAACCAGGGTGTCCGCGTGCTGGTTGCGCCCTCCGATGAAGCCGCGGCCCGTCAACTCCTAGCCGCCGCCTGGGACACCTCCCCGGAAGCCAGTCACGGAACGCTTTCCAGCGCGGACGAGCAGGCTTCCCTGAACCGGACCGAGCTTGTCGATGCCTCGACCAGGGCACGGGCCAGGGCTTCCACAGGCGCGGCGGGGCCGGACCGAGCGCGATCGTGGTGGTAACGGCATCGGCTGATGCCACCGGCAAAAGGAACCAGAGGAGCTTAAAGATCGTGGATATGAAACTTGAAGTCGTGGTGGTGCCCGTCTCCGACGTCGACCGGGCGAAGGACTTCTATAAGGCGCTGGGATGGCGGCTGGACGCGGACTTCGTCATCAGTGCCGACTTCCGGGTGGTGCAGCTGACGCCGCCCGGCTCGCAGTGCTCGATCATCATGGGCACCGGGATCACCTCGGCGGCGCCCGGCACCCTGCAGGGTCTGCAGCTGACAGTCGACGACATCGAGGCGGCCCAAGCTGAGCTGGCTGACCACGGCGCCGACGTCAGCGAGGTGTTCCATGACGCGGGTGGGGTGTTCCACCACGCCGGGACCGAAGGACGGGCACCCGGCCCGGACGCCGAGCACAGCAGCTACGCCTCGTTCGCCTCGTTCAGCGACCCGGACGGAAACGGCTGGCTGCTGCAAGAGGTGAGGCAGCGGGCTCCGGGGCGGTAACGGGACTATTCGCCGAGCCTGCCGGATCGGGCCACATGAGCCAATCGCCGGACTGGTCCGGATCGATGACAGACCGAAGCACTGGAGGAATGAGCGATGGAACTGACAATGACCGACCGGCTGACCGATGCGCTACAGCGCGCCGCGGCCGCGCATGGCTTGCACGAGCAGGAACTCGGCAGGCCTGACCCTGACTGGCCGCAGTGGTACGCCGCGTATATGGCACGCATGCTCGACGCGGACGGATACCGGCTCACCAGGTCGGACCCGCGCTAGCGGGCAGCGCGATACGGTCCGCTAGAGGGGCGCCTTCGGCGCCCCTTTGGCGTTGCGCCAGAGCTACGCGAAGGTATCTCGCAGCTGGTGGCGTGCGGTGATGCCGAGCTTGGGGAAGATGCGGTACAGATGAGACTGAACGGTGCGCGGTGACAGATACAGCCGCTCTCCGATCGTGCGGTTGGTTACCCCGGCCGCGGCCAGCTGGGCGATCTGCAGCTCCTGGGGCGTCAGCTGCGTCCATGCCTCAGGAGAGCGCTGGCCGGGTTGATCCCCGCTGGCGCGAAGTTCCTGGCGAGCGGTATTGGCCAGCTCGGGGAAGGCCAGCGCCTGGAAGCCGTCCAGCGCCGCGTGCAAAGGGATGCGCGATTCCGTCACCCGGCGCTGGCGGCGAAGCCACCTGCCGTACCACAGCAGCATCCGGCCCCGGTAGCACGGCCAGTTAGCCAGGTCGGTGCCCAGCGCCTGCTGATAAAGGGCTTCGGCGGCATCGTCGCTAGCGACCATCGCCCGTGCGTATCCTGCCGTAGCCCGCAAGAGGGAGCCGGACGTCCCGGCCGCCAGGGTTTCCAGCTGGTCCAGGTAGGCCTCGGCCACCTCGTTCTGGCCGGTACGAGCGGCGGCCTCAACCAGATCCGATAGTCCCCACGCGCCGATGAAAGGGTGGTAGGCGGTGTCGGCCGGATCGAGGGTCCGCCGCAGCTGCTCGAAACCCTCGGCATAATGCTGATGCGCCACCGCCCGGCGACCGCGGACGAACTGGACCAGGGCGAGCATCGGGGTCGCGCCCATCGGCAGGATCAGCGCCTCTGCCTCGCGGGTCAGGGTTTCTGTCACGCCCAGGTCGCCCCGCTCCGCGGCGATGGCCGCCTTGGCCAGCTGCGCGGCCACGACCCACCCTGTTTGACCAGTCTCCCGGGCCAGGGCGATGCCTTCCTCGGCGGCCGACACTGCCAGGGGTTCCCTCGCCAGGTGGACGGCCGCCCACGCCTGGTTGGTGAGCGCCTGGGCAAGTTCGCGAAGCTGACCTTGGGCCCGGAGCCCGTCCACGGCCACGGTCAGGAACACCAGCCCCAAGTCGTAAGCCCACACCGCATTGGCGGCCACGCCGATCAGATGCATCCCGGCGGGGTCTGAGACGTCGGGCTTCAGACGTGAAATCCGGTCGATCACACCGCGCCCGCTTTTCGCCGGATCAGTCTGGGCGAGCACGGCGAGCAGCTTGGGGTTGCTGTCCGGCACGGACAGCCGTTCCGCGGCGGCCACGACCAGATCCCGAGTCTGCTGATCAGGGTTCCACCGCCAGCAGCGCTTGGCGGCGACCTCCAGCGCATCAAGCGCACGCTGGGTCTCACCGATCGCTTGCAGCTGCCCGGCGATTTCCGCCAGCGTGGCAATATTCGCCGTTCCCGGCCAGGCGGTTTCCTGCCGCAGCTCGAGCAGGTAGCGGAGCAACGTTTGCTCGGGCGGCCCGAGGACGAGGCGCTGGGCGTCACGCACCAGGCCACCGCTGGCATCGAGATCGCCGAGCTCATAGGCGAGCCAGGCGGCTCGAAGGAGTAGCCGGCCACGCGGAAGATCCTGGCTCGTGAGCCGGGCGGCACGGTCGAGGGCTGCTACGGCGACGGCCGCCGCGCCGCGCTTGCAGGCCCGGTCGGCTAGTGCCTCGAGCTCCGCCGCGATCCGGTCGTCCGGGCCGTCCGATGAAGCGGCCAGGTGCCAGACGGCGCGATCGGGATCCGAGTGGTAGACCCGCGCCAGGGCCTTGTGGGCGGCCCGCCGTTCGGGAGCCAGGGAACGCTGATAGACAGCGGATCGCACCAGCGGGTGACGGAACCGCAGGCCATCGCCATCGACCATGACGGCCCCCGCAGCTTGAGCGTCGGCCAGGGCTGCGACCCCGATCGTTCCGTCTCTTGGTTCTTCGAGGATCGACGCCGCACCTAGGATCCGCTCCTGGTCACCGCCGTCGTCGAGGGCCGCGACCAGCAGGAGGGTGCAAACGGGCGCGGGCAGACCGGACAAGCGCGCGGCGAAGGCGCGCTCCAGCCGTTCTGTGAGCGGCAGTGGTGCAGCCGCCGTCGGATCAAAGCCCGACGAGGCCGCCTGGGGCAGCTCGGTTAGCGCCAGGGGATTGCCGCACGCCTCGGCCAGGATCCGCCGGCGCAGGCCGGACTCCAGACCTGGGGCGTTGGCGTCGAGCACCGCCGCGGACGAGGCGTCGTTCAGCGGTTGGAGCCGGAGTTCGGGCAACTCCGCCTGGTCGATCCACGGCGCCGACCCGTCACGGACCGCGAACAGCATGACGATCGGCTCGAGCTCTAGCCGGCGGGCCACGAACGTCAGGACGTTGCAGGTGGCGACGTCCAGCAACTGGGCGTCGTCGATCATCAGCAGGAGAGGCGCGGCGGCCGCCATCTCCGACAGCAGGTCGAGTGAGGCCAGCGCGATGAGGAACAAGTCTGGCGCAGCCGCCTCGCGTAGGCCGAAGGCGGCCTGTATCGCCGCTCGCTGGGGTTCCGGGAGCCGGTCGAGAGAACCGAGAACGGGTCGCAGCAGCCGGTGCAGGCCGGCGAAAGCGATGTGCGCTTCTGACTGAAAACCCGCGGTCATCAGCGTGGCCAGACCGCGATCGACAGCGCTGCGGCGGGCCGCCCGGAGCAGCGCCGACTTGCCCATGCCCGCCTCGCCGCGGACCACGAGCGCACCGCCCCGGTCGCTGGCTAGCATCAATCGCTCATCGAGGAGGGCAAGTTCGTGCTCACGGCCCGCCAGCGCTTGCGCCGACAATGCCCCCCCACTCCGGGAAGCCACCAGCGCTTAGTGACCTCGCCAGGAAATGGCAAGGGTGTCCGCGTCCTTTCGGCTGAAAGGGGCGTCCCCCGGCCATCGCCCACGTTACTGGCCCAACTGCCGACGATCCAGCCCCGACTGCACCGGCTACATACCCAATTCGTTGAAGAGATTGAGCCAGATCTCGCTGCGGGTCGGGAACGCGGGAATCGCGTGCCTGAGCCGCGTGAGGGGGACCTCGCCGACGATGGCGATGGTCGCGGCGTGCAGGAAATCGGCGACCTCGGAGCCGGTAATGGTGACGCCGACGATGACGCCGCGGTCTTCGTCGATCAGGAAGCGGCTCGTCCCGCGGGCGCCGTGACCGTAGAACGAGCCGCCGGCGTTGCCAGATGTGGGCACGTCGACGACGCGCACCCGCAGCCCCGCTGCCCGCGCGCTCCCCGTGGTGTGGCCGGCCGCGGCGACCTGCGGATCGGTGAAGATCACCCGCGGCGAGCCGGCGCCGTCAGCGAGGTGCTCGGCCGCCATGTCCTGGCCGAGGATGTGGGCGGCGGCGATCGCCGCCTGGTACTTGGCCATGTGGGTGAGCGGCGCGCGCCCGGTGAGGTCGCCGACCACGTACAGCCAGTCGCGGCCCGGCACGCGGGTGTGCGCGTCGACCTCGATGTAGCCGTCTGGTTCGATGCCCACGCTCTCCAGTCCGAGCCCCGATGACTGCGGCACGCGGCCGACGGTGACGAGCAGTTCGTCGCCCGTCACGGTGCTGCCGTCGCCGAGCAGAACGGTGACGGTGTCACTGTCACGGCGTACCGAGGTCGCCTTCTGGCCGGTGCGGATGTCGACACCCTGCTCGGCGAGGGCGTCGGTCACTTGCTCGCAGGCGAACTCCTCCTCGCGCGGCAGCAGCCGGTGCTCGCCTTCGATCAGGGTGATCCGGGTGCCAAGCGAGCAATAGGCCTGACTCAGCTCGACGCCGGCCACCCCGCCGCCCAGGACGACCAGGCTCGCCGGAATGGCCTGCGCGGTCGTCGCTTCCCGGTTCGTCCACGGACGCGCGTCGGCGAGTCCGTCGATCGGGGGCAGCACCGGCGTGGTGCCGCCGGCCAGGATCACGGCGCGGCGCGCCTCGATCGTCACCCCGCCGACGACCACGCGCTTGTCGCCGTCCAGCCTGCCCCAGCCGCGGAGCAGCGTGATACCCCGCTGCTCGAGCCACGGCAGCTGGGCGCCATCGTCCAGGTAGTTGATGATTTCGTCACGACGACGCAGAACGGCACTGCTGTCGAGCACCCCGGTCATCGCCTGCGCCGTGCCGGGCACCCGGCGTGCCTCGGCGAGCAGCTCACCGGGACGCAGCAGCGCCTTAGACGGCATGCAGGCCCAGTAGGAGCACTCGCCACCGACCTTCCGGTCCTCCACGATGGCGACCTGCAGGCCAGCGTCGGCGAGCCGCCCGGCCGCCACTTCGCCGCCGGGTCCGGCGCCGAGCACCACAATGTCGTAGCTGCAGTCCATGATCTTTGCTCCTTCGCTCCCGTGGTCAATGGCCTAGGGCCACTGACCACACGGTCGCGCCCCGGGCGCCCCGGGCGCGCCTGTGGGGGCACTGGCCGCTGCCCTGGTCCGGCGTTGCGTTGTTTCCGGCGGCCGGTCAGGTGCTGGTCAGCGCCTCGTGGAGCTGCCTGCGGGAGCTGATGCCGAGCTTGGGGTACACCTTATGCAGGTGCCACTCGACCGTGCGCGGGCTGATGAACAGCTCGGCGCCGATCTCTGGGTTAGTGCGCCCGTCACCGGCGAGCCGGGCGATCTGGGTCTCCTGCGCGGTGAGCTCCTCGCGTGGCTCGGCGTCCTGCTGCTTGGGCACCGTCTCGCCGGTGGCCGCCAGCTCGCGGCGGGCGCGCTCGGCGAACCCCTCGACGCCCATCGCGGTGAGCATCTGGTGGGCCGCGCGTAGCTGCTCGCGTGCGTCTACCCGCCGTCCGGCCCGCCGCAGCCACTCGCCGTACAGGAGGCGGGCGCGGGCAAGATCAAGGCGGACCCGGGTCCGGCCGAGCCGCTCGATCGCCTCGGTGTAAAGGTTCTCCGCTGCGTCGCCCTCGCTCAGCTGGGCGCGGGAGCGGGCCTCCATACCCAGGGCCCAGTCGGTGCCGCTGGCGCGCGCCGTCTCCGCCAGCTGCTGCAAGGCCTCGCAGGCACGCCCGGCCTGGCCGCATCGGACACCCGCCTCAACCAGCTCGGCCAGCGACCACACCCAGAACCCGAACTGTTGCGGCGGGTCCTCGCACACCTGCCGGGCGGCGGCCAGCGCCTGCTCATACCGGCCCAGGCCGTTGCCCAGCACGGCGCTGGCCCACCGCGACACGGTCACCCAGAGTCCATCGCCACGCGGCACGACCTCGCTCACCCGGGCGCCGATCAGCTCGTCAACCTCGTCCCGCTGGCCCGACAGCGCCGCGAGGGCGAGGGCACCGTAGGGCGCGAAGTTACTCCCGGTCGCTTCCCGGACGGCTTTCATCTCCTCGACCAGGGACGCCGCCGCGGCCAGCTCGCCGGCGAACAGGTGCACGAAGACGCGTGAGGCCAGAGCGAGGGGAAGGTCGCTGAGCGCGCCGGCCTGGCGTGCGATCTCCACGTGCCGGGTGGACAGGACGTGCCAGCTCTCGTCGTCCCACAGATCCGCCGCGGTGAGCGTCGCGAGCCAGAGCCAGCGCAGCCCATCAGTGGCTGAGACGTCCTCGCGGCAGAAGGCCTGAAGCGCCCGCCTGGAGATGGGCACCGCGGCCGGGTACCCGTCCGTGAACAACACGGCGCGGCCATCCAGCAGCCTGTCGCCGTTGCGCGGCTGAGGTGGCGGCGGTACCCCGCGCGCGGCCCTGGCCACCTCCCGCACGCCGACGTCGCCGGCCAGCTGACCCACGAACATCGTGGCGGAGAACGCCTCAAGATAGGTGTCGCGGGCGAGGGTAACATCGAGCGGCTCGAGTCGCCTGGCCGCCGCGAGCAGGAGCGTCGGAGCGGCACCGCCCCGACCCGAGGTGAACGCGATCTGCCCGCGCAGCAGATCCGCGCGGGCGCGCTGGAGTTCGTCGAGCGGGCCTGCCTCCGCCAGGGCCAGCAGTCCAAGCGCAGCGTCGGCGGCACCAGCCTGGTGCTTGGCCTGCGCCGCGGCCAGCGCGCGCGCGGATCGGCGCGCCCGTTCTGGCGTCAGCGCGGCGGCCCGATCGAGGAAAGCGGCCGCGGCGGCGAGGCCGCCGCGGGCCTGGGCCCGGCTGGCTGACTGCTCAAGCTCGGCGGCTACCGCCTCGTCGCGTCCTGCGGCCGCGTGGGCGCGATGCCACGCGCGGCGGTCGGGATCTAGAACCGGATCGGTGACCTCAGCCAGCGCGGCGTGCACGTCCCGCCGGTCCTGGACGGACGCCGACCGGTAGGCCGCCGAGCGGACCAGCGGATGCCGGAACCGGACCCGTGGACCGGCCTCGATCAGCCCGGCCGTCTGGGCCGGGGCCGCCGCCTCGGGCCCGATCCCGAGCCGGCCGGCCGCGCGCCACAGCAAGGTCACGTCGCCGGCCCCCTCGGCGGCCGCCGTCAGCAGCAGCCGCCTGGTCTGGGCCGGAAGCGGCTCAAGCCGCCGGACGAAACCCTGCTCGATCAGGCTGGCCAGCGGCTTGGTGCCGGGCAGCCCGAACCCGCCCGCCAGCTCCGCCGGGGTCAGCCCGCGGGGTAGCTCGAGCAACGCCAGCGGGTTGCCGCGGCTCTCGGCCACGATCCGGTCCCGCACCGCCTCATCCAGCGGGCCGCGCAGCGCCGCCCCGAGCAACCCGCGCGCGTCAACGTCGCTCAGGCCGCGGACCGGCAGCTCCGGCAGACCCTCCAGGGCTTGCTTCGGGCCGCCCGTGCGCGCCGCGAAGACCAGCGCGACCGGCTCCGCCAGCAGGCGGCGCGCGACGAACGCGAGCGCCTGCGCCGAGGCCTGGTCCAGCCACTGCGCGTCGTCGACCACGCAGACCAGCGGCTGGTCCTCAGCCACGTCGGCCAGCAGGCTCAGCACCGCCAGCCCCACCAGGAACCGGTCAGGCGCGCCGCCCTCGCTCAGCCCGAACGCCGTGCCCAGCGCGTCGCGCTGCGTGCCGGGCAGGCGGTCCAGGTGATCCAGCATCGGCCCGCACAGCTGATGCAACCCCGCGAACGCCAGCTCCATCTCCGACTCCACGCCCGCCGCCCGGGCGATCCGGCAATCCGGCGCGCGCGTCACGACGAACTCAAGCAACGCCGACTTACCCGCCCCGGCCTCACCCCGCAGCACCAGCACCGCGCTGCGACCTGCCCGCGCATCAGCCACCAGCTGATCCAGCGTCCTGCACTCGCCACCCCGGCCCCGCAACCCAGACCGAGGATCAGCAATATCCGGCCGCCCGAGGTCGGCGTAGATCCCCATCAACGCGTCTTCGAACGCCTCGCTCGATCCAAGCTGGGTTTGTTCGTCTTGCTCTTGTTCGTCCGGACGGCTGGAGATTGTCATAGTCACGGCCTTTGAGTGCGTTCCAGCTGACGTCGCGCCACCTACCCTGGTCTGACTGAACATCCAGCGCTGGTCAGGTTGGTCGTGTCTCCAGTGTCCGGTCGCGGGCAGAATGCGGCATCAGCCAAGTGGCTTAATCAGCGTGCTGTCCTTCAGCCGGCGCTCGGCCGCGGCCCGGCCAGGGCACCGGCCAGGGCTTCCACAGGCGCGCCGCCCGGGGCCCGGCCGCGACCATGGTCACAGCGGCGTTAAAAGATGCCACCTCACTTTGCACGACGAGACCGGAAGGCCGGAAAATGACCACCTATCTGATCAACCACCTGCGCATACCCAACGGCGTCCCGAAGCCGGACGCACTGGTTTACCTGGAACACGTCGAGGCCACGTTCCTCCCCTACGGCGGCAAGTGGCTCGTGCTCGACGGCCAGGTCGAAGCGCTCGAAGGCGACTGGCCCGGCTCGGTGGTTCTGATGGAGTTCTCCGACATGGACACGGCGAAGAAGTGGTACCACTCGCCCGAGTACCAGGAGATCCTCCACCTGCGCACCGACAACACCATCAGCGACCTGATCCTGGTCGACCAGGTCGGCCCCGACTTCACCTCGGCCGCCTGGGCCCAGCAGATCCGCACCGTCATCGCCGCAGGCGCCGCGACCTGATCCAGACGCCCAGCCTTGACCGGACACGACGGCTCGTCAGTTCTTCTGGCGGGCCGTCTTGTCGTGGGCGAGCCGCCATGCGGCCGGAAACCGCTGGCCAGGGCACCGGCCAGGGCGGGCACAGGCGCGCCGGGCTCCCCCCAGGCGGCAGCGTTGGCGCAGTGGCGTCGACCGATGCCGGTTACAGGAGGAGCTCAGATCATGAACACGCAGACGTTTTGGAGAAGCGGCGGCTGGCGGGCAGGTGCCCGGCTCTGTGCCGGGGCCATCGCCATCGGCACGCTGGCGGCCACCGTGACCGCCATCGGCGCCAGCGCCACCACCACGGCAGACACCGGCACCAGGGCCGCGCCGGTGGTCAGTACCGTCGGCGGCGTCATCCGCGGCAAGACCGTCGGCCCCGCCGATGAGTTTCTCGGCATTCCCTATGCCGCTCCGCCGGTAGGCCCGCTCCGCTGGCGGGCGCCGCAGCCCGCCGCCCGTTGGACCGGCGTTCGGGACGCGACCCAATTCGGCGCCAACTGCCCGCAGCCGGCCTCGCCGTTCGGCATCGCCAGCACGTCTGAAAACTGCCTCTACCTCAACGTGTTCGCCCCGGCCAACCAGCATGGCGGCGCAGGCAGGCCGGTCATGGTCTGGATTCACGGCGGCGGCCTGCGGATCGGCGAGAGCAACGACTACGACCCGGCCAAGCTGGTGGCGGACGGCACGCTCGTGGTCACCATCAACTTCCGGGTGCAGCAGAACATCCGCCAGTTCGGCGGTGACCCGCGGAACGTCACGATCGCCGGCGAGTCTTCCGGCGGCCTGTCGGTGCTGGCCCAGCTCGCCTCCCCCGGCGCGCACGGGCTGTTCGCCAAGGCCATCGTGCAGAGCGGCGCCTTCGCCCTGACCCAGACGCCGCTGGCTACGGCCGAGAAGGCCGGCGAGGCATTCGCCGCCAAGGCCGGCTGCGCCAGCCAGACCGCCGCCTGCCTGCGGGCCCTGCCGGTGTCGACCATCGTGGACGACCAGGACAATAACCCGTACGGGTACACACCCGGGGTCGTCGACGGAACGGTACTCAAGCAGTCCATCGGGACCGCGCTCGCCAGCGGGCAGTTCAACCGCGTGCCCATCATCAACGGCACCAACCGCGACGAGTCGCGGCTGTTCGTCGCCATCGACGAGCTGACCGGCACGCCGACCACGGCGGCAAACTACCAGGCCAGGATCGCGTCCACGCTGGGCGTCCCCGCCGCCGCCGCGGCGGTCATCGCCGCGCAGTACCCGCTGAGTGCGTACCCGAGCCCGTCTGTCGCCGTCAGCGCGGCAGACACCGACGCGATCTTCGCCTGCCCCGCGCTTCAGGTGGACAAGTGGACGTCGAAGTACGTGCCGACATACGCCTACGAATTCAATGACGAGAACGCGCCAGAAAGGTTCCTGCAGCCAGCCAGCTTCCCGTACGGCGCGGCACACGAATCCGAGCTGCAGTACCTCTTCGGCCTGCCGAACCCCCCCACCATGTACCCCGGCACGCTGACCGCGCCACAGCAGCAGCTGGCCGCCAGCATGCAGCACTACTGGACGAACTTCACCGCCCAGGGTTCGCCGTCCTCCGCAGGCCAGCCGACGTGGCCGGCCTTCGGCAGCAACAGCCAGCAGATGATCTCGCTGGTGCCGCCGCGGCCTGCCGTCGAGACGGACTTCGCCGCATCGCACCACTGCGTGTTCTGGGCCGCCGCGGGCTA
>Ga0302311_10006256_pt1 | contig 12373 bp, 10 predicted proteins | sample III_Palsa_N1_3_FD_200449 | JGI IMG/M metagenome (GOLD analysis project Ga0302311, IMG submission 200449) | Peat permafrost microbial communities from Stordalen Mire near Abisko, Sweden - III_Palsa_N1_3 | ecosystem: Environmental > Terrestrial > Soil > Palsa > Peat permafrost | place: Sweden... | reverse complement strand
GGTAGGGCTGGAGCGAGAATGCCGGAGCGGCGGGCCTGCCCTTCACGTTGAAGGCGCGCTCGGCGGGGACGGCCGCCATGAACGTGATGTCGCCCCTCTGGGTCGCGCGGACGATGACCAGGCCCGGGATCCCGATCAGGGTCAGCTTGCGGCCATCGAGCTTCGCCGGGCCCGAGATGAGCTCGAAGGTGACGGGCAGCCCCGAGGTCGCCTTGGCCGCCAGCTCGAAGCCCGGTGAATCCACCGTCCTTGAGGGGATCTCGTCAAAGAGGATCTCCTGCTTGCGGCGCGTGTCCTGGGCCCCGGCCCGGTTCACGAGGCAAAGGAGGGCGGCGAGGGCCGCGAGGCCCAGCCACCGCGCCGGCAGTGGCGGGAGGGCGCTCAATCCGGCTTCACGTTCACGTGCACCACCGTCGCCGGGGGGAACCCGTTGAAGTGTGTCGATGAGGCGTGGCTGTAGGCTCCGATCATCTCACTATAGACAAGGTCGTCGCGTTCCAGTTCGGGCAGGTTCTCGGCCATGGACACGACATCGAGGGCGTCGCAGGTGGGTCCGTACACGGCGCTCAGCTTGGTAGCGCCCTTGCGGAAGGCCCGTACCGGGTACTTGCAGTGGTCGAAGATGACGCCCGAGTAGGAGTGGTAGACGCCGTCGTCGATGTAGTAGCTCGGCTTGCCCTCGCGGACGGCCTTGCCGATCACCTTCGAGACCGTGTAGCCGGCGTTCGCGACCAGGAACCGCCCGGGCTCGGCCAGGACCTGGATTTCCTTCGGGAAGAGGCGGTCGAGCTCGTTGTTGATCACCTTCGCCAGCTCGCGGAACGGCTTCACCGAGTCGTCGTAGCGCGCGGGGAACCCGCCGCCGATGTCGACGAGGTTCATCTTGTGGTACCCGCGGTCGCGGGCCTCGTTGAAGATGCTCGAGCAGAGCGCGAGCGCCTGCACGTAGTTGTCGAAGTTCGTCGTCTGGCTGCCCACGTGGAAGCTCAGGCCCTCGCAGGTCAGGCCCAGCCTGTCGGCCATGAGGATGAGGTCGACCGCCTCGCCGGGGGCAGCCCCGAACTTGGACGAGAGCTCGACCATGGCTCCGGTATTCGCGACCTTGATACGAAGGGCGACGCCGGCCTGGGGCGCGTACTTCTTTATCTTCAGGAGCTCCTCGGCGTTGTCGAACGTGACGAGGGGCTTGTACTGGTTCAGCTCGGCGAGCGTCTCGACGGGCTTGTTCGGGTTCGCGTAGATGATCTTGTCCCAGATCCAGTCCTGCCGCGCCTTGGGGGCCATGCCCTTGATGTTGTCGTAGACGATGTTGAACTCGGGCATCGAGGCCACGTCGAAGCTCGAGCCCTCGCGGTAGAACGTGCGCACGATCTCCGGGAGCGCGTTCGCCTTGACGGCGAAGTAGACCTGCACCCGCGGCAGGTACTTCCTGAACTCGCGGTAGTTCCCGCGGAGGGCCTCGTGGTCGACCACGAAGAGGGGTGTGCCGTGCTCGCGCCCGAGCTTCTGCAGCTTCGCCTTGGATATCATGGTCGGCGTGCGGGGGAGGGTGCTAGTCCCCGTCCTTGATCAGGAAGTTCTTGAACTGCCAGGGGTCCTTCCTGTCGAAGTCGGGCTTGTTGAACCCGCTGAAGGCGTTCTCGTAGTCGCGCAGCGGCGTCCAGTCCGAGCGCGTCGAGATGAAGGTGCCAAGGTAGGGCTTGGAGACGCCGAGCACGTACTCGTGGGGGAGCTCGTCGGGGACGCGGACGCCCTCGGACGGGTTCTCGATCATCCACATGGTCGCGGCCACGACGGAGATCGCCACCTGCATGGTCGTCGCGTTCTGGTGCGGGACGAGGCGGCGGGACTCCTCGATCGTGAGGTCGGATCCGACCCACCACGACTTGAAGGGGTGGCCCATGATGAGGGCGCCGAGGATGTCCGCGCCCTTCGTGATCTCGTCGTTCATGATCCGCAGCTTCGGCTGCAGCTTGTAGTTGTAGCCCTTCATCTCGCCGAGGGACACCAGGGCCTCGTCGCAGGGGCAGTAGGCGTAGTGCATCGTCGGCCTGTAGACGGCCTTCTTGCCCTCCCACACCGTGAGCTTGTCCGAGATCGTGAAGGCCTCGCCGTGGCGGACCACCATCCCCTGGATCGTGTAGTTCGGGACCCAGGAGCGCACCCAGGTGTTGATGCCCATCCGCGCGATGCAGATCTGGTTCTTCGGGCCGTCCCTGTGGCGGTAGGCGTACTTGGGGAGCGTCTTCTCGTGCGTGCCCCAGCCGAGCTCGGACGTGGTCGTGCCCTCCTCGCGGAAGCCCTCGATGCTCCAGGTGTTGACGAACTCGTCGATCTGCTTGGGAACGTCGGTGATCTGCGTGTCGCGCTCGCTGCAGTGGATCACCTTGACGCCGAGCGCCCGGGCGAGGTGGTTGAACTTGCCCTCGGAGGCGAGGGACTGGAGGACCTCGGCCTTCCTGCCCTTGACCTTCTTCTCGTCCACGGCGGCCTCGGAGATGTCGATCAGGCCCTGCTTGACGAAGTGGGAGATGAGCCCGGGGTTGGCGCCGTGCTCGATGACGGCCGTCGGTCCCTTCTCCTTCCAGGTGGCGGTCATCCGGCGCACGTTCATGTGGCGCCAGTAGAGCGTCCGCTCCGTCGGGTGCTTCCTGCCGCCCGCGTAGGGGTCCCACACCTCGACCGAGGTGTTGATGTAGCGGATGCCCTTGTCATGGCACCACTGCAGGATCTCGCAGGCGTCGATGTTCCACGCCAGGTCGATCAGGATGTCGCCCGGGGAGAGGTGCTCGCCGAGGAGGGAATGCATGTTCTCCTCGGTGACCTTCTCGCGGTACCACTTCACGCCCTTTGCCGTCCACTCGCTCAGCTTGCCTTCCTTGCTCTCGAAATCGATCACGGTGACGTTCTGGGGGGCCACCTTGATGTGCTTGAAGAGGATGGGAAGCGTGCATTCGGCGACGGCGCCGTAGCCGACGAAGAGTATCTTGTTGCTGAATTCGATCATGTTTCGCTGGTGTGTTGGGTACGACGTAAGCAGGGTTTGTTTGGGAAACAAAAGCCAATGAAGGTTACGTTTTCGGGCATAGGCAAGCGCGCTTGAGGGAAGGGGCGATAGCGGTATTCGCGCGCCGGGGTGTCGGGTCCTTCAAGAGACCGTGGCGACCGCATCGACCCGATTCCGGCTGCACGAGGGCCCCGTCCCCTGGACGGCGCTGGCCGCCGCCGTGCTCTTCTGCAGGTTCCCCGACTGGTTCCTGAGGCCCCGCCTCTGGGCCGAGGACGGCAACGTCTTCATGCTCGGCGCCCGGACGCAGGGGCTCGGCGCCGTCTTCTCCGCCTACGCGGGCTACCTGCACCTGATCCCGCGGTTCGTTGCGGAGGCCGGCGCGTGGCTGGACCCGGCGCTGGTGCCGGCCCTCTATGTCTGCGCCGCGCTCCTCGCGGCGCTGGCGGTGGTGGCCCGCACCTTCTCGCCGAGGCTGAGGCTTCCCTGCAGGCCGCTCCTCGCCCTCGCGATCGTCGCCGTGCCGCACACGGGCGAGGTGTTCCTCTGCCCGACGAACATCCAGTGGGTCACGTCCCTCGCGCTCGTGCAGGCCCTGCTGATGCGCGATCCGGCGGGTGCGGGCGAGTGGGCGTCGGACCTTTCCGTCGTCGCGCTCGCGGGGCTCACGGGTCCCTTCAGCGTGATCCTCCTGCCGCTCTTCCTCGTGCGGGCCCTCGAGCGTGCGAGCCTCGCCTCGTGGGGCGTGGCCGCCGCCGTCCTCCTCGCCGCGGGCGCGCAGGCGGGGCAGATGCTCGCCCATCCCCTCGTTCCCCCGCCGGGGTTCCCGACGGGCCCCTTCAATTTCCCGAACCTGGCCGACGTGATGGCATGCCGCCTCCCGCTGGCCTTCCTCGGCGGCCAGGAGTGGGTGTTCCGCGCGGGCCGGCCCGTCGTCCTCGCCGCAGGCGGCGTGTGCGCCGCGGTGTTCGCATGCTTCGTCCTCGTCCGCGACGATTTCCGCAGGGAGCGCGTGTACCTCGTCCTCGCCGGCGCGCTCGTGTGTGGCGCCACCCTGTCGCGGGTCCGCTGCGACCTGTGGGACTACCGGGACATGGTCAGCGGCGACCGCTACTTCTATATGCCGCGGGTCCTGATGCTGTGGGTGGTGGCCCTGGGATGCCCCCCAATGCCCAGGCGCGCCCAGTGGGGAGCTCCCGCAGCCGCCATGGCTGGGCTGGCGTGCCTGTGGCTCATGCCCTACCGGGAGGGTCCCGCGTTCGTTGTCCGGCACGTGGAGCGTCCATTCTATGCCTGGCAGCCCTATTGCGCCGGCCTTCGGGCGGGGGAAGCGGTCGAGGTGCAGGTCAGCCCGGGATGGAAATTCCGGGTCCCGAACCCGTCCAAGCCATGGTAGGTCCGGGTTTCCGAGGGCCACCCGCGGCCCAAAAATGGTCGGGGCGACAGGATTCGAACCTGCGACCTCCTGGTCCCAAACCAGGCGCTCTACCAGGCTAAGCTACACCCCGGGCCAAGGGGTCAACGCAGGCCGGTTTGAGGGGGGTGTCAAGACTGGTATCTACGTTGGTGCGCAATCTGCTTGCGTGCCTTGGCAATTCCGTCTCTCCTCGCGCCTCTTACCTTACACTCCATGGATACTATTTCTCGTGAAAATAACAGCCTGCTCCCGATGGGCGGCGTCGTTGTCGGCGTTATCGCGCTCATTATCGGCGGCTATGCTGCTGTCAGCCTGAACAAGATGAAGGCCACGCTGGCCGCCCAGGCCGACAAAGTCGCGAGGATCGACGATATCGCGTCCCAGGTCAGCTCCGCGGCCTCCGCAAGCGACAAGGCCACGAGGGACATACAGACGCTTCAGAACTCCACGCAGGCCGCGGTGAACCAGCTCGGGACCGAGCTCGCCACGATCGACGAGAAGATCAAGCACATGGAGGAGGTCCACGTCGCCCATGCGGCGAAGGGCAGCCACGGCGAGCCGGTTGTTGCCGGTCCGGGCGAATACATTGTCAAGGCCGGTGACACGGGCGCCAAGATCGCCCGCGCGAACGGCTGCTCGATTGCCGACCTCACGGCGGTCAATGCGGGCATCAGCTGGACCCACCTCAAGGTCGGCGAAAAGCTGAAGCTTCCGGACAAGAAGTGACCGCCGGGGAGCCTTCCCGGTGGGTGCGCGAGGGTGAGCGGACGCTCGTCTCGACGCGGATACTCGAGCTCAAGAGCGTCCGATTCCGCCATCCTGTCAGGGGGACCGAGCGCGATTTCACGGTGGCGCACGCGCCCGACTGGGTGAACGTCGTCGCCATCACGCCCGGGGATGAGATCATCCTCGTGCGCCAGTTCCGCTTCGGCTCGAACGAGCTCTCGCTCGAGCTGCCCGGAGGCGTGATCGAGAAGGGCGAGGATCCCGTCACCGCCGGCGTGCGCGAGCTCGGCGAGGAGACCGGATTCGGTGGCGGCGGCGTGAGGCTCCTCGGGAGCGTCAACCCGAACCCGGCCATCCAGGACAACCGCTGCCACTTTGTCCTCGTCGACGGCGCCGTCGCGACGATCCCGATCAACTGGGACGACGACGAGGAGATCCAGGTCTCCAAGGCCCCGGTCGCGCAGGCCCTCGCCTGGGCGAGGTCGGGCGTCATCACCCACAGCCTGTCGGTCGCCGCGCTCATGCTGTACGAGGGCGTCCGGCGCATTTGACTAAACGTAACCTCGGAAGTAGATAGGCGTCTCCCTTTCCTGATCCCCCATCCCCGCACCGGCATGAAACCCTCGGAATTCGCAAACAGCCCCGCCGCGCTCGGCACACCCGGCGCGTCCGGCACGCTGCCCGCGCCTCTCGAGACCGAGATCCGCCGGATATACAAGAGCAGCCCCGTCTACTCGTCCCGCTTCCCGCTCCACCAGGAGGCCCTGCAGTGGGCCTGCTACCGCGAGATCCCGACGCTGTCCAAGCGCGAGATCGTCGAGCGCGGCCACCAGTCGTTCTTCCCGGACTACCGGGAGATCGAGCGCGGCCTCGCCGACCGCCGCTTCGAGTACGAGAACACCTCCGGCACGACGTCGTCGCCGATGACCGTCATCATGGAGGATGGGTGGTGGGCCGCGCAGACGCGCCGGGCCTACCTCGCCTCGCCGATCCTGCGGCAGTTCGCGGACCGGCCGCACCGCAAGTGCGTCCTGGCCCCGGTAGGCTGCTCAAGCAACCTCTGCCCCTACGAGGACCATCCCTTCCCGCACCGCTACTTTGACGGCACCGTCTACCTGAACCTCTCGAGCGACCCGTTCGCGTTCTCCGAGGCCGAGTGGGAGCGGATCGTCGTCGAGCTCCAGGCCACGCAGCCCGAGGTCCTCGAGGGCGAGCCCGTGTACCTCTCGCTGCTCGCGCGCGCCGCGAAGAAGCGCAACGTGAAGGTGCCGAGCATCAAGGCGGTCATCCTCACCTACGGCAAGGCGAGCACCCAGCACGGGCGCAGGATCGCCGAGGCGTTCCCGGCGCCGCAGGTCGACCTGTACGGCTCGACCGAGGCGGGCTACCTCTTTGTCGGCGAGGCGTTCCGCGACGACTCGCGCGTGGTGGACGACAACGCGTTCATCGAGCTGGTGCCCTGGCGCGAGGACGTGGCCGGCGTCTCCCAGATCCATGTCACGACCCGCGGCCGCGAGGCGATGCCGCTCCTGCGCTACCACACCGGCGACATCGTCGAGTCGACGGGCGCGGGCTTCAGGATCCTAGGCCGCGAGCGCGACCTCCATTTCAGGCCCGACGGCTCGCTGGTCACGGCGTCCGACGTGGACGCGGCCCTGCCGGCCGGATTCGCCTGCTGGCACTACATGCTGAGCCAGACGGGCGAGAACCGCTGGGACTTCCACTATGTGGCGGATGTCACCGGAGACCACAGGGGAATCGAGGAGGGGCTTTCCGCCCTGCTTGGGCCCGGCGTGCGGGTGAACGCGTTCCGGCGCAAGTCGATCGCCCCCGCGGCCAGCGGCAAGTTCTCCCTCCTCAAGCCCCTTTCCAGGGCTTGAATCCTTCTCCGAGGGGTAAGTCTCGCTAATTTCGGGGGGCGGGCGGGTGCGGGGCCTTTACTCGTAAGGCTGTATGGTCTTTTGTTGTAACAAGCGACCCCGCGCGATGGACCTCGTCCAAAACCTCTTCGGCAGCACGATAGGCAGGAAACTGGTGATGGCCGTGACCGGCGTCGTCCTGATATTATTCATCGTCGGGCACCTGGTCGGGAACCTGCAGGTGTTCGAGGACCCGGACAGGATCAACGGCTACGCCCATTTCCTGCAGTCCCTCGGGCCGGCGCTCTGGGCCGCCAGGATTTTCCTGATCATCTGCGTCACGCTCCACATCTGGGCCGCGACGGTGCTCGCGATCGAGGACCGCAGGGCGCGCGGCGACGAGCCCTACGTGGTCAAGCGCTGGATCCAGGCGACGGTGGCCTCCCGCTACATGCGGTGGACGGGGTACATCGTCCTCGCCTTCATCCTCTACCACCTGGCGCAGTTCACGATCGGCGTCGCCCAGCCCGGCACGTTCAAGGAGAACATCGCGCATTACGTGATGAAGGGCGACTACCACGTCCTCGGCGTCACGGTCGTGCGGTCGGGCACCGAGGTGCTCGACGTGCGCTCGATGGTCATCCGGGGCTTCGCGAACCCGGCGGTCTCCATCTTCTACATCGTCGCCATCGGCCTGCTCTCGCTCCACCTCCTGCACGGCGGCGAGAGCCTGTTCCAGACCCTCGGGTGGCGCAACCGCAGCTGGGAGCGGGGCCTGCGGCGCGTCGTGGCGCTCCTCTGCGCGGCCTACTTCATCGGGAACCTCGCCATCCCGGGCGGCGTGCTGCTCGGGTTCCTCCACCAATAGGGCCATGGCTGAACTCAATCCCAGGATTCCGCCGGGCGAGCTCTCCGGAAAATGGCGCAAGCACAAGGCGGACATCCGCCTCGTGAACCCCGCGAACAAGCGCAAGTACGAGGTCATCGTCGTCGGCGCCGGCCTCGCCGGCGCGTCGGCCGCCGCCTCGCTCGCCGAGCTGGGCTACAAGGTCAGCTGCTTCGTCTTCCACGACAGCCCCCGCCGGGCGCACTCGATCGCCGCGCAGGGCGGCATCAACGCGGCCAAGAACTACCAGAACGACGGCGACAGCGTGCACCGTCTCTTCTACGACACGGTGAAGGGCGGCGACTACCGCTCGCGCGAGTCGAACGTCCACCGGCTCGCCGAGGTCTCGGCGAACATCATCGACCAGTGCGTCGCGCAGGGCGTCCCGTTCGCGCGCGAGTACGGCGGCCTGCTCGCCAACCGCTCCTTCGGCGGCGCGCAGGTGTCGCGCACCTTCTACGCGCGGGGGCAGACCGGCCAGCAGCTCCTCCTCGGCGCCTACTCGGCCCTGTCGAGGGGGATAGCGGCGGGCAACATCACGCTCCGCACCCACGCCGAGATGCTCGACCTCGTGGTCGTCGGCGGCCACGCCAAGGGGATCATCGTCAGGAACCTCGTGACGGGCGAGGTCACGCGCCACGCGGCCGACGCCGTCATCATGGCGACGGGCGGCTACGGCAACGTCTTCAACCTCTCGACCTATGCCCGGGGCTCGAACGCGACGGCGATCTGGCGCGCGTACAAGCGCGGCGCCTGTTTCGCCAACCCGTGCTTCACGCAGATCCACCCCACGTGCATCCCGGTGACGGGCGACTACCAGTCCAAGCTGACGCTCATGTCGGAGTCGCTGCGCAACGACGGGCGCATCTGGGTGCCGAAGAGCAAGGAGGACCGGCTGAAGCCGCCGGCATCGGTCGCCGAGGCGGACCGCGACTACTACCTCGAGCGGATCTACCCGAGCTTCGGCAACCTCTGCCCGCGCGACGTGGCCTCGAGGGCGGCCAAGCGCGTGTGCGACGAGGGACGCGGCGTCGGCGCGAGCGGCCTGGGCGTGTACCTCGACTTCTCGGACGCGATCGGCCGCCTGGGCGAGTCCGGGGTGCGCGAGCGCTACGGCAACCTCTTCGACATCTACCACGAGATCACGAACGAGAACGCCTACAAGGCGCCGATGAGGATCTTCCCGGCGGTCCACTACACGATGGGCGGCCTCTGGGTGGACTACAACCTGATGTCCAATGTCCCGGGCCTCTTCGTCCTCGGGGAGGCGAACTTCTCCGACCACGGGGCGAACCGCCTCGGGGCGTCGGCCCTCATGCAGGGCCTCGCCGACGGCTACTTCGTCATCCCGTACACCGTGGGGGACTACCTGGCCACGCAGAAGCCCGCCTCCCGGCCCAGGACCGACGCGGCGGAGTTCGCGCAGGCGCAGGCCGGCGTCGAGGCCATGACGGGCCGGCTGCTCTCGGTGAAGGGCAGGGAGCCCGTGAGTCATTTTCACAAGAGGCTCGGCCACGTCATGTGGCACTATTGCGGCATGGCGCGCAACAAGGCGGGCCTCGAGAAGGCCCTGCAGGAGATCCCGGCCCTGCGCGAGGAGTTCTGGGCGAGCGTCAATGTCCCCGGGTCCGCGGCCACGATGAACCAGTCGCTGGAGAAGGCGGGGCGCGTCGCCGACTTCCTCGAGCTGGGCGAACTCATGTGCCGCGACGCCCTGACGCGCGAGGAGAGCTGCGGCTGCCATTTCCGCGAGGAGCACCAGTACCCGGACGGCGAGTGCAAGCGCGACGACGCCAACTTCGCCCACGTGGCCGCCTGGGAATTCGCGGGCGAGGGCAGGGCGCCCGTGCGCAACGTCGAGCCCCTAGTGTACGAGTCCGTCAAGATGAGCGTCCGCAACTACAAGTGATGAGCACCGGCACCTTCAGCGTCACCCTTCGCGTCTGGCGCCAGCCCGGCCCCGGCCAGCCCGGGAGCTTCCACGACTACGCGGCGCACGGCGTGAACCCCGACATGTCCTTCCTCGAGATGCTCGACGTCGTGAACGACGAGCTGACCGTGAAGGGCGGGGAGCCGATCGCGTTCGCGCACGACTGCCGCGAGGGCATTTGTGGCACCTGCTCCCTCACGATCGACGGCAAGCCGCACGGCCCGCGCCACGGCGTCGCCACGTGCCAGACCTACATGCGCGACTACCGCGAGGGCGACGTGATCGTCATCGAGCCCTTCCGCGCGCGGGCGTTCCCGGTCATCAAGGACCTGGTGACGGACCGCAGCGCCTTTGACAGGATCCAGCAGGCGGGCGGGTTCATCACCGCGCGCACCGGCTCGGCTCCCGAGGCCAATGCGTCGCCGATCGCCAAGGGCGTCGCCGACCTGGCGATGGACGCCGCCCAGTGCATCGGCTGCGGGGCCTGCGTCGCCGCCTGCAAGAACTCGAGCGCGATGCTCTTCGTGGCCGCGAAGGTGTCGCACCTGGGGCTGCTCCCGCAGGGACAGCCCGAGCGCGAGAGGCGCGTCCTTGCCATGGTCAAGACGATGGACGAGGCGGGATTCGGCGGGTGCACGAACCAGTTCGAGTGCACGGCCGCGTGCCCCAAGGTGATCTCCTACGACTTCATCGCGCGCATGAACCGGGACTACACGAAGGCCATCTTCAAGTCGGCGTTCAAGTCCGCGCCTTCGGGCGGCGGCGAGGGATAGGCGGGTTCCAGGGCGCGGTTTCATGCCGGACGCCGCCATGAAGAGCTTCGAGACATCCGTCCTTGTCGATGCCCCCACGGAAAAGGCGTGGGGAGTGGTCTCAAATGTGGCCGCGTGGCCCCGATGCCTTGCGACGGTTTCCAAGATTGACGCCCTCGACGGCGCGGCATTGGGCATCGGGTGTCGCTTCGTCGTCCATCAGCCGAAGTTGAAACCGGCCACCTGGAAGATCACACGGCTGGATCCTCCCCGATTGTTTGTCTGGGAGGCGCGTTATCCGGGACTGCGCATCATTGCCGAACACGCGGTCATTGAGGAGACGCCTCGACGCGCGAGGGTGGTGTTGCGGATGACGTTCGCGGGTCTTTTCGGTGGAATGGCCGCAAGACGTCTTCGTTCCGTGACCGAGGATTACTTGGCTCAGGAGGGCGTTTCATTCAAGCGCACCGCTGAGAGCTTGCCTTAAGGGACTCTCCTTGGGGGGCGTTCTCCACTGTTACGAGAGTGCGCCGGAGGTTTTCGAGCTTCGTCAGGCCAATTGTTTTAGGCGCCCCCAGCGCGCCTCCGGTAACTCCGGGTGCGGCGCGGCGCAAAAAACCCGAACTCATGGCGCACGCCTTAGATCCGGCCGGAGTTCAGGCATCGTTGCGGGCGCGAACTCTGGCCTCTGACTCCCTGAACTCTTAAACGCGGAATAAATTGGGCTTCGGTTGACAGAGACTCTTTCGGGATCCAATTATTTGTCGTGTCCTTTCAGGAAAACGTGCCCGGCGTTGGCACCACGGCGGCTCCTTCGTGGACCGTGCATGACGGAAACTCGGTATGGTTGGCGTGGAAGGGTTCCGGCACGGACACGGGCATATATGTCTCATCGGCACCCTCCCTTCAGCCTGGCTCCAACGGCGTATACGCCTTCACAGGGCAGGCTAAGGTCCTCGAAATAGGAACCTCAGCGAGCCCCGCCATAGCCAGTCTGAATGGCACGCTTTATTTGTTTTATAAGGGGGCCTCGGACAACTATATCAATTGGGCTACCATGGCGAGCGGCAGCAGCACATGGGTGGACCAGCACAGGCTTGTGCTTGGCAACAGCGTCATAGCGACGAACAACAATCAGAACCCGCAGACCTCGGCTGGCCCCACCGTGGTCGCCGCCAACAACTGCCTGTACCTGTTCTACAAGGGCGCCGACGATAACATGATCCGCTGGACGGTGACATCCGGTGGCGCAAATCCCGGCCTGTGGGCGTTCGAAACCGTGGTCAACACTCCTAACGGCAACCCCCTGACGACGGTGTCGCCGGCGGTCGCCTTGCAAGGCCAGACCATCAACCTGGTCATCAAAGGCCAGTCCGACGGGAATCTCTATTGGATGACCTACGCCACTCCCGTCAATTCGAGCGACAACAATTTGGACCTTCAGACAAATGGTGCATGGACGGCGCAGACGCAGATCTTTTCGGGTGTCTCCGCTTACGCGCCGGCCCTGGTCTGCGACGGCAACGGCGTGATTTGGCTGGCTTGGACGGGTTCCAACGGCGGCGTCAGCTTCGGTGGAATTCAAAACAACCGGTGGATCGGACCGTCCAACCGTCTCGGCATCGGCAGCAGCGATCGCCCCGCACTCATCTCCACCGGCAACGACAACACGACCATCATGATGGCTTGGAAAGGTGCCGCAGGCGACGGCGGCATCTACTATGGGACGATGATCGGTCCGCAGGTGTCGGCTCCCGGCGGCGGACTCGCCGACGCCTCCAATTACTGGATCTACA
>Ga0302311_10006255_pt1 | contig 12374 bp, 14 predicted proteins | sample III_Palsa_N1_3_FD_200449 | JGI IMG/M metagenome (GOLD analysis project Ga0302311, IMG submission 200449) | Peat permafrost microbial communities from Stordalen Mire near Abisko, Sweden - III_Palsa_N1_3 | ecosystem: Environmental > Terrestrial > Soil > Palsa > Peat permafrost | place: Sweden... | reverse complement strand
AAGGCATTCGACCGTCTCCGCGCCGCCATCAAGACAGGAGGGGGACTGTGAGCAAGCTGACGGCTGATGAGTACTATCAGTTGAAGATAGCCGCATCCAATCAATATTTGGATGTCCTCATCACCGAGGCGCGACCGGCACCGCAATTGTTCCATGATTTACACTCTCGAAAGCTGATGAAAACCGATAGATACGAAGAAACCAGCCTCGGCATGACTGTGTGGGTACTGTCGATCACCGACGCAGGCCGCCAAGCCCTAAAGGACACAGAGCAATGAGCCCCGTCATAATCGGCGTCATCGTCTTTCTACTGTTCGTGATCGTAGCCATGTTGTTCTTGGCGCTCGTGTATCTTTCGACCATCCAGCAAATCACCGTGGATTGTCGGGAATATCTGCGGGTCAAAGAGTTCAAGTCCCGGCCCACAAAGCCGTCAATAGAGGGTGAATTCATGCCTAGTTTCATCGATAAGGACGGGAGAAGCCAATGATCCACCTCTTATCATCTCACCCTTGGGCGTCAGTCTCTATTGCCCTGGCTATCGGAATTGCGGTTGGCTTCGTCCTGAGGCCGGCAATCATTAAGTGGATTGGATTTGAGGGATGAGCCTTACAAGATCAGATTTCCAAGTTCGCCCCGCCGATCCCAAGGTGCGGGAATGGTCGATACATCGCGGCGCTGAGTGGCTCGCTTATGCCGATGACCATGCGCACGCCGCTGAGTTAATAACAGCCTTCATCGTTATGTATTCGGACGGCCAACGGGATGCCAAGGCCGTGGTTAGAAGGGCGTTGGGCATATGATCATCACCTACGAACAGTCCTTGCAAGCCGTCTCAATGCCCTACCCGTCCGCCACCATGCTGCAGGGCGAGGATCGCCGCCCGGACGGCCCAGCCGATGCCGGCGAAAAAGGCCGCGACCAGCGTGCCGACCGCCGCGACGATGCCGGCGTTCCTAACGCGCTCCTGCGTCTCGCGCCAGCTGCGGACGGCCTCCATGTCCTTTTTGAACTCGGGATCGGAAATCATCTTCAGCAGCGCGCGCAAAGCGGCGAATTGCTCCTGGATCTCGATCGGGTCCTCGGCATCGAGGCCGAGGGACAAGAGCACCTCCTTGACGGCGGCGCGAGCGGTGTCATCGGCCATTGCGGATCCTTCTTGAAAAAATGGCGGCGACCGAAGCCGCCGCCATTCGTATTGCCATCAAGGCTGGCAGTTACGCCGCGTTGTCCTCGACCGTCTTGGCGCCGGCGACAGCTTCGGACGATTCCTTAGCCTCAGGCGGGTTCGCCGGTTCGCTCATCATAATCCCCATAAGGTTTTCAATCGCGTCAGAGCCGCCTCACGCGCCGCGAGGGCGTTTTCACCTCCATTGACCAGGCGCGTAACGCGCTCGGCGTCGTCGGCATCGGCGGCGACATTGGCGCCGCAGTTCAGCCAGAAATGCGCCGCCGATGCCGCGCTCAACGTCATGTCGGTCGCCAGCAGTTGCGGGTGGGCGATCAGGTTGGTACCCAGCCACGCGGAGGCTTTGCCGTAATTGTATCGGCCGGTCGTCTGCAGCGGACCGCGCCCACGGAAAAGCGGCCCGTCGCCTGGCTGCGTGTTGCCGACATCTTTGCCGGCTTCGGTGCCCGGATCGTAATGCTCGACGAAGTAGGCGTCGTCACCATATTCGACCAGGGTTTCCCAGTTGGCGGTTTCAACGGTGCACTGCGCCAGGTAATGGCACAGGCGCAGCGGCGTGGTCAGCGCCGCGACCGACAGGCTGGCGACGATCGCGGGAGCGATCGCCTCCATGACGGCCGACGGCTGCTCCACATTGGCGCCGGACATCATCAGGCCCTTCATGGTCAGCGGCCCCATGAGGTTGTCGATCATGCCGGCGTAGAGCCCGGCAGCGGCGAGGGCGTTTTGCGCCGGCGTGATATCCATGGCCGTGGCCTCCTATTTTGACAGGTTGGGTTGGGGCCACATGCGGCCGGCAAAGACGCCAAAGGCCGTCAGACAGCCGATCGTCATGGCGAACGCGCCCGATACCGCGCCATGGGTTTTCGGAGCGCCGGCCGTGGCGGCCTGGAAGGCGCCCCAAGCCGCGGTCAGAGCGCCGCCCAGGATGCCGGCCTGGACGCTCAAGCGCCTGGCGTTGATGACGACCGCCGAAAGGTCCGGCATCGCCACCATGCTCGAAAGTTTAGCGACGATGCCCTGAGGCTTCGGGATCGCCGCCATTACTCCGGGGCGTTCGATCCGGAAGGCGCGGCCGGCGCGCCCAACAGCATGTTCTCGACGGCGGTCGTCAGGCCCGAGACGGTCGGGTCGATGATGCCCTCGGCGGGGATCAACAGACCGAAGGCGGGCTCGGCAGCCGCGAGTGCGCCGATGCCAGCGTTGACGAACTGAGCCGCCAGCGGGCCGGCCGCGCCGCGCAGGGCCGTGACCACATCCTCGCCGGCGGCGAGCAGGGTCGTGATCTTGGCGCCGACGTTCTGCAGGTCGGCGTTCGTCGACGCCAGCATGGCGGTTTCGAGCGACTTGAAACCAGCCAGGGCGCCCGTAACGTTGATAGGGTTGGTCATGATATTTGCCCCTCCTTAGGGCATCGGAAATAGATCGCCCGGAGCGGGCGATTTGGGTAAAGGCTGAGAATTTGGTGAAGTGTGGTGCTGCCGTAGCGCGCAATATGGGCGCCCGGTGTGTGCCTAAGGAATTGCGGCGTATCCGAGCGCTGATCAGCCGGCGACGAGCAGCGTCTGATAGGCGGCAAATTCGGCGTTGATGTCGGCCAGGATCGACGCATTGGCGGCCAGCGTCAGGTCGACTGAGGCGACCATAAGAGCCGCAATTCGCATCTTGGCGGGATTGGTCGCTCCGGATGGCCCATAGCCGCCGATGATCGCCTGCAGCGCAGTGCTGGCCGTGGATACCGCGAGAGTATTGGCCGACGTGGTTTCGGTCGTGCCGTTTTTCTGTGCGATAGCACCAGATCCCGAGCCTGTATAACTGCCCAATATAGTGGTCCAGGCGCCATTGTTGATGGTGCTTGTGCCGCTGACGATGTTGCCAGAGACACCGATTTCACCCTGAAGGTTGTAACTCCCCGTCGATGTATTGATGTAGAGGCTGAACTGGTTGCTGGAAAGCGGGCTGCCTATGACGCCACCGCCGAAGGTCGAGGCTCCCGTCGTGTTATACACCAGTGCCGCAACCGTACCCGGCGTGCCGTTGGCGGGGAAGATGTTGGCCAGCGTGGCGTCGAACAGCGGAGATCCGGCGCCGGCAAACGTCAGAAAACTGTTGGCGCTGTTAACAAGGGCGGTGACGGATGGCGGGCTGTTGCCGACCGGAACGAATGAGCGCGGGTTGGCGGCATCGTACCACGCCGCGCAATTGCCGTTCGCATCCAGCGCGAAGTAGGCACTGTCCGGTTTCAGCCACAGCGTCGGCGCAGCATTGGCGAGGATGCGCGCCTGCCGGGCGGTCGTCGTGACCTTGGGAAGATTGGCATTGATGATCTGGGCATTTTGCTGGGCGGCAAGCATCGTAGTTGCTCCTGGAATCAGAGATTGATCATGAAGGCCGGGCACCAGTCGTACTCGGTGGCGCTATCGGTCAGGCGTGTGCGCGCAACGCTGTCGCGAAGCTGCCCGCGCGCGCCATACAGAGGGCCGTCCGTGATGTTGATGTTGTTGGGAGCGCCGGAGAGCGCGGTGCGAGCCAGGGCATAGCCGATGTATTTGCGCAGCCCTGTCGGGGCAGACGCGAGCGTGATCGTGGCGATATAGCCCGACACGGTCACCGTGCTGATCGCCGGAGGTGAGCCCGATCCGTCATCGAAGCTGAAGCCGTAGTTGGCGAGCGCGTTGTTATAGGTGCTCGATGCCGTGGTGATCGTTCCCGACGTATCGAGAACCAGGGCGTTGCCGGAAACGCCGACACCCATTCCGTCGAATTCGACATTGATGACGGTCGACGATGTCCAATAGGCCTTGGTCGGTTTGATACCGTGCCAGGCGCCGTTATTGCAGATCTGGTAGAACGTCGCGATGCCAAGCCGCATGCCGGTCGTATATTTCGAAAGGTTCGAGCGGTGGATATAGTTCGACGTGGTATCGGACGAGGTTTCGCGCAGCAGGTCGTAACCTGTGCCCGCCAACGTGAAGCCATATTCGTTGTCGAGCGTCCTTTGGCCGTCGCGCGCCGGTTGGAAATTGGGCGTCGCGTTGATGACATTGTCCGGCTGAATGAACAGGATTTCCGGATCGGCCTGCATCCCGCAAATGCGTCGGCACGACTCGGTAAAATCCCGGCGAAGTTGGCGCATATTGCGCTTGAACCAAAGATCATCCATGCCCGCGAGCGTTGTGTCGCTTTCCGAGCCTACCCAGGCGCCGACCACGATGATATCCGTGAATCCCTTCGCCTTGAGCGCGGTTGTCGCCAGCTCCAGACCGAGCTCGAGCGGGGCCTGCCCGCGGCCGTTGCCGACATAACCGCGGCCGCCGATCGCCACGGACACCCCGACGACTGTCGGCAGCACGCCGTTTGCGGAATTATAAAGACTGATGAAATGATTGACCCAGCCGGACGTCGGCGTTTCCTGCTGGTAACTACCGCCGCCGGCATTGATGACCTGCTCGACCAACGGGGCGAGAACCGCCGCGCCACTGGCTGTGCGTACGCGCGGGCCGCCGGCGGTCGAACCCTGTTGCAGCATGAAGGCGTTGGATGCATAGACCGCCGTCGACGACAGGAATGGATCGCTGGCGTTGTTGTTCTGGCCGTCATAGTTACTTTGGCCCATGCCCACGAAAATGTAGGCTGTGCCGGATTGCGATGGCTTGTGCGGCAGCGCGACCGATACCGGCGACGAGGAATAGTTGGTGCCGGTGAATGTCTTCAACAGTGGCGACGCTACGAAATAATTGGCGTTCGCCCGCTGCAGTCCCGTAGGCGTCGCCAGGAAATAGCCGCCGTTCACGCCGGTGGCGGCGCGCACATAATTCCATTGGTCGTATTTGACCGAGACGATCTGCTCGCCGCCGATCGGCGCTATGTTGAGCGCAGCAGTGCCGTTGATATTCTGCGGCGAGAAGACGCGTTCGAAGCCGCCAGAGGCAATCGGCGTCACCAGATGGCCTTGCCCGTCGAGCAGAGCGGCCGCCGTGCCATCGGGGCACGCGATCGCCACGGCCGGCGCCATACCGCCCGGCCACAGGTTCAGTGCGCCGTACAACAGCGCCGACTTGGTGACCAGGGCCGACACGGTCGCCGCCAGCGGCAGGCTGACCTGGGCGCTGGTTGCACCCAGCACGGCGACGGGCGCGCCGGTGCCGGTATTCTGCCAATAGAGCAGGTAGGCGCCGGTCACGTCGGATGTCAGGTAATATTGGCCGCCGCCGCTGGCGATCTGCGTGCCGATATTGGCCGTCAGCGTGGTCCCGGCCGGAATTGTGGCCCCGGACGGATTGGCCCAGGTCGGCGCGCTCGGGCTGGCCGAAGTCGTGCGCCCCGGATTGGTGACGACGATCGTGGCCGCCGTCGCCGAGGTAACGACCAGGTTCGCCGTCACGCCGGTGAAGCTGCCGCCAGTCGCGGTCAGCGGATAGGTGCCGATCGTCGCGCCCGTGACGGCCGTGCCACCGACGGTGCCGGACGTGATCCCCTGCGGCAGAACGTTCGAGCCGCCAGCCGCCGTCGAGGCATTGATGAATGGATAGTAAGGAAGCCCCAGCACGGCCGCCGCGGCCGCCGCGGCACTGGTCGCCGCTGCCGTTGCCGATGCCCCGGCTGAGGTCGAGGCCGCTGCTGCGGCGGTTGCGTCGACGGCGACGCTGCCGGCGGCCGCGGCCGCCGCCGCGGCCGAAGCCGCGGCGGCTAGGGCGCCGCTCGACGGTATCTGGGCGAGATAGGTCCAATTACCCGTGCCGTTGCCGGACGCGGTCTTGTTCCATGTGCCATTATTGCCAGGCGTCGCGTCATTGTACACGACCGCCATGGTGTATTCGGGGAATCCCACCTGTCCCGTCATGACCAGGTTATTGGCCAGGTCCGCCGCGTAGAGGCTGGCCAGCGACGGGAAGCCGTAGGTTCCCCAGCCACCGAAGGGCGACAGCGTATAGCAGCCGGCCGCGGCCAGGGCGGCCTGGTCGGCAGCGGAATTATTGCTGATGAAAATCAGCGCGTACTGATTCGACACATAGGTCGCGCCGGAAGGCATGGCGCCAAACGACATCCCCGCGGCGGGCGCGATCATCAGGATCATGGGACTCTCCGAAGGATAGGGTCAGCCGATGCGGAAAACGCTCAGCGTCGTGTCGGTCGTGCCGAAGCCCGAGCCGCTGGCCTCGATCGAGCCATTGACCGAGCTGGTATCCTGGCAATTCAGGCGCAGATTGCCGGCCGGGTTGGTGACGATCGCGGACACGGCGATCGGCGCGGCGCCGAGCGCGACGACACTGACGCGGCTGGCGGCAAAGGTGGTCGTGCCGTCCGAGATCCGGCAGGCGATGACGTCCGCCGTGATGCCGCCCAGCGCGGTTGCCGTCGTGGTGACGACGAAGACGCCCGTCGTGCCCTGTGACACACTGATTATGTCGAAATTGGCGGAGACATTGTTGAGCGCGACCGGCGATGACAAGGTCGTGGTCAGCGGTGAAAAGCTGGCGGTGCCACCGAGCGACACCGATGCGCCGGCGATCGTGATCGCCGAGCTGGCCAAGTCGGCGTCGGGCAACGATCCCGTGACGCCGCCATTGCCGGTGGCGCCCAGATCGATCGGCGGGATATCGGCGCCGACCAGTGCCCGAAAGCCGGGCGTCGCGGCCGAGCCGCTCGAGGGACCGGCCAGGAAGGTGTTCGCCGACTGGCTGTTCCAGCCGCAGCCGATCGTTCCTGACGCCGTGATCGGCGAGCCGGAGCACGAAAACTGCGCCGGCAGCGTCACGCCGACGCTGGTGACCGATCCCGCGCCGGCGCCGCTGGCCGGCATGTCGGCCGAGGTCAGGCCGCGAAACGAAGGTGTTCCGGATCCGCCGCTCGAGGGGCCGGCGAGGACCGCATTCTGCGCCTCGCCGGTCAGGCTCAGGCCGCTGTCCGCGGCTTGTTGCGGATTGGTGCCGCTGGCGATCAGCGCATCGCCGGCATGGGCGATAGTCGCCGGCGCATTGACCGGCGCCGGCACCTGGCCGGCGTAAGCCGGGAGCTCGGCGACCAGCAGGACGAGCAGCGCGGCGCCCAGGATCGCGGTGAGCACGAAAGACCAGATCTTCATCATGCGCTCCTAAGCCATGTGACGCCGTTCCAGCGGCAGGTTGACCACCCGTTATTGACCCCGATCGTGTCGATCGTCACGCCGGCCTTGATGGTGAAGGCGTTCGTTCCGGCATTGCCGCCGGCGTCGGTGATGATGATCCGCTGGCCCAGCCCCGGCGTGCCGACCGGCAGGTCGACCTCGAGCGCGCCACCCGACGTATTGTCGATATCGACGTACCAGGTCGCCGCCGGCGGCGCGCCCAGCGCGTAGGGCGAAGCGCTGACTGCGACGACGGATGTCGCCGCGCCGCCGGCCTCGGCCGTCGTCGCATCGACGCCCGACGTGTTGGGCGATGCCCCGACCGCGTTATTGGCGGTCAGGAAATAGGTGTAGCCGGTGCCTCCGCTAAGGCTGGCGTCGGTATCGGCCAGCGCCGCGCCGGACCATACGGCGACCGCCGATCCGAACGACGCGCCCGTCCCGGGCGCCCGCCACAGGGTGTAACTCGTGACGTTGTCGGCCGGCGCATTGGCGGCCCAACCCAGGGCGACCGCATTGGACCCAGGCGAACCGACGATACCGAAACCGGTGGGCTCAAGCGGCGCGCCGGCGGTCCCGGCGCCATAGCCCGCGCCCGTCGGCGTGTATTGATATTCGACGACCGTCGACGGATCCTGCAGCGCCTGCTTGAAGACATTGAACGACAACAGTTTCAAATAGATCGTCGCGCCGATGTATTGCGGCGGAATGTCGAAGGCGACCGAGGTGCCGTCCGTGCCGGTGACGTCGATCTGGGTGAACTGGTCGCCGATGCTGTGCGCGCCCGGGCCCGTGCCATAGGCGCCGCGCTCGAGGTAGCTCAGATCGGCGGCGTAGGTGCCGGTGGCGCTGACATCGCCGAAGGCCAGCAGCTCGCCATTGCTCGGTAACACATAGGCGCCCCCGCTGAGGACCGGTTGCGCCGCGACCAGGCTGAGCGTGCGCAGCGCCTCGGCGTCGGCGGTGTCGACCGGCGTCGGCGTCGTCAGGCTCTGCGTGCAGTCAACTGACAGCGTGTCGGTCGTGTCCGGATTTGCGCCGGCATAGGCCGCCAGCGCGGCGGTCAACACCCCTTGTTTCGCCGGCGCGTTGATCGTGCCGAGCGTGCTGTAGTCCGACCCGTTGAAGCTGAGCGTGACGATGGCACCGCCCCAGGTCTCGCCGCCGGACGCGGCGACGATGATCTTGGGCACGCCGCCGGTGAAGGTCGAGGCCGGCTCGATGACGGCCGGCGTATTGATATTGCCCGGCGCGATATTGGTGACCGGCGTCGTCGCCGTGTCGATCGCCGCCGCGGCGACCGGCGGGTAATAGGTGCCGACATTGCCGGGGAATTCTTCACAGACGAAGGCCAGCGTGCCTTTGCCGTCCTTGTCCTTTCCGCTACGGGCGACCGTCTTGACGCGCACGCGCACCATGCTGATGGGGATCGTCGGGTCGGTCAGGGTCAGGATGGTGCCTGGAATGCACAGGATGTAGCGACTGCTCACTGTAACCGCATAGTTGTTGCGGATGTAGGCGGCGCGCTTGCCGATCAGCTGCACCGCGATCCGGGCGACGGCCGGGTCGCAGATCTCGTCGGCCTGGGTCGAGCTGTCGTCCTTTAGCCTGAACTGGTCGACGAGACCGTCGTCCTTCCATTCGAACGGGTTGTCGATATAGCCTAGCGTCCGATCGGTGATCGTCAGGACAGTGCGGTTTTTTGCGTCGTCGGGATCGACCCGGGTGAAGGCGACGATGCCGCCGTTCTTGCCGGTCGCCGTCAGAAAATCATCCGGGCCCAGGTTATAGGCGACGTCGTCGACCGGCGTATAGGTGACGCCGTTGCCGGTGACGACGCTGTCGCCTAACGGTACGAACTGTAGCTGTGTGCCGCTCCAATAGATCCATGCATTGGACGATATCGCCCAACGGTCGATCAGCTCGTTCATTTTTTCCTGGCTGTTGCACAGCGGCGAAAAGAACAGGCCCTGGGCGCGCTGATAGGTCGCGTACTGCGTGATCGGACCGATATCGCCCGAGCTGAAGCCCATGCCGTACTGCACGCGGGTGAGCGCGTCGGTGATGATATCGCTCATCAGGCAGTCGACGCCGGCCGACTGGGCATGCGAGTTCGGATTGATCCAGCCGCTGGTCGAGCTGGTCTTCGTATACGCAAAGCCGGCGGTGCGCGTGCACTCGAAAGCATTGTCCGGAATCGTCGCGCTTTCGCCCAGCGGCAGGTTGGCCGCGCCGAGGTAAGCCGTTTGCGAATAGGACCGGGCCTGCGCCGGATAGTTGGTGGTGACATAGCTCCACGGCGCCTGGGACAAGGTGCCTGAAAAGAACGACATGTTCAGCGCCGACAAGGTCGTCGTGGTGGTGGTCGAACCGTCCGCCCAGATGTTGCCGACACTGAGCGTGCTGTCGCCTTCGCACAGCCCCAGACACACCGAGGCGGTGTAGGTCATCTGCTGGTCGCCCTTGCCGCCTCCGCCCTTTCCCTTGCCGCTGGCCGGCTTGGCCTTGAAATCGTTGAACCACATCGCGTTGGTCGATAGCCGGCGCATGCCCCAGAAGACGGGCACCGGCGCATTCCATTGCGACGAGCCGACGTTCAGGCCCACATAATTGATCGGCGCGTTGGTCGGCCCGCGCGGTACTCCGAAACCCGCCATCTCCTACCCCCACAGGCTGAAATAGCGCACGGGGCGCGCGATGTTGGCAAAGGTGACCGGCACGAACTTCAGCAATGCCTCATCGAGGCGCGAGACGATGACCTGGTGCGCGGCGGCGTAGGCGTGGACGACCTCTTCGCTGTTGACCAGGATGGCGCCGTGCGAATAGCACTGGCACCAGTGGAACACGACGATATCGCCGACCTGGGGCGTCTCGACCTCACGCAGGCCTATCTTGATCAGCCAGTTGAGGAAGCGCTCCTCGGTGCGATGGACCATCCAGCGCGGCGGATAGGGCCTTGGGTCGACCGGCGTGATCAGGCCGGTATCGACGGCCGATCGCACCAGCAACATGGCGCAATCCACAGCGCCATTGCGGCCCTTGATGTCGCCGCAATGCACGAATGGCGTCGCGACCCAGGACAGGGCCTCGGTGATGAACGCCGCCCGCCCTTCGGCCTCGGACGCTGTCGCGAAACTGTACCGCTCCTCGCCGATGTGGCGCGGAACGACGATGTCGCATCCCTCTGTTCGAAGCACGGTCAGATGGCGCTGTTTGGCGGCGGCACGAATTCGAAACCCCGGTAATGCTGGGTATTCGACCGATCGGTACAGCTTTGGCCGGAGCCGGAGTTGAAGGTCTTGTCACAGCCCTGGAAGGCCGAAAACGTGTCACCGGGTGCCGGCGTGTAATACAGCGGATAGGCCAAGGTCAGGCCGGAACTGCTCGCCAGGGCCACCGTACGCGTCTGTCCGGACGACTCGCCGCTGGTCATGGTGATCGTGCCGTTTTGATAATTGGTGGCGTCGCCCGGCGCCGAGGCCCAGGGAATGAAGAACGACGTAAGTCCGGACGACCCCGCGGTGAAGTCGGCCGTAAAGGTCGCGCGCGAAAGCGTGCAGCCGGCGTCGCAGAAACCGTGATTGCAGCCGATCTGATACAGGTTGCGCGGGAAATTCTGGTCGAGATCGTTGTTCTTGCCGCGCACCTCGATCGTCGCCGTCGCGCCGCCCAGGTCGATGCCGGCCGTCTCGCCGCCGAACAGAGGCAGCGTGTCGTAGATCACGCCCGGTACGATCATGAAGGCCGTCGACATCAGCACGACGCAGCCGTCGAACAGACCGTTGTGGACCTGCGCCTTGATGCTGGCGCCCCCGTTGAAGGCGGTATTGAACGCCCGCATGAAGATCTTGAGTTCCGGGATCTCCATGGTGTTGGAGACGTTCCAGTCGGAGGATTCCAGCCACGGCGCCTTCGACGAATAGACCTGGCCCTGAAAGATCAGGTCGCGGTCCCAGCTCGTCCAGTAAAGCACCGTCCCGTCCAACAGCGTGAAGACGAACAGGTCGGCCTCGGCCGTGATCAATCCGTCCGCCAGCGCGGACTGGAGCAGCCCAAGCGTCGAGGTGCGCAGCAACGCCGCCACGTCAGGCGTCCGGCCGGCAGCTGTGCAGGCTGACTTTTTCCATCGACCACAGGCGGTTCATGAATTTTTTCATCGTGTTATTGTTGTTCGCCAGCTTGCAGTAATAGAAATACGACATGTCGACGGCGATGTTGTAGCCGCTGGCCGGCGCCGTAGCGAAGGTGATGGTATTGGCTACCGGATTGGCCGTGCTGACCGAATAGAGCGACGGATTGACCGGCGTGGCCGAGCCGTCGAGATAGACGTTGAAGCCTTCGCCCAGGTTGACCTGGCCCACAGGCTCGCTGGCGCCGTAGCCATTCGCGCCGAAGAAGCGCGTCAGCGTGAAGACGGTCGTCGCGCTGTCGCCGGTGCCGATCGAGTTTTGCGAGACCTTGTAGTCGTCAGGGTTCTTGAACAGAAACCGCCCGACCGTCCCGCCGATCTGCAGCAGGAACCCCATCATGGTCCTGAATTCCAGGCCCTCTCCGGCCAGGAACTGGGCGTTCAGCCCGTCGCGCAGGAACTGGTAGTTCAGCTCGAAATCGTGCAGCGGATATTCCGCGATGGCGATATCGATATCCGCCCCCGACGCCGTCGTCGCCGTCGGCAGGTTCACGAACGTCGGCGTCCAGGTCGAGTTGTAGGTCAGGCCTGGCAATAGGTTCCGGCCCGGATAGACCGGAAGGGTCATCAGATCCTGCCTTTACGTTGTTGCTTTCCCAACCAGGTCAGCAGCTCGTGGCCATGGTCCTCGAGCATGCCCGAAATGCCGGACTGCGCCGGCGCATTTATGGTCGGGCTGTAGTGGTTGTTGATGGTTTGCGCTCCGCCACGGGCGCCCGCGTTACCCGAGGCATTCCCCTTGACCGCTTCCCTGATGGCGGCGTTGTCCGAAGCCGGCATGATTTTCTCGCCGGCGTGGACCAGGGCGATCATGTCGCGAGGCACCGTATCAAGACCCTTGCTAAAAGAGCCAAAACTGATCGTCTGGGCGAAAGCCGCGGCGGCCATCG
>Ga0302311_10006253_pt1 | contig 12374 bp, 9 predicted proteins | sample III_Palsa_N1_3_FD_200449 | JGI IMG/M metagenome (GOLD analysis project Ga0302311, IMG submission 200449) | Peat permafrost microbial communities from Stordalen Mire near Abisko, Sweden - III_Palsa_N1_3 | ecosystem: Environmental > Terrestrial > Soil > Palsa > Peat permafrost | place: Sweden... | reverse complement strand
GGTAGGGCGCGCATGCCACGGCTCTTCGCCACCCTCCTCCTTGGCGCCGGCCCCCTGCTGGCGGTGCCCCTGGTCGCCGCGCCCCCGGACCTGCGCTGCGTCCCCTTTGACTTCAAGGACGTCCAGCTGCAGGACGGGCCGTTCCGCGACGCGATGCAGCGCAACGCCACCTACCTGCTGTCGCTCGACCCCGACCGGCTGCTCCACAACGCCCGCGAGTACGCCGGCCTGGCGCCGAAGGCCCCGCGTTACGGCGGCTGGGAGTCGACCGGTGTCGGCGGGCACATCCTGGGCCACCTCCTGACCGCATCGGCGCAGATGTACGCCGAGACCGGCGACGCGCGGTTCAAGCAGCGGATCGACTACATCGTCGGCGAACTGGCGCTCTGCCAGAAGGCCTACGGCGACGGGTACGTCGGGGCCCTCCCGCCGCTGGAGCTCGCGACCCTGCGCGGCTTCGGCCGGGGGATCGTCAGCCTGCGCGACCCCGAGTCGTTCACCGGCGGTGCCTGGGCGCCCTGGTACACCGAGCACAAGATCCTGAACGGCCTGAAGGACGCCTGGGTCCTCGCCGGCAACACCCAGGCCCGTGACGTCGCGCGGCGGCTGGCGGACTGGATGGGGGCGATGACCGCCGGGCTCAGCGCGGCCCAGCTCCAGGAGATGCTGGGGGTCGAGCAGGGCGGCATCGTCGACACGCTGGCGGAGTTCTCGGCCCTGACGGGCGACCCCAAGTACCTGGAGATCGCCCGGCGGTTCCGCCACGAGGCCGTGCTCGGCCCGCTCCGGGCCGGCCGCGACCAGCTGGCGCTGCTCCACGCCAACACCAACATCCCCAAGATCACGGGCGAGGCCCGGCTCTACGAGGTCGCGGGCGACCCCGACAGCCGCGCGATCGCCGAGTTCTTCTGGGCAACCGTGGTCCACCACCACTCCTACGTGATCGGCGGCAACAGCGACGATGAGCACTTCTTCCACGAGGAGAAGACGCCCAAGCACTTTGACGCCTGCACCGCCGAGACCTGCAACACCTACAACATGCTGAAGCTGACCGAGCACCTGCTCGGCTGGGACCCGCGGGTGGAGTACGCGGACTTCTACGAGCGCGCCCTGTACAACCACATCCTGGCCTCGCAGGACCCCCGCCGCGGCATGTTCACCTATTTCATGTCGCTGGAGCCGGGGCTGTTCCGGACCTACAGCACGCCCTACGATTCTTTCTGGTGCTGCGTCGGCACCGGGATCGAGAACCACACCCGCTATGGGCGGGCGATCTATCTCCACGGGACCGACGACCTCCTCGTGAATCTCTTCATCCCGTCGCAGGTGACGTGGCCCGAGAAGGGCCTGGTGCTGCAAGAGGAGACGGATTATCCGCGGAGCGGCCAAGTCCTGCTGACCATCCGCGCAACCCCGAAGGTGCCGGTGGTCCTGCGGGTCCGGTGCCCGGGCTGGGCCGCGGCGCCCGTCCAGTTTGAGATCAACGGGCGTCCCGTCCCTGGAGTCGGCCAGCCCGGCACCTACGCCGAGCTGAACTACCTGTGGCGCAAGGGTGACCGGGTCCGGGTCACCATCCCCATGGCGGTGCGCACTGAGCCGATGCTCGGCGCGCCCGACCAGATCGCCTTCCTCTACGGACCCGCCGTCCTCGCCGGCGACCTCGGCCCGGAGCCGGCGACCGCCGACATTCCCTACACCCGCAACCAGCGGGCGAACCTCCAGGCTGCGCCGGTCCCGGTGCCGGTCCTCGCGCCGGGCCCGGGACCGGTCGAGTCGACCCTCAGGCGGGCGGCCGGACGGGACCTGGCCTTTGAGGCTGCCGTCGCGGGCTCGACGGGCCGCATCGTCTTTCGTCCGTTCTGGGAACTGAACTACGACCGGTACAGCGTCTACTGGAAGGTCGCCCGCGCCAGCGGCGTGGCCGCCACCGCCGCCAACTAGGCCGCCGGCCGATCGGCTCGCCCCCCTTGGTTGGGGCAAGCCAGCGGGTCGGTCGGGTCGGGAAGAGCGACGGTTGCTGGCAACCAGCCCTTATTGCCAGGCGATCAGAGGCGCGCCGCCTTGAATCCGTTAACCGCTGGAGGACTGTGGTTTAGAATCAATGTCCCATTGTGGCACGTGGCGTGCAACCGGGAACGGACACCCAAAATATGTCTCCCAACCTTTCCTTCCGTCTTTGCCGGGCGTTCACCCCTCTCTTGGCCGCGCTGACCTTGGTCATCGGGACCCGGGCCCAGAGCGACTACGCCACACCCTACACGTTCACGACCCTGGCAGGCCAAGCGGAGGTGGCAGGCGACAAGGACGGCACGGGCGTCGCCGCCCGCTTCGACCAGCCGGAACACGTGGCCGTCGACGCGAACGGCAACCTGTATGTCGCGGATACGGGCAACAACGCGGTGCGGAAGATCTCGCCCGCCGGCATCGTCACGACGATCGCCACGCAGCAGACTTATTATGCGGCCTTCCCGTTCAACACCTTCGTCGAATTCGCGCCGGTGGGTATCGCGGTTGACGCCGCCGGCAACGTCTTTGTCACGAGCGACAACCAGGTTCTGGAGATCACGCCCGCGGGTGTGATCAGCACCTTTGCGGGAAGCGTCCAGGGCTACGCCGACGGGGCGGCCGACAACGCGCAGTTCCGCCTGCCCGCGGGGCTCGCGCTCGACAGCAGCGGCAACCTCTACGTCGCGGACTACGGCAATTTTTCCGTCCGCAAGATCGCCCCTACCGGGGTCGTCAGCACCCTCGCCGGAATCGGTACCGCCTACGGCTTCCAAGATGGGACCGGCACCGTCGCCCGCTTCACCAACCCGACGGATGTCGCCGTCGACGCGGACGGAAATGTCTACGTGACGGACTCCGGGGCTTACGATATTCGGAAGGTGACCAGCGCCGGCGTGGTGACGACCCTCGCCGGCTCTCCCGGCAATTTCGGGAGCGCTGACGGCACCGGCAACGCCGCCCGGTTCTACGCCCCGAACGGGATCGCCGTCGACTCGGTCGGCAACCTTTATGTCACCGACGCCGACAATACGATCCGGCTGGTAACGAGCGCCTGGCCGGCACGCCGGGCCAGCTGGGCAGCACCGACGGGACCGGGGCGGCGGCCCTCTTCAACGACCCGCTGGGGATCGCGGTCGACGCCGCCGGCGACGTCTTTGTCTCGGACAACGACGATGACACGATTCGGGAGCGCTACGCGGCCGCCGGGGCGGTGCCGACCCTCCAGGAGCAGCCGATGTCCGAGTCGGTGGCGCTCGGTTCCACCGTGACCTTCGCGGTCACGGCTTCCGGGGTGCCCACCCCGAACTACCAGTGGGAATTCAACGGCACCAGCATCGCGGGCGCCACCAACCCGACCCTCACTATCACCGACGTCCAGGCCTCCAACCTGGGCACCTATACCGTGGTCGTAGCGAACGGCACGGGCAGCGTGACCTCGGCCGGTGCCACGCTGTCGAGCCCCGGGACGTCGCCGTCCCCGGGCGGCTCGACCTCGCCCCACCTGGTGAACCTCTCCGCCCGAACCTTGGTCGGGACCGGATCCAGCATCTCAATCTCCGGCTTTGTCATCTCCGGAGCCGCCGGATCCACCGAGACGGTGCTCGTCCGCGGCGCCGGCCCGGCGCTGGCGGCCTTCGGGGTCTCCGGCGGCCTGGCCCAGCCTGACCTCACCCTCTCCGACTCCACCGGGGCGACGATCGCCACCAACGCCAACTGGAGCGCCAATGCCAACGTGGCGCAGATCGTGGCGGCCGAGACCTCGGTCGGGGCCTTCGAATTGACCTACGGCAACGACGACACGGCCCTCCTCGTCACGCTGCCGCCCGGCACCTACACGGCCCAGGTCGCCGGCCAGGACGGGACCACCGGGGTGGCCCTGACCGAGGTCTACGAGGTCGCCAGATCCAACGCGCAGCTCTCCAACCTTTCGAACCGCTGCCTTGTCGGCACCGGCGGCAACATTGCGATCGCCGGTCTCGCGATCGCCGGGTCGGGCAGCCAGCAGCTCCTCATCCGCGCGGTCGGCCCCACCCTCGCCAACTACGGTGTCACCGGCGTCCTGGCCGCGCCGGTCCTGACCCTGTTCGATTCCCAGGGCAACGCCCTCGCCACCAATGCCGGCTGGAGCACCAGTGCCAACGCCGCACAGGTGCAGGCGGCGTTCGTGGCGGCCGGCGCCTTCGCCCTGCCGGCGGGGAGCGCCGACTCCGCGCTCCTGATCACGCTTGCCCCGGGCTCCTACTCGGCCCAGGTCTCCGGGACCGGGGTCGCCACCGGCAACGCCCTGATCGAGGTCTATACCGTCCCGTAACCCGGGCCCGGGGAGCAAGCAGGGCGCCGTCCCGAGGGCGCGGTCGGAGAAATGCCCTTTGGCCCTAACATTCGCGGGAATTGCGCCGATGTAGGCAGTTACGCGGCATGACCACCGAACCAAGCATCACCGATCACTTCGTTCCGAGGAGCGGGCCATGACCCTCCGTCACAGCCTCCTCCAGCGCCAGGTGCGCCAGCATCTCGGCCCGGACGCGGCCCTGCCACCGGCGTACGAGCTGCTGCTCCGCTCGGTCGAGGAGGCCTACGAGCAGTTCGAGGCCGAACGCCGACTGGCGGAGCAGGCGGAGGAAACCGCCCTGAAGGAGCGGTCCGAACTCAGCGACCGGCTGGCCGCCCAGCAGGCGCGCCACCTCGAGGGCCTCGGCGCGCTGGCCGGTGGGATCGCGCATGAATTCAACAACCTGCTGACGATCGTGATGAGCAACACATCCCTCGCGATGCTCGACGACACGGCGATGGCGACCGTCGGCGATTGCCTGCGCGACATCCAGGGCGGCGCTTCCCGGGCCCGGGACCTCACCCAGCAGCTGATCACCTACGCCAAGGCCGGCAGCCCGCTGCGCTTCCCCGTTTCCCTGACCAACCTGGTCCGCGAGTCGGCTGAGTCCGTCCTCCCCGGCTCGGCCGCCCGCTGCGACTTCGAATTCGCCGCGGGCCTCTGGCCGGCCAGCGTCGACCGGGAACAGATGGTCCAGGCGCTCCAGAGCCTGGTGCTCTACTCCGCCCAGGCCACGCCGCCTGGCCGCCGGGTCCGGATCGCGATCGACAACGAGTCCGTCGGGCCCGCCCCGCGCGCCGCCCTGCGGCCCGGCCGCTACGTGCGGCTGACGGTCTCCGATGCCGGTCCGGGACTGGGCCCCGACGCCCTGACGCGGATCTTCGATCCCTCCTTCTCCACGAAGAAGCCCGGCAACGGCCTCGGCCTCGCCATGGTCTACGCGATCGTGAAGCGGCACGACGGCGACATCGAGGTCGAGTCCTCCCCTGGTCGGGGGACGACGTTCAAGCTCTGGCTGGCCGCGGCCGAAACCGCGACCGGGACGGCTCCGCCCTTCAGCGCGAGCCGGCATCCGCTCAACTTCAGCAACGGCGCCCGGGTGCTGGTGATGGACGACGAGGGCACCATCCTGCGGGTGACGGCGGCGCTCCTGAAGCGCATGGGCCTTGAGGCCACGGTGGTCAGCAACGGCGACGACGCGGTGCGCGCCTTCGGCGAGGCGCGCGAGGCGGGCCGCCCCTTCGCCCTGCTCATTTTCGACCTCACGATCCCCGGCGGCATGGGTGGCCAAGCGGCCATCGGGATCATCCGCCAGACCGACACCGAGGTCCCCGCCATTGTCTCCAGCGGCTACCTGAACGACCCGGTGATGGCGGACTTCGCCAGCCACGGTTTCCAGGCGATGATTACGAAACCCTACGTCGTGAACGACCTGGCGCGCACCGTTCAGCACGCCCTGGCCCGGAGCGGCCACGGCCGCCTGGCGGCGACCGGCTAAGCGCCCCGCCGGAACCTGGGCCGCCGGCCGCTACGTGGAATCGCGCAAAAAGAACGTTGTGCCGGCGGCCGACCGCGTGGCGTAATCCCTCCCGTCCAGATCCGGCAGTCCGGCCCGACCGCGGCCCGGGCCGCGCCACCCTTTCCGCTTCCCTTGACCCGTCGACGTTCCATGACCGGCGTTTCCCTCCCCGGGGCGGCGCGATGACGCCCGATCTCGCCACCGGCCTCCTGTGGTACGGGGTGTTCCTGGGTTCCACCGTCTGCCACGAGGCCGCCCATGCCTGGGCGGGTTTCCGCCTGGGCGACGACACCGCGCAACGAGGCGGCCAGATGTCACTCAATCCCTGGCCGCACATCCGCCGGGAGCCGTTCGGGATGGTGATCGTGCCCCTCATCAGCTGGGCGACCGGCGGCTTTCTCATGGGCTGGGCCAGCGCGCCGTACAACCCGGCCTGGGCCCTGGCCCATCCCCGCAAGGCGGCCCTGATGGCCATTGCCGGCCCCGGCGCCAACCTCGCGCTCTTCCTCATCGCGCTCCTACTCCTCCGCCTCGGGCTCGAATGGCACGACTTCACTGCGCCCTACCTCATCACGCCCAACGCGCTGGCCGTGGCGGCCCAGGCCGGGCCGGCCGATTACTTGAGCCATTTCCTCAGCGTCGTCTTCTCGCTCAACCTGCTGCTCCTCGTCTTCAACCTGATCCCGATCCCGCCGCTGGACGGGAGCAACCTCCCGCTCCTCGTCCTGCCGCCCGCCGCGGCCGCCTCGTATTTTTCGCTGCTGCGCTCGCCGCTCGTGCGCTTCGGGGGACTCCTCCTCATCCTGCGCGGACTGGGCTCGTTCTTCAACCCGGTCCTCCATGCCGCGGCCGAGCTCCTCTACTTCGGCTCCAACGCCCTTTAACCATGATCACCCGACTCGCCCGCACCCTCCCCCTGTTCCTCGGTCTCGCCCTCGGCGCCGCCGGGGCCCCGGCTCCCGATCCCGCCGCCCACCTCGCCGAGGTCCAGCGCCTCCGCAGCCAGCTCAAACCGCAGACGGGCACCGTGACGCTGCCGGGCGGACTCGCCACCATCGCACTGGCGCCGGAGTTCCGCTACCTGAGCCCGGCCGACGCCGTGACGGTGCTGTCGGGCATCTGGGGCAACCCGCGAGGCGAGTCCACGCTCGGCATGATCGTGCCGGCCGGCTTCGACCCGCTGCGGCGCGGCACCTGGGCCGTGGACATCACCTTCACCGCCGACGGCTACGTAAAGGACGATGATGCCGGCTCCATCGACTACAACACGCTCCTCACCCAGATGAAGGCGGCGACGGCCGCGGCGAGCACGGAGCGGCAGAAGCAGGGCTATCCCAGCATCGAGCTCGTCGGCTGGGCGGAGCCGCCCCGCTACGACGCGGCCAGCCACAAGATGTACTGGGCGAAGGCCATCCGCTTCGGGAACGACCCGGGCCAGACGCTCAACTACAGCATCCGCATCCTCGGCCGCCGCGGCGTCCTGGAGCTGAACGCCATCGCCCACATGCAGGACCTGCCCCAGGTCAAGGCCGCGACGCCCGCCATCCTCAAGATGGTGAACTTCCAGGAGGGCAACCGCTACGTGGATTTCAACCCGAGCACCGACAAGCTGGCGACCTACGGCCTGGCCGCGCTCGTGGTCGGCGGCCTCGCGGCCAAGGCCGGCCTCTTCAAGGTCATCCTGGTCGGGCTCCTGGCGGCGAAGAAATTTGTTCTGATCGCCATCGCGGCCATTGCGGCCTACCTGCGGAAGATGAAGGGGCGGTTCAGCAAGAAATCCGACGGCCTCGCCCGGCCGTCCGGGGGCCCATCCTGATGGCGGCCGGCCGGCCATGAGCGGCTGGGCCCGGCGGGCCGCCTGGCCGCGGTTCCCAGCCGCTCGACCGGCGGGCTGCGGCCGCTCCTCCTCGCCGGAGCGGTCGCGCCCCGGCGCCGGGGCGCGCAAACATGCCGCCGGCAGCAGGCGACCCGGATGATCCGGTCCCCCGTCCGCGACGAGCCGGAGGCGCCCCGCCGTTCCCGCCTGGCCTCCCTCGACGGTTGGCGGGCCCTCAGCATCCTCCTGGTGGTCGGATCGCACGCCCGCTACGTCCAGGGCTTCCCGGCCAGCTGGGACGGCGCCGCCCAGTGGCTGTTCGACGGCGGCCTCGGCGTCCGGACCTTCTTCCTCATCAGCGGGCTCCTCATCACCTGGCTGATGCTCGCCGAGTGGGGCCAAGCCGGCCGCCTGAACCTGCGCCATTTCTATGCCCGGCGAGCCCTGAGGATCCTGCCCGTGTACCTGGCCTTCCTCGGCGTCGTGGCGCTCGTCCAGGCCCTGACTCCGTTCCACCTGCCCGCGGGCGCCTGGGCGGCCAACCTCACCTTCACCTCCAACTTCGTGCGCCACCGCGTCTGGACGACCGGTCACTTGTGGTCGCTCGCCGTGGAGGAGCAGTTCTATCTGCTGTGGCCCGTCCTCTTCGTCCTCCTGGGCGGCGGCCGTCGACCCCGTCTGCTCCTGGTCATTTTCGTCGGCGTCATGGCCTTCGCCCCCGTGGCCCGCGCGCTCACCTACCTGGGGGCGCAGCCGCCCGGGCTGGGGCGGCTCCTCTCCGAATATTCCTTCCTCAACAACTTCGACGCCCTCGCGCTCGGCTGCGCCGCCGCCTTTGCGCTCGCCCGCTGGCCCGCCCTGACCGAGGCGGCGCTGGCCGCCCGGCCGCGGATCACCGCGGCCGTCGCGCTGGCCCTCGTGCTCGGGCCCTACGGCCTCGCCCACGCGCTGAAGTTGGGGGCCTTCACCGTGCCGTTCGGCTACACCTGCGAGGACCTGGGAATCATCCTCCTCATCCTCCAGAGTGTCATCCGGCCCGGCTTCGGCCCCTACCCCCTCCTCAACTGGGCTCCCGTGTGCCGCCTCGGCATCCTCTCCTATTCGGTCTACCTCTGGCAGCAGCTCTTCTCGACCCCTCCGGCCGACTTCGGGCAGGCACACGTGTGGTGGCTGTCATTTCCCGGCTGGCTCGTCCCCTGCGCCGGGGTGGCCTGGGCCTCCTACTACGGTCTGGAGCGGCCGTTCCTGCGGCTGCGCCGGCGCCTGCGGGACTAGGGGCGCAACCTGGACCGGGTTACGGCTGAAGGCGGACGACCACCTCCGGGGCCTTCGCGTGGACCCGCAGGATCTGGGCGGCCGGGTCCCACTCCATCGTGCCGCCCTTCACCTTGGTGGGGGTGCCGCGGCCGATCCGGAAGAGCTCGTCGGAGCCATGGTCAAAGGTCCGGAAGCGGATGGCCGCCGGCTCATAGGTGATCCGGGTGATCACCGACGAGGTCCGCAGCAGGTGGTTCTGGTCGCGCGGCGCCAGCTCGGGGTCCGACGCCATGGCCCGCAGGTAATGGCGGATGAAGTCGCCGTAGCCGTCCGTGAGCCAGATGTCGTCTCCCGGGTACCGGTTCTTGCCGTCGAAATCGACCCAGTAGGTCGCCCAAGTGAGCCGCCGGATCGCCGCGTCGCGGGCCGAAATGTCGCCCGTCTTCTCGGCGTAGAGCAGTTCCACCGACGCATGCCGCGAGGTGTGGCTGTTGCCCGGGACCGGGAACTGGGTCTGCTCGTTGATGACGACGACACCCCACTTGTCGTACTGGTGGTTGGCGAAGGTGCGGTAGGTCCAGTCGAGGATGCCCCGGGCCTGGGCGGCCCCCTGCGGGTCCCAGCCCGGGTGCTCGAGGATGTACATGGCGAGCGTGTCGGCGTTGATCTCGGTGTCGGAGTAGTCCTTCGTGCTCACATCCTCGAAGAACGGGCCCCAGCGGTTGTTGACCAGCGGGTACTTCTTCAGCCAGGCGGTGACGAGCGCGGCGGTGCGGCGGTAGGCGTCGGGCCGGCCCACGCCGAGCGCGGCCAGCCCATCGAAGAGCCGCAGCGCCCCGGTCCAGTTGGTGGTGTAGCATGCCCGGTAGATCAGGTGGTCGTGGTCGTTCCGTTCCTCCGGCACCACCCCGGTGGCCGCGTGGACCCGGAACGGCCAGGGCGAGTTCGACTCGTCGCCCGGGGTCGCGTTGCGCACCAGCCGGTCGGCGATGCGCACCGCGCAGTCCAGGTACCGGCGCTCGCCGGTCGCCTGGTAGAGCATGATGAGTTCTGCCCCGAAGCTCGCCGCCTTGTCCGGCTGGAGGAAGCCCGGGCCGGCCCGCATGTCGCCGTCGTAGCGGCCTGTTGTGGTGGTCAGGTTGTAGGGATACGGCAGGTCGCCCCACCTCAAGCCGGACGGCGCCATTCCATGGTCCATCCAGTAGTCCGCGATGAGCCGCATGTTCGCCCGCACCGCGGGATCCCCGTTGTAGCCATAGAGCAGGTTCCAGGACGACAGCGCCATGTTGATCTGGTCGCCGCCGAGGCCCCGCGGATCGTCCTGGTCCGCCTTCCAGACCTGGTGGAGGAGGTAATACGGGACGCCGTTCGGGCAGGGCCGCATGGTGACCCAGAAGTTCCAGACCCGGCCGATCACGTGGTCGTACGCCTGCGCCGGCCCCGCGCCGAACCACGGGACGATCTTCCCGTCGGCATCGACCTTGACGTCATGGTACCCGATGGTGGACGCCTCGGCGGCCCGGCCCGGGTTGGAAAGGGCGGCGGCGACAACGGCGCCGGCCGCAAGGAACGACCTGAAGGCAATGCTCATGGGGTTTCGATCAGCGCCACCGTAATCGGGCCGGGGGGCGCCACAAGCGCAACCATGGCCATTCGGCCGCCCTCAGGGGCCCCGGGCCGGCCGTCCGACACGGCGCGCGATTCGGTCGAAGTGCCACCGCAAGATGGGCGCCAGGAGGCTGTGGAACCACGAGAGTGCGGTCACGGGGATCCCGGGCGTGATGGTGAAGCGGCGCCGCGCGAGTCCCGCGAGGGTCACCCGCGCCACCGCATCGGCCGTCCAGACGCCGCCGCCCGCGGTAATCGCCCGGGTCTCGGGCGGCTTGGTGCGGCCCTCCTCCGCCAGCTGGGGCGTGTCGGTGTCGGGCGGATAGACCACGGCGACGTGGACGCCCGTGCCCTGCATCTCCGCGCGGAGTGATTCGGCCAGGCCCCGCACCGCGAACTTGCTGGGCGCGTAGGGCGTGTACCCAAAGAAGCCGTGGAGACCGGCGCCCGAGGAAAGGAGGATCACCGCGCCGCGCCCGCGCCGACGCATCCCGGGCACCACGGCCTTGAGCGCGTAGACCGTGCCCAGGTAATTGACCGCCATCGTGCGCTCGAAGACCTCGAGCGGCACCTCCTCGAAATATCCGGGGCGGGCCCATCCGGCCGAGCAGACGAGGACGTCCACCGGACCCTGGGCGCCCTCCGCCGCGGCCAGGGCCGCGCCCACCTCGGCCGGAACGGAAACGTCGGCCGCGATCGTGAAGATCCGGGCGCCACCGGGGGCCGCCTCGAGCTCCGCCTGCGCCGCCGCCAGCCGGTCCTTCCCGCGGGCGAGCAGGCTCACCCGGGCCCCGGCCTGCGCCGCCCGGCGCGCGATGGCCAGGCCGATGCCGCTCGAGCCGCCGGTGACCAGCACGTGCTGGTCGCGCAGGGTTTCGCAGGGATGAAAGGAGCCGCTCGGCATTCGGGGGCGAGGGCGGCAGTCGCCCCCGGACACCGAGCACACTTCAATCCGGTTCGCTCGTCAATCGGACCGCAGCCGGGGCTTGACACACCCACTACCTTGCTTTCCTAGGTAGTGAATGCCAGAGCCCGCTTCCGACCCGTTCGACAACTGGACCGTGCAGGTCCGCAAGGGCGTGCTGGAACTCTGCATCCTCAACGCGCTCGAGGGCCGCGAGCGCTACGGCTACGAGCTGGTGAAGACGCTGACGACGCTCCCCGGGTTCGGCGTGACCGAGGGCACCCTCTATCCCCTGCTGTCGCGCCTCCGGACCCAGGGCCTGGTGAAGACCCGCCTGGAGGATTCCGCAGAGGGACCCGTCCGCAAGTACTACGCGCTCACCCCGGCCGGCCGCGCCGTGGTGGCGCCGATGAACGACCACCTCGCCGACCTTCTGAACGCCTGCCGCCGCCTCCGTCCCGACTAACCCCCCTCCCCCATGATCACCTGGACCAAATCCGCCCGCTCCACCCTCGCCCGCCACAACCTGGCCGCCCGCGGCGGGCTGCTGGCCTCCGGCGCCGACCCGGATGAGGTCGCGGGCGACCTGCGGCGGCACATCGAGGAGGAGCTGCAGGCCGCCCAGATCCACCTGGTCACCCGCGAGGATGTCCAGCGGGTGCTCGGACGGATGGGCGCGCCCGCCGCCGGTGCCGAACCGCCGCCCCCGCGGCGGCGGCGCGGGCCTGCCCTCGCCCTCTTGGGCCTCGCGGCCGCTCTGGTGTCAGGCGCGGCCCTATATTGGCACCCCGGGCACGCGCCGACGGCCGAGATGCTCGACCCCGCCTCCGGCTATCCCCATTCCGTTTCCTTCGTTTCCAACACCCCTCACTGGGGCCAGTTTCAACCGGGCGACCGGATCGTCATCACTTCCGTCCGGGGCGACCGGGAG
>Ga0302311_10006252_pt1 | contig 12376 bp, 8 predicted proteins | sample III_Palsa_N1_3_FD_200449 | JGI IMG/M metagenome (GOLD analysis project Ga0302311, IMG submission 200449) | Peat permafrost microbial communities from Stordalen Mire near Abisko, Sweden - III_Palsa_N1_3 | ecosystem: Environmental > Terrestrial > Soil > Palsa > Peat permafrost | place: Sweden... | reverse complement strand
GCTGCCGTTCTACCACTCCCTGGCCGACGCGTTCACGATCTGCGACGGCTACCACTGCTCGGTGCTCGGCCCGACCGACCCGAACCGGCTGATGGCGTTCTCCGCCTGGATCGACCCGGCGGGCGCGGCGGGCGGCCCGGTCATCACCACCGCCTCGGACCGGCTGGCGATGACCGGCAAGCTGAACTGGGAGACGATGCCGGAGGCGCTGCAGAAGGCCGGGGTGAGCTGGAAGGTCTACGGCGACCCGACCGGCCGGCTCGGCCTCGACGTGCTGCCGTACTTCAAGCACTTCAGCGACCCGTTCAGCCTTACCGACCTCGAGCTGATCGCCAAGGGCATCACCCCGACCTTCCCCGGCACCTTCCAGAGCGACGTGACCGGCGGCAGCCTGCCCAGCGTGTCCTGGATCATCCCGCCGCTGGCCGAGTGCGAGCACCCGGCCGCGCCGCCGGAGTGGGGCGAGTACCTGGTCCAGCAGATCCTGAACATCCTCGTCTCCAACCCCGACGTCTGGGCGCAGACCGTGTTCATCGTCGACTACGACGAGAACGGCGGCTTCTTCGACCACGTCGCGCCGCCCGTCCCGGCGACCGGCACCGCCGGTGAGTACCTGACCGGCCCGCTGCCGAGCTCGGCCGACGGCATCGCAGGCCCGATCGGCCTCGGCTTCCGGACCCCGGCCCTGGTCATCTCCCCGTTCAGCGCGGGCGGCCTCAAGTACTCGGGCACCCTCGACCACACCAGCGTGCTGCGCCTGATCGAGACCAGGTTCGGCGTCACCGTGCCGAACCTGACCGCCTGGCGGCGGTCGGTCACCGGCGACTTCACCGGCGCGCTCAACCTGACGGCGGCCCCGGTGACCGCGGTCCCGGCGCTGCCGACGACCACGCTGGTCGGGAACGCCACCGTGATCGAGGAGGCGGTGCTCAACGCGCTCACCGGCACCCTCGACGTCGGCATCGACTACCCCCTGCCCGCCGGCAACGTGATGCCGGCCCAGGAGACCACCCCGGCCCGCCCCAGCGTCCCCTAACCGCGAAGGGCAAAGATCACAACCCGTCATCTCGAACGGACCGTTGCTCCGCCCCCGGGCTCACCGCTTCACTGCCCGGGGCGGAGCGACCCGGCGCGCGCGCCCGGCTGGCTCAGTAGTGCCTGCCCTTGGTCGTGCCCCGGTAGGGCTGCACCTGATCCGGCCACCGGCAGGCGCCGGTGCACGGCTGGCCGAGCCAGAGCACCGGCGAGCTCATCGTCGTCAGCCACGACCGGTCTCGGACGTGATGCCGGTCGCCGACCGCGTGCTCGTCGCGGTGGCACCGTTCCCAGCCTCGCTCGGTGCGGGCCAGCTCGTGGCAGCGGAGGTGGCCTGGGTCGTGGGCGGCCCCGCCGGGCTGGCCGGGTGCCATGGAAGGCGTGTTCTCTGTCATCTGCTTCTCTGTCATCTGCGTGATCCTCTCCGCTGCCGTCTGGCCGTTCGCGGCATGGCGGGGCGGGAGTGCTGCCGTCGTGGCGGCGGTCCCGGGCAGCGGGATGCGGTCGCACTCACAGCCTACGCCCGTCCTGCACCGGTGATCGCGGATCGCTCACCCGGTGATCGCGGATCGCTCACCCGGGGGTCGCGCCCGCGAGCGCCGCCGAGGTCAGCTCGCGGGCGCAGCCCCAGGACAGCGTCACCCCCGCCCCGCCGTGCCCGTAGTTGTGCCACAGCGCCCGTCCGCCCGGCAGCGCCTCGGCCTCCAGTCGCACCTCGGGCCGGACGGGCCGCAGGCCCACCCGTTCGGTGATCACCCGCGCGTCCCGCAGGGCCGGGAAAACACCGGCGCAGTCGCGCATGATCCGCGCCGAGACCTCCGGCCGAGGGGCCCAGTCGGACGCCCCCTCCTCCGCCGTCCCGCCGAGAATCACGACGTCGCCGTGCGGGAACGCGTACACGTAGTCCGGGGTGTCATCCGCTCCGTGGTCGATGTAGAACTCAGAGATCCCCGGGTTCTGCACCACCACGACTTGCCCGCGCACCGGCACCACCGACTCGTCCGGCACCAGCGACCGGGCGCCGATGCCGGTGCAGTTCACCACGACCGGGGCGTCCACCGACGCGAGCGAGCTCACCGTCGCGTACTCGACGCTGCCGCCCGCGCCCGCGTACCGGTTGAGCAGGTACTCCAGGTAGGCCGGCATGCTGACCGCGGGCGCGGTGTAGGCCCATCCGGACGAGAACCCGGCCGGCCGCTCGGCCGGGTCGAGCAGCCGCAGGTCGGCCAGCAGGCCGGCCCACGCGGGCGGCGTCGCCGCGGTTCGCGCGACCTCGCGCCCGTGCGTCAGGTGCACCCCGGCCGACGGCTCGTCCGTCAGCGCGGTGAGCGCCGCCAGGCCCGTCCGCGCCCACTCGAGGCACCGGTCATCCGGCCCGCAGCGGACCGGCCCCCAGATCGCCCCCGCCGCCACCGAGGTGACCCGCGACGGCGGCTCGGCCGCCACCACCCGGGTCGACAGCCCGGCCTCGGCCAGTGAGATCGCGGTGCTCAAACCGACCACGCCCGCGCCAACCACCACAAAGTCCGCTGCCGCCATGGACTCGACCGTACAAGACCCGGCCCGGCCGGCGCTCGGCGGGCGGCGTCACGCCAGGTTCGACGCGAGGGGCTCTCGCGGGTGCCAGCGCCTGCCGTCGGATCGCGGCCTGACCAAGGTGAACGTGTCGAACAGGGCGTAGTCGTCGGCCGGGCCGCCGTCACCGGGACCGGTCTCGGGGCCGACGTCCGCCGCGTGGTAGTAGCGGACGGTGAGGGAGGTCTGCGCGCCCGCCTCGGCCCCGGGATTGACGTCGAAGACCGCGACGCCGTACCCGGCCCCGGGGTAGCGCCGCGCCGACCAGGCCGCGTCCTCGCCGGCGTCCTCGTCCTCGCCGTCACCGCCGCCGAGCACCAGGTGCACGGTGCCCTGGCTGGTGTCGAACACCCCGCTGTCGACGGTGGTCACCGGGCGCGGGCAGCTGGCGTCGGCGGAGGCGAAGCCGCGGAGCGGGAACGAGCGCTCGTACCCGCGGCTGTGCCCGCACAGCACCAGGTCGACCTCGTACCGGTCGAACAGCGGCAGCCACTGCTGCCGGAGGCCGAGGCCGGCGCCGTCGCCGGACCGGGCGGACGAGCAGGCGGACTGGTGCACCTGGATCACCAGCCAGTCAATCGAGGCATCCCGTCGGGCGGCGGCCAGGGCCGCCTCGAGCCAGCGGGTCTGCGCGCCGCCGGAGTAGCCGCGCCGCACGTCGTCGCCGCTGAGGCAGAGGAAGGCGGCGGTGCCGACGCGGAACGCGTACCACCGCCCCTCGAACCCGGGCACGCCGTTGCCTGGCAGCGAGTACCTGGCCAGGTACGACCGCAGGGCCCGGTCCCGGTCGGCCGGCTCGACCCCGTGGTTGGCGAGCACCGGCAGCCACGGCCGGTTCGCGGCCGAGGCCTGGACGGTGTTGGCGACGTCCCGCCATGCCCGCGGCTGCCCGGCCGGGTTCGCGTTGGCGTCGGCCAGGTCCCCGTTGAGCAGGTGGAACAGCGGCTGGAAGGTCTCCACCGCGCCGACCGCGTAGGCGGACTGGCTCGACCAGCCCGCCGATCGGGCGTTCGGCCCGGTCAGGTCGCCGAAGCTGGTGAACCGGAACGCCGCCCGACCCTCCGGCGCGGTGCGGAAGGTGGCGCTGAACGGGTCGGCCGCGTTCCTGTCATTGTCCGCGGTGACCGCGTACCCGTAGGTCGCGCCCGGCCGCAGGCCGTCCACCGGGGCGTGATAGGTCCAGACGACCTCGTCGCCGCGCGGATCGGCGTAGCCGCGCTCGACCGCCGGGATCACCCGCTGCCCGATCCTGACCCGCGGCGCCACCGCCTGGCCGGGGGACGCCCACGACACCACGACCGACCGGGCCGGGTCGTCGCCCCAGGTGAGGTGGATCTGCTCCGGGGTGCCGTCGGCCGCCCCGGCCCGCCGCCGGTGCTGGCCGGCCGGCGGCGGCACCGCGGCGGTGGCGATCAGCCCGGTCGTGCCTGCAGCGAGCAGCTGCCGCCTGGACAAGCCGGGCTCCGCATCATCGGACATGCGGAGACTTTGCCGTCCGCCGGTAAACGACTGGTGACGGGCGGGAAGGTAGCGGTGCTAGTTCTTGATGAATATTGCCGACTACTGGCCCTTGCCCTGCCCCAGCACCCAGCTCGCCAGCTGCGTTCGCGACGAGAACCCAAGCTTGGTGAAGATGTGCTCCATGTGGGAATCGACCGTGCGCTTGGACAGGAACAGCCGGGCCGCGATCTCGCGGTTGCCGAGCCCGGCCGCGACCAGGGCCGCGATCTCCTTCTCGCGCCGGGTGAGCTGCTTGCCCGCCGCGGGGCCGGGCTCGCCGGCCAGCACGCCGTCGGCGGGCGTCTCGCCCTTGGCCATCGCCAGCGCGTCGGCCAGGTGCATCGCCAGGCCGCGGCTGAGCAGCTCGTCGAACCGTTCCTCGCCGAGCGCGGCCCGCGCGGTGTCGGCCCCGCTCTTGCGGATCTCGGCGTACCCCGGGCCCATCAGCACCGGCGCGTTGAGCAGCGCCCACAGCGCCTCGCCGGCCCCGTGCAGGACGGCCGCGAGCTCGAATTCGGCCGTCGCCACCCGGCAGACCGAGAGCAGGTCGAACGACATCGCGATCGTGTGCAGGTCGTTGACAGATTCCTTGATCCGCAGGCAGGACAGCGAGTCGGCGATGGCGGCGGTGATGTCGCCGGAGAGCCACCGGGTCGCGCCGCGGACCCACAGCGCGGTGCCGCGGGCCCACTGCTCGCCGGTCTCGTCGCACCGGCGCAGGCATTCCTCGCACAGCTGGACCGCGCGGTCGAGCGCGCCGGTCAGGATGCAGGCCGAGGCGAGCCGGGAGTAGGTGACCAGGGCGAGCGGGTCGCCGAAGCCGATCCGCTGGTAGCTCGCGAGCGCCGCCTCGTACCTGGCCTGGGCGGTCTCCAGGTCCCCGGCGTTGAAGGCGACGATGCCCTGGGCGTCGCTGACGTGCGCCGCCAGGTTCTCGTCGCCGCTGGCGGCGGCGAGCGCGGCCGCCTGGTCGAGCAGCGGCGCGCCCGCGCTCAGATCGCCCTGCTGCACCGCCAGCACGCCGGCCCCGAACACCGCCCAGGCGTGCTCGCGCGATCCCGGGCTGACTCCCACCGCCAGGTCGTGCCAGCGCCTGCCCTCGGTGAACTGCCCGACCATCAGCCAGTAGGGGCGCAGCAGGGTGGTCAGCAGCAGCCCCTCGTCCTGCTGCCCGCCGGGCGCGAACGAGAACTCGAGGGCGGACCGCAGGTTGTCGGCCTCGGCCCCGAGCCGGGCGAGCCAGCCGGCCTGCTCGGCCCCGACGCCGGCCGCCGCCCCCGCCGCCGCCAGGTCGCGGTAATAGTCGCGGTGCCTGGCCCGCAGCTCGCCCGCGCCCGCCAGGGGCGGGCCGGGATCGGTCCCGGCGGCGGTCCGGGCGAGCCGCTCGGCGCCGAACTCTCGCATCGTGTCGAGCAGCTGGTAGCGACGACTGCCGTCGCTGTACTGCACGACCGACTTCTCGACCAGGCGGATCAGCGTCTTGGCGGTGCCCGGGCCGCAGACCTGCTCGGCCGCCGCGAGCCCGAACCCGGCCGGGAACACCGAGAGCTCGGCCCACAGCCGCTGCTCGGCCGGGGTGCACAGGTCGTAGCTCCAGGCGATGGCCGCCCGCAGCGTGCGGTGCCGGCCGGTGGCGGTGCGCGCGGCCCCGAGGATGCGGAACCGGTCGGTCAGCCGGCTGAGGATCTCGTCGGCGGGCATCCCCCGCAGCCGGACCGCCGCGAGCTCGAGCGCGAGCGGTATGCCGTCGAGCCGTCGGCAGAGCTCGCCCACCGTGCCGGCGTTGGCGCTGCTGAGCGCGAACTCGGGGACGGCCGCCTGCGCCCGGTCGACGAACAGGGCGACCGCGTCGGCCTGGTCGGCGCCGGGCCCGGGCGGCCGCGACCAGCCCGCCGTGGGCAGCTCGAGCGGGCCGATCAGCATCGCGTGCTCGGCCGGCACGCCCAGCGGCTCCCGGCTGGTGGTGAGGATGCGCAGCCCGGGCGCGGCCGCCAGCAGCGTGCGGGCGAGGCTGCCGGAGGCCTCGACCAGGTGCTCGCAGGTGTCGAGCACGAGCAGCAGCTCCAGCTCGGCCAGGCTCGCGGCCAGCGCCTCGAGCGGGTCGCCGGCCGCCTCATCGGGCAGCCCGAGCGCGGCCGCCACCGCGGCCGGGAGCAGCTCGTAGTCGCGCAGCGCGGACAGCTCGACCAGCCAGCTGCCGTCGGCGAAGGTGTCCCTGATCTCGCCCGCCACCCGCAGCGCGAGCCGGGTCTTGCCCACCCCGCCCGCGCCCCGCAGGGTCACCAGCCGGTACTGGTCAATGGCGGCGATGATGGCCGGCACGTCCCGCCGTCGGCCGATGAACCGGGTCACCTCGGGCGGCAGATTGTCCCTCTGCTGGCCCATCGTCAGCGCGGCCACGATGCCCCTCGCGTCGTGCGGCCCACCTTATTTTATGGCCACCGTCGGTCATTGAATGGTTACCGGGGCATCGTACATCGCAATCAAAAAGAGCGGGTGCGCCTACCGTCAAATAGCAACGGCAGGCGCACCCGGTATCGGCTCAGCTTATTGGAATACGAATTTAAAGCTGTGACCAGGCCTCGGTCAGGACCGAGCGGAGGATCTGCTCGATCTCGTCGAAGTGCTCCTGGGTGCAGATCAGCGGCGGGGCGAGCTGGATGACCGGGTCGCCCCGGTCGTCGGCCCGGCAGACCAGGCCCGCGTCGAACAGCGCGTGCGACAGGAAGCCGCGCAGCAGCCGCTCGGACTCGTCGTCGTTGAAGGTCTCCTTGGTCGCCTTGTCCTTGACCAGCTCGATCCCGTAGAAGTAGCCGGCCCCGCGGATGTTGCCGACGATCGGCAGGTCCGACAGCTTGTCGAGGGTGGAGCGGAAGCCGCCCTCGTTCTCGCGCACGTTGCCGAGCAGGTTGTCCCGTTCGAACACGTCCAGGTTGGCGAGCGCGACCGCGGCCGAGACCGGGTGCCCGGCGAAGGTGATGCCGTGCAGGAAGGTGGCGGTCCCGGTCCGGAACGGCTCCATCAGCTCGTCGCGGACGATCATCCCGCCGAGCGGGGAATACCCGGAGGTAATGCCCTTGGCGAAGGTGATGATGTCCGGCTGGTAGTTGTACCTAGTCGAGCCGAAGTAATAGCCGAGACGGCCGAACGCGCAGATTACCTCGTCAGAAACCAGTAGTACGCCGTACTTGTCGCAGATCTGCCGCACCCGCTGGAAATAGCCCTCAGGCGGGGTGAAGCAGCCGCCCGAGTTCTGCACCGGCTCGAGGAACACCGCCGCGACCGACTCCGGGTCCTCGCGCAGGATCGCCCGCTCGATCTCGTCGGCCGCCCACACGCCGAACTGCTCCTCCGACCACTGCGCCGCGAAGTCGGGCGCGCGGTAGATATTGGTGTTCGGCACCCGGATGCCGCCGGCCGGCAGCGGCTCGAAGTCGTGCTTGATGGCGGACAGGCCGGTGATGGCGAGCGCGCCCATCGAGGTGCCGTGGTACGCGTACTCGCGGCTCAGCACCTTGTACCTGGTCGGCTCGCCGATCCGCTTGAAGTAGGCCTTGGCCAGCTTCCAGGCCGACTCGACCGCCTCCGAGCCCGAGGTGGTGAAGAACACCTTGTTCAGGTCGCCCGGGGCGAGCTCGGCCAGCCGGGCGGCGAGCTCGACCGCCGCCGGGTGCGCGTAGGACCAGAGCGGGAAGTAGGCCAGCTCGGACGCCTGCTTGGCGGCCGCCTCGGCCAGCTCGGTCCGGCCGTGCCCGACCATCGAGACGAACAGGCCCGCCAGGCCGTCCAGGTACCGCTTGCCCTTGTCGTCGTAGACGTAGGGGCCGGAGCCGCGCACGATCACCGGGATGTCGGCGTCGTTGTAGGAGGACATCCGGGTGAAGTGCATCCACAGGTGCTGCTTGGCCGCGTCCTGGAGCTGTTCGGGAGTGAAGGTCATCGCGTTCCCCATGTGTAGGTCTGCTTGCGCAGCTTGAGATAGACAAACGTCTCGGTGGACGTGACCGACGGCACCCCGCGCACCCGGCTCAGGATCTCCAGCAGGTGGTCGTCGTCCTCGCACACCACCTCGAGCAGCAGGTCGAACGAGCCGGCCGTGAGCACCACGTAGTCGATCTCTTCCATCGCGGCGAGATCGTCGGCCACCTTCTCCAGGTCGCCCTCGCAGCGCAGCCCGATCATCGCCTGCCGCCGGAAGCCGAGCCGGAGCGGGTCGGTGACCGCGACGATCTGCATGACGCCGGTCTCGTGCAGCCGCTGGACCCGCTGCCTGACCGCGGCCTCGGAGAGGCCCACCGCCTTGCCGATCGCCGCGTACGACTGGCGCCCGTCGGCCTGCAGCTGCTCGATGATCCGCTTGGAAATATCGTCGAGCACCGCCGTGCCGACCGGACCGCCGCGCGGGCCGTGGGCCATCCGATCACGTCCTTCTGCCGCTCGCTTAAGTACTTTCATGCTTCTCACGAACGGCCCAGATGTCAACTGATTTCGAAGATAAATGTGCAAAAATCCACGGAATCGCTTGTAGCGGCTGTCTAGCTTTGCCAAGCTCAGCACGCACGGTCGGACACCGACGGGCACCGGCGGGCACCTCTGGAGGCGGGCATGACGCAGGCGCGGTTGCGGAACTTCGTGAACGGCAAGTACACCGACCCGTGCGAGGGCGGGTACAGCGAAGTCATCGACCCGAGCACCGGCCAGGTCTACGCGCACGCCCCGGTGTCGACCGCGGCCGACGTCGACGAGGCGCTGCGGGCGGCCGCCGCCGCGTTCGAGAGCTGGCGCGACTCCACCCCGGCCGAGCGCTCGCGGGCGATGCTGAAGTTCGCCGACGCGGTCGAGCGGCGGGCAGCCGAGTTCGTCGCCGCGGAGACCCGCAACACCGGCAAGCCGGTCGCGCTCGCCGTCACCGACGAGCTGCCGCCCAGCGTTGACCAGCTCCGCTTCTTCGCCGGCGCGGCCAGGATCCTCGAGGGCCGCAGCGCGGGGGAGTACCTGCGCGACCACACGTCCATGATCAGGCGCGAGCCGATCGGCGTCTGCGCGCAGGTCACGCCGTGGAACTACCCGCTCATGATGGGCATATGGAAGATCGCGCCCGCGCTCGCGGCGGGCAACGCGGTCGTGCTCAAGCCGTCCGACACCACGCCGGTCTCGAGCCTGCTGCTGGCCGAGGTCGCGGCCGAGTTCTTCCCGCCCGGCGTGTTCAACGTCATCTGCGGCGACCGGGGCACCGGCCGGGCGATGATCGCGCACGACATCCCGGCGATGGCCTCGATCACCGGGTCGGTGCGGGCCGGGACGGAGGTCGCGCGGACCGCCGCCGACGGCCTCAAGCGAGTCCACCTCGAGCTCGGCGGCAAGGCGCCGGTCATCGTGTTCGACGACGCCGACGTCGCCGAGGCGGCCAGGGGGATCGCGGCGGCCGGCTACTACAACGCGGGCCAGGACTGCACCGCCGCCACCCGCGTGCTGGCCGGGCCGGGCATCGCCGCCGACCTCACCGAGGCGCTGGCCGAGCAGGCCAAGTCGACCAGGACCGGCGGGCTGGACGTGGCGGACGCGTTCTACGGCCCGCTGAACAGCTCCGGCCAGCTCGCCCGGGTGGCCGGCTTCCTCGACCGGGTGCCGGCCCACGCGACCGTGCACGCGGGCGGCCATCCGCTCCCCGGCCCGGGCTATCTGTTCGAGCCGACGGTCGTCTCCGGCCTCGGCCAGGACGACGAGCTGGTCCAGGACGAGGTGTTCGGCCCCGTGATCACCGTGCAGCGGTTCACCGACGAGGATCAGGCCGTCCGCTGGGCCAACGACGTCAAGTACGGCCTCGGCTCAAGCGTCTGGACGCGGGACCACGGACGCGCGATGCGGGTCTCCCGGCGGCTGGATTTTGGCGTGGTCTGGATCAACACCCACATCCCGTTCATCGCCGAGATGCCGCACGGCGGCTTCAAGCACTCCGGCTACGGCAAGGACCTGTCCATGTACGGCTTCGAGGACTACACGCGGATCAAGCACGTCATGTCCTACATCGGCGCCTAGCGGGTTTTTCGAAAAACAAAAATAACAACAATTAAAGGAACCAGAATCGATCAGCACCAAACGGCACCAGGCTAATTCCGTCACCATTCGGCGAGCCTGAGTAGTTCGGGACCTTGGTCCCTAGGTATCACTTATACCCCGCAGTTCTGTGACTCAGACATTACTATGGGACTGCATGGCAGGTCAGGCATCTAAATTATTTCCTGGGATTGCGTAGTAGGCACGTGTCTTTGTTCGTCTAGTCACTGTGGGGCCTCACGGGGGTCTCATTGTGACCGCGTGAACAAGGTTGGCTACGGAGGCGATCATGCAGTACCTGCTCTTGGTCTGCGCCGAGGGTCCGGTCGACGACGACCGCGTCGAGCTAGAGACGGAAACTATCCCCTTGCCCCGCGGCGCGGCCGCAGAACGGCAAGGGATCCTGGTCGTGGGCAGCCCGCAGCCCGCAATGGCAGCCACCCTGGAATTTCGCGGCCGAGATGTAACGATCACCGATGGTCCCTATGCCCGTACATATGGACAGATCTGCGGTTTCGACATCATTGACGGCGAGCAGCTGGAGGAGGTAATCGAACTCGCATCACGGCCAAGCATCCCGTGACGGGCGGCGACCAATCCGTCGCGGAGCAGCTCGCGGCCGTCTCCGCGGACGCCTGGGATCACATCGCGGTGACCCTGACCCGGCTGACCGGTGACAGGGAACTCGCCGAGGACTGCGTCCAGGACGCGTTCGCGCGCGCCCTGGTCCGGTGGCCGGTCGACGGGGTGCCCGGCAAGCCGATGGCGTGGCTGATGACGACGGCCCGCAACCGCGCCATGGACCGGGCCAGGCGCTCGCTGGTGGAGGCGGAGAAGCTCCGGCTGATCGCCAGGCAGGCGGCCCGCGAACCGCCTGACCTGGTGCCGGAGGCGGAGCTCATCGCCGACGACCGGCTCGAGATGATATTCGCCTGCGCGCACCCGGCGCTGCCGATCGAGGCGCAGGTCGCGCTCAGCCTGTCCAGCCTGACCTGCCTGTCGGCGGCCGAGATCGCGGACGCGTTCCTGGTCAGCGAGCGGACGATGCGACAGCGGGTCTTTCGGGCCAAGCAGCGGCTGCGGCGGGTCGGCGCCCCGCTGCTGCCGCTCGAGCAGGACCTGCCGCTGCGGCTGCCGGCCGTCCTGCATGTCCTCTACCTGATGTTCAACGCGGGGTACGGGGGGATCGGGGCCGACGGACCGGTGCACGAGAGCCTGCTCCAGGAGGCGCTGCGGCTTGCCCGGGTGCTGGTCGACCTGATGCCGCGCGAGCCGGAGGCGACCGGCCTGCTTGCCCTCATGCTGCTACATGACGCCAGGCGGGCCGCCCACAGGCATGACCGGGATTTCGTCCCGCTCTTCGCCCAGGATCGGTCCCGCTGGAACCGGGCCGAGATCGCCGAGGGCCTGGCGCTGGCCGACCGCGCGGCTAGAACCGGCCGTCCCGGCCCGTTCCAGCTCCGGGCCGAGATCGCCGCCTGCCACGACAGCGCGCCGTCGTACGCCGAGACCGACTGGTGGCGGATATCGCTGCTGTTCGGCCAGCTCGCCCGGATGGACTCGTTCGCGTCGGCGATCCCGGGCCAGTCGCTGGCGGTCGGCAGCGCCGACAGCCCCGAGGCCGGCCTGCTCATCGTGGCCGAGGCACCGGAGGTGAAGGCGGCCGGCCAAGGCGACGGGCGGCACCCGACCGTGGGCGGCACGCCGCCGCTGGCCATTCGCTATCAGCTGCTGCCCGGCATCCGCGGCTACCTGCTGCGGCTGTCCGGGCTGCTGGCCGAGTCGGCCGACGCCTACCGCGAGGCGCTCGACGCGGCCGCCTCGATCGCGCAGTTCCGGGCCGAGCTGCTCGGCCCGCGGGTGTCCTTCGAAGCGGGCTGACCCCGGGCCGGAGCGAGCTGACCCGCAGCGCGCCTGTGGGTGGACGGGCGCGCTGCGGGTGGCTCGGCACCCCCCCAGGTGCGGGTCAGCAAGTACGGTCAGCCGGCTGGCTAGTGAAACCGGGAAGCGCCCGCCCCCGTTGTGGGCGCTACCCGGTCACACTGAGGGGGAAGGGCCATCCCCGGTCCGACAGCGAGCAACCGGGAAGTGGACCAGGGATGGCCGCGCGTTGCCTCGGCAGACCCCTCAATCTGCCGGGCACAACTGGCAAACCCCCCCTGAATGCCAGTGTCGCGCCGCGCTTCGCGGCCAGCTAGTACAGTTACCA
>Ga0302311_10006237_pt1 | contig 12388 bp, 1 predicted proteins | sample III_Palsa_N1_3_FD_200449 | JGI IMG/M metagenome (GOLD analysis project Ga0302311, IMG submission 200449) | Peat permafrost microbial communities from Stordalen Mire near Abisko, Sweden - III_Palsa_N1_3 | ecosystem: Environmental > Terrestrial > Soil > Palsa > Peat permafrost | place: Sweden... | reverse complement strand
GAGACCAGTCGACCCGATCGCGTTGGCGCTGGGCAGGTCGATCGTACCGCTGGCATTTGCGGCCAGAGTGCCGGCGTCGAGCGTGCCGGTGCCGTTGATGCTGCCATCGGTCGCGGTGAACTCGACGGTGCCGGCGGTGAGCGTGCCGGCGAAATCGATGTCGCCGCCGGTCGCGGTGAGCAGCAGCGGGCTTGCGGTGGAATCAACCGTCCCCGCGGTCTGATCGATGCCGCCGGTGGACGACAGCGATACGTCGGTGCCGGTCACATTGGCGGCGAGGGTGAGGCCGGAGACTGACCCCGGCGTCCCATCGATGATGGTAACCGGACCGGCGTTGGCGGCGATCGCGTCATTCACCGTGAGCGGCAACGTGTCGTCGAGCGTGATGCCGGCGGGCCCGTTCGCGGTAAGGCCGGCGACACCGGTGGTGCCGATCGCCGAGATCGCATTGGTGCCGGCAAGGTCGATCGCGCCCGACGCAACCCCGCCCAGCGTTCCGGCGTCGAGTTGCCCGCTGGTCGTTCCCGCGACGGTCTCGGTGATGCCGCCGCCGGTCGCGGACAGGGTAACGTTATCGCCGTCAAGCGTGCCGCCGAAGTCGATGCTGCCGGCGGCGGTGGTGAGCGACAGGTTGCCGGCGGCGGGATCGATCGTGCCAACGGTCTGGCTGATCGAGCCGGTCGAGGAAATCGCGACATTGCTGCCGGTGATGTCGGCGGCGAGCGTGAGCGCGACCGGACCGCTGCCCGCGCCATCGGTGACGGTGACGGGACCGGCCGCGTCGGCGATCGGTTCCGCCACGTCGAGTGCGGCGGTGTCGGCAAGGGTGATCCCGTTGGTGCTGCCGGCGGTGAGGCCCTGGATCGGGGTCACCGTCCCGGTATCCGCGTCGGTGAGGTTGGCGGACCCTACGGTCGAGATCACGTTGGTGCCGCCCACGTCGATCGCGCCGCTGGCGCTGACCGCGAGTGTGCCGGTTTCGAGCGCGCCGGTGTCGGTGACGTCGCCGCCGGCCGCGGAAAGCGCAGTGCTGCCGTTGTAGGCCCCGTTCGCGAGCCGGCCGGCGGTGAGCGTGCCGCCGAGCGCGATGCCGCCGCCGGCGGTGAGCGAGAGCGTGCCGGCGCTGGTGGTGAGGCTGCCGCCGGTCTGGATGATGCTGCCGGGCGCGTCGATGGCAGCGCCACCGCCGGCCAGCACGGTCGCGTTTTGCAGGCTCAAACCGTTGCCGGCGCCGAGCAGGGTGAGGCCGATCGCGCCGCCGGTGGCGCTGAGGTCGCCGGACACGGTGAGCGGCAGTGCATCGACGATCGCGACATCACCCGCGGTGGTAACCCCGCCGAGACTGCCCAGAGCGCCGATGGTGCTGATCTGATTGTTCGGATCGTCGAGGCTGATCGCCCCGGTGGCGGATGCGGCCAGTGTCCCGGCATCGATCGCGCCGGTGGGAAGGCCGTTCACGTCTTCCGAGATGCCGCCGGTCGAGGTGAGCGCGACATCGGTGCCGGTAAGGTCGGCGGCGAGGACGAGCGCCACCGGTGTGCCGTCACCGTCGCTGATGGTGAGCGGGCCGGCGGTAGCTGTGACCGCATCGTCGATCGTAAGCGCCGCCGTGTCGTCGAGGATGATGCCACCGGCGCCGCCCGCCGTGACGCCGGAACCGCCGATGGCGGTGATCGCGTTGGCGCCTTCAAGGTCGATCGCCCCGGTGGCGGAGGCGGCAAAGGTGGCAGCATCGATCGCGCCGGTCGGCGCCCCGTTTACATCCTCGGTGATGCCGCCGGTCGAGGACAGCGTGACATCGGTGCCGGTAACGCTGGCGCCCAGGGTCAGCATGACCGGCGTGGGGTTCACGCCATCGCTGATGGTGACCGGGCCGGCGGTATCGGTGACCGCGCCGGCGACGGTTAGGGCGGGGGTGTCGGTGAGAATGATGCCGCCGGCACCCCCGGCGGTGATGCCGCTGCCACCGATCGCCGAGATCGCGTTGGCGCCATCAAGATCGATCGCGTCCACCGCCGATGCGGTAAAGCTGCCGGCGCTGATCGAGCCCGCCGGCGTTCCGTTCACATCCTCGGTGATGCCGCCGGTCGAAGACAGCGCGACGTTGGTGCCGGTCACGCCAGCCGCCAGAGTCAGCGTCACCGGCGTGACACCGGTGCCGTCGCTGATGGTGACCGGGCCAGCGGTGCCGGTGACCGCGTCGTCGATCGTAAGTGCTGCATCGTCGTCGAGGATGATGCCGCCGGCGCCGCCCGCCGTGACGCCGGAACCGCCGATGGCGGTGATCGCATTGGCGCCTTCAAGGTCGATCGCGCCGGTGGCGGAGGCGGCAAAGGTGGCAGCATCGATCGCGCCGGTCGGCACCCCGTTTACATCCTCGGTGATGCCGCCGGTCGAGGACAACGTGACATCGGTGCCGGTAACGCTGGCGCCTAAGGTCAGCGTCACCGGCGTGGGGTTCACGCCGTCGCTGATGGTGACCGGGCCAGCACCGTCGGTGACCGCGCTGTTGATAGTAAGACCGGAATTATCGGCGAGCAGGATCCCCCCCGCACCGTTTGCTGCGAGCCCGCTGCCGCCGATGCTGGTGATCGCATTGGTGCCGTCAAGATCGATCGCGTCGGTGGCAAATCCCGATAGCGTGGTGGCGTCGAGCGCGCCGGTGGTGGCGTTCTCGGAAATGCCGCCGCCGGTCGCCGACAGCGTGGTCGTGCCGCCGCTGAGCGTGCCGCTGAAGCCGATGTTGCCAGCGTCGGCGGTGAGCGACAGCGTTCCCGCGCTGGTGGTGAGGCTTCCGCCGTTCTGGGTAATCGCGCCTGGCGCTGCGAGCGTCGCGCCGGTGCCGGCCAGCACGGTCGCGTTCTGCAGCGTCAGACCGTTGCCGGTGCCGAGCAGCGTGAGATCGAGGCTGCCGCCGGTCGCGGTGACATCGCCCGACACCGTGAGCGGCGAGGTATCGTCGAGGATAATGTTGCCCGCGGCGGTGAGCCCGGTGAGCGTGCCGATCGCGCCGGTCGCCCGAATTGCGTTGCCGCTGTCGTCGAGTTGGATCGGCCCCGCCGCTGAGACCGCGAGCGTGGCGGCGTCTATGTTGCCGGTGGGCGTTCCGCTCACGTCCTCGGTGATGCCGCCGCCGGCCGAGGACAGCGCGACATTGGTGCCGACGACGCTGTTGGCCAAGGTCAGCGCCAACGTGTCGTCGAGCGTGACCGCACCGCCGCCCTGCAGTCCGTTGATGCCGACAACATCGTTGCTGAACGGATCGGTGAAGCTGCTGGCGCCGACGGTCGAGATCGCGTTGTTGCCGTCGAGATCGATCGCACCCGATGCGGACGCTGCAAGAATGCCGGTTTGCAGATTTCCGGTGACATTGATGTTGCCGGTCTCGGCCAGCAGCCCGGTGGTGCCGCTGTAGACCCCTCCCGTGGCCGTGCCTGCGGTAACCGTGCCGCCGAGGTCGATATCGCCGTTAACCGCGACAATGTTCAAGTTGCCGCCGGTCGCGGTAAGGCTCCCGGAGGTCTGGCTGATCGCGGTCCCGGTGAAGCCGGTCACCGTGCCGTTGGTCTCGAGCACGACGTTGTTGCCGGTTACAGCGGTGCCGAGCGTGAGCGTGTTGGGTGCGGAGTCGGTGCCGTTGTCGCCGAACACGCCGATGTCGATGTTCGGGCTGCCGGGGTTGCCGGTGATCTGGCCGGAGAGGGTGAGCGAGTCGCTGTCGGCAAACGCGAAGGTGCCGTTGCCACTGCCGTAGAGCGCGAACGCGCCCAGGGTCGGGACCTGGTTGGTGCCTAGCAGGCTCACGTCGGCGACGCCGGTGGCACCAAAGTTGGTCGCCGGGGCGATGCCCGCGATCCCGAACAGATCGGTCGCGGTGATGCCGACGGTCGACACAATCGTGCCGTCGCTGAATAGCCCCAGGCTGCCGGGAGCGGTGACCGCGCTGTTGAGCGCAAGCGAGGTCACCTCGCCGGCATTGCTGGCGTCCCAGGTCCCGGTGGCAGGCGTGAAGTCGGCGGGTGCGGTCGCGGTGGTGCCGTTGGTGCTGCCGAGCACGATGGTCGGCGCACTGATGCCCGCCAGGCTCGCGATCGTCGCGGTCCCGGTCGCGGGGGTGCCGACGTTGAAGGTGCCCTGGTGCAGCAGATCGAGCGCGATCGTGCTGCCGGCCGGTCCGCTGATGCTGCCGTCATTGGTGAACTGGTCGGCGACCAGCGAGGCGAGGCCCGCGCCGGTGAGCGCGATCGTGCCGCCGGCGTCAACCGCGAGCGACGGCGTCACGATCGTAATATCGGCGGCTTGCAGCGCCGGTGTGTTGCCCTGGTCGGCGGCGACCGCGAGCGCCGCGCCGTTCACCAGGGTAAAGCCGCTGCCACCGTTGAAACCGCCGATCCCGGCGATCTGATTTCCTGCGCTCGCGTCTGAAGCGGTATCGAGCAGCGCCGATCCCACATCGCCGGAGAGCGTCCCGGCGTCGATCACGCCGGTGGTGTTCCCCGCGACCGTCTCGGTCGCGGCGCCGCTGGCCGACAGCGCCACGGTACCGCCGCTCGATTCCAGCGTCCCGGCGAAGCCGATGCTACCGTCGGACGCCGTAAGCGACAGCGTGTCACCGTCGGCGTTGGCGATGCCCGCGGTCTGGGTGATCGCACCGGTCGAGGACAGGACTACCCCGGCGCCGGTAACATCGGCCGCGAGCGTGAGCGTGGGTTGGGTGCCGCCGGTGCCGATGCTGATCGCAACCGGGCCGGCGAGGTCGGTAACACCGGCGTTGATCGCCAGCGCCGTGGTGTCGTCGACCGTGATGCCGCCGGCGCCGCCGGCGACCAACCCCGTGCCGCCAATCGCGCCGATCGCGTTGGTGCCGCCGAGATCGACCGTGTCGGTGGCAAATCCCGATAGGCTGCCGGCGTTGAGCGCTCCGGTGGTGGCGTTCTCGAGGATGCTGCCGCCGTTGTCGGAAAGGGTCACGTCGTTGCCGGTGAGGCTGCCGGCGAGCGTCAGGTTTTCGGCCGTGCCGGTCACGCTGATCGTGATGTCGGGGTTGTTGGTGCCGCCGCTGATCGGGCCGTTCACCGAGAGCGCGCTGCTATCGTCGAGCGCGAAGCTGCCGGTGCCGCTGCCATAGAGCGCGAACGCGCCGAGGTTGCCGATCTGATTGGTGCCGAGCAGGCTTACCGAGGCGACCCCGCCGGCGCCGGTGTTGGTGCCGGGCGCGAAGCCCGCGGCGCCGAACAGGTTGTTGGCGCTGATGTTGCCCGCGCCGCCGATGCTGCCGTCGCTGAACAGCCCGAGCGACGAATTCGGCAGAGCGACCGCGCTGTTGACTTCGAGCGCGGTTATGTTCCCAGCGCTGGCAGTGTTCCAGGTGCCGGTCGCGGGCGTGAAGTCCGCCGGTGCGTTGGCGGTGGTGCCGTTGGTACTGCCGAACACGATGATGGGGGCGGTGACGTCGGCCAGGTCGGTGCCGGTGATCGAGGCGCTGCCGACCGCGGGTGCTCCGAAATTGAAGACACCAGCGTTCAGCAGATCGAACGCCACCCCGCCACTGCTCGCGTCAATCGAGCCGTCGATGGTGAACAGGTTGGCGACCAGCGACGACACGCTGGTGCCGATGAGATCCACGCTGCCGAGGATGGTGAGCGACGGCGCCACGATCGCGGCCGCCGCCGCCTCCAGGTCCGGGCCCTCGTTGTCGGCGTCGATGGTGAGCCCCTGGCCGTCGACCAGCGTAAGGTCACTGCCGCCGGTGAAGAAATCCAGGTTCGCGATCTGATTGCCCGCGCTCGCGTCCGACGCGGTTCCGAAGGTCGCGGTGCCGGAGCCGCTAACCCCGCCGGTCAACTCGCCTGCATCGATCACGCCGGTCGGCGTGGCGCTCGGGGTCTCCAGGATGTTGCCGCTCGCGTTCAGCGCAACGTTGCCGCTGTAAACCCCGCCCGACAAGGTGCCGGCAAGCAGGGTGCCGGCAAAATCGATGTCGCCGGCATCGGCGTTGAGTGTCAGCACCCCGCTGGTGGCGTCGATCGTCCCAACGGTCTGCTCGATCCCGGCGGCCGTGGACGACAGCGTCACGCTCGGGCCGGTCACGTTTGCGCCCAGGTTCAGCGCGTAGGTAGCGCCGGTCGCGGTATCGGTGATCGTAACCGGACCGCCGGTGGCGGCGACCGCGCTGCTGACGGTGAGCGGCGCGGTATCGTCGAGCGTGATCCCGCCAGTGGCGTCGGCGCTGAGACCACTACCGTTGATGGTGGATATGACGTTGGTGCCTTCGAGGTCGATCTCGCCGGTGGCGGAGGCGGTCGCGGCCAGACCGCCGGTTTGCAGTGCGCCGGTGATGGTGGCGTTGGTGCCGTTCTCGATGATGTCGCCGCCGGTCGCGGCAAGCGTTGTGTTGCCGTTGTAGACGCCGCCGGACAAGGTGCCGGCGGTGAGCGTGCCGCTGAGGCCGATCGAACCGTCCTGGGCGGTGAGCGACAGGCCGCTGCCCGCGCTGATGCTGCCTAGCAGGGTTTGCGCGATGCCGCCCGACGCGGTCAGGCTGGTGTTGGTGCCGGCGGAAACCGTGGCGTCCTGCAAAGTCAGATCGTAGCCGGCGCCGAGCAGGGTGAGATCGATCGATCCGGCGGTCGCCGTCAGGTCCCCGGTGACCAGCAGCGGCACACCATCGTCGATTGTGACGTTACCGGTGGTAGACGCAATTCCAGCGATACTGCCGGCGGCGGGGCCGATCGCGTCGAATGTGTTGGTGATGTCGTCGAGGTCGATCGCGCCCGCCGCACTGGCGGCGAGGTCGACAGTATTGATCGTGCCGGTATCGGAACTCCCCACGGTCTCGCTGATCCCGCCTGCGGGGGCGGAAAGCGCGATCTTGCCGTGGACACCGCTGTTGCTGCCCTGCAAGGACTGCAGCGTACCGGCGAAGTCGATGCTCCCGGCGGTCGCGGTGAGCGACAGCGTGCCGCCGGTGGCATCCACCGTGCCGCTGTTTTGCGTAATCCCGCCGGTCGAGGATATTGTCACTCCGGCGCCGCTGACGTCTGACGCCAGTGTGAGCGCCACCGGAGTGCCGGACGGGCCATCGGCGATCGTAACCGAGCCGATGCCATCCGTGACCGCGGCACCGACGGTGAGCGGGGCATTGTCATCAAGCGTAAGATTGCCACTGTTGTACGTGCTGGCGCTGAGGCCGAACACCGAATTCGCGGTTCCGATGGCCGAGATCTGGTTGCTGCCGGCGAGATCCATCGCGCCACCGGCAGCGCCCGACAGCGTGGTCGCGGTTACCGTGGAGCCTGTCGCCGCCTGGGTAACGTCACCTTCTGACGACGAAAGAGTTACGCCGTCGCCGGTGACGTTGCCGTTGATGGTGAGGCTGTTCCCCCCCGATTGGCCGCTGCCGAGCACCGAAAGGATCAGATTATTGCTGTTTCCCGTCGTAACGGTGCCGGCGCTCGCCACGGTGAGGTTGTCATCGTCGACCAGCGTAAGCGCTCCGCCCACTGAGGATGCCTGCAGGGTTCCGATCGAGTTATTATTGTTTTCAAGATCAACCGCACCCGCCGTGGAGCCGACCGTCAGGCTTGCCGCGGATACCGTACCTCCGGAGGTTTCGCTGATCCCGCCGTTCGTGGCCGCCGTGCTATCGAGCGTGATACTCGTGGTCGCGCTGAACGCCCCGTCCAAGCTGAAAGAGCCCGAGCCCGCGGTGAGCGCAAGCGCACCCGTGCTGGTCGCGGTCGCACCCGCGTCGCTCGCCGTGCCGAGGCCGAAAGTCGCGGTCGCGCCGAGCGCGCTGTCGAGGTTGAGCGTCCCCGCCGAATTCATCGTGATGCCGTCGGCGCTGACCGAAACCCCGCCGTCGATGTTAATCCCGCCGGCGCCGGTGGTGGAAAGGCTGAGCGAGGAGCCGCCAACATTGGGCGCATCCGCCGTCCCCGCGGCGTAGAGGAAATTGATGTTGCCGCCCGACGCAGCGAGCGTCGGCTGATACTCGGTGCCGTCGCCGAGTTGGCTGTAGTTGAGACACGAATCGCCAGTCGGACACGTTGCTCCCGCGCTAGCCAGGTTGTACTGGTCCGAAACATCGAGGTTGCCGCTCGAAGTGCTGACGGAAAAGGTGCCGGTGGTCCCGCTGCCGGACGCAGCACTCAGGCCGGCGTCGTTGGCATCGATGCCCGTAGGGGCGACGTCGTTCACGCTGGTGCCGCTGAGCACGATCCTGCCGCCCGCGCCGGCGCCATCACCGGAAGCGTTGATCTCAGCGGTGGAAGCGACAGTCGTCGCGGCCGCGTCGCCCGCGACATTGGGTGCCGCGGCGACGTTGACCCTGCCGCCCGGCGCACCCGACCCAGTGGCCCCATTGGCCAGCACCGCGCCTTCAATCGTAACGCCACCGCCTACGCCCTGAACCAGAACGGCGGAGGGCGTGGTCACGTTGCCCGTGACGTTGGTCTGCGCGTTGATGGTACCGCCGGCGGTGACCAGGTTGGTGACGACATTATCCACCGCTTGCGCGGTCATCACCACCGTGCCGCCGGTGTTGGTGATGGTGCCGGTGTTCGAGACCAGCGTGGCGGGCGCCGCACCGCTGAACGAGGCGCTGTTCACCTGGCCGGTCACGTTGAGATCGGTCAGGCCGTCGCCCATCAGATCGAGCGTGTAGGTACTGACGCCGCCCAGGATGATGTGTCCGAGTGTCGCCGTGATTGCGCCGGTATTGCTGACCTGGGGCGCCACCAGCGAGGCGAGGCCGGCGCCCGCGATCGTGATGGTGGCGTCGCTGCTGATCAAGGCCCCCGCGGTCGGCGCCTGGTCGAATATCAGGGTGGTGGCGGTGCCGTTGCCGCCGGTGGCAGTGGGCGAGCCGGACACGAAAGTCCTGGTGTTCGCCGCCGTCATCCCGGCCGCGGACACCAGCAGCGTGGAAACATTGACCTGGGACCCTTTGAAGAACACCACGCCCGACTGGTTGATGATGGCGATCTGGCCGTTGGCGTTGATGGTTCCGGCAATCAGCGAGGGGTTGGCGGTAACTACCTGGTTCAGGGTGATCGAACTGGAACTTGGCTGCACGAAAGTAACCGTGGCGGCGCTGCCGACGCTGAAATTGTTCCAGTTGATGTCGGCACGCGGGGTGGTCTGAGTGACAGTCATGATCGGGTTGTTCGCAGTCCCCCCGGTGGCAATGCCCGCCGTTCCATCCCCAGTCGGGACAGTACCGCCGGTGGGCAAAGTGGTCGACGGCGGCGGGGTCTGGGCGACCGCGGGAAGCGCAAGCGCGCTGAGCGCGGTGGACAGCATCGCGACACTGCGCAGCTGGGCCCGGTGCACGATCCGCCACCAGCGGATGATCAGTCTCGCGCCCTGCACGCGTCCGGCGGCAATTTGTTTCATCGCGAGATCCTCCTTCGCGGCATCGGCTCCACTAAATTTGGCAATTCGGAGCAGAGCCATGCCGCCAGCGTTAAGTCGAAATCAGCCCGCGAAGCCGGTGCGCCGCGCATCGTCTTCAAAACCGGGCGACGAGTTGCCAATAGAACGCCGCCGCCGCGAGCGGCGACACTCCGGGCGCGCTGCCGGCGGGCCTCGTGGTCAACCGGTCGACGCCTTCGAAATCCATCTCCCAGCGCGGACCGATGTAAAGCCGCACCCCGGCCCCGGTTGAACGCAACCGGTGGCCGGCGTCGAGCTTCTGGTTCTCCCAGGTCTCGCCCCAATCATAGAAAGCATAGAACTCGCTGCTGAGCGGCGACGGCAGAAAACTTATGTCCGGCAGCGGCTTGTCGAACATCGGCTGGAACGACCCGGTCAGGGCTTTGTCGCCGGTGACTTGGCCATAGTAAAAGCCGCGATCGAAGTTCGGTCCGCCGAGGTAGAATTCCTCCTCGGGCGGGATGACGCTCTGGCTATACTGCCCAGCCGCCGCCAGCTTCAGCAGTACCGTGCCGGTGTCGCCGACCGGAAACAGGGTCTGGGTGCGGTCGAGTTCGCCGTTCACCTTGGTGAAATTGACCTGCTCGTGCAGGCGCGGCAATTGCCTGCCGTCCTCTTCGCTCGCGCCGAAAATCTGTAGCCCCTGCGACACCCGCAAATTGGCGAGATCTTCCGCGTTCCGGGTCGCACCCAGCCAGGTGTCGCTGAATGCGTCCTGGGCATCAACGCGCAGCACGCGCAGGCTGTCGAAACTGGCGCGCTGCCGTCCCTCCGGCCCCAAGGTCGAAATGTCGGATTCGATGCCGTCGAACAGGCCGGTCACGCTCAGGGTCTGTTGCCGCGAGCGGATCACTGGGTAGCTCACCGAGCCGCCGAACACCCGGGTGATGCCTTGGTAGCCCAGTTCGCGCAACGAACCCGAGGGATCGGCCTGACCCGCGCCGCCGTAAACATGGAACCGCAGCCCCTGCCGGCCGACGAACCAATCCTCGGAGATCTGGCCGAAACTGTCGGTGTTGTTGAGGGTGTGATAGAGCGAGATCTGGGTGAGATCGCCCAGCGAAGTGAAGCTGTTGAGGTCGAACACGCCGAGCAGCTCCTCGGGCCCGGTCTCGCGGAAAGCGCGGTTATCGGCCTGGAACTGCCCGGTGAAGGGCGCGCGGCTGACCTGGGCCACCAGCGTCAGCGCGCCGGGGTCGTCGGTCGAGGGGTTGATCACGCCGCGGACGGTGACGCCGGGAACGTCCGACGCCAACAACAGCGCGCGTTCCAGCGCCTTGGTGGTGAGCGGACGGACTTCGGTGAGCGGGCTCAGGAATTGCAACACCAGCGATCCCGCCGGCCCGATGTTGCCGTCGAGCTTGACATCGACGATCCGGCCCTCGGTGACGATGAAGGTGAGCTGAGTGCCGCTGATCCGGGCATTGACCGCGGTGTAGACGTAGCCGTCGGATCGGTAGCGGTTGACGATCGCGGTGCGCGCCGCCTCGATCTCGGCAACCGGCACCTCGGGTCCGGTGAGCCCGGCGATGTATTGGTCGAGCAGCGCGCTCGGGTAGGCGGTCGCGCCCGCGATCGCGGTCGACGTGATCGGAACCGCCAGCGACGGATTGACCTGGCCCGGCGCCACCGGTGGCGGCGTGGTGGCGGGCGCGGCGCTCGGCACCTGCGGGGTTTCGACCCCCGGCAGCGGCGAACCCGGCGGCGGTGCCTCCGCTCCCACGGCGGCATTGGCGGCGCTCTGCGCGCGGACCGGCTCGGTTACCAGAAAGGACCCCGCCGCGGCGGCGTACGCGAGCAGCCAAGCCGCCAGCTTTTGGGCGGATGAGTTTCGCTCGGCGACCATATTTGACGTATCCCCCGCTTCGGACGAGAAGGCGTTGTGCAGGTTAACAATCCATAACAAAGCAGAAACGCGCCATCAGGTCACGGGGAAACTTCATTAATATTGGGTGCTTTCAGACCTATTCAGAACTCTTCAGACCGCGCGCGACAGCGTCGCCGGATTGCTGAAGCTGCGCATGAGCCAGGCGCGTTGACGTGCAAACGGCACGGGCGTCGAAGGCGCAGGGAATTGGGAAAGGAAGGAAGTCTTCTTTTCTTGAAAGAAAAGAAGCAAAAGAACTTCATACGTTTTGGGTCGGTGGGATAACGGTGGGGACTTCGCCTGGAGGGAACATGGCGGAGAAATCTCGGTTGCCCACTGCCTGCACTCGCTGGGATGTCTCAGGGGCGCGGCGCAGTTTGAGCGCATTGTTCCGGTCGTGCGGCGCCCCTGAGACATCCCAGCGAGTGCAGGCGATGAGACCAGCCGGGTCTCACCGTCTCGCTCTCACCCCAAGCAAAGACCTCACCGTCATCGCATTGTCCCAAAACGTATAAAGTTCTTTTTGCTTCTTTTTCTTTCAAGAAAAAGAAGACCTTCCTTCCCTACCTTGCCAATCCTGCGCCTTCGCCTTCCGCGCCCTTTGCCCATCAACGCACCCTAGCTCACGGGCAGCTTCAGCAATCCGGCGATGCCGTCCCATGCGATTTGCAGGCCGATGCAGAGCAGGATGAAGGCGGATAGGCGCATGAATACGTTGGTTCCGGTGCGTCCGAGAATGCGCACGATGCGGTCGGAAAAACGGTAGGACAGATAAACGCAGACCGAGACCGCGGCCAGGCCGGCGATGATCGCGGCGACCTCGAGCAGCAAGCGGCGAAAATTCGCCAACGCGATCGGCCACTGGCTGCCAAGCGCGATCGCGGTCGCAATCGAACCCGGCCCGACCGTGAGCGGCATGGTGAGCGGGTAGAACGAATGCTCGAGCCCGTCGCTGTGACCGTTGCGATGATCCTCGATCGGATTGTCGCCCTGGTTGAGCAGCCGCCATCCCATGATGAAGATCACCGCGCCGCCGGCGATCCGCACCACCGGCAAGGTGATGCCGAAAAACACCAGTATGTGCGA
>Ga0302311_10006235_pt1 | contig 12390 bp, 3 predicted proteins | sample III_Palsa_N1_3_FD_200449 | JGI IMG/M metagenome (GOLD analysis project Ga0302311, IMG submission 200449) | Peat permafrost microbial communities from Stordalen Mire near Abisko, Sweden - III_Palsa_N1_3 | ecosystem: Environmental > Terrestrial > Soil > Palsa > Peat permafrost | place: Sweden... | reverse complement strand
AAGCAGGTAATAGCCGGTCGGGCTGTCGATCTCCAGCGGCGAGGCCAGGAAGCCGGTCGCTGTAATCGGGCTGGTCACCGTGCCGCTCACCTGTATGTTGTTGCCAACCGCAACGTAAGCCGTTGGCGGCGCCGTAACTGTGTTGACGTAGATGCCTTCGGGAGTAGCGAGGTTCGTATCCGCGTCGCTGTCCTTCGCTTGTATGTAAAAGCCCGTGCTGCGGACACCGGTCACGATGCCGCTGATATTCACCATCTGGCCTATGTAGCCGGATGTCGTTGTTGGCGGAGTGCCTTGAATCGTATGGATCGGCGTGAGGGGGAGTTGCAGTATGACAGTCAGCGGGATGCTTACCACGGCAATGCTGTCGAGCTCCGTGTCGGTGACGGTCGCGTTGATGGTGTATGCGCCCGGCGTCTGGTTGCTAGGAATGGGCATCAAGTAGGAGAAGGTGTTGTCCCCGGCGGTTACGTCGCCGTGGGTCCCATCGTCGTACAGTGTCTGCGTGGCACTGCCGCCCAGCGCACTGAGATTGGCGCTCACCGCAATGCCCTTACCCGTACCGGGCGTTACCGTCACCGTAAGCAGCGTAGACATTCCCTGTAGCTGGGCGGACGGCGTCGCCTTGCCGGTGGCGGTTGGCGGTGAGGCAAAGCATGGGTTTAGCGTCGACGAAGAGTTATGCGGCGCATTGACACCTGTTGTCTCCACCGTTGCGACGGAGAAATCCGCCCCGTTGTTGTTGGTATCGATGCAGGGGTTCGTACGATAGTCGTAGGTTCCGTTAGACGTTGCGCTCGAATTCGACTCCAAGGGGGCTGCGCTGGCGCCCTCATACGTGATAGCGGTGCCATAGCCGACGAAGTCAATCACGGAGGCATCCGTGCCGGCAAGGTTGGAGACCGCGGTCGTGCTGTTCACCAGGTACACACGGCCGGATGCAGAGGAGAGCGTAAAACCCGCGCTCGATCCAGCGGCGCCCGTGGCATAGTCCGCCGGGTCTGTAATACCCGTACTCGCAGCCGTCACCTGACCGGAGACGAGATAATACCCACCCGCTGGAATCGTCACAGTGGCAGGAAGAGGGAAGATGTTAGCAGCCGAGACCGAGCCGGTTGAGGTTGCCGAGGCGTACTGTAACGACCAGCCGCTAAGCGTCTGCGAGGTGGCGCTGAGATTGAAGAGTTCGATGTAGTCGGCTGTAAACGGCGATCCGGTGTTACCACCCGCACCATATATTTCGCTGATCACGATGGTTGTCGAGGGCCCGGTGGAGGCGAAGGAAGGCGTGGCGATGAGTCCAGCAACGCATAGGGTCGCAAAGGCCGAGAGAGTCTTTAGAGAAAGGCGGGGGAACCAAGTCTTGCGCATTAAGCACATGCCTTTTTATAGCCTACGTAAGTGGTCTGTGGCCGTATCTGCGTATTAAAAAGCGAGCGTAGCGCTAGCTGCTCAGGCGGGCGAAAAGTGGGCACTACAGTCAAAAGTGTGTGCAAGAAAACCGCACCGATGTAGGCGGAACCTGGCTGAACCGCAAGTTCCATTGATTCAAGAAGGCCAGTCGATTCCTTGTTTTCATGGATTTAGCCAAAACCGGTAATCTGCTTTCTCTAAGGTTTGAGCCTGTTCGAGTTTTCCGGTTTTCCTGCGTGGAGAGCAACAGGGACCGATCGGAATAGAGGAAAGCGACTGACATTCTGTAAGACCGATTAACGCCGCAGTTCAGTAGGCGCCTACTGCTCAGAGCTCGCTCGGGTGTATGAGTGCGTTCTACAGCGATCACTGAAGATGAGCGAAACGGCTTTTCGCTTGCTTTCGGGGCAATGTTGGGGAAGCGTTGACAGTGTCTTGGGTTGCCCCCTACTATCGGAGCGCTAATGAATACAGATTTATATTGCTGTCAAACAGGGGTGGTATGCTTCGCACGTTGAAGCCAATTCGTTGCAACATCCACCGCCTGGCGGCAATATCCGTGACGACGTTGCTGTTGAACTGCCTCCCGGCAGTGGCGTCTATTACGCTGGATGCGACGAGCACGCCGACCGCTGCGGCGACTGCGGGGGCGACCTCGCTGACATGGACGCATGTGCTGGGCAGCGGCAGCAGCCGCATGGTGGTATGCGGCGTGACGTATGGGTACAACGATACGGCGCAGACATCGCCGCTTTCGCCGGCGCCGAGCATGACGTTCAACGGGCTGGCAATGACGACCTCGATTGCGACGTTGCCGCTCCAGGCGCCAACCCACTCAGAGGCCAGTTCGTCGAAGATTTATTCACAGATATTCTGGATCGACGATGCGAGCCTGGGGTCGCTGGTGGGCAGTTATACGGTCGCGGTGACGATCCCGACGGCGGTGACGGCAGGCGCTTCGGGGGGCTGCACGTCGCTGTTCGGCGTGAATCAAGCAGGCCCGGAGGCGACCGCCACGGCCTATTACTCGGCGGGATATACGGGGGTCCTTCTTACGGGCACTCTGACGACACTGACGGCGGGCGACTGGGTGATTGATGAGATGGCGGGTGGTTATGGCTCGTCCGGGTCGGTGACGGCAGGGTCGGGGCAGACGCAGTTGTATAACCTGGAGTCGGCCGCTGGGGCGAAGACAACAGGCGGATCGAACGGGGGAGAGGTTTCCGCGGGCAGCTATGAGCCGGTGTCGACGCCGGGGTCGGTCACGATGGGATGGACATCGACGGTCTCTCGCGCGACCTACACGATGGCGGCGTTCGCGCCGGCCCCGACGACAAACTATACGGTGACTACCTCGGTGAGTCCAACCGGCGGTGGTACTGTTTCGCTCAATCCCAGCGGCGGGACTTATGCCACGGGCACCAACGTACAGGTAACGGCGACTCCAGCGATTGGCTATACCTTCAGCAACTTCAGCGGAGCATTGACGGGGACCACGAGCCCAGCGACGCTGGCGGTGACGGCAAACGAGTCTGTGACCGCGAACTTCACCGCCTCGATGTGTACGCTGACCGTCAATATTGTGGGCTCGGGAACAGTGACGCCGGCTTCGGGAAGCAGTTATGTCTGCGGCTCGAACGTGCTGGTTACGGCGACTCCCAACAGCGGCAACAGCTTTGCCCAGTTCAGCGGCGCCCTGACCGGAACGACGAATCCGCAGACGATTACGCTGAATACGAACTCGACGGTGACAGCGACTTTTGTTACGGGCACGGCGTGTACGCTGACGACCAATGTCACGGGCTCGGGATCAATCACAGTGAGTCCGTCGGGCACAGTCTTCAGTTGCGGGACAGTGTTGACGCTGACCGCAGTGCCGTCGGGCAGTCAATATTCGCTCTCCGCGTGGGGCGGTGCGCTCTCGGGTACGACCAATCCGCAGAACCTGACACTCAACGCGAACTCGACCGTCAGCGCGACATTTACGCAGACCAGCTTCCCGTTGAATGTGACGATCGTCGGTCCCGGCACGGTTACTGCAAACCCCAGCGCCAGCTATTACGCGAACGGCACGCAGGTGACACTAACGGCAACACCGAACACCGGCGCCTACTTTACCGGGTTCAGCGGGGCCATAACCAGCAGCACTAGTCCGGCCAACGTTACTGTCAACGGGACAACCAACGTTACCGCGACCTTCTATGCTCCTGTGATCACGCTGGACGCGGTCAGTCATGCGGCTACAACCGCCGCTTCAGCCAGTACCCTCAGTTGGCAGCACACGCTGGGTACGGGCAGCAATACGGCTGTGGTGATCGAGGTCGGGGAGGCCAGTTCGGTGGGCAGTCCCGATCCTTATTCGGCGATCAGCAGCGTGACCTTCAACGGAGTGTATGCGACGCTGGTTCCGAACTCGATCATCAATGGCGGGACGAGCAGCTCGGAGCAGACGCAGTTGTATTACCTGCTGGCTTCCGAGTTGCCAGCGGCGGGTACTTACACCGTGCAGGTAAATCTTGCGGGATCGATCGAAGGCATCACGGCGGGAGCGATCTCGCTGTTTGGGGTGAACCAGGGACCGCCGGAGGCCGTCGCCACCAACCGCAACGATGCGGGTGGGAGTACGATCACCGACTCGATTACGACGCTGAGCAACAACGCCTGGATTGTGGACGTTGTGGAAGGTGGCGATATCGCGACGTTCACTGCCAATGCCGGGCAGACCTTGCAGTGGACCGCGTCGGCCAAGGTGGGTACGGGTGGAGGCAGCACGGAAGCTGTGGCTACACCGGGTGTTGTGAATCTTGGCTGGACGGGGACGAACAACCGGATTATGGAGTCGGATGCATCGTTTGCGCCGGCGACCCAAACTGTACCGGCGACCTACGTGTTGACGACGAGTGTTGCTGGTGGCGTGGGCGGGACGGTTGCGGCCAATCCCTCGCTGTCGTCGTATCCGACGGGTACAGGGGTACTGCTGACGGCTACGGCGCAGACCGGGTATACGTTCAGCAGTTGGAGCGGAGACTATACGTCGACGACGAACCCGCTGCCTATCACGATGACCTCCAACCATAATGTGGTGGCTAACTTTTCGACGGCAGCGACATGCACGCTGGCGTACAGCATCGTCGGCGGCGGCACGGTGAGTCCGGCGGCCGGCACCTACAACTGCGGAACAGTGCTGACACTGACGGCGACGCCATCCAGCGGTTACACGTTTACGTCGTTTAGCGGCGGCTTCACCAGCACGGACAATCCGGCCTTCTTCACCATTACAGCCAACTCCACGGTGACGGTAGAGTTCGATCCAATTCCCACGTGCAGCCTGAATGTGACCATTGTCGGTCAAGGCACGGTGACACCATCGCCGGGCAGCTACACCTGCGGCGCGGTGCTTAGTCTAGCGGCGACCGCGGGCTCGACCTATGCCTTTAGCGGGTACAGCGGCGATCTGGTCAGCACTGCAAACCCGGCAACCGTGACCCTGAACCAGAACACGAATATTACCGCGACCTTTGTGCAGGGCTCGAGCTGCACGCTGACTACCGCAGTGGTTGGGCAGGGGACTGTGACGCCAAGTACAGGAAGCTGGGCCTGCGGCACAACCATCGCCATCCAGGCCCAACCGGCCTCGAAGTATCTGTTCAATGGATGGAGCGGCGCGCTCTCGGGGTCGGTGTCGCCAACGACGCTGACGATGTCGGCGAATGAGTCCGTTACGGCGACGTTCGTTGTGAATATCGCCGGGGTCACCGGAGACACGCGGACGGTTACGGAGCCGAGCTATCCGCCGGTATGCACGGTGCTGACGGCGTTGCAGTCGGTGTCGAGCCCGGTGGAGACTTCGCCGGATACGGTGCGAGTGCAGGCCGCACTGAACGCCTGCCCCAGCGGTCAGGCCGTGGAGTTTTCCGCCAGCGGTACGTACAACGCGTTCATCATTCAGCCGATTACGCTGCCGGCGGGTGTGACGATGCTGGTCGATCCCGAGATCACTATTCTTGGGTCGATCAAGTATGCGGATTATGCTTGCGACACCTCCGCGGGATGGTGCAGCCCGCTGATCAACATTGCGCCGAATACCTATCCTTCGCCGGGGTCGGCGATCATGGGGCTGGGCATCATCGATGGGCGCGGCGGCGTGACGCTTACCGACAAGGGCGAGACCTGGTGGAAGACGGGGCAGGATGCGCGCCCGCGCCTGGTCTATCTCAGCAGCCATACGACCGGCGCGAGTTCCGACAACTTTACGGCCTATAAGATCACGCTTCAGAACTCGCCGAAGTTCCATCTCTCCGGCGTGGGCAATGACTGGACGGTATGGGGCATCAAGATCAAGGCGCCACCGGATTCGCCCAACACCGACGGCATCGACCCTTCGGGTTCGAGCAACGTTACGATTACCAAGAGCTACATCTCGGACGGCGACGATTGGATATCACCAAAGGCGGACTCGGGACATATTGCGAACGTCACTGTGTCCTACGACTATACGTACAGCGGGCATGGTATCTCGATCGGCAGCGAGACTAACGCGGGGCTGAACAACATGTACGTGCATGACATCGTGATCGATAACGGCTTCGGCGGCACGTCGTTCGATTCGCTGCGGATCAAGTCCGGGGCGAGCGAAGGCGGCGAAGTGTACGACGTTCTTTACCAGAACATCTGCATCAACAATGGCGGCGATACGATCGTCATCGACCCGTACTACACCTCCGACCCGGGCACGCTGTATCCGAACTTCCACGACATTACGTTCAGCAACGTTCATAAGCTGCTGCACAACTCGTCGTACAAGTCGACGATGACGGGCTACAACACGTCCGGCGTTATCTATCCGCTGACCGTAACGCTGGATAACATAGCGTTCGACAACGACACGGCGAACGACTTTAAAGCTCCGGATAACTTCAATAATGTGCAGTTTACCTTCGGCCCCGGGCCGGTCAGTATGTCTTCGTTCCTGATTGCGGACGCTGCTGTTGCATCGAATTACATTACGGTCACCAACAGCATCTCGAACAGCAATGCGGCCTACAACTGCACCGGAGCCTTCGTCTATCTGGCGGGCGATCTCACGGCCCCATCCTCGACCGTCACGGCCGGAACATCTCCCAATGTGACCGCTGTGTTGCAGAACCTTGTGAGCACAGTGCAGGCAGGGACGATCAGCTACCCGCAACAGAACTCTCCTACCGGGACGATCCAGTTGCTGGAAGGCACGAACGTTGTGGGCACGGGGACGATCACCGGACGCCTTACGTATATTGCCGTTCCCAACATCACGGCAGGCACGCACGTTTACACGGCGAAGTACAGCGGCGATAGCAACTTTGCTGCGCTGAGCTTTGGCAGCTTCACGCTGGTGGCCACCAACCCCGCTCCAGTGGCCAACAATCAGTCTGTCAATGTGAGCTACAACACCGCGAAGGCGATCACGCTGACCGCGACAGGGAACGGCACGCTTACCTACAGCGTGGCTACGAATCCTACGCACGGGACGCTTACGGGTTCAGCACCGAGCCTGACTTACACGCCGAGCGCGGGATATAGCGGAACGGACAGCTTTACGTTCACGGCCAACAATGGCACGCTGAGCAACGTTGCAACGGTGAGCATTACGGTGTCTGGAGCGGGAACGACGACACAGACGATTACTTTCCCCGCGCCGGCTTCGCCTGTAACCTATGGAGCCAGTTCGATCACGCTGGGCGCGAGCGCGAACTCCGGGCTGGCTGTGACGTACTCGGTGTCTGGGCCGGGCAGCCTGAGCGGCAGCACACTGAGCTTCACCGGCCAGGGCACGGTGATGGTGACGGCGTCGCAGGCGGGCAACTCGACCTACTCGGCGGCCACGCCTGTGTCGCAGACGATCATCGTCAATGCGGCGACGCTCTCGGTGGGCGTGAGCGGATCGCCGTCACGCTACTATGGGCAGCCAAATCCGGCCTTCAGTTATACGATCGGCCCGTTCGTTTATAGCGACACGCAGGCCTCGGCCACCACAGGAGCGCCTACGCTGACGACGACTGCCGTGCCAAAGTCCAATGCCGGCAACTATCCGATTACGGTGGGACTGGGCACGCTGGCGGCCTCGAACTACGGCTTCAGCCTGGTCAATGGCCAGTTGATCGTGACCGGCGGCGCGGCGCAGAGCATCTCCTTCCCACCGCTTCCTAACTTTACGCACGGGACCACCGCGATACTGCTGGCTACGGCGACTTCCGGGCTTCCAGTCACTCTCACCGTCACGAGCGGGGCAGCGTCAGCATCGATCAATGGAAACATATTGACCATCACAGGTACGGGTCCGGTCACGGTGACGGCGTCGCAGGCAGGCAACGGCAACCTTAGCGCGGCGGCTTCGGTCTCGCGCAGCTTTACCGCACAGTAAGTCAACTTGGGCAAGGGAACAACTATGCGAATCACGAGCTCGGCGATACCCAGACAGATTGCAATCGTTAGCGTGATGCTTGCGGTTGCAGGCCTGTTGAGTGGCTGCGCTTTCAACGGAGGCCCTGGCAGCCAAAGCACGGTCGTCGTTCCCGCGGCGCTGACGCACATCAGCGGTTCGGTGTTCGGTGGGCAGCAACCGGTTTCGGGTGCGACCATCCAGTTGTACTCCGTTGGGACGCTGGGGCCGGGCTCTCCTGCGACGCCGCTGATTGCAAGCACTGTAACCACGAACGGCAGCGGCCAGTTCAACATTACCGGGACCTATAGCTGCACCTCGGCGACGCAGGTCTACATCGTAGCGTTGGGTGGCAATGCCGGGTCTGGCGTCAATACGGCCCTGTCGCTGATGGCAGCGCTGGGGCCTTGCAGCTCGCTGACCTCTTCAACCTTTATCAATATGAACGAGCTGACGACGGTGGCAGCGGTCTATGCGCTGGCACCGTTCATCACCAGCTACTCCGAGATAGGGGCAACGGGCAGCAATCCAGTTGGCCTGGTGAACGCCTTTACCGAGGCGCAGTTGCTGGTGAACACCACTACGGGAGCCATTGCCACGCCGCCAGCGGGGATCACGCTGCCCTCGACACGGCTGAATACGCTGGCAGACATCATTGCCTCCTGCGTCAATACCGCCGGAGCCAGTTCGAGCACATGCACTACGCTGATGTCGGCGACTTCGGCCACGGAGACGATTGGGGCCATGCTGGCTATAGCGCAGAGCCAGGGGAGTTCGTCGATTACCTCCCTGTGGTCGCTGGGATCAGCGACGCCGCCATTCCTTCCAACACTGAGCGCGCAGCCGAACGACTTCACTTTGGCGATTAGCTACACGGGGACAGAGCTTTCAGGGCCCTACGGAATTGCGCTGGATGCGAGCGGCGCCGCGTGGGTGACTAATGAAGGCGGCAGTTCCGTGGTCAAGCTGCCCAGCCTGTCGACGAGCTTTGCTACGACAAACTACAGCAGCGGGGGACTGGTGGCGCCGCGTGGGATCTCCATTGATCGCAGCGGCAATGTGTGGGTGGCGAACACGGGCGCGGATGATGTGGTCGAACTGTCCAGTACAGGCACGGTGCTCTCCGGCGCTGGCTATACGAACGGCAGCATCAACGCGCCGGTCGCGATTGCGAATGACTCGGCTGGGAATGCGTGGGTGGCCAACTTCCTGGGCAACTCAATCACGGAACTTGGCACGACGGGTACGGCGAGCGCTTTGAGCCCGATATCCACCTCGTTGAGCTTTCCATCGTCGATTGCGCTGGACACGACCGGCCGCGTGGTGGTTGGGAACCAGGGATCGGGGGCAGTCTGCCTGTTCTCCAACGCAGGGGTATTGCAGGAGTGCGCCAACGATGGAACGCTCTCCGGGGCGAGCGCCGTTGCGGTAAGTGCGGCGGGCAATGTGGCGCTGGCAGGCACAACCACTGGAGCCGCCGTTGCGGGCGCCTTTACTTTGGCGACCAATACGGGGTCAGTGAACGCGGCCAGCCCGGTTTCCGGCGGGGGACTTACCTTGCCGACTGCGGTTGCTTTTGACGGCAACGGCGAAGCCTGGTTTGCCAACGCCAACTCGATCTCGGCGTTTTTGGGCACTACGGGAGTCTCGGGGAGCCTGGGATTCGGTGCACTCAATTCTCCCTCTGGCATAGCCATCGATGCGAGCGGGGGCGTCTGGACCGCGAACACGGGCGATAACTCTGTGTCCGTCTTCGTTGGGCTCGCCACGCCGATCAGTACGCCGCTGGCTGCGAACGTCGGGCCGTAATGCGGGTGTGCCTCGGCACCGGATTCAAACAGTAGATGTTAAAGAGTCGACAGGAAGAAAGATTTTTGAACCCCGAAATCAATTGAGGTCAAGAGTACCCCCTCCCCCCCCCCCCGTACTTTTTGCGCTAAAGTCCTGATATTAAAGGGGTTGTGTGTTGTGGTCAGGGGCGTTGAGAGCGTATGGCATGGGGTGGAAGTCTCCGGTGCGAGGATGTGTTTTTGAGCCTGATTTAATTATAGGGAGTTGGGTGAAATACATGTGCAAAGTATTTTTGGGAGATTTCTCTTTTGTTGTCAGTGGTTTGGGGGATTTGGAGGGTGCGGAGGGGCTTGACAAGAAAAGCAGGGGGTAGTGAGCAAGTAGTAAGGAGTCGTGAGTAATAGAGGCGTGGACGCGCGCTAGATTGATCCTTACTTATCTGGATCAGAAGGGTGTGACCTGGACAGGGACGGAGCTATCAGAGAACTGGCCGTTGCCGAGCTCTCCTTCGAGACCGTCGCCCCAGGACCAGATCGTACCGTCGGACCGGATTGCCTGGGCGTGTTGGTCGCGCGCGGTAATGAAGATAATGTTCGTCAGTCCCTCGACTTCGACCGGGACCAGACTCTGGGTGATGCTGGTTCCGGTGCCTAACTGGCCTGCGCCGTTGGAGCCAAAGGTCCAGACGGTCCCGTCGGTCTGCAAGACTGCGGAGAGGCTGTCTCCGCCCGAGGCCATCGCCGCCGACGCAGTCAATCCTGTCACCTGCACCGGTACGGCTGAATAGGACTCTGCGCTGCCAATACCCAGCAAGCCGGCACCGGGGTCGGTTCCGTTCCAGATATTCGCGCCCCAGGCCCAGACCGTCCCATCGCTCTTGACGGCCAGTACCTGGGTCCAACCCGCGGAGACCCAGACAACGTTGCTGATGCCGGGAACGGCTATGGGGCTGGTGCTCTCGGTCAGGGTCCCGTTGCCCAGCTGACCCGACTTGTTCCTGCCCCAGGCCATCAATGTGTGGTCGGCCAGAAGTGCGACGCTGAAATTGTAGCCCGCCGTTACCTGAATTGCATTGGTAATGCCCGGCACCTGGATGGGCACAGGGAAGTCGGGGTTGGAGTCATCGATGCCATTGCCGAGTGCCCCATTGCTGTCATAGCCCCAGGCCCATACCGTTCCATCGGACTTGAGGGCCAGGGTGTGATAGCCCCTGCCGCCGAGGCTGACGATGTTGGTGAGGTTGCTGACTTGTACCGGCACGTTGCTTTCGGTGGTGTTGCCGTCGCCCAGTTGGTCCATCGTGTTCCAGCCCCAGGCCCACACTGTGCCGTCCGATTTGACGGCGACATTGTGCGTTTCGCCACCCATGATGGACTTTATGCCGGTTAGGTACCCAACGCCGCCCGGCCCCAGTACCTGTACCGGGACGTCGCTGTTGTTGAGGGTGTTGTTGCCTAGCTCACCCCAATTGTTAAGGCCCCAGGTCCACACGGTCCCGTCCGACTTCAGGGCGATGGCTTCCTGCGCTCCGCCCCATACGGAGATCGGCCAATCGCGCCATTGTGCGTAGAGCGTGACATTGCTGCTGCCCATGGTGAAGGTGGCTGCGGAGGTATAAGGCGTGCCTGATCCGTCGGCGGAGGTGTTCCAGCCGGCGAAGACGAGGCCGGTATCGGCGAGGATGCCGGTGTTGCCCAGCACCGTGACTGTGGCTCCGGTTTGATAGCTGTTATTGTCTACGGGCACGGAACCGCTGGTCGCGCTGTTGCCTGCGTAGGTGACTGTGAAGGTGAGAGCGGTGAGCGCAACCGTCCAGTTGGATGGAGCGGTGATCAGCGATGGTTGAAACGGCGCTGAGGGTGCTGGAAGGTTGAAGAGCGAAGAGATATTGGAGGAAGGATTGTTGAGGATATCGAGCAATGCCGTGGCCGTATCCGTGGGGGCGACGCCGGCGGTGGGCGTGGCGTAGGTGAAGAGAAGACCGCAAGCGCTTCCATCACCTGCTGTGCCGCCCCTGGAGTTGACGCAGGTGGCGATGATGTTCGCCAAGGTATTGATCTCCTGCGTGGGGACAGCGTATCCGCTGGGCACATTGCTGCCGGGGGAGCTTCCGGCGCCGGTGCTGGCGTACTCGGTGGCGAGGGAGAAGGCGGTGTTGAGAGCTGAGGCATCTGAAGGGCCGGAGCCAATACTGGTGGGGGAGGTGAAGTAGGGAGTTAGTGCGGCAAGCGCGGCGACTGTTGTGACTTCATTCAGAGAGACGAATGAGCCGAGCGATTGACACTCGCCGAGTACTGCGATGAGTTGAATGGAGGTGTTGTTGGTGCCAGCGGTGAGGCCGGGGTTGCCAGCGGAAGCGAGCAGGTAGGTCTCTGTTGTTGGGGTGGGGCAGGTGTAGGAGCCGATTTCGAAGGCTCCGTTGGTGTCGGTAGTTACAGGTGAGGCGAGCGAGGTTGCGGCGGAGCCGTCACCTGTGGCTCCAGCGGCGTAGAGCTGTATGGTTGCACCGGCGATCGGCTGCTGGCCACCATGCACGCTGCCTCCGATTTTGGCCGGGCTAGCGGGGCCCAGGAGGGCCTGATTGCACCCGCAGCAGAACAGCAACGCCGGAAGGACAAGGGAACGAGAGGCTAAGCGATTCAAGTGGGTCTCCATATGAAGCGTTGGTCTTTTTCGGTTTTGGGTACTGCAACAAAAGTTCTAAGGGCGGGCGCCGAGGGTGTTGTTGGCTAGGGCTACGGCGATGGGTGTGACGACGGGTGTGGCCG
>Ga0302311_10006233_pt1 | contig 12396 bp, 4 predicted proteins | sample III_Palsa_N1_3_FD_200449 | JGI IMG/M metagenome (GOLD analysis project Ga0302311, IMG submission 200449) | Peat permafrost microbial communities from Stordalen Mire near Abisko, Sweden - III_Palsa_N1_3 | ecosystem: Environmental > Terrestrial > Soil > Palsa > Peat permafrost | place: Sweden... | reverse complement strand
CGCTTCGGCAGTCCTCCCAGCCCGATATAAGGCAGTTGCAGTGACCGAAATCACCAAATGCACAGGAGTCCTGCACCAAGTCACTAAAGGCAGCCGCATTGGGTGCGCCGATTCGTCTCCTATGGGGCTTGGTTGGCGCGTTCGAAGCTCAGGCTACGCGACGACATATCACGCATGCCACACGAACTTCACCCCGCCCTTCGGGGTCAGTCCATGTCAGTGGTCCCATGTACGGTGACCCCCATTGCTCGGATTAAGAGCAGGACATGAATATGTCAAGGCTCTGACTAATGGTGGTGTGTTTGATGTCGGCTGCTTGGTGGAGGTCGGTGCGGCCTGGGCTGTGGAGTTTCGCGGCCACGTCGGATGACTCGTTGCGGGCACGGAAGTTGGCGGTCTTGTCGGTGCTGTTGGACGCCGGCACCCGGATGCCGATGGTCGGCCTCGACGAGCTGCGCAACCTCCTGGCGGCGACCGACTGGGACGATGTCCCTTCCAACGAGGACCTCCGGTCCGTGCTGGAGCAGTTGCACAAGGAAAAGCTGGTCGTTCCGTTCCGCGACTGGGACCTGACCTCCAGCAGTTACAGCGACGCGCGGCGGCGCAAGGAGAGCTGGACGCTGACCCACGAGGCTCGGGTGTCGGTCCAAAAGGTCCAGGAGGGCACTGCTGCTCTGCAGCGTCCCTTGCAGATGCCGCCGGGCCTCCTGGTGTCGTTGAACGAGGCAATCGGTCAGGTACTGCGGGCCGTCGAGGGGCCGACCGGGTCGCAGCCGGACGACGATGACGCCGGGACGGGGACCGCGCTGCGGCTGGAGGCCGCACTGAGCGCCATCGGCGGCTACCTGGATCAACTGCGCGCTGCCGCCGGCGACTTCTATGAGGCGTTGGCGTCACTGAACCAGGAGGACGTCACCCAGAACGACGTGTTCCTGGCCAGCCGGCAGCGGATCGTGATGGTGCTGGACGAGTTCGTACGCCAGACCGAGAACTCCCTGGAGCCCGCCCGGCAGCGCGCCGCCCGGCTGCTGCAGGTCGGGCATGCGAGGGTCGCCGAGCAGGCGGTGGACGCGGCGGGGCTGTTCAACCCGGACAGGAAGCCGCAGTGGATTGCGGACGAGGTTGCCAAGCTGGAGATGCTGGACGGCTGGCTGGCTACCGGAGGTGCGATCGACGGCATGGTCGGTGACGCGCTGGAGGCGATCCGCACCCTGCTCGGCGCGATCGAGCGACGGTTCCATGCCCACGCCCGCGGCAGCGATCTGGCGGCTGACTTCCGGCAGCTTGCCAGGATGCTGCATGTCCAGACCGACGAACAGCAGGCGCAGCAAGTGTTCGCGGCGGCTTTCGGCATGTGGTCGGCGCGCCATCCCAGACGGCCGGATTTCGCGGAAGCTCCGGAGTCGACGGACGGCGTTGGTGGGACCCGTGTCGAAGTCTCGACGACGCTCAGACGGTTCGAGCCCGGCCGCGCTCGGCGGTCGGCCCCCCGGCTGATCCCTGACACTTCGGCGGCCAAGCAGCTCAAGCTCGCCGCGGAGGCTGTGGAGTTGGCCCGGCTGGAGCAGGTCTGTCGCGAGCTGCTCACCGAGGAGCCGGTGGGCCTTGAGCATTTCGACGGGCTGAGTTTGCAGCACGCGGCGGTGCTCATCGATCTGATCGAACAGGCCATGGACGCCTTCGACCCGGCTGAGGGCAGTGGCTGGGCAGCCAACGCCTTGTGTGAGTTGCGGCTGTGGCCGGTTGCCCCGGCACGGGTGGTGGCGCTGCGGTTCGACGAAGGCGTCCTGCGTACTTACGACTTGCGGGTGCACATCACCAGCGCTTACCCGGCTGACCCCGGATCTTCGACAGGAGCGGCGCTGTGATCGCGAACGACCCGTGGTGGCCGGACGATGCTCCGACCACCGGTGCGGAGCTGGAGCCGGAGGCCGCTGCGGCGATGGCGGCGTTGCTGCGTCGGCCTTTGCTGACGGTGGAGCACGACGTGGATCTGCTGCAGTATGCCGTCCGCCATGGCGATCAGCTTGCGCGCTGGTTCGCCCACACCGCCGGCTGGCGGTTCACCACCCATTCCCACGAGGGCTTCGTCAGGCTCTATAAGCGTCGAGGTGATCCGCCGGCAGGCCGGGTCATGCTGCGCGGCCGGGACCGGCCGGCATCCAAGCTGGTGCTGACGGTTCTGTGTCTGGTGTGCGAGCAGTTGTGGCGACAGCCGGAGATGGAGTTCACCGAACTTCAGCGGGAGATCGTCGCGGTGTGCGCCACCGAAGCCGAGGCCGGAACGCTTCCTGGGTTCCACCCGGTCGATGCGGGCGGCAACCAGCACGGCCGGGCCAACGGCTACCGTCTGGCGCTGGTGCAGGCGCTGCAGTTGCTGGAGGAATGGCACGTCATCTCCAGCAGCGACCCGCTGGATGTCGCCGCCCAGGACCGCGGTGCCGACATGGTGATCATGGCCCGGCGGGAGCGGCTCAACGCCTTGCTGGCGTGCCCGTCCCCGAGTCTGCTGCCGATCGACATCGGTGATCCGGACTCGCACGTCTCGGCGCTGTGCGGGGACGAATCCGATCTGCCTGACCGCGCCTCGGCGCACCAGCGTGGAGAACGGCGGCGGCACACCGCGATGCGCTTGGTGCTGGATGAACCGGTACTGGCCGCGGACGCTGATGAGGAGAGCACCAGGTTTCTGGCCACCCCGCACGGTCGCCGCTTCGCCTTGGATGCTGCGGCGGATGCCGGGCTGGTGTGCGTCGTGCGACCGGACTGGTGGATGGTCGCCGATCCGGGGGGTGCCAGCAGCGACATCGAGTTCCCGCTCGGCCGTACCCAGGAGCACCAGGCCGCGCTGCTCCTGCTCAAAGAGATCACCGAACGCCCCGACCCCTCTGCGCCGGTCACGGTGGAGGACGCCGAGCTGTGGCTGGGCCTGCAGCGGGCTGCGACCCCGTGGTGGGCCGCGCGCTACGACAAGCCCGGCGCCACGCGCCGCCTGGCCCGGATCGCCGCGACGGTGCTGACCGATGTCGGCATTCTGAGATGCCCGATGCCCGACCTGTGGGAGCCCACCGGGGCCGTCGACTTCTGGCAGGTCGACGTCTCCGTATCCCAGAACTTCGACAACCGCCGTGACGAGAACGAGGACCCGAGCAATGACGACGAATGACGGCCCGGCCACGGTACTCGACCTCACCTCGCTGAGCACTGGTCGACGGGCGTCCGGCGCGGACGGGGGCGCACGTCTGATCGACCCGAGTCCGCATGCCGAAGGCCGATGGCAGGCGACCCGCTGCGGCGTGGTCGACTCCTGGCAGTGGGCGATCGAGGAGTTCTTGTTCCACGAGGGATCGGCCGCCCTGGTCGGCCCCAACGGGTCCGGCAAGACCCTGAACTTGTGCATCTTCTCGCCGACCCTCACCGACGGCGACATTTCCGAGCGCGCGCTGTCGGTCAGCGCCCAGACCGGGGCCAAGCTGGACGACCTGCACTTGGGTGACCGCCCCCGCGGGCCGCGCACCGGCGTGTGGTGGCACGAATACGGCTATCGCGAGCCTGGCTCGGACGGGCAGGTGCGGTACTTCACGGCGGGTCTGTGGCTGTACAAGTCCGCCGCCGAAAACGGACGGCTGCAGCGTGCCTGGTTCGTCGTCGACCAGGGGCGGGCGGGAGCCGAACTGACCCTGTCGGAGAACCGGGAAGCCGTGGGTATCGCCCGGCTCGCCGAACAGCTCCAGGCGTTGGGCGGACGGCTGTTCACCTCCTCCAAGGACTTGCGCAAAGCCGTCGGGGACAGCATCAGCGTCGTCGAGGCAGAGGACGGCTACGCCGCTGCCGTGCGCCAGAAGATGTACGCCCCGTTCAGCGCCGACCAGGTCACCGCGCTGACCCGGGTCCAGCGGACCCTGCGCTCCGTGCGCGTCAGCGACGACAAACTGCCCCACGACTTCCTCGCGAAGATCCTCACCTCGGCCCTGCCCGGCCTGGACGAAGGCCCGGTCAAACGGCTGGCTGACGTGCTCACCCGGACCGGCAGCCTGGAGCAGCGGCTGGAGAACGCCCGCCGCGAGAGGGACCTGCTCGCTGAGGTCGCTGACGCCTACCAGCGCTATGCCGCGGCCCAGGCCACGTCGGTCGCCGCACAGGTGACCCACGACTCGGCCAGCTACCGCCTGGCGGAGGCAGCCGAGCGCCATCTCGATGTGCAGATTCAGGCCCGGGAGGGCGAGTGGCAGAAGGAGGCCGCCCTCGCGGAAACCGAATCGGCTCGTGTCGCGATGACCGCAGCAGAGCTCAAGGCCGCTTCCGACCAGCTGGCCGAACACCCCGGCTCCCAGCTCGATCACCTGGAGCAGGTGGCCCGCGACGCGGAGTCCGTCGCACAGCAGTTCGCTGACCGGGCCGCGCGCGACAGCGCCACTGCCGAACACACCAGAGCCCTGCTCACCGTGGATCTGGCCCGGCTGGATGACCTGCGCCGAAGGCTGCGTGAAATGTTGGAGGTCACGCGCGCGCTCGCCGACAAGGTCGAGGCGACACCCCACCACGAGCCGCTGGCGGACCTGTGTGCGCCGCTGATCGGCGACCAGCCCGAACCAGTCGATGGCCTGGTCGACAGCACCATCGAACTCCGGGCGGCGAAACGCCTGTGGATCAAGGACCTGCTGGCCGGCCTGGACGAGCTGTCCACCGTCACCCAGCGCCTCCAGGCCGCAGACGAAGAGCACGCCAAAGCCCTTAACGCATTCGAGGAGCTCGACCTTGAGTACGGCAGGCTGCAGGACGTTGCCGACGACCTTCAGCGCCGAGACAACCAGGTTCATCAGGAATCGGCGGAGAGCTTGGAGAGCTACGTCGCCAGCCTGTGTCAGCTTCACGCACCGGAGCCGCGGCTGCTGGCCACCCGTCCTCTGGACTCCAGAGCCCTGACCGAGTGGTCCCGCCGTGCCCACGCCGATGCCGAGCACCGTATCGACCTGGCCGGTGCCAGGAAACGCGCGGACGCGGCAGAAGCAGCCGCGGCACAGGCGGCGCAACGCCAAGACGCGGCACGCACGCGACTGACCGCATCGGTACGAGCGCTGAGGAACGAGTCCGGTCTCCTGGCCGACCTGTCCGAACAGCTTCCCCGTTCAGTGCCAGCCGTAGCCGGACTGTGGAATCTTGCTACCGGCATCGCCGCGGGGGACGGACTCGGCCAGGAGAACACCGGCGCGGCCATCGCCGCAGCCCGCGACTCCTGCGCGGAGGCCATCGACGCGCTGCGCGCCCAGGCCCAGGACGCCGCCGCCGCCGTCGAGCGGGCACTGCAGGCTGAGCAGCAGGCCCTACGTCTTTCCCAGGAAGCCGTCCGGGCCGACCGGGAGGCACGGCACCGGATCCAGGCGGCCAACGAGCACGCCCACGAGCTGAAGAGGGTCGCCGACGACAAGGTCCAGGCCGCGATCACCGGTGCCCAGCACGCCGCCGACGAGCAGGTCGCGCATGCCGAAGACAGCGCCGTCACCGCGATCGCCGGGGCAGAAACCGCGGCCAAGTCCGCGATTGCCGGAGCCACGGCGTCGGCCAAGGCAGCTCAGGCCGAGGCGGACTCCGCCGCCAGGGCAGCCGCCACGACCGAGACCGCATGGCTCACGGTCGTCCACCGCTGGGCCGAGCGACTGCGGGTGCTTCCCCAACACGCGCTGCCACTTCCGCCGGCCGACAGGCGCGCAGGCTTCGATCCCGACACGCTCAGCACCGCCGTCAGCACCGCGCTGCTGGAGGCCCGACTTCGGCTGAACAGCGAACGATCCACCGCTCAGGCACACCTGGACGCCCTGGTCGGCCACCAGCGGCAGGTCGCCTCCCAGATCGAGCAGGCCCGCCACAGTGACCCGCACCCCCAAGCCCCGGATTGGCGCGGCACCCGCGAGGGCCGCATGGGCGCCCCCCTGTGGGCGCTGGTCGACTTCGCCCCCGGCACCGAGCCCGACACCCGCGACCGGATCGAAGGGGCACTGGTGGCCGCCGGGCTGCTGGATGCCTGGGTCTGCGACGACGGCCACATCAGCGCAGGCGACACCCACTTGCGCCCCGGCCGCGCCCGAGCAGGAGCGACCACACTGGCCTCCTACCTCGTCGCGGAGTCCGGCGAGCACGTCAACACCGACACCGTCCGTGCGATCTTGGAATCCATCCAAGTCGGCGACGGTGACACCGGCTCCGACTGCCTGGTCCTGACCGACGAGGGCGGAGAGATACACACGGGCCTGATACACGCCCGCTCACCGATCGGCTGGCAGTCCCGCCACATCGGAGCCACCGCCCGCGATCGCGCCCGCCAGGCTCTCCTGGAAGAGCTGACCCGGCAGCTGCGTGACCTCGACGAACCCCTCACCACTGCCCGCGAGCACCTGAACAGTATCGATCACGACATCGCGACAGCCACCGACGAGGCCCAGGCGCTGCCGGACCATGCAGCGGTGCTCGACGCCGACCGACGCGCAAACCAGGCCCGCACCGGCGCGGACCAGGCGACCAAGGACGCCGACAACACCATCAGCCACGCCACCGCGACCCGCGCCGCAGACATCGCCGCCGCCACCGACCGGCGCGACCAGGCTGTCGCTGGCGTACGGCAGATGCTGACCGTCAAAATCTCGTCCGCACACCAGGAACACCAGGCAACCGTCGAGTCGGCACACACGGCGCTGGCCGCTACCGTCGCCGCAGCAGACGGCCACCGCAACGCCGCCCGCCAAACCGCCGACGCGGCCGACGTCGCCGCCCATGGAGCTCGTGACAAGGCCGCGACCACCTGCGCCGTGATCGGCGTCGCCGCAGACCCGCAGCCGCTGGCAGACCTGCTGCGGATCTGCGGCAGCCTTCCCAACGCCACAGCTTCCGTCTGTGCCGCCATCGGCAGCGCGACGGCAGCACGCGACGATCTGGACCGATGCGCCCGTGAGACGCACGCGTGCTGCGAACAGCGGGCCGAAACCGCAGCAGCCTGGCAGACGGCCGAAGCCGAAGACCTGCAGGCCGCCGAGGAATTCGCAGCCTTCCCGCACGAGGCCATCACCAACGCCGATGCAGCACACCACGAGGCGGAAAGGGCACACCAGGCCGCCGGTACCGTCACCGACCGGGTGAACGAGCAGCGCAAGATCGTCCACCAGCGGCTCACCGCCCGCAAAGAGGCCGAGAAGCTCCGCAACGCAGCGACGATGGTCCGAGGAACTACCCGAACACTGCCCAGCGACCCGGACAAGGCCCTGCTGCTGCGCACCGGGCTCACGGAGTTCGGTGAGAGCTTCGAGGAGTCCATCAACCGTGCCGCCGCCACGACCGCAGCGGCCTCCCGCGTGCGTGAATGCAGCGACCGGCTGGACAAAGCCGCGGAAGTGGCGGCCGAAGGCTCCGAAAGCGCCAGGCTGCACCGCGAGAAGGCCGACGCCGCCCGGCACACCTACGACAGCCAACTGGCCGCACACAGTCTGGGACTCCAGGAACTCAACCAGCGCATCGCCGACCTGCGCGGCCAGCACACGAACCACGAACACGCCGCGCGCCGCCACGACCAGGCAGCCCAGGCGGCCAAGGACACGATCAATCAATACCGCGGCCGGCTCGATGGCCTGGCCGAAGCAACGAAGCTCCACAAGGAGAAGCAGGACCTCGCCGTCGCGGCTCTCCAGCAGCTGTTCGATCTCGGCCTGACCGCCGACGTGACCGGCTCCGAAGACCTCGCCCGCCCCGACAGCGACCACGAGGCGCTCCGCGTGGCCCAAGCCATCATCGACGGCCGCAGCCTGCCCGCCGGCGTCGACCCGCGCACTACCGCAACGCGAACCACCGCCGCACTCCAGCTGCTCGACACCGCCGTACGGGAAGCCCGCGACCATCTCCTGCGCCTGGGCCGCAGCCTGGACGTCGAGCGCGTCGCCGAGACCCAGTGGCACCGGGTGATCCTACGGACGCTGGGAACCGGCGGCGACAGCCAGTACACCACCAACGAGCCGCTACCAGATGCGCTGGCCCGCATGGAGAAGCAGATCACCAAGCTGGAGACGGACTTCACCGAAAAGATCCAAACCCAGTTCAAGGAGATCATCACCCGCGACCTGCGCAAGCACATCAACCAGAGGATCCTGCTGGCCGGCGACATCGTCGCCGACATCAAGGCCAACCTCGACAAACTGCGCACCGGCGTGGCGAACGTAGGCGTCCGGCTGGCATGGGACCAGAAACCGGACCCCGAATCCGTCAAGGCGATCACCCTGATCCAGGGCGCGAACTCCGACGGCGACTTCCAGGAGCTGTTCGACTTCTTCATCGGCCAGCTCCAACACGAGGGCCGCATATCCGGCGCCGAGCAGCGCATCGGGGAGGTCTTCGACTACCGCAACTGGTTCCAGTGGAAGATCGAAATCACCCATGTCACATACAGCAGCGACGATCCAGAGCGCAACGAGGTCTTCAAGCAGATCACCAAGCAGCGCAACCCACTCAACGAGCTGTCCGCCGGAGAAAAGCGACTGGTCACCATGCTCCCGCTACTCGCGGCACTCCGCGCGTTCTACTCCGCAGATGGCTACCACGGCCCTCGCACCGTCTTCGTCGACGAGCTCAACGCCGCCTTCGACGTGGCGAACCTCCGCCAGGTCCTGGGCCTGCTGCGGACCTGGGACATGGACCTGCTGACCACCCTGCCCAGCCACGGGCCACTCCTGTACCGGGAGACCGGCGCGATCGCCATCAACAAGATCACGAAGTTGGACGGCGGCCTGCGCATCAGCACCCCCAGCATCTGGGACGGCCACGGCCCGGCACCGGTACCTGCGGAGATCGCCGTCACCGTCGAGGGGCCGCGATGACCGCCCAGATGCCGCGCGGCGACCTCCTCGACCCCGACGTCCGGACGCTGTGGCACGCAGTCGCCAGCCGGCTGGAGCACGGCGCCGACCCCGGCTCCATCAAGACCCTGCGAGTCGGGCTGGCTCCGGCCGGACGGGCAGTGGTGGCCGGATGGCTCGGCAAGGCGCACCGAGGCGGGCTGCGCGCCGACGCCGACGGCTACGTCAAGATCCCCGTGGCCAAGGTGCTTGACGCGCTGGGCATGACGCCAACACAGCTGTACGTCTTCGTCGACGACCTCATCGGTATCAGCGAAGACGCGCAATCGCGGCGGCAGACCGATCAGGCCCGCCAGCAGCTGTGGAACTATGCTGCCGACACGCTGCCCGACAATCCCCTCCTCATCGCCCAGCTCCGGGCCGCGGGAGTCTCCAAAGACACGGTCGGCACTACCGTGGCGCTGGTCGAGGCCCTGGCACGGATCCGCTCGCTGCTGCCCCTGCCCCGTCCGGTGCATCTGGCCCGCATCGGTCTCACCTGCGCCGGGGACCCGCACTACTTCGACCTGAACGACGCCGGCCACGGAGGTCGGCTCGTGCAGATGGCGGCCGAGATCCTCGGCCGCCCCGCCCCGGACAACCCGCTCGCCGAGCGCACCTACCTGGCCGACATCGGGATCCACGCCGATCGCCTCAGCCAGACGGTCATGGTCTTGAACATCGACGCGATCGGTGACGGCCCCACCGACCGCGCGATCAGAACCGCGAGAGCCGACGGACGCCTCATGCACCTGAACCTGTCCGACCTCACGGACCACCCCCCACAGTTCGTCACCGCCCAGCGCTGGCTGGTAGTGGAGAACCCCTCGATCCCCGATGAGGCTTTGTCCCGCCGCCACACAGGGCCCCTCGTCTGCACGCGCGGAGCGTTCACCGCCGTCGAGCATGCGTTGCTGGCACTCGCACAGGCACAGGGGGTTCCCATGGCCTACAGCGGCGACCTCGACAGGGGCGGGCGATCCGCTGCCAGTGCCGCGGGCGCCTACGGGGCCGATATCCACCTGATGGATGAGAGAACCGCACAGATCGCCGCCGACGCGGGCCCGCTGACCAGACTGCCCGCCCAAGTGCCAGTGCTGCCCGGCCCGTCGCAGGTCCCGGCGTCGTCGAGCCCGTCAGTGCAGACCTGCACAATCTTTCAAGAGCATCCAGCCCTACTGGACCTTCTACTGGGCCGGGACCCCGACGACCCTCTCGACGCGGCCCGCCTTACACCACCACCTCAGCCAGTACAGGCCGATGACTGGGTTCCATCACCAGGAGAACGCGCCTGTCAAGCACAAGGCGCCGTCGACGCCCCGTCCATGAGGACGGCCTCAGCTTGTGAACCCCCGAGGTTCGCCGTTCCGTGTTGAACGAGAGGCGTCGGCAAGGGCGCGATCAGTCGAGAATGGACATTCCCGAGAGGCAGGGGGCGTGAAATATTGGCCCCACGCCTAGAAGGGGCTCCGCTGCGCCCTTGCAAGGGGCAAGTCCAGCAGGGATGGTGGTTGTGCGCGCAGTATGGGAGAGAGATCGGTGATGCGGGGAAGCTGCTTCCCTCAATTGAGCCGATGTCGGCAGATTGACGGAGATAACCAAGAGTAGCCACAGGACTATGAGGTCGACATCGGCTCAATGGCCGTTGGACTCATTTGATGTGGTAGGATCAAGCAGCGTTGCTGCAGTTGCACCTTGATATCGAACAGAATGAGGCGCGGACGTTCGGGCCATTCGGGTCCGTGCAGACCGTGATGAACGTGCGGGCCTCGGCTCTCCAGGGACCAGCCAGGGACCAACTGCTGTGAGCGCTGGTGAACGAAGCGCCCAGTAATGCACGTATCGAACGTGACTGACGTGCACTAACGCATATTTCGTGTGGGAATGGACCTTCACCACCTGACTGGGGGTCAGGGGGTCGCAGGTTCAAATCCTGTCGTCCCGACAGAAGTAACAGCAGGTCAGAGGCCGTTTTCGCCGCGAGGCGGAGACGGCCTCTCTGTGTTTTGAGCACCTGGTGGTCGCAGTGTGGTCGTTAACGGCCGTTTACGCGGCCAGGGCTGTGGTCCCAACCTGCCTTCTGAGCAGGTTCTTCCAGGTCCTGGGCTGCTTGGCCTGGGGGTGGACGACTGTCGCATGGTTGTCGCCTTCTGCTGCTGCGAGGAGGCGGGCGACGGCTTCGACGGCGCCGCGGGCGGCGGGCTGGGTGAGGTGGCTGTAGACGTTGGCGGTGGTCGACAGGGTCGAGTGCCGCAGGGTCTTGGAGGTGACGGGCATGGGGACGCCGGCCTCCAGGGAGAGGGTGGCGGTCAGGTGGCGCAGGTCGTGGATGGTGCAGTGGGGCACGTCCGCGTCGCGGCGCAGCTTGTGGAAGCGGGCGAGGACGTCCTTGGGGTGGAGCGGTCGGCCGTCGGGGTGGTGGAAGACGTGGCCGCCGTGCTGGGTGCCGGGGCCGGCCGGGGCCTTGTGGCGGGCGCGGTTGTGCAGGGCCTGGGCGGTGCGGTCGGAGATGGCGACCCAGGCCTTGCTCTTCTTGGTCTTGGGTGTGGTCAGGAAGAGTCGGTCGTCGACGGACGAGAGGGTGTAGCGGATCTTGAGGATGCGCTCCTCGATGGGGGCGTGGTCCCAGTGGAGGGCGAGGGCTTCGCCCTTGCGCAGGCCGGTGCCGATGATGAGTTCGAAGAGGTCGGCGTACTGGGGGTCGGCGGTGCGGCAGTGGGCGAGGAACTTGACGGCTTCCTCGGCGTTCCAGATCGTGCGCTCCTCGGCTGCGGGGCGCGGGATGTAGGTGGGTTGGGCGGGGTTGTAGTCGATCCGGTGGGTGCGTACCGCGTGTCCCATGGCGCTTGAGAGGGTGGTCAGGCACTTGTAGACGGTGGGCCGTCCGCGGTCGGCGTCCAGCTCTCGCTGGGCGAAGGCGGCGATGTGGTCGTGGCTGAGCTCTTCGAGACGGACCTGGCCGAAGGCGGGCAGCAGGTCGTTCTCGACGGTGGCGCGGTAGCGGGAGTAGGTGCTGGGCTTGAGTGACTCCTTCCTCTGCTTGAGCCACGCGCGCAGGTACTGGGCCACGGTCTGGTTGGGGTCGCTGTCGAAGCCTTGCGCCCGGCCTTCGTGGAAGCGGCGCAATGCGGTGGCCGCTTGGTCGTTGCTGGAGAACCCGCCGCGTCGTACGGTCTTGCGCGGGCCGCCGCTGGCCGGCAGGTCGACCGCGAACGTCCAGGTCCCGTGCTCTGCCTTGGCCAGTTGGGGGCACTTGGCTCCGAGTTGGCGGCGGTCCTGGTCTCGGCAGCCGCAGCGACGGTAGACACGGCCGCGGTTCATGGCATTGCGCACGGGTTCGCCCTCGGGTAATGGGGGAAGGATGAAGCTCATCATGATCATGCCGGAACACGTATCGGCGTCCCTGCGATCACAATGCGACCACCAACGCCCTGGCGGGCCGCTGACCTGGTGGTCTCCTTCTATTTCTACTGCCCAAAGGGAGTTCTGATGGATCATCAACTCCTGATGTGCGAGGTTGACC
>Ga0302311_10006232_pt1 | contig 12399 bp, 11 predicted proteins | sample III_Palsa_N1_3_FD_200449 | JGI IMG/M metagenome (GOLD analysis project Ga0302311, IMG submission 200449) | Peat permafrost microbial communities from Stordalen Mire near Abisko, Sweden - III_Palsa_N1_3 | ecosystem: Environmental > Terrestrial > Soil > Palsa > Peat permafrost | place: Sweden... | reverse complement strand
CTGCTCGCGGGGCCGATTGCCGCAACTGCAACGCCCACTAGCTATGCGCCGGTGGATTTTCTGGGCACGATTGACGTCACCTGCGTGGGGTATAGCGCTCAGAACTGCGGAACCGGCGGAGCCCTCCCCATCTCAGGTTCGCTGTCCTCGAACGGAACGATCGATTTTGGCCTCTCCGGGAACCCGGCTTTATTCACCGGCAGCCTATCCGGCACTAATGCATTCACGGGTGTCGCTACGAGCCTCGACGGCGACGTGTACGACTGGACGTTCACTCAGACGAGTGCGCCTGCGACGGGTTCAATCGTCGGGGACTGGTCCGGGACTGGTACCGTGGTGGTGCTGGGCGGCGGCAATGGTGCTCCCCAGTTAGCCGACCTCGTGATCGCAAGTACCACTAGCTCCGCTCCTGAAATCGACTCACGCTCCGCTGCCAGTGGTATTGCGCTGCTGCTGGGTGGGCTGGCCGTACTGAGTGGCCGCAAGCGCCGACGCGTCGCTGCTTAAACTCGCAGCTGTGTTTTCAGATTTTCGAGCTCGGGCTGCATTCGCTGCCCACCGGCTCGGAACGATTGCCGTGACCGGCGTGCTCGTGGTCGCGTGTGCGAGCGAACCGCAATGGGCGCTGACAGAGGGGCAGCATAAGCAAACATTTAGCGGCGAGGTGCGCAAGCCATTCGACGGCCAGTTCTTACTCTACCTGCCCAAAGGCTTCTCGCAGCACCCGGCCGCAAAATATCCCTTGCTTATATTTCTTCACGGTTCGGGTGAGTCCGGCATGGACATTGAAAACGTCAAGAAACACGGGCCGCCCGAATTTCTGGACGACCGTCCGGATTTTCCGTTTATCGTCGCCTCGCCGCAGGCGCCGTATCCACCTCGGGGATTCGATCCCGAGGAGCTGACCATTCTTCTCAACCAATTGTTGCAGCGGCTGCCCATCGATAAGGACCGCGTCTACCTGACCGGCTTCAGCATGGGCGGCCACGGCACCTACCTGTGGGCGAGCGTGCACCCAGAGATTTTCGCGGCAATCGCTCCGGTCAGCGGTGTTGCGCGTCCTGAACAGGCCTGCGGTTTGCGCAGCATCCCCATATGGGCTTTCCATGGCGCCGAGGACGAGACTGTCAAACTGGAGAATGCCGAGGCCGGCGTGAATGCGATCAAGGAGTGCGGGGGTGACATCAAGTTCACCGTATATCCCGATGTTGGACATTCGTCAGACGCGGCCTATGCCGACCCGCAGCTTTACCAATGGTTCTTAGAGCATCGCCGAGATGATGAACGCGTCAAGCAGGTACTCGCGGTTCGAGCGGCACGCGAAAAGCGCGTCAAGGAGCAGATTCCCGCAGCAAATGCCGAGTCCACACTGCGTCGCATGGTGAGCGACTTTTCCGCCGGTACACCCGATTACTCGCAGATGAACTCAGCCCTGGCTAACGCGTCACGGCGGATGGCGGAAAAGATGCAGGCAAAATTGACGGCGCTGGGTGCCCTCGAGGCACTTCGATACAAGGGTACCGAGCAAGACGGCTCCGACGTCTACGACGCTGAGTTCGCGAACGGCCGGGCTCAATTCCGATTGCTATTTCAGGAAGACGGTAAAATTGCAGGCGCGTCATTTGATCCAATGCCCTAGGCGTCGGGTTGCGGCCTCGATTGTTGTATTCTGGTCTCTGCGACCCACACCCGCACGGAGGCATAGAGCTTTGTGAAGTCTCAACCGCTGTGTGCCGGAATTAAAGCCTGGCTTGCTTTCGCGATCGGCGGAGGCCTCAGCGGTTGCTATTTTGTGAACCAACCTGCGTTTGAATCTTCCGTTAACAAGCAGGTAACCGTTGGAATGCCGTTGACCACGGCGACCCAAAATCTTGGCCGCCTCGGGCTCTCGTGCGCCGGAGCAAACCCGGTTGATTGTTCGCGAGTGCGGCAGCGCCTCTGGCCATCGAGCTGCATCGAGCGCGTGAAGCTCACTATCTCGAATAGCCACACGGTTGAGGCTGTGGATATTCGCCCGATCCTTTGTGCTGGGTTGTAATGCTTGGCGATCCGACTAGCCCACGACACCTGTTCGCGAGCATGGGCGTTAACATAGGCTTTTCTTCGGCTACAATGCGCCGCTGTTCTTCAGCCTGACCGTAGGAATCGCTAGCAATGTCGGAATCAATCACAACACCGGCCGGACCCACGGCCGTGGAGACGGTGATCATCGGCGCCGGACCGGTCGGGCTGTTTCAAATTTTCGAGCTCGGGCTGCTCGGCATCAACTCGCACATCATCGATTCGCTGCCCACGGTCGGCGGCCAGTGCACCGAACTGTATCCGGACAAGCCGATCTACGATATTCCCGCGTTGCCGGTGTGCGGCGCGCAGGAATTGATCGACCGGCTGCTCGAACAGGTGAAGCCGTTCCACGCGACTTTTCATCTTGGACAGGAGGTCACCGAAGTGCGGCCTATGCCCGGCGGCCGGATTCACATCGCGACTTCCGCCGGCACCCGCCTGGATGCGGGCGCCGTGGTCATCGCGGCGGGAGTCGGCTCATTTCAGCCGCGCCGCCTGGCATTGCAGGGCATCGAGCAGTACGAGGGCCGCAGCGTTCATTATCGGGTCAAGTCGGCCGCGGATTTTCACGGCCAAAATCTCGTGATCTGCGGCGGCGGCGATTCCGCGCTCGATTGGACCGTGGCGCTATGCGAGAAGGCGCGCTCGCTGACGCTGGTGCACCGGCGCGAGGAGTTTCGCGCCGCGCCCGCGACGGTGCAGCGCATGCGCGATCTGGTCGCTGCCGGCAAGATGCAGCTCGCCATCGGCCACGCGGTCGCGATCCACGGCGAGGGGCATCAGGTGAGCGCGCTGGTGGTGCAGGCTCACGACGGGCAGACCACGCTGCAGATTGCCGCGGATCAGGTGCTGGCCTTCTATGGACTGCATCCGAAGCTGGGCCCGGTCGCCGACTGGGGCCTCGAGCTCGAGAAAAAAGCGCTGAAGGTGGACACCGAGAAATTTCAGACCAGCGTGCCGGGAATCTTCGCCATTGGGGACATCAATACCTATCCGGGCAAGAAGAAATTGATCTTGAGCGGCTTTCACGAGGCAGCGCTCGCCGCGTTCGCGATTCAGCATCATTTGTTTCCGGAAAAGCGCCAATTCCTGCAGTACACCACCACCAGCCCGATCATGCAGAAACGCCTCGGCGTCGGCGAGGCGCATTGAGAGCCCGATGAACCGGCTGCTGGAAGATCTGGTCAAGGTGCTGACCCTCGAGCGGCTCGAGCTGAATATGTTCCGTGGCGAGAGCCGCGACATCGGCAGCCCGCAGGTGTTCGGCGGCCAGGTGCTGGGCCAGGCCTTGAGCGCGGCCAGTGCAACGGTCGAGGATCGCATGGCCCACTCGCTGCACGCCTATTTTCTGCGCCGCGGCGACTTCAATTCGCCCATCGTCTACGAGGTCGATCGCGCGCGCGACGGCAAGCATTTCTCCACGCGGCGCATCGTCGCGATCCAGCACGGCGAGCAAATCTTCAATATGTCGGCGTCGTTCCAATCCGACGAGAGCGGCCTGGAGCATCAGAGCCAGATGCCCGATGTGCCGCCGCCCGAGCAGCTCATGGATCTGGAAGCCTTCTGCCGGGAGCACCTGTCGGGGGCGCCGGTGAACGTCAAGCGGATGCTGGAGCGCAAGCGGCCGTTCGAATTCCGTCCCGTCGATCCGCAGATCTACTTGTCCCGGGAGAAGCTGCCTGCGCGCAAGAACATCTGGATCCGGGCCGTCGATGCGCTGCCGGACGACGAATCCCTGCACCGCTGCCTGCTCGCCTACGTGTCGGACTTCAACCTGCTGGAAGCGGCATTGATGCCGCACGGCATGACGGTGGTGTCGACCAATCTGGCGATCGCCAGCATCGATCACGCCATGTGGTTTCACCGCAGCGTGCGCGTGGACGATTGGCTGCTGTACAGCGTCGACAGTCCGAGCGCCTCGGGCGCGCGCGGCTTTTCGCGCGGCGAGGTGTATTCGCTCGATGGTAGACTGGTGGCGAGTACTTCCCAGGAAGGCATGCTGCGGGTGATTCCAAAATGATGACGGCCATCATCGTGATCGCGCTGGTCGTGGTGTTTCTGGTGGGCGGCCTGCTGGTGCTGCGCAACAGCGGTTCCGCGGGCATGCCGGGCGCCGACGTGATTGATCGCGCCAAGCAACGCTCCGAACAGCAGGCGGCCGCGGAGCACGAGGAGGACCGGCACTAGAGCCGGCTGGATTCCCACACCTCGCGCGGCTGCACGTACAAGTGGCAGTCCCACCAGCGATTCTTGGCGCGGCGGTGCTTGCGGAATACCGCCTCCCAGCGCATGCCAACCTTCTCCAGCACGCGAATCGAGGCGCGATTGTTGATATCCACCGTGGAAATGACGCGCTCGGCGCGCAGTTCCAGAAACGCCGCCTGCAACAGGCGCAGCGAGATCTCGGTGGCGTAGCCCTTGCCCCAGTGTTCGTGCGCGAGCATGTAGCCCAAGTCGGCGACGCCGTGCTCGATCAGCGACAAATCGCAGGCGCCGATGACCTCGTCGGAGGCCGTCTCCACCACGGCGAGCTCGAAGCGGGTGCGCGGATTTTCCCGCTGCGACTCGATCAGGCCTTGCAGATAGTCGGCGCTGCCGTCCTTATCGCGCGGGCCGAAAAAAAGGTAGCGCGTGACGCGCGGATCCGAGGAGTAGGCATGCACCGCGTCGAAGTCCGCCGCGACAAACTCGCGCAGAGTGAGCCGAGCCGTGCTGACCGGAATGGCGAAAGCGCGCATTCAACGCACGGATGCCAGTACTTTGCCGGGGTTCAAGATGCCTTTCGGATCGAGCGCGCGCTTGAGTTCGGACATCACCGCAAGTTCCACCGGATCGGCGCGGCGCGCGAACTCCGCCGCCTTCAACCGGCCGATGCCGTGCTCGGCGCTGATGCTGCCGTCGAGGCTCTCGACCAGATCGAATATGGCGTGCTCGAGTTCGGCACCGCGCGCCAGAAAGGCGCCGGCGTCGGCCCCGGGCTTCTGCCCCACATTGAAATGCAGATTGCCGTCGCCCATGTGCCCATAGGCGATGACGTCGCCCTCCGGAGCCAGCCGCCGCACCAGCTCCGATCCCGCCTCGACGAGGCGCGGAATGGCGGACACGGGCACCGACACGTCGTGCTTGAGGCTGGCGCCGTGGTGCCGCTGAGCCTCGGGGATGGACTCGCGCAATTTCCACATCGCCTTGGCTTGCGCCAGCGACGTGGCGATCAGCGCATCCGCCAGCAGGGCGTTTTCTGCCGCATCCTGCAGCTCGGTGGTCAACAAGCTGGCAAGGTCCTGGCGCGGGTTGGGCGAGCTCAGTTCGACCAGCAGAAACCAGGCCGCCTGCATGCCGAGCGGATTGGCGACGCCTGGGATGTGCTGCACGGTGAGCTCCACGGCGAGGCGCGGCATCAACTCGAACGCCGTGAGCTGGCTGCCGGCGGCGTGGCTTATGCGTGCCAGAAGCGTCAGCGCCTGCGCCGGTGAGCCAATTCCGACCAGCGCTGTCGCGGTGTCGGCGGGCTGCGGGAATAATTTCAGGCAGGCCGCGGTGATCACGCCGAGCGTGCCTTCGGCCCCCACGAACAGGGATTTTACGTCATAGCCGGTATTGTCCTTGCGCAGGCTCTTGAGTCCCGCCAGCACCCGGCCATCGGCGAGCACCACCTCGAGCCCCAGCACCAGGTCGCGCATCATGCCGTAGCGCAGCACCGCTGTGCCGCCGGCGTTGGTCGACAGGTTGCCGCCGATTTGCGCCGAACCTTCGGACCCTAAGCTCAAGGGAAACAGGCGGCCTGCCTCGCGCGCCGCCGCTTGCGCCTCGGCCAAGGTGCAGCCCGCCTCGATGATCATTGAGTAGTTGGCCGCATCCACCTGCCTCACGCGGTTGAGGCGCCGCACCGACAGCACGATCTGCGAGCCGCTCTCGTCCGGCGTCGCGCCTCCGCAGTAGCCGGTGTTGCCGGCATGCGGTACCACGGCAATCTCCTCGCGATTGCAAATCCGCATGATGTGCGCGACCTGATCCACGCTGTTGGGCAACAGCACCAGCGCGGTGGCGCCGTGGTATAGGCGGCGAAAATCTTCGACAAAGGGCGCCACATCGATCGGGGCCTCGAGCCACGCCCCGGCACCGACCACCGCCTTGAGCTCGGCCAGCGCTTGCCGATTAGGCGGGCGAGGCATTGACGGTGGCGATGGCAGGACGCCGCGAATGCGGTTTGGTCAGCAGCATTTGCACATCGCCCAACTGGCGCTCCTCGAATCCGCCCTCGCAATAACACAGATAATACTCCCACATGCGCTGGAAGCTCTCCGGGTAGCCAAGCTTGCGCACCTCGTTTTGCCGCGCCAGAAACCGCTCGCGCCAGTGGCGCAGGGTGCGCGCGTAGTGCGGGCCGATGTCCTCCAGGTGGGACAGCGTCATATCGGTCGATCGCGTCACTGAACTCATCATCGCCCGCACCGAGGGAATGCAACTTCCCGGAAAAATGAACCGCTTGATGAAGTCCACCGAGCGCCTGGCCTGTTCGTAGTATTGGTCGCGGATGGTTATGGCCTGCAGCAACATCGCGCCTGTCGGCTTGAGCAGATTACTACAGCTTCTGAAATAAGTATCGAGGTAATGATGGCCGACGGCCTCGATCATCTCGATCGACACCAGCGCATCGTACTCGCCGCGCAATTCGCGATAGTCCTCCAGCAGCAGTGTGATGCGGCCGTCCAGCCCGAGGCGGCTGACGCGCTCGCGCGCGAACTCGTATTGCTCGCGCGATATGGTGGTGCTGGTCACCCGGCAGCCGTAATGGCGCGCGGCATGGATGGCGAGACCGCCCCAACCCGTGCCGATCTCCAGCAGGTGCTGGCCCGCCTTGAGCGCGAGCTTGCTGCATGCCGCGTCGAACTTGGCGACCGACGCTTCGCGCAGCGAGGAGTCCGGCTTGCGGAAAATGCCGCAGGAGTACGCCATGGTGTCGTCCAGAAACAGCTCGAAAAATCGATTGCCCAGATCGTAGTGGGCGGCGATGTTGCGGCGGCTGCCGGCCTTGTGATTGCGGTTGAGCCAGTGCGCCGCCTTGAGCAGCGGAGCGCTAAGGCGTGACCAGCCCGAATCGACGTCGTTCATCAAATGCCGATTGGCGACCATCAAGCGCACCAGGCCGGTGAGATCGTCGCAATGCCAGTGGCCCTGCATGTACGCCTCGCCGGCGCCCACCGTGCCGGCGAATGCGACATCCGAGTAGAAGCGGGCGTTGCACACACGCAAGGTGACATCGAACGGCGCCGTCGCGCTGACGCTGCCGAAGGATCGATCCAGCGTGGAGTCGATCAGGCGCAGGCGCCCGTGACGTATTTTGCCGAGTTGCGCCAGCAGCAGGGCCTTTGCCAGCCTGGTCAGCAGCGCGCCGCGCTTGATGCTGGGCTTCATGTGGGATGCGCGTAAACCGGCGTGCGTTTCAGCCATAGCTTCAGCGCCTGCCAGTGGATGGCCGCGATGATCTTCAAGGTCATGAACGGGAAACACGCCAGCACGCGCTGCAGCGCCAGCCTGCTGATCTTTTCCCGGTGCAGGTTGAGCGTCGCGTCGAACAGGCGTTGTTCATGGCGAAAATTCTGCATGTTCACGAACAGCCGGTCCAGAGGCTGGCTGAAACACCAACGGTAGCGCATATCCATCGGCAGGAACGGCGACACGTGGAAGCCCTTGTCGAAGTCGAAGCGCTGCAATCCGCTGCCGGTGCCGGCGACCGGCAATACATAGCGGTGCCGTTCCTTCCAGGGGGTATTGGTAATCTCAGCCACGATGGTCTCGAGTCTTTGCCCGCTGTCGTCGAAGCAATAATAGAAGCTCACCGGATTCATGCAATAGCCGAAGTAGCGCAGGTGAGTCAAGAGGCGTATCGGCCCGGTGGGCCGCACGCCGCCCTGCGCCTCTACCAGGTCGCGCACCGCGGCATCGAGCGGCACATCGGCGGGTCCCAAATAATCGCTGCGCTTGAACCAGGCCAGCGCGGCACGCTTGGCGGACCAGAGCGGAATGCCGTCGAACAGCCGCGGCAGCTCCGCCAGGTCGATGTACAGCATGAACAGCCGATAGCGGAAGCAGTTGCTGGTCGGCGCCATGCGCCGATGGCTAACCCACCCTTTGTAAATGCAGCTGTTCATGGGGCGAGCGCAGGTGATGAGTTTGGCGGCGGCGGAATTCGCTCAAGGCGGCGAGCGCGCTGTTCACGCCGTCCTCGTGAAATCCATAGCCCCAGTAGGCGCCGCAGTAGTAGGTGCGGTGCGCGCCGCTGATCTCGTGCCGGCGCCGCTGCGCGGCGATGGCCGCGCTGGTGAACACCGGATGCTGATACGCGTACGTGCCCAGCACGCTGCGCGGATCGACGGCGGCGCTGCGATTCAGGGTGAGCAGAAACTGCGCCGGAGCGCGCAGCGACTGCAGGATGTTCATGTTGTAGGTGACGGTGACCCGCTGGTACTGCTCGATCGGCAGGTGGTAATTCCACGCCGCCCAGGCACGCGCGCTGCGCGGCATGAGCCGGGTGTCCGAGTGCAGCAGGGCTTCATTGAATTGATAGGGAATGGCGCCGAGGATCTCGCGCTCCTCGCGCGAAGGGTCGGACAGCAGCTTCAAGGCCTGGTCGCTGTGGCAGGCGACGAAAACCTGGTCGAAGTGCGCCACCGTGCCGTCCTTGAGCCGCAACGCCACCTGGTGCGGCTGGCGCTGCACGCTCGCCACCGGCGTGCGCAGATGAATTCGCGCGGCATACGGGGCGGTGAGCCGCTTGACGTATTCGCGCGAGCCGCCGCGCACCACCCGCCACGTGGGGCGGTCGTTGACGCTCAAGAAGCCGTGATTGGCGAAGAACTCGATGAAGAAGCGGGCAGGGAAACGCAGCATGTCGATCGGGCGGGAGGACCAGATCGCGGCGCCCATCGGAATGATGTAATGCTCCATGAAAAAGCGCGAGTAGCCTTCCGCCTGCAGGTACTCCCCCAAGGTAGGCTCTGCGCCGGACTCGAGCAATGCGGGCGCGCGGCGGTTGAATCTCACGATGTCCGCGACCATGCGCAGGAACGAGGGCCGCAGCAGGTTGCGGCGCTGGGCAAACAGCGAGTTCAAGCTGGTGCCGTTGTACTCGAGTCCCGCTGTCTCGCAGCGCACGCTGAAGCTCATCGGGCTTGGCTGCCAGGCAACACCCAGCTCGTTGAGCAGCTTGACGAAGTTCGGATAGGTCCAGTCATTGAAGACGATGAACCCGGTGTCCACGGCGTAGCTGCGGCCCTGATGCTCGACGTCGACGGTGTGGGTGTGGCCGCCGATGTGGCCGCCGGCCTCGTAGACGCTGACTTCGTGCTCGCGGCTCAAGCAATAGGCCGCAACCATGCCGGAAATGCCGGAGCCGATAACCGCGATGCGCATGACGGGGAGTCACTCTTCGTCGCCGGTGTATCCGGCCGTACGATGAGGTTATTCGGCGCGCGACGCCGACTGGATGCGCTAACCCGGTAGTTTGCTAGCGCAGGCGCTTGCCGGCCGCCTCGCGAATCGCCGCCGGCACGGGCTTCAAGTCCCAGATAAGGCCGAAGAAGGACATGATCTTGAGCATGTAAAAGGTGATGTCGAATTCCCACCAATAGAATCCCTGACGCACCGAGGACGGATAGTGGTGATGGTTGTTATGCCAGCCTTCACCCAGGGTGATGATCGCCAGCCAGACATTGTTGCGGCTGGCGTCGTCGGTCTTGTAGCGCTGCCGGCCGAACACATGCGACAGCGAATTGATGGTGTAGGTGCCGTGATAGACGGCGAGGGTGGAGATGAAGAATCCCCAAACCAACATCTGCCAGCCGCTGGTCCCCAGGCCCGGGGCGACATGCTTCAGCAGCACGCCCAGCAAGAACACCCCAACGCCCAAAACCGTCGGCACCACCAGGTCGAAACGGTCCAGGAAACGCAGCTCCGGGTACTTGAGCAAATCCTTCACCCGCGACAGATCCGCGAGGAAGTGCTTGTGCGACATGAACCAGCCCATGTGGCTCCAGAAGAATCCATGCTGCACCGGGGAATGCACGTCATCCGGCTTGTCCGAGTAGACGTGATGATGGCGGTGATGGGCCGCCCACCAGATCGGCCCGCGCTGCGCTGCCGAGGCGCCGAGCAGTCCGAACACGAATTGCCCCGCGCGCGAGGTCTTGAAGGTGCGGTGGGAAAAATAGCGGTGATAGAAGCCGGTGATGGCAAACATCCGCACCAGGTACAGGGTCACGGCCACCGCCAAAGCCACCCAGCTGAACCCCACCCAAATCACGGTGAGGCACACCGCGTGCATCAGCAGGAACGGGATGACGCGCGCCCAGTCGACCCGTTTGGCCGCCTCGCGGGTGTCCGGCTCGAGCGGCCGCGCCGAGAAGTTGCTGTTGCCGAACCAGCGCGACAGCTCGAGACCCACTCGATCGGCGGCCGGCGGTTCAACTGCGATTTCATTTTCCGGGGCCATCGTGGATCCTAGTGTTTGGGCGTCGATCAAGTCAGCATCGATCGCAGCGCTGCGATTCGCTCGTCCAACGGTGGATGGCTTATGAACAGCCTGGTCAATCCGCCGCCGCCGGTGTTGATGCCGAATGCCTGCATTTGCGGAGGCATGGGCGGTCCCTGGCTGCTCTTCAGCACTTCCAGCGCGCCGATCATATTGCCGGGGCCGGCCAGATCGGCCCCACCGTGATCAGCGCGAAACTCCCGCCGCCGCGAATACCAGGCGACGATCATACCCGCGAGAATGCCCAACACAAGCTGCGCCACCATGGTGGTCAGGAAGTAGCCTATGCCGGAGCCTTCGCGATCATTCCTGAATACCGCTCTGTCGACCAAGCCGCCGATGATCCGCGCCAGAAAGATCACGAAGGTGTTCAACACACCCTGTAGGAGCGCGAGGGTCACCATGTCGCCGTTGGCCACGTGGGTGATCTCGTGGCCCATGACGGCCTCGGCCTGCGGCCGCGACATGCTGCGCAACAGGCCGGTGCTCACCGCCACCAGAGCCGCGTTGCGGCGCGCCCCGGTTGCAAAGGCATTCATCTCCGGGGAGTCGAAAACGCCGACTTCGGGCATGCCGATGCCGGCCTTGGACGCCAGCTGCCCCACCGTCGCCAGCAGCCAGGCTTCGGTGTCGTTTTGCGGCTGGGTGATGACCCTCACCCCCATGACGCGTTTGGCGGTCCATTTGGACAGCGCCAAGGAGATCAGCGCGCCGCCAAAACCGAACACGGCGGCGAACACCAGCAGGCTGCCGAGGCCGCCCTGGCCTAAGCGCACGCCGAATACCTGCTCGATGATGTAAACCACCGCGCCTAACAGGGCGACGACGGCCAAGTTGGTCACAATGAACAGAAAAATGCGTTTCATAAGCCTTTTTTTCGGGAAATGACGCCACAATATGCTAGCGCAACATGCAAATGGTCGGGACGCCGGAGCCCAAATTCAAGCGCTGCGTCGCTATATTCGAGTTGGGAGAACTTTTGGATACGACCGCTACGCGGTCGCATTTTTCATTGCAAGGTCCGAATGCAGTACAAGGATTATTACCAAATTCTCGGTTTGAGCCGCACCGCCGAGGCGGCCGAGGTGAAGCGCGCCTACCGCAAACTGGCGCGAAAATATCACCCTGACGTCAGCAAGGAGCGCAACGCCGAGGACAAGTTCAAGGAATTACAGGAGGCTTACGAGGTTCTCAAGGACCCGGAGAAGCGCGCCGCCTACGATCAGCTGGGCCCAAACTATCGACCGGGCCAGCAGTTCCGGCCGCCGCCCGACTGGGCCCAGCGCTTCGGGCATTCCGGCGGAGCCCGCTTCTCCGAAGCCGACGGTTTCAGTGACTTCTTTTCGAGCTTGTTCGGCATGTCCGGCGCCGAAAGAACGCCGGAGGCCGAGGCAGGCTACCTGGACGTGACGCTGGAAGAGGCATTCGCAGGCGCTCGGCGCCGCGTCTCGCTCAGCGAGAACGGCCGCGCGCGGCTGGTGGACGTGCAGATACCGGCCGGGGTCAGCGACGGCCAGGCGCTGCGCATCCCCGGCAGTGGGCAGCGGGCCGCGCTGATTTTCAGGGTGCGGCTGCGTCCGCACGCTCTGTATTCGGTGCAGGGCAGGGACGTGCAGATCGAACTGCCGCTGGCGCCGTGGGAGGTCGCCTTGGGAACCAAGGTTGAGGTCCCGACCCTCGGCGGCACCGTGGAATTGACCATTCCCGCGGGCTCCCAGTCGGGGCAACGCCTACGGCTGCGGGGCCGGGGTTTCCCCGGGACCCCGAAGGGCGACCAGCTGGTCAGCATCAAGCTGGTGACCCCA
>Ga0302311_10006230_pt1 | contig 12400 bp, 8 predicted proteins | sample III_Palsa_N1_3_FD_200449 | JGI IMG/M metagenome (GOLD analysis project Ga0302311, IMG submission 200449) | Peat permafrost microbial communities from Stordalen Mire near Abisko, Sweden - III_Palsa_N1_3 | ecosystem: Environmental > Terrestrial > Soil > Palsa > Peat permafrost | place: Sweden... | reverse complement strand
GCGGTTCGCGCAGCACAAGGGGACGGGCGAGGGCGGCGAGGCTTGAGCGGCGGCCCCGTGCGCATCGCCGGACTTGCCGACCGCCGCCCCGGCCTTGATCCTGCCGCGCGGGCGTGTCGCCCGGGCACGCGCGCGCGCGGGCCGGCCTGGCCGTTGATGCCGAGGCCGCCGGGCGTGCGTGCCGGCGTGCAGAATTCGAGCCCGGTCAAACGCGGGACGCCGGGTGGGGTGGTGTTGGCCATGAGGTCGTGATTCCTGGGGTTCCCAGGTTGTCACGGCCAGCGCAATCACCGGCGCGCCGAATGGCGGGTTTCGGCGCCTCGGGACGCGCGCGGCGAAAGAACGCTCAGTGGCCGCCGCCCAGGTAGGCCGCCTGCACCGCCGGATCGCGCTGCAGCTTGTCCGCCGGCCCGTGCACCGCGATGCGGCCGTTCTCCAGCACGTAGCCGTAGTCGGACACGTTCAGCGCCGCGGCGGCGAACTGTTCCACCAGCAGCATCGTCACGCCTTCGGAGCGCAGGCGCGAGATGATGCGGAACACCTCGTCGACGAGGATGGGCGCCAGGCCCATCGACGGCTCGTCCAGCAGCACCACCTCCGGGTTCATCATCATCGCGCGCGCCATCGCGAGCATCTGCTGCTCGCCGCCCGACAGCGTGCCGGCCAGCTGCAGGCGGCGTTCCTTCAGGCGCGGGAAATACTCCATCGCGCGCTCGACGTCTGCGGCGATGTCGCCCTTCTTGCGCGCGCCGGTGAAGCGCGGGAACGCGCCCAGCAGCAGGTTGTCGTTGACCGTCATCGTCGCGAACACGCGCCGGCCTTCCGGCGAGTGCGCGAGGCCGAGGCGCGCGATGCGGTGCGACTCGCGGCCCGTGATGTCGACGTCGCCGAGCATCACCTGGCCTTCGCGCGGCGCGATCATGCCGGAGATGGCGCGCATCGTGGTCGTCTTGCCGGCACCGTTGGAGCCGATCAGCGTGACGACCTGGCCCTTGGGGACTTCGAGCGAGATGCCTTGCAGCACTTCGACCTTGCCGTAGCCGGCGTGCAGGTTCCTGATCGAGAGCATGTTCTTGGCGTGTTTCGTATGAGTTGTCGCCCGGAGGCGCCGACCTAGGCCGGGCTTCCCGGGGAGCGCGGGTCACTCTCCGAGCCGGTCCGGGCGGCCGCTTGGAGCGCGAGGGCCTCAAGTTCGCCGCCCAGATAAGCCTTGATGACCTGCGGATTCGCCTGCACCGCCGCGGGCGTGCCTTCGGCGATCTTCTGGCCGAAGTCCAGCACGGTGACGACGTCGCACACCGACATCACCACGTCCATGTGGTGCTCGATGAGGATCAGCGTGATGCCGTGCTCGCGGATCTTGCGGATGATGACGACGAGCTCCCTGATGTCGGGCGCCGTGAGGCCGGCCGCGGGCTCGTCGAGCAGCAGCAGCTCGGGGTTGAGCGCCAGCGCGCGCGCGATCTCGAGCAGGCGCTGCTTGCCGTAGGGCAGGTTGCGCGCCTCCTCGCCGGCGAGCGACTCGAGGCCGACGAACTTCAGCAGCGCATACGCGCGCGCGGTCGCGGCGCGTTCCTCGCGCACGAAGCGCGGCAGGTGCAGCGCGACGTCCAGCAGGTTGCTGCGGTACGTGTGGTGCAGGCCGACCAGCACGTTCTGCAGCGCCGTCATCTCGCCGAACAGCTGCACGTTCTGGAACGTGCGCGCGATGCCCGTCAGCGCGATGCGCGCCGACGTCCTGCCGACGATGGACTGCCCCTTGAACGCGATCGCGCCCTCGGTGGGCACGTAGATGCCGGTGAGCACGTTCATCATCGTGCTCTTGCCCGAGCCGTTCGGCCCGATCAGTCCGTGGATGGTGCCGCGCGTGACGTGCAGCGTGACGTCGTTGAGCGCCTTCAGGCCGCCGAACTGCATCAGCACCCTGTCGGCCGCCACCAGGTCCTGCATCGCGGGCGTGGCGGCCGCGGCCACCGACGTCGACACCGCGCTTCCCGCGGCGGGCAGCCTGGCCGCGGCCTCGGCGTCGCTGGCGCCGTGGCCGCGCCAGCCGAGCGTCTGGCGCGCGAAGCCGACGATGCCGTCCTGCAGGTAGTACACGACCAGCAGCGTGATCAGCCCGAAGATGGCCAGCCGCCAGTCGCCGATGTTGTCCAGCTTGAACGACACGCCGGCCAGCGCGACGGTGCCGGCGACGGGCACGGCCACGCGCTGCGGCGTCGAGCGGCCCGTCGCGACGAAGGCGACCGCGCCGACCAGCACCAGCGCGGCGAAGGTCACGGCCACGTAGCGGAACAGCACGATGTCGTCGAGCAGCTTGGGCAGCATCACGATGATGGCCGCGCCCAGCAGCGCGCCAGAGCGCGTCTTGCGGCCGCCCATGATGATGGCCAGCAGGAACAGCACCGTCAGCTCGAAGTTGTAGGTGTTGGGCGAGATGTACTGCTCCGAGTACGAGTACAGCGAGCCCGCGAGGCCGGCCAGTCCGGCGCTGACGACGAACGCGAAGACCTTGTAGCGGTACACCGAGACGCCCATGCAGTCGGACGCCACCGGGCTGCCGCGCAGCGCCTCGAACGCGCGCCCCAGGTGCGAGCGCAGGATGCGGTGCACCACCAGCAGCGCCGCGACCAGCAGGAACGCGACCACCCAGAAGTACTCGCGCTCGGTCAGCTGGTGGCCGAGGATCACGGGCTTCGTCAACGTGATGCCCATCGGGCCGTTGGTGAGGAAGTCCATCTCGTTGACGAGGATCTGGATGATGGTTCCGAACGCCAGCGTGACCATCGCCAGGTACGGCCCGGTCACGCGCAGCGCGGGCAGCGCCAGGATCGCGCCGAACAGCGCCGTGACGGCGATCGCGATGATCGGGATCAGCACGAACGGCGTGTTGGGGAAATTGGTGATGACGACGCCGGCGGCGTACGCGCCGATGCCGAACAGGCCGGCATGGCCCAGCGACACCTGGCCCGTGTAGCCGACGACGATGTCGAGGCCGAACAGCAGGATCGCGTAGATGGAGATCGTCTCGACCAGGTGGATGTAGTACGCGTTGTCGGTGGCGACGGGGAACAGCACGAGCAGCGCGAGGCCGACGGCGGCGAACAGGAGAGGACGGGATTTCATCATCGGTCGTCGCTCACACCTTCTTGATGGCCGACCTGCCGAACAGCCCGGCAGGTCGGACGGCGAGGACGATCAGCAGCAGCACGAGCCCGGGGACGTCGCTGTAGCCGGTGGAGACGTAGAAGCCGGTGAGCTTCTCGGCGATGCCCAGGATGATGCCGCCGACGATGATGCCCATGCCGCTGGTCAGTCCGCCGATGATGGCCACGGCGAACGCCTTCAGGCCCAGCTGCGCGGCCATGTTCGGGCCGGCCAGCGTCAGCGGCGCGATCAGCACGCCCGCGAGCGCCGCGCTGATCGACGACAGCGCGTACGAGAACGTGATGACGAGGCTCGTGTTGATGCCCATCAGCCGCGCGGCGTCGCGGTCGTTGAAGGTGGCGACCACGGCCTTGCCCCAGATGGTCTTGCGGTTGAACAGCTCCACCGCGGCCATCATCAGCAGCGCGCCGACGGCCACCAGGATCTCCATCGGCCGCACGTTGGCGCCCAGGAAGTGCAGCGGCGCCTCCGGCAGCGGCGACGGGAACGGGCGCATGTCGCGGCCCCAGACGTTCTCCGCCACGTTGCGGAAGATGATGCCCAGCGCGATGGTGGACATGATCCAGCCGAACTCGCTCTTGATCTTGATGGCCGGCCGCACGCCGATGCGCTCGACGACCGCGCCCTGGATCGCGCCGAACACGCACACGATGGGGATCATCAGCCAGTAGTTCACGCCCATGCCCACGAGCGTGAGGCCCACGAGCGCGCCCAGCATCAGCGCTTCGCCCTGGCCGAAGTTCAGGGTGTCGGAGGTCGCGAAGGTCAGCTGGTAGCCGAACGCGATCACCGCGTAGATCATCCCCAGCGCGATGCCGCTGAAGACGAGTTGGGTCAGGATCTGCATGCGTGGCCCGGAAATCAGGAGCGGTGGATTCGAAGCAAAGACGCCGCCGTGGCCTGGAAGAGCCGCGGCGGCGCTCGTCTCCCTGCGGAGCTTACTTCTTCAGGCGGACCTCGGACGCCTTCTTCTGGTCGTCCGCGTACGCGTAGACCACGCGGTTGCCCTTGACCTCGCCGAACACCGGGATGTTGGCGGTGATGGCCTCGTGGTCGGTCTTCGAGAACGGGTGGTTGTAGGTGGTGACCACGCCATCGATCGGCGTCTTCAGGTCTTCCAGCGCGGCCTTGATCTTCGGGCCGTCCGTGGAGCCGGCCTGCTTGATGGCGGCGGCCAGCAAGTAGACAGAGTCGTAGCCCTGCGCGGCCGACACCGGCGAATCCATGCGGTTGTTCTTCGGCGCGAACGTCTTCAGGTACGCGATGATGAAGGACTGGCGCTTGGGCGTGGTGGGCTCCTGGATGAAGGTCTGCGGCATGCGCGCGCCCTCGCCGCCGGGGCCGGCGTTGTCGATGTAGTTGGCCATCGACAGCGTCCAGCTGCCGACGATGGGCACCTTCCAGCCCAGCTTGGTCATGCCGTTGGCGATCTGCGCCAGCTCGGGGCCGATGCCGTAGGTCAGCACCACGTCGGCGCCGGCTTCCTTGGCCTTGAGCAGCTGCGCCGTCATGTCGACGTCGCCGATGTTGAACTTCTCTTCGGTGACCGGCTTGACGCCCTTGGCCGTCAGCGCCTTCTCGAGATCCTGGCGGCCGAGCTGGCCGTAGTTGGTGGAGTCGGCCAGGATCGCGGGCTTCTTGAAGCCGCGGCGGGTGATGGCCTCGTCGACGATCATCGGCGCCTGGATCGAATCGTTGGCGGCGTTGCGGAAGACGTAGTTGTCGGGTTCCTTGTCGAACTGGTGCGTCAGCACCGAGCCCGTGGCGACGTTGTTCATCACCGGGATCTTCGCGTTCTGGAAGAAGCGCTCGGAGGCCAGGCCCACGCCGGTGTTGATGTAGCCGACGACCGCGACCACCTTCTCGTTGTTGATCAGTTCCTGGGCGATCTGGACGCCGCGTTCGTTCTTGGCCTCGTCGTCGCGCTCGACGAGCTGGATCTGGCGGCCGAGGACGCCGCCGGCCTTGTTGATCTCGTCGGCCGCCAGGCGCACGCCGTCGCGCATGCTGACGCCCATCGAGGACGATCCGCCGGTGAACGGGCCGTCGACGCCGATCTTGATCGGGTCGGCCGCGAACGCGGTGACGGCCGTGCAGGCCAGTGCGACGACGGTGAGTCGAGAAGTGAACTTCATGGGTGGTGTCTCCATTTGGGCAAGCTGTTGTTGCCTCGCGTTGTGACTCGGGCGAGTTGAATTCCGCGCAACCATTGTGGTGCCGCCGTCACCCTTTGCCGCTACGTATTCGCCGCAGACTCGTGCAAACCCCGAGAGCCAAGGCGGTGCAAATAGGCGGTCGATCTCCTATGGCGGCGCGTGCCGTAAGACCCGCGTCAGTTCGCGGCGAGAATCGGGGCCGCCGTCCTCCGCGAATGTCCAGATGTCGAACCGGTCCGCCACGTCCGAACGCCTGCTGCGCCCGCTGCGCGAAGCCGCGCTGACCCTGCTCGCGATGCTGGGCACGCTGGCCTGCTCGCAATGGCTGGCGCCCGGCGCCGCGGCCGGCGTGCTGGGCGTCGTGCTGTCGCTGTCGCTGGCGCGCAGCCACCTGGCCGGCGAGCGCCGCGGCGCCTGGGAGGCGCTGATCGCGCTGCCGCTGGTCAGCCTCGCGAGCGTGGGCGTCGGCGCCTTGCTGCATGCGCTGCCGTGGCTGGGCGCGGCGGTGTTCGTCGCCGGCATGGGCCTGTCGATCTGGATGCGCCGTTTCGGCGCGCGCGCGTTGCGCGCCGGTTCGCTGATCGCGCTGCCGCTGGTGACGATCCTCGTCGTGCCGCACCTGCCGCGCCGCGGGTCGGGCGCGCTGCCGGCGTGGCTGGTGCCGGTGGCGGTGGCGTTCGTGGCGCTGGCGTGGGTGCTGCTCGCGCAGGCGCTGGGTCGACGGCTGCGCTGGCTGGCCCCGGCAGACGACGCGGTCGACGAGGCGCCCGCCGCCGCCGCGCCCGGCACGATGCGTCCGTCGCCGCACACGCGCATGGCGCTGCAGATGGCCGCGGCGCTGGCGGCGTCGTTCGTCGTCGGCTATCTCGTGTTCCCGTCGCACTGGAGCTGGATCGTGCTGACGGCGTTCATCGTCAACAGCGGCAACCGCGGGCGCCAGGACGTCGTCTACAAGAGCGGGCTGCGCGTGCTCGGCGCGGCGGGCGGCACGATCTTGGCGTCGGCGTTGGCGAGCCATGTCGCCATCGGCGGTGCGCCCGCGGCGGCGCTGATCCTCGCGAGCGTGTTCCTGGGCGTCTGGCTGCGGCCGGCCGGCTACGGCTGGTGGGCGCTGTTCGTGACGCTGGCGCTCGCGCTGCTGCAGACCTTCCAGCCGGCCGCCGCGCCGCCGCTGCTGTGGCAGCGCCTGCTGGAGATCGTGATCGGCGCGGCGATCGGCCTGGCCGCCGCGTGGTTCGTCTATCCGATCAGCGCGACGGATGTGCTGCGCAAGCGCATCGCCGAGGCGCTGGCGGCGATGTCCGAGGCGCTCGATCCGCAGGTCCAAGGCCGCGGCGCCGGCGCCGTCGTCGCCGCGATGAAGCGGGTCGACCAGCTGCGCCCGTCGTTCCGCGCGCGCCATTTCGCGCTGCGCCGCTGGCAGCCGCTGCAGCCGGTCGACTGGATCGACGCGCTCGCCGCCTGCCAGGCCCCGGTCGTCGCGCCGGCCGAACGCGGCGACACGCCGGGCGCCGTGCGCAAGGCCATCGGGACGGCGCGCAAGGCGATGCGCGAGCCGGCCGAGATCGGGCCGGCCCTGGCGGCGCTGCGCCAGGCGCTGCGTGTCGGATGACGCCCGTGGCCGCTTCGGGACGGGTCGCGCGAGCACACGGCGGCGCGGTGGCCTGCCGACGATTTCTTGCTCAGAACCCGGCCGGCCGGCGTGAGGCGACGCCTGCGGCGCGCTCCATCGCCATGCCCACCTGCGCGATCGTGCCTTCGTCGAACAGCCGGCCGATCAGCGTGACGCCGTGCGGCACCTGCCGCGGCGGGTCGAAGCGGGGCAGCGGATTTGCCGGGTCGGGCGCCCAGTCGCTGCGCGCCTGGTCGACGCTGACGCTGCCGGTGCGCAATGTGAGCGACGGATGGCCGGTGTGATTGGTGATCGTCAGCATGTCGTCGCGCAGCGACGGCACCAGCAGCAGATCGACCTCGGCCATCACGCGCGCCATTTCCATCGCCACCTTGCGGCGCAGGCGATCCGCCTGGACCAGGTCGACGGCCGACAGGAAGCGCGACTGGCGGAACGTGTTGGGCCAGGCGTCGGGCACCTGCATCTTCAACTGGTCGACGAGTCCCTTGGACACCCATTCCTCGAACGCCGCCGCGGCCTCGGCGAACAGGATCACGTCGAGCGATTCGTAAGGCCAGTCCGGCAGCGCGATCGGGGTCGGCACCAGGCCTAGCGACCGGACCATCGCGAGCGCGGCGCGATCCACGTCGGTGGCGGGATCCTCGTTCATCCACGCGGGGACGTAGCCGATCCTCAGGCCCTTGACGGCCGCGCCGGCGGTGAAGTCCAGGTGCGACGGCACGCTCGCGACGTCGGCGGCGTCGGGACCGCTGATGGCCGCCAGCACCAGCATGGCGTCCTCGACGCTGCGCGTCATCGGGCCGAGCTTGTCCAGCGACCAGCACAGCGTCATCGCCCCGGTGCGCGCCACGCGTCCGTAGGTGGGACGCAGCCCGGTGACGCCGCAGCGCATGCTGGGGCTCACGATGCTGCCGCCCGTCTCGCTGCCGATCGAGAACGCGACCAGCGCCGCCGCCGTCGCCGCGCCCGGGCCGGCGCTGGAGCCGGACGCGCCTTCCTGCGGCAGCCACGGGTTCATCGTCTGGCCGCCGAACCAGACGTCGTTGAGCGCGAGCGCGCCCAGGCTCAGCTTGCCGAGCAGGACCGCGCCGGCCGCGTCGAGGCGGGCCACGACCGTCGCATCCGCCGCGGGGATGCGGTCGCGCAACGGTTCGGCACCCCAGGTGGTCGGGATGCCGGCCGTGTCGAGCAGGTCCTTCACGCCGTACGGAATGCCGTGCAACGGGCCGCGGTAGTGGCCGGCCGCGATCTCGGCATCGGCCTGGCGCGCCCGCGCGAGCGCATGGTCGGCGGTGACGGTGATGAAGGCGCGCAGGCGCGGGTCGAATCGGCCGATCCGGTCGAGATACAGGCGCGTCAGGCGTTCGGAGGTCAATGCCCGGGACTCGATCCAGCGCGAGAGCGACGCGACCGGCGCGTAGGCGATGTCCTCGTCGCGCGCGGGCAGCGCGCCGACTCGCCCGGTCGAGCGCACGAAGCGGTCGCGCCCCGGGCCGCCGGCATGGACGGCCCGGGCCGGGTTCCACACCGCGGCCGGCGCGAGCGCATCGGGCAGCGCCAGGGCGTGCGGGCCGACGCGCCGCGCCGCCAGCGGCGCCATGGCCGATGGCCAGCTCGCGGCGGCCATGTCGCGCTGCGCCGGCGTCAGCGTGACCTGCATCAGCTTCTCGCCCTCGGCGAAGGTCTGCGCCGAGACCGCCGGCCCGGTGGCGGGCGCGCTGCCGAAGGTGGGCGGCGCACCGGGCGGCGGCACGGCGGCGTCCTGGGCGCGCAGGCTGGCGGCCGCGCCCATCAAGCCGATGGGGGCCTTCGTGAGGAATTGGCGTCGCGACTTCATGGGATGTGGGAGCGCAGTCGGGCGAAAACGCCGCGGTCGGCGGCACGAGGAGCAGGCTCGCGGTTGCGGCGAGAGTATGCCTTCCCGAGGTCGTCGACCAAGTATGCTGTGGGCCGACCTGTTTCGAGAGGCGGCTTTGCCCGCATCGGGGCGGCGCTTCTTCGCGAGGACGCTGCAGTCTGCCGCGTCGGCTGTTCGATATCGATGACCTGAGATGTCCGTCATGACGCAATACGGTGTGAGGCATCCGAGCGCCTCGGCTGGGAAGGAAGGCGCAAGCGCGATCGCCGCCCGACTCGTGCGGTCGGTGCTGGGGCAGGCGAGCGGCGCGACCGCGGACGCCGGCCTCGCCGCGCTTTGCTCGCAGCTCAAGGGCCTGGACGCGGCGGTCTGGCAGGAGAGTGCCGACGCGCTCGTGCGCGGCGGGCGGTACGCGCTCGCGGCGCGCCTGCTCGAACGCGCGTTGCAGCGATATCCGGGACGCGTCGAGCTGGAGATGCGCCAGGGCGAGGCCTGGCAATTGGCCGATGACGGCGAGCGCGCGTTGCGCGTGCTGGAAGGCCTGGCGCAGAAGCATCCCGCCGATGCGGCCGTCGCGTTCTCGCTGGCCCACGTGCTGCGCGAACAGGGGCGCTACGACGCCGCGGCGAAGCAGGTCGCGCGCTGCGCGCGGCAGGCGCTTCGCGATGCCGTGCGGGTCGCGCGTTGCGCGCAGTTCGCGATGCAGTGCCAGCGCGACGCGGTCGCGCAGTCGCTGTGCGAGGAGGCGTTGACGGCCGGCGTGGCCGATGCGCGCCTGCTGGCGCTGGCCGGACGGACCGCGCTCGTGCTCGGAGACTTCGAGCGCGCCCGTGCCCGCTTGCTGGACGCGCTGGATCGCGGCGTCAACTGCAACGAGTCCTACGTCGCATTGCTGCTGGCCATGGCGCAGCGCTATGGCGACGCGGGGCATCCCGATTTCGCGCTGTTCGAGCGCATGCTGCGCGATCCGGCGCTGCTGCCGCCGGCGCGCGGCGCGACGCTGCTGGCGCTGGGCAAGGCGTGCGACGATGTCGGCGACGTGCCGGGCGCGGTGCGCGCGCTGCGCGAAGGCAACGCCTTGCTGCGCGAGGCGCGGCCCTGGTCGCGTGCCGACTGGGCGCGCTCGGTCGAACGCCAGCTGGCGGCTGCGCCGCCGGCGCTGCACGCGGCGGTCGACACGTCGTTCAATCCGGTCTTCATCGTCGGCATGCCGCGCACCGGCACCACGCTGATCGCCGAGCGCCTCGGGCGCGACCAGCGCGTGTGCAACCGCGATGAATCGGCGTGGCTGCCGCAGGTGGCGGCCCTGCTGGAGGCCGACCCGCCGCTGTCTGCGGATCGCCTGGCGCACGCGGCTCGTCTGTACCGCGCGCACCTTCGCCAGGACGACGCGCCCGCGCGGTGGCACGTCGACAAGAACCCGCTGAATTTCCGCCACCTGGGCACGGCCGCCGCGCTGTTCCCGAACCTGCGCGTGATCTGGTGCCGGCGCGGCCCGCGCGACACGGCGCTCTCGATCTGGAGCCATTTCTTCGGCAACCCGGACAACGGCTACGCGCGCGACTTCGACGACATCGCGCAGGTGACGCGCGACTGCGAACGGCTCATGCGCCACTGGTCCGCGCAAGCAGGCCTGCCGGTGCTCGCGGTGGACTACGAGGACACCGTCGCGCACCCCGAGGCCATGCTGGCACGCGTGCGCGAGTTCGTCGGGATGGCGGACGCCGATGCGCCGGCCGCGGACGCCGGCCGGCGCCAGTCCATCGTCACCGCGAGCACCTGGCAGGCGCGGCAGCCGATCTACGGCCATGCCGTGGCGCGCTGGCGCGGCTATGCGTCGCACCTGCCCGAATTGCTGCGGGCGTTTCCCGACTAGCCGCAAGGCCGGGGTCAGGTCTCGTCGGTCGACAAGCGCGAAAAGAGGTCGAAGTCGCCGGGCAGGCCGCGGACCATCCGGAATCCGCGCAGCAGGCCTTCATGGCGAAATCCGCAGCGCGCGAGCACGCGTGCGGAGCGCTCGTTGCCCACCAGCACGGTCGCCTGCACGCGATGCAGGTCCAGCGCCGCGAACGACCACGCCGTGACGGCGTCGCAGAGCCTGGTCGCCAGCCCACGGCCCCAATGGCCGGGCGCGAAGTCGTAGGCGATTTCCGCGCTGCGGTTGACCTCCGAGATCGTGTGCAGCCCGATGGTTCCGATGAGCTGGCCCGTCGACTGCTCCACGACGGCCAGGCGCATCGGCGAGGTCGCGCCCTCGTGCAGGTAGTTCGCCATCGCGGTCCGGAGATCGTCGACGGAATGCAGGTTCCAGCTGGTGCGTTCGAACACCTCGGGCAGGCGCAGGTAGTCGAACCAGGCCTCGCAGTCGCCGGGCTCGATCTGGCGCAGCGCGATGCCTTCGATGCCGCTGGCGGGCGGGTGGGCGATTCTCATTGGCGGATTGTGCCGCGCCTCAATCCTCGAAGAGGCCGTCCCGCTCCGCCAGGTTCACCACCACGTGCGCCGGCGCGAAGCGCTCGCCGTGCGCCTGCGCGAGCTCGGTGGCGCGTGCGACGAAGCGGCGCGCCCCCATCGCGTTGATGAACTGCAGCGCGCCGCCCTGGAACGGCGCGAAGCCCCAGCCGAAGATCGAGCCGATGTTGGCGTCGGCCACCGAGCGCAGAACGCCTTCCTCGACGCAGCGCGCGGCCTCGTTGGCCTGCACGAACATCAGGCGGTCCACCAGCTCGCGCTGCGTGGGCTGTCGCGCGGCCACCGGGAACATCTCGGCCAGGCCCGGCCACAGGCTGCGGCCCGCGTCGGTCCAGTCGTAGAAGCCGAGGTTGGCCTTGCGGCCGATGCGGCCCAGCTCGCACATCTGGCGCAGCACCGACTCGCCGGGATGTTCGACGTAGGCCTTGCCTTCGGCGGCTAGATCCTTGCGCGTCTGGTCGGCCACGTGCAGCGCCAGCGTCAGCGAGACCTCGTCCTGCAAGGCCAGCGGCGGCATCGGCATGCCGGCCTGCAGGCCCGCGGCCTCGATGTGGCGCGGGTGCACGCCTTCCTTGAGCAGCGCCAGGCCCTCCATCACGTAGGTCGCGAACACGCGGCTCGTGTAGAAGCCGCGCGAGTCGTTGACGACGATGGGCGTCTTGCCGATCTGGCGCACGAAGTCGAACGCGAGCGCCAGCGTCGCGTCGTCGGTCTGCTGGCCGACGATGATCTCGACCAGGGGCATCTTGTCCACCGGCGAGAAGAAGTGCAGGCCGATGAACTGCGCCGGCCGCACGCTGGCCTGCGCGAGGCCGGTGATCGGCAGCGTGGAGGTGTTGGACGCGAACACCGCCTCATGCGCGAGCTGGGCCTCGGCATGGCGCGTGACCTCGGCCTTGATCGCTCTCTCCTCGAACACCGCCTCGATGACGAGGTCGCAGCCGGCGAGATCCTCGAACTGCACGGTGGGCGTGATGCGCGCGAGCATCGCGTCGCGCTGCTCGGGCGTCGTGCGGCCCTTGCGCACCGCCTTGTCCAGCAGCTCCTGCGAATACAGGCGGCCGCGCACGGCGTTGTCCGGCGAGGTATCGAGCAGCTTGACCTCGATGCCGG
>Ga0302311_10006224_pt1 | contig 12416 bp, 10 predicted proteins | sample III_Palsa_N1_3_FD_200449 | JGI IMG/M metagenome (GOLD analysis project Ga0302311, IMG submission 200449) | Peat permafrost microbial communities from Stordalen Mire near Abisko, Sweden - III_Palsa_N1_3 | ecosystem: Environmental > Terrestrial > Soil > Palsa > Peat permafrost | place: Sweden... | reverse complement strand
GTAGGCGCCGACGGACCCGGCTGTTCCGGGGAGCAGGTCGTGGACGGCGGCGCCGAAGGCGGACCCGAGCATGGCGCCCATGAACAGGGATGGCGCGAAGACGCCGCCGGAGCCGCCGATGCCGATGGTCAGGCTGGTCGCGACGATCTTCCCGGCCAGCAGGACCAGCAGGAACCCGATGACGTACTTCCCGCCGACCGCGTTCTCCAGCACCGGGTAGCCGACGCCGTACATCTCCGGCAGGAGCAGCAGCAGGACGCCGAGGAGGAGGCCGCCGACGGCGGGGCGGGCCCATTCGGGTCCGCGCCAGGCCAGGTCGCAGGCGTCCTCGATGCGGTAGAGGATCTTGGTGAAGCCGACGCCGAGGGCTCCGGCGAGCAGGCCGAGGAGGGCGAAGAGCAGGTACTGGTCGAGGTGCTGGACCTGGAAGGCGGGCAGGTGGAGGAAGGGGTTGTTGCCGAGGGCGGCTCGGCCGATGATGCTGGCGGTGACCGAGGCCAGGACGACCATGCCGAAGGACTCGGCGGTGAAGTCGCGCAGGATCAGTTCCATGGCGAAGAACACCCCGGCCAGGGGGGCGTTGAAGGTGGCGGCGATGCCGCCGGCCGCGCCGCAGGCGACCAGGATCTTGAGCCGGTCCTCGGCGACCTTGACCCAGCTGCCGAGACTGGAGCCGAGGGCGGAGCCGATCTGGACGATCGGACCCTCGCGGCCGACCGATCCACCGCCGCCGATGCACAGCGCCGAGGCCAGGGACTTGACCAGGGCGACCTGCGGGGCGATCTTGCCACCGCGCCGGGCGACGGCGTACATGACCTCGGGCACACCGTGGCCGCGCGCCTCGCGTGCATAGCGCTGCACCAGGGGGCCGTAGGCGAGTCCGGCGATCACGGGGGCGAGCAGGACGAAGAAGCGGCCGAGCCAGGGGACGTAAGGGTTGGCGGCGTGTCCGGCGGCGGAGTAGTCCTCGTGGCCGGAGAGCAGCAGTGTGAACCCCTTGATCATCCAGCGGAACGCGACCGCCCCGAGTCCGGCGCCCGCGCCCACCAGCAGGGCCAGGGCGAGCAGGCCGCCCTTGGACTCACGCAGCAGGGCGAGGAGCCGTTGAACGCCGGAGGGGAGCGGGATCGGGGCCATGGGGGCTATTCGCCCGGTCGGCTGAGGCGCGGGGCTCGGGATGTCTATCATTTTTGCATTATGCAATGTTTGCATAGGCTGAAGATAGGCCCGGGTCCCCGCAGAGCCGCGGAGGGGTGCCGACGGGGTAGAACTGCTGTCATGTCTGATCTCCTGCCGTCCCAGGAACCCGTCCCGGTCAACGCGATGGTCGCCGCCGTCGTGACCGCCTCCCGCGTGCTGGTGGCGATCTCCGCCCGCTCCCTGGCCGAGGTCGAGGACACCCTGACCGTTCCGCAGTTCCGGATGCTCGTCGTCCTGGACACCAACGGCGCTACCAGCCTGACCCGGCTGGCCGAGCAGCTGGCGGTCAACCCCTCGACCGCGATGCGGATGGTTGACCGCCTCAGCGCCGCAGGCATGGTCGAGCGCACCGGGGACCCGGAGGACCGCCGGGTCGTCCGCCTGCTCGCCACCGATGCCGGGCGCCGGGTGGTGCACGCGGTCACCGAGCGCCGCCAGGCCGAGATCACGAAGGTCGTGGCGGCCATGCCGAGCAAGCACCGCGGCGCGATGGTCCAGGCCCTGCAGGCGTTCGCCGACGCTGCGGGCGAATCCCAGGTCGACCCCACCGCCTACGCCGGACTCGGTCTGCCCGGCTGGACCTGACCTCTCCCGCTCCACAGGGGCAGGCGGCAGGCGTTAAAGGGTTGATAAAGTGGCTGCTGGAGTGCCGGGAAGCCTGGTCGGCGCGGGTGACGGCCTGACGCGGTCTGCGGCGGCGCACCCGGTAATCAGGACAGGTGTCGGTAAATGCACGCGGTAGCCCTGGTTCTCTTCCTGGTGGTGCTGGGCACCACCGTGGCTACCGGTGCGCGGCGGTGGAGCATCCCCGCGCCCTCGCTGCTGGTGCTGGCGGGTGTGGTGGTCGCGTTGATACCCGGGACTCCGGCGCTGCACATCGCGCCGCAGACCATCGGCCTGGTCGTGCTGCCGCCGCTGCTGTACGCCTCGGCGGAGGAACTGTCGCTGCGGGACCTGCGCACGGTGTGGCGTCCGGTCACCGTGCTGGCGTTCGGCCTGGTGCTGGCCTCGGCCGCAGCCGTGGCCGTGCTGGCGAAGGCACTGACCCCGCTCAGCGCCTCGATGGCCTTCGTCCTGGGGTCGGTACTGGCCAGCACCGACCCGGTCGCGGTGACCGCGCTGGGGCGCAGGCTGTCGCTGCCGGGCCGGGTGCAGGTGCTGGTGCAGGCCGAGAGCCTGTTCAACGACGCCACCTCGCTGGTGCTGTTCAAGGTCGCGCTGAGCTTCGCGGTGGCGTCGGGGACGGTGGGCTGGGCGGGCGCGGGCGGCCAGTTCCTGCTGCTGGCCGGCGGTGGCAGCGCCATCGGCGCGGCCGTGGCCGGGCTGGTGGTACTGATCCGCCGACGCACCACCGACCCGGTCCTGGAGACCGTGATCGCCCTGGTCACCCCCTACGGCGCCTACGTACTGGCCGAATCCGCGCATGCCTCCGGCGTCACCGCCGTGGTGGTGGCCGGTGTGCTGCTGGGCCGCTCCGGCCACCGGCTGACCGACGCCCGGATCCGGCTGCAGCTGGGCGCCGTGTACGCGGTGGTGGTGTTCGGGCTCGAAAGCGTGGTCTTCAGCATCGTCGGCCTGGAACTGCCCGCCCTGGTCCGCGAACTGCCCGGCGCGAGCAGCCTGTGGCCGCTTCAGGCGGTCGCCATCGCCGCCGTGCTGATCGCCCTGCGCAGCGCCTGGATGGTCCCGCTGTCCGCCGCGGTCAAGCCGGGGCAGGGCCCCTCGCTGCGGGTGGCAGGGGTGCTGACCTGGGCCGGGACGCGGGGCGTGATGCCGCTGGCTGCGGCGTTGTCCATCCCGCTGGTCGCCGCCGACGGCCGCCCGCTGCCGGGCCGACCGCTGGTCCTGGTGCTGACCACGGCCGTGGTGGTGTTCACCCTGATCGTCCAGGGCCTGAGCCTGGCCGGGGTCGTCAAACGCTCCGGCCTGGCCGTCCAGCCCGAGCACACCCAGCGCGAGGAGACCCGCACCCGCGACCGCCTGGCCCGTGTCGGCCTGGACCACCTCGACCAGCTCACCGACCTGGAGACCGTCCCGCAGACCGCCATCGAACAGACCCGGCGCGCCCTGAACACCCGCCTGGACCACACCCAGGACCCCGACGGCACACCAGCACGCGACAACGCCGACCTGCTCGCCGCCTACCGCGGCCTGCGCCGCGAAGTCATCGCCCTGCAAAGCACCGAACTGCGCCGCCTCTACGACGAACACCAGGTCAGCGACACCACCCGGCGCAACCTCCAACGCGACCTCGACCTGGAGGACGCCGCCCTGACCGGCAACTGAGCCAGCCACCCGCCCCGCCCGTGTCACCACGGTGACTCCGGCTGCCCGGACGCTCCCCGCAGCCGCGGCCGGCTGGTGCCCGGGTGCTGCCGAGCATCGGCGAACAGTGCCCCTGCCCCGTACACCTGGCCGGCTTCTGACGTCCACTCCGAGGCGGGGCACAGCCCCATCGGGCTTACGAATCCCTGACGCTTCGCTGCCATCGCGGATCCTGGGCGCTGCCGCGCCTAGTGTGCCCGGGTATGGACGTACTTCTCACCGGCGGAGCCGGATTCATCGGTTCCGCTGTCGCCCGCCGCCTCGTCGCCGCGGGCCACCGGGTCCGGGTGCTGGACGCGCTGCTGCCGGCCGTGCACCCTTCTGGACTGCCGCCGGTCCTGCCCGACGGGGTCGAGTTCCTGCACGGCGACGTGCGCGACCGGGAGACGGTCGAGCACGCGTTGCGGGGGGTGGGGGCGGTGTGCCACCAGGCGGCGATGGTCGGCCTCGGGCTGGATCTGGACGACGCGCCCGACTACGTCGGCTGCAACGACCTGGGGACGGCGGTGCTGCTGGCGGCCATGGCCCGGGCGCAGGTGCCGCAGTTGGTGCTGGCGGGGTCGATGGTCGTCTACGGGGAGGGGCACTACAGCTGTGGAGTGCACGGCGCGGTGGCGCCTGGGCCCCGGCGGACGGCCGACCTGGACGCGGGACGGTTCGAACCGCCGTGCCCGAGGTGCGGTGAACCCCTGGCGCCCGGCCTGGTGGACGAGCGTGCGGCGCTGGACCCACGCAATGTCTATGCGGCGAGCAAGGTCGCGCAGGAGCAGCTGGCGTCGGTCTGGGCCCGGGCGGCCGCGGGCCGGGTGACGGTGTTGCGCTATCACAACGTCTACGGGCCAGGCATGCCGCGCGACACGCCGTACGCGGGGGTGGCCTCGATCTTCCGGTCGGCGGTCGCCCGGGGCGAGGCACCGCGGGTGTTCGAGGACGGTGGTCAGCGCCGGGACTTCGTCCATGTCGCGGATGTGGCCGAGGCCAACCTGGTGGCCCTGGAGGCGCTTGCCGAACGCGAGCCCGGCAGTGTCCGCTGCTACAACGTCGGCAGCGGATCCGTCCACACGATCGGCGAGATGGCCGCCGCCCTCGCCGCCGCCGGTGGTGGACACGAACCGGTGGTGACCGGTCAGTACCGGCTGGGGGACGTCCGCCACATCACCGCCGACTCCGCACGGCTGCGCGCGGAACTGGGCTGGCGTCCATCGGTGTCGTTCGCGGACGGCATGGCGGCCTTCGCTCACGCCCCGCTGCGCGGCGAGTGAGCCGTACCGGGTCCGGTGGCTCTCCGTAGGACTTCCGTAAGGTGGCACTGCGGCATTTGCCCGACTCCAGCTCGTAGCGTGGCCGCATGACAGATTTCCCCCCGACGCCGCCACCCGCGGCCGTGGATGTCGTCCTGCCCTGCCTGGACGAGGCGGCGGCGCTGCCGTGGGTGCTGGAGCGGATGCCGGACGGGTACCGCGCGGTCGTGGTGGACAACGGCTCGACCGACGGCTCGGCCGAACTGGCCCGCTCACTGGGCGCCTTGGTGGTGGCCGAGCCCCGGCGCGGTTTCGGCGCTGCCTGCCACGCCGGGCTGCTGGCGGCGACCGCCGAGTACGTGTGCTTCTGCGACTGCGACGCCTCGCTCGACCCGGCGGACCTCCCCGCACTGGTCTCGGCCGTCCGCGCCGGTACCGCTGACCTGGTACTGGGGCGCCGCCGCCCGACCGGCCGCGGTGCGTGGCCCGTGCACGCCCGGCTGGCCAACGCCGAACTGGCCCGCAGGCTGCGTGCCCGTACCGGCGCGGACCTGCACGACCTGGGCCCGATGCGGGCCGCCCGCCGGGACCGGCTGCTGGACCTGGGACTGGGCGACCGCCGTTCCGGCTACCCGCTGGAGATGGTGCTCTCCGGCGCCGCCGCCGGGATGCGCATCGCCGAGCAGGACGTCGGCTACCGGCCGCGCGCCGGGCGCTCCAAGGTCACCGGCACTCTGCGCGGCACCCGGCAGGCGATCCACGACATGCGGGCGATCCTGGCTGCCCGGCCGGCCACGCTGCTGGTCATCGCCAAGTCCCCGCAGCCGGGACGGGTCAAGACCCGGCTGACGCCGGTCTGCACCCCCGAGCAGGCCGCCCGGCTCGCCGAGGCGGCGCTGGTGGACACCCTCACCACACTGTCCCGGGTACCGGCCGGACGGCGGATTCTGGTGCTGGACGGCCCGCCCGGCCGCTGGCTGCCACCCGGCTGGGAGGTGGTCCCACAGTGCGGCGGCGGCCTGGACGCCCGGCTGGCCGCCGCCCTCGCCTCGGCATCCGAGGGCCCCGGCGGCCCGCCCGCGCTGCTGGTCGGCATGGACACCCCGCACCTTCAGGCGCGCACCCTCGCCGAAGCGCTCTCACGGGCCGGCAGGATCGGGACGGACGCCTGGTTCGGGCACGCCGCCGACGGCGGCTTCTGGGTGTTCGGCCTGGCCCGGCCGAACCCGGAACTGGCCCGACGGCTGCTGCTCGGTGTGCCGATGTCCAGCCCGTCCACCGGCGCGGCGCTGCGGGACCGGCTCGCCGCGGCGGGGCTGCGGGTGGCGACCCTGCCCACGCTCAACGACGTGGACACGGTCACCGACGCCGCCGAGGTCGCGGCCCTCGCACCCGGCAGCCGCTTCGCCAGTACCTGGCGTACCGTCACCGGCGCTGCCGCAGCACGGGAGGCGCAGGCCCGGGCCACGGCGCAAGGTGCGGCCGGGTGACCGTTCAGGGGGTCATCGCCCCGCATCCCCGCCCCTGGTCGGACGACCCCTTCGCCGAGGCGATGCGCACCGGCAACGGCCCGCTGTGGCTGCGCCGCGACGACGGCCACCGGCATCCGCTGGAAGTGGAACGCTGGTGCGCGCCACCCGACCCGGCCGACTGGACCCTGCTGTTCCGGTGCCTGCATCGGGGCCAGCCCACCCTGGACATCGGCTGCGGCCCCGGTCGCCTGATCGCGGCACTGCAGGGCTGCGGACTGCCGGCCCTGGGGGTGGACATCACCCGCACCGCAGTACTGCGGGCACGCGGCATGGGCGGCAGCGCCTTGTGCCGCTCGGTCTTCGACCGGCTTCCGGGCGAGGGCCGCTGGGGCACCGCGCTGCTGGCCGACGGGAACCTCGGCATCGGCGGAGACCCGGCCGCCCTGCTCCATCGCACCGCCGAGCTCCTCGCGCCCGAAGGCCAGTTGCTGGTCGAAGTCGAACGCGGCGACCTGGACGAGCGGGTCACCGTCGCCGTCGAGGACGCGGCGGGGCGCAGCGGTCCCGCCTTCCGCTGGGCCCGGCTGGGGGCACGCGCCACCATCCGCTGCGCCGCCGAGGCCGGGTTCACCCTCACCGACGCCTGGAGCTGCCAGGGCCGGTACTTCCTTGCGCTGCGGCGCTGACCTGCCCTTCTGCTGCGGCCAACAGGAGCATGACACGGTGTCCACGACCAGCACAGCCCGTTCGCCCCGGTCCACCCCGGGCCCGGCCGCCGCGACCGCCGCGACCGCTGCGACCGCTGCGACCGCGCAGTGCGTCCTGGCGCTGGCCGCGCTGGTGGCCGCACTGGTCGGCACCTTCACCAGCGGCGGCACCCTGGGCCACCGGGACCCGCTGTACGGCTGGTACGCGGCGGACGTCCTGCTGTTCGCCGTCGCCATCGTGCTGCTGCGACGTGTCCCGGCCCGCCGCGGCACTGCCCTGGTGCTGCTCGGCAGCCTGGCGGTCGCCCTGACCGGGCTCCTCGCCGCGCCCCGGACCAGCGACGACGCCTACCGCTACCTCTGGGACGGCCAGGTCCAGGCAGCGGGCATCTCCCCGTACGCGGACGCCCCGACCGCCCCGGCGCTGGCCGCGCTGCGAGCCCGGAACCCGGCGCTGTTCCCGGTCAGCGGGAGTTGCACCGGCTGGGACCTGCACCGGGCCGCCGGGATCTGCACCCACATCAACCGACCCACCGTGCACACCATCTACCCGCCGGTCGCCGAATTCTGGTTCCTCGGCCTGCACCAGGCCGCTCGGATCACCGGCCGTCCCGGCATCGGCGTGGCCCAGGCGGGCGGGGCGCTGCTGGCGGTGGCGACCACCGGCGCGCTGCTGCTCGTGCTGCGCCGCATCAAGGCGCCCGCGCACCGGGCCGCACTGTGGGGCTGGTGCCCGGCGGTAGCGGCCTGGGCCGTCAACGACGCCCACGTGGACACCCTGGGAGCGCTGCTGATGGTCTGCGGCCTGGGCCTGCTGGTCCCTGGTCCGGTGGGCGGCAGGCCCCGCGGGGCGTCCGGGTTCCTCCTCGGCCTGGCCACCGGAACCAAGCTGATCCCGTCGCTGGCACTGCCCGGCTCGATGTCCGGCTGCCTGGCCGGAGGCCGTCGACCGGGCCCGCGCGACCTGCTGGTCCCGGCCGTCGCCGGGGTCACCTTCCTGCTCTGCTACACGCCCTACGTCATCGCGTCCGGCCTCGGTGTGCTCGGCTTCCTGCCGGGCTACCTCCAGCAGCAGGGGTACGACCAGGGCACGGGTTTCGGCCTGCTCGCCCTGCTCGGCCTCCCCCAGCCGCTGCTGCCCGTCATGGTCGCCGCGGTGCTGCTGGCAGCGGTGCTGTACGTGCTGCGGTACGGCGATCCGCAGGCGCCCTGGCGCGGTGCGTTGACCGTCATCGGTACCGCGCTGTTCCTGGCCGCGCCCGACTACCCCTGGTACGCGCTGCTGGTGGTGGCCCTGGTCGCACTCGACGGGCGCTGGGAGTGGCTGGCCCTGCCGGTCGCCGGGGAGGCCATGTACCTGTCCACCGGTGCGCTCCAGCAACCCGCCTACGCGGCGGCCCTCTACCTGGTGCTGGCCGGGGCGGCGGTGCGCGGGCTGGGGTGCGCCGTCCGGGCGTCAGCCCTTCCGGGCCTCGGGCCGCGACTGCCCCTTCCGCTGCCGAGTGCCGCGGACCATGGCCCCCAGCAGGCACAGCGCCGAACCGGCGAACAGGGCGGCGGTGATCAGCAGCCAGTGTCCGAGGAAGGTGTCCGGGGCTAGACCGGTGGTGAGCTGGAAGCCGGGGACCCGGCGCAGGATCAGCGGGTACCAGACGACCAGCAGCAGCAGCGAGACGAGCCCCGGGACGCGGACGTAGTTGACCCACCCGCTTCCCGTGCCGGTACGACGACCGCGCCCGGGCAGCAGCAGCTGGAGCGCGCGGTCGGTCACGGTGTAGAGCGGGAGCAGCACCAGGTCGTGGACCAGGGCGGCGGCCACGAACCAGACCGCGACACCGACCGTGTCCCCCTTCAGCAGCCGCACTCCGGCGTACAGGGCCAGCGCGAAGGAGCACAGGACGAGCAGCAGGTGCAGCGGGGAGGCGCCGTAGCGCTCGCGGACGGCTTTCACGAGGCGGCTCCGAAGGTCAGCCGGGTGACCCATTTGGTGTTGTGCACACCGGGGTTGGCCGGGACGATGACGCGCGCCGGGTAGCCGTGGTCCGGGGACAGGTCGGCGCCGTTGACCCGCAGGGCGAGCAGCGAACGCGGGTCCTGGACCTGGTTGGCCCGCAGCACGGTGGAGCCGAAGGAGCCGCCGCGCTCCACCGACTCGACGAACACCTCCGGGGCCTGCCCGGGGAAGCCCGCCATGGCGGCCAGGTCCCGCAGCCGCACCCCGCTCCAGTGCTGGTCGGCGGTGGACCAGCCCTCCACGCAGGCGATCGGCAGCGCGGCCTCGTGCTGCGGCAGCGCCAGCACCTGCTCCCGGGTCAGCACGCGTTCGTGCCCGGGGCCGCGGACCACCAGCCGCCACTGCGGGCCGATGTCGGACGCGCGGATACCGACGGACGCGGCGGTCTTGTTGATCTGGAAGCCGTTGGGTCCGCTGCCCGGCTGCTGGCCGTGCGGGGCCAGTAGCGCGGTCCGGCGCAGCGAGCCGCCGATGCTCTGACCGGCCGTCACCGCGAACAGCACCAGCGAGCCCAGGCCCACCGTCCCGAGCGCGCCACGCCGGGAGATGGTGGCCGGGGCGGGCCGGGGCGGGACCAGGCCGGTGGCGTCCGGCGGCTCAGGCAGTGTCGCGGCGGTGCTGGTCCGCATTTCGGTACGCAGTCGCCGACTGCGCAGGGCCCGGACCATCACCGGGATCCTGAACGCGGTGTGCACGACGAAGGCGCCGATGAACACCCAGGCGCCGTAGAAGTGCAGGGTGTAGAAGGACCCGGGGAAGAGGTAGTGCAGCTGGATGTTCAGCAGGCCGGTGACGAACTCGAACAGCGCGCCGCCCACCAGCAGCAGCAGTGACAGCCGGTCCAGCGCGTGGGCCGGCGACCGCACCGGTGGCCAGGAGAACAGCCTGGGGATCACCGACCACAGCTTGGCCAGCAGTACCGGCACCAGCACCACGCCCAGGGTGACGTGCACGCCCTGGGTGAGCCGGTAGAGCCAGGACGGGTCGGTCGGCCAGGAGAAGAGGTAGAAGCCGAGCCAGCCCTTGTCCGGGGTCTGGTCGTTGACCGCCGCCAGATCCGGGTTGTAGGCGGCATAGGACAGCAGGCCGGTCACGAACATGACCGGGACACCGACCAGCAGAACCGCCCCGAGGACCGAGGTCAGCCACGGGCCCCGGATCGGACTGCGCCAGAACTCCGGACGCGCCGGTTCCGTGCGCTCCGAGCCGGGCCCCGCGGCGGCGCTCCCCCTCCCGCCGGAGCGGTCGGGCACAGGTGGCGGTGGCGGAGCGTCAGGGCGGCTGTCGTCAGGATCCATCGGTCAATTCCTCGGCGGGTCGGGCGTCGGCGGGCGGCCACGCTGGCACGACCGTAGGCCGCGCCAGGACGAATCATCCGAAGCGACTCATTACGACTCTCTGACGTCCTCCCGGCATGCCTTGATCCGGGCCGGGCCGACGGGGCTAGCCTGGGAATCCAGGTCGGCCCTCGCTGCCCGAAACAACCGGAATGGGGAATCGTGAGCGGGACACCACAGCAGGCACCCACCGCCGACATCGCGGTCGTCGGCGGCAGCGGCTTCTACAAACTCCTGGCGGAAGCAGAGCAGTTCGAGGTGGACACCCCCTTCGGTGCCCCCTCGGACAGCATCGCGATCGGCACCGTGGGCGACCGCACCGTCGCCTTCCTCCCCCGCCACGGCCGCAGGCACCAGCTGCCGCCGCACCGGATCAACTACCGCGCCAACCTGTGGGCACTGCGCTCGATCGGGGTGCGGCAGATCCTGGCGCCCTGCGCCGTCGGCTCGCTTCGACGCGACCTGGGACCGGGCTCCCTCGTCGTACCGGACCAGCTGGTGGACCGCACCAGCGGCCGGATCCAGACCTACTACGACCAGGGCGCCGTCCACGTCTCCTTCGCCGACCCCTACTGCGCAACCGGCCGCACCGCTGTGGTCAAGGCGGCGGCGGAGGCCGGCTCCCAGGCACACGACGGCGGCACCATGGTCGTCGTCGAAGGCCCGCGCTTCTCCACTCGCGCGGAGTCCCGCTGGTTCGCCGCCGCCGGCTGCGACCTGGTCAACATGACCGGGCACCCCGAGGCCCTGCTCGCCCGCGAGCTCGAACTCTGCTACACCGCCATGGCCCTGGTCACCGACTACGACGCGGGCGTCGACGCGGCTGAGAGCGTCGGCCAGGAGGAGGTCTTCCGGGTCTTCGCCCAGAACACCGAACGCCTCAAGGACGTCGTCCTCGCGACCGTCACCACGCTCCCGGTCCAGCGCACCTGCGCCTGCGCCCATGCCCTGGACGGTCTGGAACTGCCCTTCGAACTACCCTGAGCACGGTCGCCCCGCACCCCCTGCCGGAGTGTGGCAGCATCGCGGGCGTACCCGCTCGCACTTTCCCGTCACGGCCGGCGCTACTGCCTTGTCAGCACGTACTCGCCACCCGACGCCGCATGGATCTTGGAGCTCCACCTGACTCGTGCGGCGCCCCGGCGACTGTGCCGAGCCGCCGTCAACGCCGAGGGAGCAGGCTCCCATGACGGCTGACGATCCAACCGCTGAGCCCTGGCCCGAGGAGGAGCCGAACCGCTTCACGGTGAGCCCCGAGGACCTCGGACGCGGCTTTTACGTTGAGCTCCCCCGGACAACCCCCACCCCGACGACCGGCTCCGCGACAGCTCAGCTGAGCTCCTGGCGCGGGACGGCGCCGCGCACCTCCGCGAGGATGCCGCGGCGGAGCAGGGCGGGGATGCACAGCAGTGCGGCCAGGGCGCCCATCCACACGGCGGCGCGAAGGCCGACCATCGCGGTCGCCCCGGACGCGAGCAGCGAGCCGAGCGACACGGCGCCCCACATCGCGAAGCGCTGCACCGATCCCACCCTGGTCAACAGCTCAGGAGGAGTGACCCGGTGACGCAGGGTCAGTGACGTGGGGATGTAGGAGCCCTCGCCGATTCCGTGGACGATGCTGCCGGCGATCAGGCCCAGGGCGCCGGCGGTTCCGCCGAGCGTGCTGAGCGCCAGCATCGCCAGGATCCCGGTCACCGAGACCGAGATGGTGGTCACCATGGCCCGCGCGGTGCCCAGCCGCTTGGCCACCCTCGCGGAGATCAGGTTGCCGATCGGGTATCCCACGGCGGCGGCGCCCATGACCACGCCGGTCCACATGGGCGACAGTCCGAGCACGCGTCCGCAGTAGAGCACCAGGCTGGTGTCGACCATGCTCAGGAACAGCAGGTAGAGGGTTCCGCAGAGGATCACCGGCTGAAGCTGCGGGTGTCCTGACACGAACTTCAGCCCGGTGCCGATGTCGCGCCGCAGCCAGCCGCGCTCGCGCTTGGTGACCGGGCGGGGCGGCTCCTGATGGCGCATCAGCGCGAGCGCGGTCACCGAGGCGAGGAAGCTGAGCGCGTTGGCGGCGACGGCACCGACAATGCCCAGCAGCCTGACCACGAAGCCGCCGACCGCCC